>Ga0114931_10000867_pt1 | contig 37928 bp, 24 predicted proteins | sample 2SBtaG_FD_89579 | JGI IMG/M metagenome (GOLD analysis project Ga0114931, IMG submission 89579) | Deep subsurface microbial communities from Kolumbo volcano to uncover new lineages of life (NeLLi) - 2SBTROV14_V59a metaG | ecosystem: Environmental > Aquatic > Marine > Volcanic | place: Kolumbo... | reverse complement strand
GTTAGAAATGATTGACTTCGAGAACGCCGGGCGAATCAATCGCCGCGTCTTGGTCGCGCCGTGTTTGGGCAACGCGCAAGTAGACATCGACCGGACCATCTTGTGCATCGAGGCTGCGCAACTCCTGAAGGATACGAATGCACGAATCCCATTGGCAGCACTGAAAACGGCGGAGTGCCTCGGCAAACTTTTCGATGGACGCGATTCTCGCCGCATGGAAATCGCAAGCGGGGTCAAGCAGTTCAGCCGCACCGACCGGTTCAGTTCGTCCCTGCACGCGAAGCCTTCCCATGGGTCGAAAAACAAGCCCCGGTCCGGCATCGTCACGGGTTTTTTGGTCCACAAGAATAGATGCTCCCAGCATTTTCCCCGCGCGTTCCAAGCGTGATCCAACGTTGACCGTGTCGCCGATGCACGTGTAATCGAGTTTGACACCACTACCATAGTCGCCAACGAAAGCCACGCCGGTTGCTACACCGATTCGGACAGCAAGCTTGTCACCACCAACGCTTTCAAGCTTCCCCACCTCTCGCAGAATCGCCAGCGCCGACTCGCAAGCCCGCGTCGCGTGATCATTGCATCGTAGAATCGGCGCGTTGAAGAATGCGAACACTCCATCACCAATAAACTTGTTCACCAGCGCTCCGCGTGCAACAAGCTCTTCGCTTGCGGTGGCGAGATAGGGGTTTAGAATGTCGCGTGTGCGTTGCGGCCCCAGGGTTTCACTCATGGTTGTAAAACCGGCTAGGTCGCAGAAAAAGCACGTAACGGTGGCTGACTCGGGTGCGAGATCGGTCACGTTCATCTCTCGGGCGATTCGAGAGGCAACTGCCGGCGACGCATATTGTGTCAGCGCACGGGTAAGGTTTCTGCGCACGCGTTCAACGGTCGATTGACGCCACGAAGTGACGACAGCCCAGGTCGCCAGGGCTGTCACAATTGCGGGAAACGTCGCCAGGTGGATCGCCCTGGTCGCAAAAAGACTCGCACCGACAAACAACACCAGCCCGACAACGATCACCGTGGCAGCCACGCCGGTTTCCCATCGTCGCGTGCCGCTTGCCAGCGTCACCATGCCACCTGCAATCATCAAAAGAACCCAGTTCACCCATAATGAGGCACGCCTTGGTATTTTTCCCATGAGGAGCATGTTCACGATGTTGGCATGAACCATGACCCCTGGCATCGCAGAATGCACCGGTGTGGGAACCAGGTCGCCTTGGGCTGATGCGGTATAGCCTACCAGGCATATTTTCCCGCGAATCTGCGGGGCGAGTTCCTCTTGGAGCTTTTCAATTCGTGCCGCGAGGCGTTGGTTTTTTTTCGCGATTTCCGTCTCCAGCTCGCCGTGACCAAACTGTCTGTAAAGGTGCATGACGATCTCTTTTTGTTCTGCCTGCGAATCTCCTTGAGGCTCGACCTCTTTCCACAAACTCCAAACGTGTTGCAACCACAATTCAGCGTCGTGCTCCATAGCGTCGAGGGACCCACGAAGCTCTGCCGCTTTCGAAGCGAGTTTTTTCTTTTGCTCCGGGGGGCAGTCGCCGAGGCGCTTTTGCGCATCAAGCCACGCGTTGACCGCTTGCACATAGCGAGCATATTCACCAGGCGTATCCGCGAATCGCGTCTCGACAAGCTTGGCCATCGCGACTGCCAGACGATTCTTATTCTCTGTGATCGCACGGCGCGCATCCTCAATCTCCAGCAGCCGGGCAGCTGGAATATGTGTAAAACTGCTACGCCAATCGCGTGAGCCACGAGCAACGTGCCAGTTGATTAGCGTCAGTCCATCTTCGTCAACGGGGGCGCTGATGCGATCGATTGCAGTTGTTTTGTCGGCGTTTCCCGCGTTTGACAGGTCCGGAGAAAATCGACTCGCAATCCCGAACGCGAATTGCAGGTAGGTTTGCCCGGGGGAGCCGACGATGGCGGGCACTTCTCTGACAACGCCATCAGTCGGGTCGCGCACATAGGCAACGAAACCGACATCACTTGCGACATGCGCGAAACTTGCGAGTGGAAAAACCGGATCGATCACGTCAAAGCGAGGCGGATCTTTCACAGGCGGTTGAGCATTTTTTTTCGCGAGGGTTTCCCGTCGCGCGGTAGCCCATCGGAACGCCCGTTGCAAGATCAGTCTTGCGGGCGAAATCACGTTCGCCTTCTCAAGGCGTGTCGCAACTCTCAAGAACTCCTGCAGGCGGGCATGGGGATGTGTCTCCAAAAAGGCCGTCGCTTTTCGTCGTGCCTCGTTGCGCTGGGCTTGTACGGTCTGATGCAACGCGTCCGGGTTGTTCTCTGTTGCATGCACGTTGCGCGTGTCAACAAGCCGCCCGTACATTGCAAGGTGAACGTTACCGGCGACTCGAATCGCATCACGGAGCAGACGATCGTCGTCACTTATTGCATTGTGATTCGCGAACTCTTCGAACGTCTCACGGTTCGCTTCTGTCGTGACCGGCGTCGGAGTTGGATCGGAAAAGACAATATCCAGAGCGATGCAATCGGCGCCGAGTTCGTGCAGCGTGTGGACGATTTCGGCGTGACGCCGCCTCGGCCAAGGCCAATCGCCGACGGCCTCCAGCGAACCATCGTCAATGTCGATGAGAACAATTCGAGAGTCGGCAGGGATTCTCGAAAAAAATCGAAAGTGCAGATCGAGAGCGGCGTTGTTGAGCGACCGAAAAGCGCCGAGCGACAGGAGGACACAACACGCCAGCGTTGTAATCGCACCTCCTACCCATCCGCCCCACTGATGAATCATGCGACTTACCCAGTTCATTGGGTGGGAATTGTATCCGATGTCTGACAGATTCGCCTGGACCTCAGCGAAAAAGGGTACCAAGACTTACTCGCTCCCCGTGTCAGCCCGATTTTTCATCGATTCACTGATGCGCACGGCAACACTTCGCATTTCCACAGCCCGAACATCGGATGGATTTGCTAGGACCGCCTGCTCGGCGGCATCCAACGCATCGGCGGGATCCTTCGCAAGGAGATACTCGAACGCGCGGCGGACCAGACGCGACGACGCCATGTAAGGGTTCACGCCGGGGTCGAAGACGGGGGGAAGTTGTTTGCGGGGCACGTCACCAGCTTCACGCAAGAACTTTAGATTTTCAAGGGCTGCCCGCTGCCAGGATTTTTTGTCCGCGCGAAACGCACTGTAGTCAAGGATCAAGTGATCCCAGGTGCTTCGTCGCCGGCCAATCAGCCTCTTGGAAAACTGGGGTTTGCCCGCCACCCACTGCGAAAGAATCGCGTCCACGCCGTTCATCCCGAACGGGCGGAGATGCCCGAAGGACTCCTGTGGATGAATATCGGCATCACGCGCATGCGGTCTAGACAGGATCGGTTTCTTGCTTGCCACCATGATCAAGGACTCGTTCGGCTCGACGAAGACCTCCACGTAGTCAAAAACATCGTCGAGCGAGCCCAGGATAATTGCAAAATCATCGTGCAGGGTGCGGAGTGGAATCCAATGAATAAAGAGCCCCCGGTCGGTCAGAGCATTGCGGGCGTACTGGTAGTAATCGCGACATAAAAGGGTCGCATTGCCCGAATAGAACGGATCCTGCTTCCCGTCGGAAATGATCAAATCGTACCGCGTTTTTGTGCGCAGCAGGTAATGCACGGCGTCGTCAACGACAAGATGTACGCGCGGATCGTCCAACGCTTTGATCTCCGAAAACGCGCCGCTTCCACGAACCACGGCGGGGTTGATCTCGACACAATCGATTTTTTCGATTTGGGGATATCCTACGATGGTTTCCAGTGTTGAACCGGAGCCCAAACCGATATTCAAAGTCGTCTTGACCTGCGGATCGAGGGCAAGGGGCAGATGCGCCAGCATCAACTGCTTAAAGTACATCGCAGAGTCAAATAAGCCTTTGCCGCACCCAATCCGCGTACCATCCACGAGCATTACGCGGCTATCGGGATCGTCGGTCGTCTGCACGACCTGTACGGTTCCCATATCCGCTTCTTCGTAGAACACCGGCTTGCCTTGAGACTGCTCGCCGAAAAGGCCCAATCTCGGGGGAAGCACCATAAACAGCACACCTGCCAAAACCCCGCAGAACCCCACGGGAACGATCCAACCAGACTGAATTTTGCGCAGGCGACCAAGGATCACGACCCCTAGGAGCAGATTCGCAACGGCACAGAGTTTTGTTCCGCCGACCACCCCCAGCGTGGGGAGCAACAGCGACGCTGCAACAATCGACCCGAAAATACTCCCCATGTTGGCCAGCAAGTAAGCCGCACCGATGTTTGAGTCGAGCTTGCGAACGTCGCCGATGTACATCCGGCTCGCCAGCGGAAAAGACAACCCCATCAGGATCGCGCCGGGAAGCATCGTCACGACACTCACCATTGCCACGACCGCCAGACGAATCGCCCAGGGTTGAAAACGCACCTGTGGGAAAAAAATACTGACGTGTGGGTAAATCGACTCGTGTGTTAGAACGAGCGACATGCACGCCATCGCCCATAGCGCTAAGACGGCGATTCCACACTGAACCAGCGCCAGGGATCGCTCGACGCGCCCTCTCTTGATGACCGGACGAAAGAGTAAAGATCCGATTCCAAGTCCGGCCAAAAACAACAGCAAGACCGTGCCCAGTGCATGGGTGCTGTTTCCAACGTAAAACCGGACCGCGCGGAACCACATGATTTCATATGCCAGCGTTGTGAACCCGGATACCAGCAAAACCGCACCGGTCAACCCCTGCGGAAGGGTCGTTGGAATCGCGGTCTCGGTTTCGAGGTTCTGGTTCGTCCGCTTTGCACCCCATTGAGTTTTCAACAGCGTCAGGGCTGCCAGAAAAATCGCGACGTTGATGGCGTTGGCGATGTGAACCGTCGTCGAGAGTCCGAATTGATCGATCAAAACAAGCCCGCCCAGCGCCACCCCCGCGGCTCCGCCGATCGTGTTGATCCCGTAGATCCACCCCAGACGCCCATCCAGCATGGGCGCGCTACGAATCAACACCGCGCACAGCGCCGGAAATGTTGCGCCCATCAGTGCCGACGGAATCAGCAACAGGGCGATGACGCTTAGAAACCGCAAGAACGCGAGAATAAAAGGGTTGTCCAACGACTGGGCCAACGTGCCGAAGGCTTGAGGCAGCGAGTAAAAAGTCAAAGTGAGCGCCGCGGAGGAGATTGCAATGGCCAGTTCCAATCCTGCGTAGGCGGCGAGAGGTTTGTGAACACACTTTGCCAGCAGGTGATAGCTTCGCGCCCCCAGACCCATTCCGCCCATGAACCCGGCGATGACGGCTGCCGCCGAAAGCGTCGTACTTCCAAAGGTCAGCGCCAGCATCTTGGCCCAGGTAAGTTCGTAGATTAAAGCGGCTGCTCCTGATAGGAACGCCATCCAATAGACAACTCGCACCGCTCTGCGTCTCGCCGGGACCGTTGACGGTTCGGTGATGTATTTTTTGCTTCGACTTGGGTGCATGATCCTTACACTAACGAACGAAACGATTCCGTTCAACGCGGCGTTGAATATGGCCACGCTGTCCAACCCATATCGGGCAGACCATACGCACGTCGCCCGTTCGATTTCGTTTGCTTTTCACCAAATCCCAGAAGGCAGGGCAAGTCCTGGTCTCTTTTTTCAGACCGTTTACGCCCCGCAGCACGTTTTGAAACACCATTTCGTTAACGCGGTCTTGCACTTTCCCCCCATTTTGGACCATAATCTCACCGCCGACAAAACTGTCTATCGACAAAGATCGGAGAAGGCCATGTGGATCAGAAGGAATTGTCTTACGTTTGCTGCGTCCGTGCTGGCCGGTGCGAGCGTTTTTGCGGAGGGAAAACCCCTCCATGTATCGTACCGACCTGATCTCGCCGGCGAGGTCCAACGGCGAACGCTCGCCGAGCTGGATGAATTGCTCGACTACTACATGGACCTCCATGCGCATCCGGAGCTTTCGCAGCAGGAAACCAGAACCGCCGCGAAGCTTTCCGCCAACCTCGAGCGGTTGGGGTACTCCGTAACGACCGGAGTCGGTGGCCACGGCGTGGTCGGCGTCCTGGATAACGGCGACGGACCAACCCTGATGATACGCGGCGATATGGATGCGCTTCCGGTTGAGGAAGAAACGGGGCTTGCTTACCAAAGCAAGGTCCGTGCGACGCGTGGCGACGGTCGCGCGGTGGGCGTGATGCATGCTTGTGGTCATGATATCCATCAGACCTGTCTGGTTGGAACTGCCAACATCCTCTCTCAACTTCGTGACAAGTGGCGAGGACGCCTGATGATTGTGGGTCAACCCGCCGAGGAGATCGGCGTCGGCGCTCGAGCGATGATCGAGGACGGGTTGTGGCAACGTTTTGGCAAGGCGGATTATTGCATTGCGCTGCATGTATCAGCGGGTCATCCGGCGGGCGTGGTTTCGTATACCCCGGGATGGGCGCTGGCGAACGTCGATTCGGTTGACATAACCGTTTATGGTCGAGGTGGTCATGGTTCACGACCGCACGAAGCGATCGACCCGGTCGTCATGGCATCGCAGGTCGTGATCGCGTTGCAAACGATCATCAGTCGAGAAGTGAATCCCAGTGATCCCGCGGTGATTACGGTGGGCTCGTTTCATGCCGGTTCGAAACACAACATCATCTCCAACGAAGCCAAACTGCAGATTACCGTCCGGTCCTATTCGGATCAGACACGAAAGATTCTACTGGACGGGATTCGTCGCGTAACGATCAATACATGCCGTGCGCTGGGTGCGGAGCGTGACCCGGATGTAACGCTGCGCGAATCGGAGTTCACCCCTTCTACCTACAACGACCCGGCTCTTTCGGAAGCTGCTGCCGACATCTTTCGCAAGGTCATCGGTGACCATAACGTAGAGAAACGCGATGCCGTCATGGGTGGAGAAGATTTCAGTCGCTATTCGAGAACGCTTCACGCGCCGGGATTTCTGTTCTGGTTGGGCAGTGTTCCCCGTGAGCGATACGAACAAAGTCGGAAACCGGGCGGGACGCCGCTGCCATCGCTTCATTCGAGCAAGTACTATCCCGACCCCAAACCGACGATCACAACAGGGGTTCGGTGTATGTCATCATTGGCGCTTTCCATCCTGGATAAGAAATCGTGATGCGACGAACTCGGGCGAGTTGTTGAAAGCGTCCTCCGGGCAAGCGAAACGAGACCAATCGGGGGGGGCGGCGTGACCAAAGTTCGCGGCTTCTGTCGCGCCGGCACTGGAATAGCGGGTTGGACCCCACGAATCAGGGTCGCGTCCAAGGGACGCAAAACACGAAAGAAGTCCGCTACCCGCGCTTGACGTCGAGGACCTCGAGATTGGGGTAGTTGGCGTACTGTGCGACGAGTTTTTTCGCCTCGTCCACGCTGGTTGCATAAAGGCGATAGTGGCGAATCGAACCTTTGGCCTTTTCCGCCGGCGGCTTGAAACGGTAGTAAACGACATACGATTTCGAGGTCATGGTTTCATTCTCTGCGAGCAGTTCCCTCCTGAGGGATCCGCCCTCCGTTTGGCTCCGGCGCCCCCCTCACTCGGAACCGATATCGCCATTTTGAGCGAGCCGCACAAGTTATCACACTTTGGATTGTGCGTCGAGTGATCGAACAAGCCTGCCGATCGTACGATAATAGTGCAGATCGAAGGTGTGTAGCAACGCACGGTCGCAGGAGCGGGCAAATGGTCATTGACCGGGTCGAGGCGGTCGATAGACCCCTTGCGGAAGGCATCGGGCCTTGAGACCTGGGGATTCGGTTGAAGGGGCGATAACCCGCCGCTAGAATCTATTGGAAGCGTTGGGGCTGCCAGCGATGGTGGGTGATTTGTCTGCCCGGCGCGTGCGTGGCCACCTCGTTGATTGTTTGGCTGGCGGCGGCGTGGGAACATCCTGCTGTGGCGGTGTTGGATTCGTAAGCCCAACCGCGGCGGCACATTTGGAGGTTGCGAATGTTTGAACGTTTTACGGACCGGGCTCGCAAGGTTATGGCGCTGGCGAATCAGGAAGCGCAGCGGTTTAACCACGAGTACATCGGGACCGAACACATCCTCCTGGGTCTGGTGAAAGAAGGGTCCGGGGTTGGCGCCAATGTTTTGAAGAATCTCGACGTCGACCTGCGCAAGGTGCGCCTTGAAGTAGAGAAACTCGTTAAGAGTGGTCCTGAGACCGTCACCATGGGCCGACTTCCTCAGACTCCCCGCACGAAGAAAGTGATTGAGTACGCGATCGAAGAAGCGCGCAATCTGAATCACAACTATGTAGGCACCGAACACTTGCTGCTCGGTCTTTTACGTGAGCAGGACGGGGTGGCTGCACAGGTGCTGATGAATCTCAACCTGCGGCTTGAAGACGTGCGCGAGGAGGTGTTGAACTTGCTCGGTGCAAGCGCAGAGGCGGAGGAGATCGGCGGCGAGATGGGTGGCGAGCCGAAGAAAGGGAAAAGCAAGACGCCCGCGCTTGATTCGTTTGGACGCGACCTGACGGAGATCGCCAAACAGGGGAAACTGGATCCGGTCATCGGACGAACACAAGAGATTGAGCGCATCATTCAAATCCTGTGTCGTCGTCAAAAAAACAACCCGGTGCTTTTGGGCGAAGCGGGCGTTGGCAAGACTGCCATCGTGGAAGGACTTGCACAAAAGATCATCACCAATGACATCCCGGAGATTCTGGCCGACCGTCGAATCGTCGTGTTGGACCTTGCGATGATGGTTGCGGGGACGAAATATCGAGGGCAATTCGAGGAGCGAATCAAGGCGGTGATGAACGAAGTTCGCCGCGCCGGCAACGTCATTCTTTTCATTGACGAACTTCACACGTTGGTAGGTGCCGGCGGTGCCGAGGGCGCGATCGACGCTTCAAACGTACTCAAGCCCGCACTCTCACGTGGCGAGATTCAGTGCATCGGTGCCACGACGCTCGACGAATACCGCAAGTACATCAAAAAAGACAGTGCTATCGAACGACGTTTTCAGCAGGTGATCGTCGAACCGCCCACGAATGATGAGACGCTTTTGATTCTCAAGGGACTGCGAGATCGTTACGAAGCGCATCACCGTGTGCGAATCACCGACGAAGCCCTCGAGCAGGCCGTGGAGTTGGCCGCCCGCTACATCGCGCGGGTCCAACCGGACAAGTCGATTGACGTAATGGACGAGGCCGGCGCACGAGTTCGGCTGAAGACCATGACGAAACCACCGGATTTGACCGACCTGGAAAACGAGATTGATCAGCTCAATGGCGAGAAGGATGAAGCCGTAAAAAATGCCGACTACGAGCGTGCGGCGCAGATTCGCGACAAGCTCGACTCAATCAAGCTCAAGAAAAAAACGCTTCAAAAGGAATGGCGCGACACGACCAAAGAGATCGACGGCGTCGTGGACGAGGAAATCGTGGCCGAGGTCATTAGCTCGATGACGGGGATTCCCCTCCAGCGAATGGGCAGTGACGAAGCGGATCGCCTGCTCGGTCTCGAAGACGAACTGCACAAGAAAGTCGTCAGTCAAAACGAGGCGGTCAGCGCGCTGGCCCGTGCCGTGCGCCGTAGTCGTAGCGGTCTGAAAGACCCCAACCGTCCGATGGGTACGTTTGTTTTTGTCGGTCCATCCGGCGTGGGCAAAACATATCTTGCCAAGACGCTGGCCGAGTTCATGTTTGGCGACCCCGAAGCGCTGTTCGTGCTCGACATGTCGGAATACATGGAAAAACACAACGTTTCGCGTTTGATCGGTGCGCCTCCCGGCTACGTCGGTTACGAAGAAGGAGGCCAACTCACCGAGCGAATTCGCCGGCGCCCCTACTCGGTCATTCTGCTCGACGAGATCGAAAAAGCGCACCCGGATGTATTCAACATGCTTCTTCAGATCATGGAAGAGGGTCGTTTGACCGACTCGTTCGGGCGGCATGTGGACTTCAAAAACGTAGTTCTGATTATGACGAGCAACGTGGGGGCGCACCGCATTACACATCAGGATGAGTTTGGATTCGGCAAACGCGACCAGGAAATCACGTATACCAAAATGAAGGAAACTCTCAAGACTGAGCTTGAGCAGCATTTCAGACCGGAGTTCCTCAACCGCCTCGATGAGATTCTCGTGTTCCGCAAGTTGGAACACGATGACATGATCGGAATTGTGGATCTCGAACTCGAAAAGCTCGCCAAGCGCATGAGTGACAAGGGGATTACACTCGACGTACGTCAGGACGCCAAGGACTACCTTATCGAGCATGGTACGGACGAAAAATTCGGTGCAAGGCCCTTGCGTCGAGCGATCGAAAACCACCTTGAGGATGCGCTTTCCGAGGCCATGCTTCGCGGCGAGTTCGCAGGCAAGAACCGAGTCGTCGTCACGGTCACCCCGGTCAAAAACGATGACGATGATGCGAAACTCAAGCTGGAAGGGGTCTTTGACGAGTCGTCCGAACCCGAACCGGTTGGCGCCGGGGCTGACGAAACGTGATCGTAGCGTGCGACCGCTTGAAAGAAAAAAGGCCCGGACTCATCCCCGGGCTTTTTTGGGGGAGTGCCCCAGGCACGACGCGCAACACCATGACCGGACGCACCGACCGAACAACATGACCACGCAAGCGTGAGCCATGAAACCCCCGAGGAATCAGAGGGGAACCCTTGGCGGAGATTCGCCCATCGGAGCCGTCCCTGGTACGAGCGTGGAGCGCCACGCTCCCACGGGGGCGAATGGATCCCGATGGGCATTGCGTTCGTTCAATCTTCTTTTTTGACTGTCGGAAGTTTTTTTCGCACCCACTCGTTGATCCCGCCTTTGGCACTTCGAACGTTGCGATAACCCAATGATTTTAGAAGAAGGACGGTGTTTTTCGAGAACTTGCCGATTCCGCACACCATCACAATCTTGGCGTCGCGATCTTCCGGAAGCTCCGTAATACGATCCTGAAGCTCGTCCATCGGAATGTTGATCGAACCCTCGATGTATACCTCACCAAACATTTTCGGCGTCCGTACATCGACAATAATCGGGGCATCGTCTTCTTGAAGCTCTTCATGCAGCTTGGTTACGCGCACGGAATCGTGCTTGTTCTTGAGATTCTCCATGAGCATGTCGACGTAGAGGTCGTTTTTACTCGGTGAGCCGGAAGCATCATCTCGCATGTCACCGGGGCAGATTTTTGGGAAATGACGCTGCATCGACGATGCGTACTTGAAAACGTTGTCGGGGAAAATAACGACCACGACGTTTCCAGGCTTGTCGGGCACGATCTGGAGCGCTCCGGCGAGCGCCATTCCCGAGCTGGGTCCGGCAATCATGCTTTCTTCCCGATTCAGCCTCAAACATAAATCGTATGCCTCCCTGTTTCCTACTTCGATCGTATGATCGTACTCGTCGGGTCGAAAGAGTTTTGTTTGAGAAAGCTGGCGCAAGCTACGAACACCGGGAATGTCGTGTCCTTCTTCCGGGTGAACGCCGATTACTTTCACACTGTTCGATTTTTCCTTCAAAAAACGACCGGTTCCCGTAATGGTTCCGCACGTTCCAAGACCCGCGACAAAATGCGTAATCTTTCCGCCGGTTTGCTTCCAGATTTCCGGTCCGGTGGTTCGATAGTGACCGCCGGGGTTGGCTACGTTCTCATACTGATTCAGCATGACAAAGGCGGCGTGCATGCGCGCGGTCTCCATCGCGCGGGCGATGGCCCCCTCCGGGGCTCCTGGAGCGGGACAAAGCGAATCATCAAGCTCAACCACGTCGGTTCCGAAAAACCGTAAGACGGTGCGCTTTTCCAGCGGGATCGCCGAAGAAAGGGGTGTTTGCAGAGGATAACCCTTGGCGTTTCCAATCATGGCCAATCCCAGACCGGTGTTGCCCGAGGTTGGTTCGACGAGCTTGTGTCCAACCGCGAGTACACCACTTGCTTCGGCGTCGTGGACCATATTGGCGGCAATGCGATCCTTGACCGCCCCGAAGGGGTTGTACCACTCCAGCTTGGCATACACGATCGTATGCTCAAAGGGGGTGACTTTGCCAAGGCGTACGAGGGGGGTGGGATTGTCCTCGTCCGGCAATAGTCCGAGAATCGAGTCGTAAACTCGCAGTGTATGATTCTTTTGCATGGCGTCCTTCAGTATAGACGCACAGGCCCTTGGGTTGCAACTACGTGGGGCGAACGGTAAGGATCCGAGAAAAACATCATTGATACGCCTGCGGCGATTGGGTACACTAAAGGGCACGAGGGTCGGGGGTTCACTTTCGCAGGAGCCGGAGCTGATGAAAACGAGTAACTCACTTTGGAGTGACCGCCTTTCGGGGCGACTCCCGGCGCAACTCGCCGAAGAGATCGATCATTTTGAAACGGAAATCGAGCTGCGCAGGCAGGGTAAAATCGACGACAAGATTTTCGCCGAGACCCGCTTGCGGCGCGGCGCTTACGGCCAACGGTACGATAACGGCAAGCGATACGATGGCCGGCAAACGCGCGACATCCCGTATCCGAGTGGGAAAAATACAAAGGGACCGGGGACCGTCTGGGACGCACCGGGCATGCTTCGAATCAAGATTCCCTATGGTGGACTCAACCCCGAGCAACTCGAAACGCTTGCGGAACTGGCAGAGGAGTACTCCGACGGAATCGTCCATGTTACGACCCGACAGGACGTCCAGCTTCATTACGTTCATCTCGATGATACCCCGACGCTGATGCGGCGTTTGGGGGCTGTCCAAATCACCACGCGTGAAGCGTGTGGAAATTCGGTTCGTAATGTTACCGGGTGTCCTTATGCCGGCGTTTGCACGGATCAGGCGTTCGACGTGACGCCTTACGCGGATGCGATGATGCGGTTTTTGCTGGGCCACCCCGATGTTCAAAACTTTGGGCGAAAGTTCAAGCCCACTTTCAGCGGATGCGGTCAGCATGCCTGCGGACTGACCGCGATGCACGACGTGGGATACCTGGCCGTCACGCGCGAGTCGAACGGAACGATCGAACGGGGGTTCAAGTTTTACGTGGGCGGCGGATTGGGAGCGGTTCCACATCAGGCCAAGGTGTTTGATGAGTTTCTCCCCGTGGAAGAGATGCTGCCGATGGTGCAAGCGATTGCGAAAGTTTTCGGCAAACACGGAGAGAAGAAAAATCGTAGTCGTGCGCGCCTGAAGTTTCTCATCAAGGCGTGGGGCATGGAGAAATTCAAAAAGGTCGTGCTCGAGGAGCGAAAAAAACTGACGTATGATCCTCGATGGACGCAGTATCTTGAGGGGGTACAGGCTTTTGAAGAAAAACCGTCGCGTCCGCCCGGAGCCTTTCCTGCCACGAACGGAGACGAACGTTACCATCGCTGGGTGAAGGCGAACTTACGGGATCAGCGGCAGGACGGATATGTTACGGCAACGGTGGTGTTGCCCCTCGGCGACCTCACCGCCGGTCAAACGCGTGCGCTTGCCGACATCGTGCGAAAGTTCACAAACGGAACGATTCGTGCCACGGTCGAGCAGAACTTCGTGATTCGCTGGGTCAGCAAGGCTGACGTCGCCGACTTATACGCCGAGTTGGACGCGGCTGATCTTTCCCAACCCGGGGCTGGAACCATCGTGGACATTGTCGCTTGCCCGGGCACCGATACGTGTAAACTGGGCATTTCCTCATCCCGGGGACTTGCCGCCCAGCTGCGCAAGCAACTTTTGGAAAAAGGTGCCCGACTCGACCAGTCCATCGAGGACTTGCACGTCAAAATCAGCGGTTGTTTCAACAGTTGCGGTCAGCATCACGTTAGCGATATCGGGTTCTATGGAGTCAACCGGATTGTTCAGGGATACCAGGTGCCTCACTTTCAGGTCGTACTGGGCGGACAATGGGAAAACAACGGCGGATCGTATGGGTTGCCGATTGTGGCGATCCCCTCCAAGCGGATTCCCGATGCGTTGGATCGCATCACCGAGTTCTACCTGCGTGAACGCAACGCTAACGAACGCTTTCCGGCGTTTGTCGGGCGTATCGGGAAAGCAAGGGTGCGTCAAGTGCTTGACGACTTGACCAAAGACGCCCCGTCCCATGATGTCGACGCTGGTTTTTATTCCGACTGGGGCGACCCCCGTGAATACAGCACGGGCGATATCGGGAAGGGTGAATGTGCGGGCGAGGTCGTATCGGGATACGAGTTTGCCATGACCAGCGCTGAGCGAATGGTCTTTGACGCGCAGATTTTGCTTGAGGAGGGCAATCCTCAAAAAGCCGGAGAAAGCGCTTACGCCGCGATGTTGAAATCGGCCAAAGCGTTGGTTCAAATACAGTATGACGACGTGGCCGACGATGCCGAAGAAATCGTTGAGGAATTCAAAGAACGCTTCTACGACACCAAAAAGTTTTTTGATCCTTATGCGGGTGGCAAGTTTGCAAATTATTTGTTCGCAGCCCACGGAAAAACCGACCGCAACTATGATGCCGAGGGGGCGAGACACTTGATCGAGGAAACGCAGCTCTTCATTGAAGCCGTGCATGCTTGTTACAACAAGATGCGAACGGTGGGACTGGCAAACGCAGCCAAAGATTGACGACCGGTTTGTACGGAAACGGCATGGACATTCAGCACGTTAACGCAAAGTTTTTTTTCGAGGGGGATTTCGATCTGAGCAATACGCACTTGGTCGAAGTGTTCCACGACTGGGTGCGTGAGCAGGTCTTTGACGGTGTGTTGATCGACGTAGCGGACTATCGCCACGTTCCTGACGGTCCTGCCCTGATGATCGTTGGGCACGAGGCGGATTACGTGATCGACTGCACGGACGGTCGTGGCGGATTGCGATACAACCGCAAGGCTGCCTTGGACGCAGACAGTGCCGGTCGTTTTCGGCAAGCCCTCGTCGCCGCGTCCTGTGCCGCCCGGTTATTGCAAGAGTCGCTCGGCGAAGGCGCCGTTATGTTTTCGCGAACGGAATTGGAACTGAGTGTCAACGATCGCGCACTGGCACCCAATACGCCTGAAACCTTTGCGCAATGCAAGCCCGACATTGAAAGCGCCGTTACGGCGATCCTCGGTCACGGCGATTTTTCTCTGAAGCACCGTGATGATCCTCGCCGCATTTTTCGTGTCTCGGTGACAACTGGAAAACCCTTCGACCCGGTGACAATCTCTCGATAACATTCGCCGTGAGTCTCGCTTGATTGGCGTTTTGCCCACAATTGAACCGACGGACCCGCTTGATGGAAGCGGAGCGGAGGTATGCAACGGCACGACTGGGGCTCATTGCGCCGATCTGAACCAACCGATGCGCGACGGTGAAGAAGCGGAGAAAGAGCCTTCTTTTCGAGATTCGTCGCGTCGCTTCCCGGTGGGCGTGGATCTGTTGATAGCTCCCACACACGTTCTGGAAAATCTTAAGGCGCAAGGGGACTTGTAACTCGTGCGAGTATTGCTTAGAATCTCAGGATGAGCAGCGTCAGTTGAAGGCGTTCAATCTATTCGGCTTGAAGGGGAATACCCGGCGTTCCCGGCCTGTTTCGTTGCCGTACGGTCGAGTCAAAACTTGACCGGCGGGCGGTCTGTTCGATGTCCATTCGGACAGGTCGTTGCCACCTGATGTGGTGCAAACGAAGGCGGCAATCAAGCGAGGCAGTGGCCTGGTGCCGGGAGCATTAAGAATGGTGAATCGGGGTTTCTCGGGTCGTCGTCGCATCGTTGCGCAGACCGGTCCGATTGGTGCGGATGTCCTTGCGTCGGCAGTGGGGAGTCGTTCGCTTGACGAAGTGCTTTCCGCTGTCGAGCGACGAGAGATTCTTGCTGCGTTGGCCCGGGCTTGCGGTCAGCGCACCAAAGCTGCCAATCTCTTGGGAATCTCGAGAAGCAGGCTGTATCGACGAATGGAGGCGCTTGGGATCCGGCTCGACCACGACACTTAGAACCTATTTCCAGATGGTGTGGCACCGGCATCTTGCCGGTGTTTTCATGGGCGCAAGTCCGCGCTACAACTGATATTGGGACAGGCTCTTAGCGGACGGGCTTTGAGGGGTTCGCTGCGCGGATCATTTTCCTTTGATGTGAGGTTGGGCGGGTGCGTTGTACATGACGGTCGAATCTGTTGTCGTGACGCGGTCGGTGGGCATCTCGAATCGCCTTGATTTTGCATACGCCGCACGGACTGAAGTTCGTGGCTCGCTACGCAGGAGACGGCGGTGCTGTAGCTCCGGGTTGGCTCAGCGAACGAATAAGCCGCGTGCTATTCTCCGACGTTTGGGCAAGTGTGCGTTTTGATCAAGGGCAGTGCCCAACCGCAGCGGTGCCAATGCCGCACGGGGGTGATGGGTGGTCAGCGGATCGAAAGGAGAGTCGAATTGCATTCTGATCGATCCTCTTTTTTGCGGACTTTCGGGATTGAACCGGCTGCCCGCGTCTGGATTGGCGGAAACGATTTCGAAGCCCGTGGCAAGATCGGGGCGATTGTCGGATCGCTTCGCGCCGTTGCAGGTTCACGAATCGACTGCGCGTTTGTCACCCCGCTTGAGGCGGAAGAGGCTGCCTATTTTGCAAAGAAATTGATCTTGAGGTTGGTCCCCGGGGCCACGATCTGGGTGACCTGTCGTGTGAATGAACCGGATAAGATCGGGGCGATCTGCTCGGCACTTGCCGGTGCGGGATTCGTGGAATTTTCGCGAGTTGCTTTGTTGAGTGGGTACACGACAATTGGATTTCACCAATGTGTCGGACAGTGCCCGCCTGCGCCGGTCGGCGAAATGACACAGCACCCAACCCGAGAACAGACCGGTCGGAAACCGTGAGGGAGCACAACGGAATCCCGCAATCGATCAGACCATTTCCTGGTTGGTGCGCAGATCATCACAATACGTCTGGCGCGTGTCCCAGGGTTCCTCGTTGCGACGCCTGTTTCCTCCGCTGGAAAAACGACAGTCTTGTCACGGGATCAGTCGCAAATCGCATTTGCGGTTCCTCGAAGCTCGAACATAACGGTCAATCAAACCGGCGTCGATTTTGCGATAGAGGTCTACAACGTGCCTTGGATCATAATCCCTTCGCAGGTAAAGTCGCGCATCGGCTACCACCCATTGCGGCTGGGCTTTGACCATACCGTCTCGCGCAAGTTCGCCAAGTGACTTTTTCATCGCTCGGATCCCCGCCAAGATCGCTTTGCATCCAATCGTGTGTGGCATGTCGCCAAGGACAATGTCAGGTCTGCTGTGGCGGACGATGGGGCCGCTGTCGATCCCTGCGTCAATCAGATGAATCGTGGCGCCGACGAATTGGGGCTCTTCGTTGACCAGCGGATAGAAATTGGTGGCCGTCCCGCGATAGTAGGGGGAAAGACCAAGGTGCATGTTCAGCATCCGACCCTGCCATTGCGATATCAGCGGTTCACGAATCAGGTTGGTTCCGTAGACAAGCACTGTGTCTACATCGCGGGCGAGAAAGCGGTCACGTGTTTGGTCTGAGTTGAGCGACCCTCGAGCAATCCGAAAGACGCTCACCTCGGGTCCGTTGATGAGGAAAGAAGAATCACTACCAAAAAACCGCTGCTCCTGTCGGTCCCTTTCTGCGAAATGAGCTTCGACAACCTTCTTCTGCTCGGGTGTCAATTCTTCGTTTTTCACGGCGGCCGGCGAATATCCGGTTTCTTCGTATCCCACGGCAACGACGGGGAAATCAGCGCGGATCGCATTCGCAAAGAAGCGATGGCGGGTGCCCGTGCTGGTGAGGATCCCGATTCGCATACGCCGTAGCGTACCCGCAACATCGACGGCGCGAAAGCACCAAGCCGATGAACGCCCCCGTTGAGTTTTTGGCGACTCGACGAGACAATGTGCTGATGAAAACCGACCGGACGCTTCCTGTGATCATGCCCTCCATTCCCGGCCAGCGATGGAGCTGTCATGGATGCGGAGAGTGCTGCAGGACGCTGGTGGGGCACCTTTTTCCGCACGAGCGCGACAGGTTGGACGCCGACGGGTGGGCGCAAAGGCTTGGTCTTGCTCCGTACGTTCGGGTTGGGCGTGAGTGGGTTTTGAACAAACGCGACGACGGCTCCTGCGTGTTCCTCGATGAGAACAACCGCTGTCGAATCCACACAACACTCGGAGAGCAGGCCAAGCCCTTGGCGTGTCGAATCTTTCCTTACTCTATCCGCCCAGTGGACCGGGGCTGGCGGGCATCGCTGCGTTTTGACTGTCCCAGCGTGACGGATTCGCGCGGCGAATTGATTGCCCGCCACCAGAGCAACGTTCAGTCGTTGGCGGATTCCATGTCGCACGTTCCCCGAGGGCATTGCATTCGCCTTCAGGGGTGGCTGCGTGCTTCCCGGCAGGAGGTGGATGGACTCATCTCGCGCTTGGTGCGATGGTTCGACCGAAAAGAAGTGAGCGTTGGGATGAGGTTTGTGATCTTCGCTCGGGTGGCGTGTGCGTTGCATCGCGCTCGGTTGAAAAAAGTGCGAGGCGAGAGGTTTTTGGAGCTTTTGGACCTCCTGATCGAAGGGTTCGCAGCAGAAAGGGATGAGGCGATTCCCGTTGCGAGCGCCCGTCAACACGCGATGGCTCGCCAGTTTGCGTTTGCAAGTACGGAGCATGTTTCGCTCGGGAAATTGCAAGGGGGACCGGCGAAGCGCTGGCGAAAGCGGGCTGAGCAACTGCGTAAAGCGAAATCGTTCCTTCGAGGCTGTGGCGTCGTACCTCCGCTTCCGGGATTTCGTTTTGCCGTGACGTTTGAATCCGTCGAAAAAGTCCAACGTGCAAGAATCGACATCGCCCGGATTGACGAATTGTTATTGCGATACGTTCGGGCTCGATTCGCCGGGCAAACCATATTCGGCGAAGGCTACTACTGTTGGCCCGTAACGAGTGGGCTGGGCGCGTTGGCTTTGTCAATCGTTGCTGTGGGGTGGGTCGCACGGTATGTATGCGCCGGCGAGGGTCGCTGCGAGTTGACGTATGCGGATGTTAGCCGTGCACTGCGCGCCGTGGATCGGGGCGTTACGCGGATTCGCGCGTTGGGTACGATTGCCGAGCGCGGGCGCGTTGCGTTTCTGATGGAAAACGAAGGGCTTTTCAGTCTGATGGCCTCTTATTGGATGGTGGAAGATCGATGAGCTTAACGGTGCGCGAGCTTGCAAAAACGATCGAGCATACGCTGCTTAAACCTGAGGCGACCGCTCGTGAGATTGATGTTCTTTGCGACGAGGCGATCGTGCATGGGTTTCATGGGGTATGTGTCAATCCGATTCATGTTCAAAGGGTGGCGAACCGAGTTGCCGCCGCCGGGGGGACCGTCAGGATTGTGACGGTCGTGGGGTTTCCGCTGGGGGCGACGAAAACGGCGAACAAGGCGGACGAAGCTCGGCGGGCGATGGATGACGGGGCGGACGAAATCGACATGGTGGCCAACATCGGGGCGCTGATGGTGTCGGATCGTAAGACGGTACGGGCAGACATTGAAACGGTGGCACGCGTTGTGCACGGGCGCGGTGTGTCGTCGTTGCTTAAGGTAATCCTGGAAACGACAGTGCTAACGGACGAGGGGAAAATCTTTGGTTGTCGCTGCGCCGCAGAGGGTGAGGCGGATTTCGTAAAGACTTCCACCGGCTTTCATCCGTCAGGCGGGGCGGTTGTGGGGGACGTGGCACTCCTCCATCGCCACGGGGCGCCGCTGGGCGTCAAGGCGGCAGGTGGGATTCGCAGCGTCGCGTCAGCCGTTGCGATGATTCAGGCGGGCGCGTCGCGGATCGGAACCTCGGCGGGTGTGAAAATCCTTGCTGATGCGGTTGGCGCCGGGATTTGACGCACCCTTGAGAGAGCGTGTACCATCCGCTGGTTGTCCCTTCTGTGCGTTGAAAAATGGAGTCGATTCTATGACTGACGAAGTTACGAGTCCGTGCGCCGAATGCGGTGCCAGCGTTTACAAGCAGCATATTGAGTCGGGCATCGCTCGGTACGAGGGCGGGCGGCTTCTATGCTCGCATTGTGCGGAGGAGTTTGAGAAATCGCACGATGGTTCAGGTGATGACGCGGCCTTCGCTCCGATCGAATTCGACGATAGTGAAGATGAAACCTCACTCGATGCCGCGGAAGAAATGTCCAGCAGTCGGATTCACGGCGCGACGCAGTCAAGGATGGGGCAAGCGTCCGCCTGGGACGAGAGTCGGTTTTCGCGTCCGTTACAACCGACCATTGCAGGGGGGACGCGGTTTCGGATGTTTCATTGCCGCTTGAGTGAGGGGGCGATGGAGTTCATGACGGGGCAAATCAACGACTGGCTCGATGCCAACAAGGACGTCGTCGTCAAGTTTACAAATTCGGTCATTGGTCCGTTCGAGGGAAAGCACACCGAATCGAACTTGATCGTCACGGTCTTTTACTAGTGGACCGATGGCCCCGACTTTGCGCGTTGCGACTTGTCAATTCAGAGTCGCGACCGTGAGGGAGCGGAGGTCGCCAACTACAACAACATTAGGGCGCGACAGAACGCCAGAGCATGGCGTGGGTCGGTTTGTGTATCGGGAGAATGGCTGATCCGCGGCGTCGCTAAGGCGCACAAACATCGAGCGGTTCAAACGGGAACGCGCGGCCTTTCACGCCGTCGACGACCGACGTAATATCGATCACCGATGGAACATGATTGGGGTCGATCGAAAGCGGCGTGAGTTGCGTTTGCGGTCTCCCCAAGGCGCTGGGTGACCCCTTTACTTGATCCACAATGGCCGTGATGTCGAAAACATTTGGTTGCAGTGCGCCCGAAATCGAATCCTGATAGGGCGGTGCCACATCCGCCCAGCGACTGGTTGTGACACTTAATTGGTCAAAAGGTCCGGCCGAGACCCCAAACGCCTCGATGCATGACTCGGAAACGAACTCGATTTGATAAACCGAACTGGGGACAACTTCGGGGCCTGTTACATAAACAATCGCCTCGTTATCCCAGTTTGCAATGTATGGATCACATTGTGTACGGCTTGCTCGGAAAAACGTACCCAGTGCAGGGGTATCCACAAAATCTTCAACGGGACCGAGCCAGCGGACCTTTCCTTCCAGGGAGGAATAATCCGGGGGGGGGTAGCTCCCAAGATTGGGAGGAACAGGATGTTGCAACGAAGTTAGTGTTAATCGAACAGCCGCCCGATCGGGAACAACACCGGGAGCGAATGCGATGTAGCGACCCATGTCAATCTGGTCGGTGGCAGCAAGCGGAGCCGAAAGGGGTACGCAGCACGTTTCCGCGCAGGTAGGATCGCAGCCACAGTGAAGCTCGATCGCGTATTGACCGCGATCGCCCGCGGTTCCCGATGAGAACTGGACATAGTACGTCTGTCCAACGCCCAGGTCCGTCAGGCAGACCTCCGCCTGCGTTCCCGGTCCAGCGCAACTGGAATCTTGGCTGCACGCAATCTCGGTAAGCGCACCGCAGGCGCCCTCAAAGACGGCTATTGTAGGATTGACGGCGGTGCTTTGGCAGGTTGATAAGCGAGCGGAAGTGGCGGTTGCTATGAACGAGAACCACAAAGTGCCGTCGTTGACACCTCCACTTGCGCAAGTTGGAGCAGGACTCGGACTCGCACTGATTGGGGAATTGTCGAACCACCGGGTCCCCCCACACGCGAGCGTGTCCGCCTGTTGGCACGACGTATTTGCGGGAGGAGTGTCCCATCCGATCGCATCCAGAATCGCCAAGTCCGGCGGCTGAAGATAATCAGGTTCGAAGGTGGCGCCCCGGCAGAAGTTTGGTTCCATCAATGAGGGAGGGGCGATGGAGGGGGCGAAGTGCGATGCCTGATCCGGGTCGCCGTCGGACATGCGGTATTCCGACGTGATCAAATCGCACACCACGTCATTATTGTCAAAAGGAGAAGGCGGTGCATTTTGGACCATTCGCGGGGTTGTGGCGAAATCCGCCAGAGTGTCCGGGTTGTGGTTTTCCGTTCCATCACTTTGTTGAAAACGAAAAACGTCCAGGGTTTCAATATCGAGAGACCGACTGTCCGCGGCGGACGTGAATCCCATGACGTGCCCCATCTCGTGCATCAGCACGTCGCGAAAACTGAAGATTGCTGGTTCGCAGAATCCCACCGCGCCGCACACGCCACCCGCCGGACAATCGCTATTGAACGTACATGATGTCGGCGCGTTGTTGCAAACTCCAGGAAGTGCAGGACAGTCTAAAGAGGCGCAGCACGTAGTGGCCGGATCATTCGCACAAGAAGCGCCCGACAATACGGTTGCATCGAACGCCCAGTTGAAATCGGTGTTAAACGTCAACCTGGCGGCCGGTATGTCGATCGAACCAATTGTGGCTTCGTGGTTTGCGACGGTCACAAAGACGCGGTCTTCGTCTACGATTGTTTCGGTCGACGCGGAGTACCGAACGGGGATCGTATTTCCGGCCGGCAGCGATGCCTGGAGGGTGTCATCGGGGTCCATGTCCGCCGAGAGCGCGTTTCGCAAATCCGCATAAGGGACTTCGACATATTCGGTGACCGTGGTCCCCAATATGTTGGCCCCCAGACCACCGCTAAAAACAACTTCGACTTCGACAACCGCGTCGTCGCTGAAGCGAGATTCCAGGTCATGCTCGATCGCCGTAAAAGCCTCCGCGGCACCGGGTGGAACCGAGGTTAGGAATGTAAAAACGATGTCTAACCCCGATTGGCCTGTCGGGGGGGTGCCGGCGATCGACCCCGGCGGTCGATCGGGGGAAATTGTTTTGTCAATGAGACGATCGAACTGTGCGGCGGTTAAACCAGAGACGTCGCTTCCGCAGATCGGGCGCCAGATTCTGGTGTGGGGGCGGAGCATGGTCGTGCCATTGCTACGAAGGTGAACGCGAACGGGGTTCCCCGCGCGGGTCGCACGATTCCCCGGTTGCAATAGGGTTTCCGATTTGGCATGGGGGGGTGAGAAGAAACATGCGCAAAGCAATAACGGCAAAATGCTTTTGACCGCCCAACGTCCACGAGATGATCTTTGCCGCCGGTTACTCACGCTTCTCGAGCCCCCCTTGTTGCTCTTGATGAGGCGAAATGAACTCTCGCCACCTCTCAAATCGCGACGACGAACCGTTATCGACACGCGGTGCGCTATCGAGAGCCAATCCGCATCCGTGAAAAGGCGGAAACCACCATCCGATTATAAGCGAGGAGGGTCTCGAGCGTCAACATCGTTTCAGAGGTGGAACGGGTGATCGTCCCAGAAAACAGGCGAATCCGGTCTGGAAACAAGAGGTGCCGCGTCGCGATACACGGGGCATCTGGTCCGACGTTTCGCATCCATTCGGTGGGGGGACTGATCTATTGCTGCGCCCGATAAACGACCCGACCATCGACAATCGTTGTATCGACACGAACGTCGGCAATGTTTTCCGTCGGAATTGTGAGCACGTCATCTTTGAGGATGACGATGTCCGCGAATTTTCCGACTTCAAGAGTTCCGAGCTGGTGTTCTCGATGGATCGCAATCGGAGGCGTGACTGTATACGCACGCAGAGCCTCCTCTACCGTCAGAGAATGTGAGGGTAGAAACACCTTCCCTTCGAGCGTTCGGGCATTGACGGCGGAATCGATTCCCGCAAAGGGATTCAACGTGACGACGGGCCAGTCACTTCCGAAAACAACCGTTGCCCCGCTGTCCACGAGCTTGCGAAAGGCATACGAACCTATCAGTCGCCGCTTGCCCAGGGCTTTTTCCGCATATCGACCGTCGTCCGCCTTATGAAAGGGCTGCATCGACGCGATCACGCCGAGTTTCGCAAAGCGAGCAATGTCCGAGGGGATCAAGTGTTGTGCGTGTTCGATCCGGTGCCTTGCATCGAGCGTTTTATTGTGCCGCATCGCCTCTTCGTACGCGTTGAGCAAAAGGTGGTTGCTTTGATCACCGATGGCGTGAACAGCGATTTGCAATTTGCGGCGATCGGCTTGGGTGATCGCGTTTTGGAAACTTGCGGTCGAGGCAGCGAACGCCGTAAGTTGCCCGCGCGGGTAGGGGGTGTTTGCAGGGGCATCGGCGTAGGGTTCGCGCATGTACGCGTTGCGACTTCCAAGCGACCCATCCATATACGCCTTGAGTCCGGCAAGACGGACCATGTCTCCATTCAACCCGTAATGAGTTTTTGCGATTTCGTCCTGATGCTTCGCGAAATCGCCCGTAAGGTACGCCGTGATTCGCACGGTGAGCGCGTGCTCCTTTTCCGCACGGCGGAATACCGCCAGGTGTGCAAAACTGCACATATCGTCCACCGACGTTATACCGAGAGAATTCGCGTGCTTCATGGATCGCAAAAGCGCCCGGTACATTGCCTCCGGCGATGGGGGGGGGATGTGCCGCGATACGAGTTCCATTGCCGAATCCTTGAGGATTCCGGTCGGTTTTCCTGTTTGGGGATCGCGCTCAATTTCGCCGCCAGCTGGGTCCGATGGGCCATCGGCGTCGATCCCGGCGATTGCCAGCGCTACACTGTTGGCCACGGCGGAGTGTCCATCCATTCGCGTCAGGAACACAGGGCGATCGCCTGTTACGGAGTCGAGCCACGCCGCTCGTGGCGGACTCGGATTGTCCCAGCTTTCAACGCTCCATCGCCCGCCCAGAATCCATTCTCCCTCCGGTGCTTGCCTGGCTGCCCGCTGCACGGCGGCAAGGAAATCCTTCTTATTCGACACGTCGCGCAAGTGCAGGCGCGCGAGCTGCAATCCGCCGCCGATGATGTGTGTGTGGCTATCTGTGATTCCGGGAATCACACGGTTTCCCTTGGCATCGATGACCGTGCTTTGGTTGCCGATTCGCCTTCGAATCTCCCGGTTGGAACCGATGGCCACGATTCGGCCGTGGGTTACTGCGATCGCATCAGGCGACGACGTGGCGGCGTCCGGCAAGCCTGTCCACACCTTGGCGCTAACAATGACGAGATCGGCCTCTTGGGCAAAAACCTTCGTGCCACCTGTCAACAAGGCCAACATCAAAACGATTTTCGCGAAGCAAAGAGATTCTGCCCGAGAAAAAACGTGGGGATGATTCATGGCGGCTTTACTCGTGCAGGTCGAAAATGGCATTTTGATTCTCCGTTAGGCGTTTTCGTTACGTCTGCGAGCCATGGACGTCGGTGGAAGCGTGGATATAGTACCTTTGCCGGCGAAGGTGTAAAATGTTCGATTTCGTCGGCACGTGTCGTTGTCATGCGCGACAATTCATCGCAGAACGAGTGGAAGGAGCCACGGAAATGACGAAAAACGATCCAACGAAATCCGCGGATGAGGTGGGCTGCGGACTCCCCTGTCCGATGTGTGAATCGGGGAGCCTGATTGCTCGACATTGCAAGCGGATTTGTCTTCAGTGCGGATACACTGAGAGTTGCGAAGATAACTTTCTACCCAATCAAGAAAACCCGGTCGAAGTCGCACGCATACACCCGGAGGCAAAACCGAATGCTGGTCAGGACTGAACACCGTTCCTTGATGATCGAGGGGGCGCGAGTTATCGACCCGATTGTAGGGCGTGATGAAGTTGCGTCGGTTTTCATTCACGATGGGAAGGTTGCGACCGAACCGACAGCGGGGGCCCATCGGATCGACGCATTCTGTCTGATCGTTTCTCCGGGGCTATGGGACATTCACGTTCACCTGCGCGAACCGGGTCAGACGCACAAGGAAACGATCGAATCCGGGACGCTCGCGGCAGCCGGGGGCGGATTCACCCTTGTGGCATGTATGCCCAACACGACACCGCCGCTCGATTCCCCCGACACGATTCGGCGGGTTTTGGATCGCGCCGCTTCGGTTGCAAGCGCGGCGGTGCTCCCCTTTGCGACAATCACCAAGGGGCGGGCGGGTCTGGAATTGACCGATTTCGAATCGCTCATGGAATCCGGAGCAATTGGATTTACTGACGACGGCGACGGCGTTGAGGATGATGCAATGATGCGCAGCGCTTTTGAGCAGGCTGCGCGGGTCGATGCGTTGCTTGTTCAACACTGTGAATACCGGCGCATTTCTGACGGAGGGGTGATGCATTTGGGCGAGGTTTCCTCCGGGCTTGGTTTCCCCGGCCTTGACCCGCGATCCGAGGAGGCCATGATCGAGCGCGACCTCGGTTTGTGTCGTGAAACGGGCGGTCGATACCACGTTGCACATATCTCCACGGCCAGGGCTGTTGATATGGTCCGCAAGGCCAAGCGCCAGGGATTGCCGGTTACCGCGGAGGTGTGTACGCATCATCTGCTGCTGACGGACCGGGCATGTGTTGACGGTAATGCAAATACGAAAATGCATCCGCCCCTTCGCCCGCAGCGCGACGTCGACGCATGTCGCCAGGGGCTACTCGATGGGACGATTGATTGCATCGTTACCGACCATGCACCGCACACCGCCGACGAGAAATCGGTCGGCTTTGTGGAGGCGCCCGCCGGAATCGTTGGTCTCGAGACTGCCGTTGGTGTCGCCGCCGAGGCGATGATTCAGCCCGGGTTGGCGGATTGGGCTCGCTTAATCGAGTGGTTCACCCTGGGACCGGTACGTGTTTTGCACCGTTGTCGAAAGGGAATCGTTCCGGGAGCAAACGTGGAACTGACGCTCATTGACCCCGACGCCACGTGGTGTGTTAATCCTGATCGGTTTCTTTCCATGGGGCGCAACACGCCTTTTGCGGGTCGCACATTGGTAGGGCAACCCGTCGGGACGATGCGCGGATCGTCTGTTGCGATGAGCGTCGCCACTTCGCGGTGCATTTAAGATTCAAAAACCCACGATTCAGGCGTGGGGTAGTGATAAACGATTCAAGGTTTCGTCGCCGCTACCGTTTTCTGCGACGGGTCGATGACGAACGTGATTTTTTCTTTTTGGTGGTTGCAGACCTTGATTTGGACTTTTTTTTGACGGTCTTTTTGACCTTCTTTTTCGAAGCGGTTTTTCTTTTCTTCTTTGTTTTTTTCTTTGCGGTCTTGGTCTTTTTTACAGCCTTTGATGCCTTTTTGGTTTTGGACGCCTTCTTGGCCTTTGCACTTTTCGCCGCCTTTTTAGCGGCCCTTGCAATGGCCGCCTTGGTTCGCCCGATGCGAATCAATTTGGGTTCGCCAAGTGTCTGTTTTGTCTTCGGTTTTTTTTCTTCGCGTGCCTTTTTCTCCGCGGCAGAACCCATTCTTTTGCGCTCTTTTTCCAGCGATTCCCTCGTTTTTTTGCTTTGAGCAACTTTGGCATCAGCCTCAACGATCCTCAGGTTCTGGTAGTATCCCTCACGCTGGATGCGCTCAAACTGCGCATCCACGTCCGCGCGTTCTGTTGACTTAAACAGGGTCAGCACGACGTCGCCGGCACTTCCCAGGAGCTTCCACTTGAAGACAATCGGTTCTTTAACGCCCAATTGTCGCCTCGGCGCCGGGGTCGGCGCATCGCCGGTCCCGGGGGTCTTGGTCTGGCCCGCGACCGGTTCGGTTTTGCTCTTCGACTTTTCCACCATAGCAGCTTCCGTCATTTGTCACTCTCGAAAGAAACGGGATTGTATACCGCCGGGCGAGCGGGACGCAAGTTTCACGTTCACCGGGTAACCGGCGGTGCGAACATTTTCGGCTAGCAAGGCGTATCGACAGCGTTCGTACTCTAACGGCGTTGGATATCGCGACAAAACGCAACGCCACCATGCCCTTATGACATCATTTCGCCGGTGCCCGATTTCGCGAAGCTTGGCCACGTCGCGTAGCGTTGTTCGCGCGGAATCGAACCGCACGCCCACACGACCTTTTGAGATTGCCGCAGGTACACAAGCGATCAACGATGCCCAGCCCGCTAGACCGCAATCGGCAAGGGCGTATAATGCGGCAAGTGGGCGGCGGGTCAAGTTCCCGCGTCGCTCGCGTCGTCGCGCCCGTAGCTCAATGGATAGAGTAACTGGCTTCGAACCAGTAGGTTGCAGGTTCGAGTCCTGCCGGGCGTATGCAGGATCGGGAGGCGTTTGCGGAGATTTATCGCCGCAGACGTCCTGTCCTCCTGTCAGTCGTCCGGGTCCAAGATGGACAAAAACGCTTCCTGTGGAATGGCCACGTTGCCCACCGTTCGCATCCGCTTTTTGCCCTCTTTTTGCTTTTCCAAGAGCTTGCGTTTTCGTGTGATATCTCCCCCGTAGCACTTGGCGGTGACGTCCTTGCGAAACGTTCGGATCGTTTCGCGTGCGATGATTTTCGCGCCGACTGCCGCCTGAAGAGGAATCTCGAATTGGTGGCGGTCGATTTCTTTTTTGAGGCGCCCGATGAGCTTTCGACCTCTCCATTGCGCCTTTTCGCGATGCACGATTACAGAGAGTGCGTCCACCGGCGCACCATTGACGAGGATGTCCATCTTTACCAGGTCGCCGGCTTGATAATCTTTGAAATGGTAATCCGCGGTTCCGTACCCTCTCGTGCAGCTCTTGAGTTTGTCGTAAAAATCGTAAATGATCTCACAGAGAGGAAGCTCGTAGGTCATCATGACTCGCGTGGGAGAAAGATACTCTGTCTTTTTGTGACGTCCCCGCCGATCCATCGCAAGTTGCATCACCGCCCCCACGAATTCCGCCGGGACAATCAGCTGTCCATCAACGAACGGCTCGCGAATCTCCTCCACGGTGCTCAGGTCGGGCAACTCGCTGGGGGACTCAATGCGCGTGATCGTTCCGTCTTTTAGCAGAATCTCATACGTCACCGTCGGTGCGGTTTGCATCACCGCGACATCGCCCTCGCGCTCCAGTCGTTCCTGAATGATGCGCATGTGCAGCAGGCCGAGAAACCCGCAGCGAAATCCGATGCCCAAAGCGTCGGAACTGGCCGTTTGATATGTAAACGAGCTGTCGTTAAGCCAAAGCGTCTCCATGGCGTTCCGAAGCTGGTCCGTCGTGCTTCCGATTCCCGGGTAGAAGTCACAGAAAACCATCTGTTGCGGAGGCTCATATCCCGGAAGACGCGTCTCCGTCGGATTAGACGACAGGGTGATGGTGTCGCCGATATTCACGTCCGCCAGCGTTTTGATCCCTGCAAAAAAATAGCCGACTTCACCCGCGCCAAGAGATGGGACGGATTTTTCCCTGGGCATAAACTTTCCCACGTCGGTGACGATGTATTCCCGCTCGCAAGCCATCAACCGAACCTTGTCGCCGCGTTTCAGGGCACCATCGAATACACGCGTGTGGCAGACGATTCCCCGGTGTGGATCGGCTTTTGCGTCGTAGATCAAACCCTTCAACTTACCTTCAGGGTCTCCCTCGGGTGGGGGGATCTTCTTAATGATCGCCTCGAAAAGCTCGTCCAGTCCTTCGCCGGTCTTGCCGCTGGTAAAAACGGCTTCGGAGGAATCCAGCCCCAGAACCTGTTCCGCTTCCAACGCCATATCTTCCGCTCTTGCGGCGGGCAGATCAATTTTGTTGATAACCAGAATCATTTCCAGGTCGGACTCGAGCGCCAAATACGCGTTGGCCACGGTTTGCGCCTGAACTCCTTGCGTCGCGTCCACCAAAACCAGCACGCCTTCACAGGCTGCAAGCGCCCGCGAAACTTCATAATGAAAGTCCACGTGTCCGGGCGTATCGATCAGATTCAGCATGTATTCCTTGCCGTTATACGTGTAGGGAACGGTCGCGCGGTTCGCCTTAATCGTGATCCCCATCTCGCGCTCGAGGTCCATGTCGTCAAGAAACTGCGCTCGAAGTTCGCGCGCGGTCACCGCCCCGGTTCGTTCGAGGATTCGGTCCGCGAGCGTACTTTTACCGTGGTCGATGTGAGCGACAATGCTGAAATTTCGGATCAGGCTCAGGTCTGCCATAACAATCATTCGTGGATGCAGGGACGGTCGTTTCCCGGTGCGTCCATTCCCTGTGAGGACGCAAGCATCCTCTGGCGCAAGCATGGGGGTCGAGGGCCGTTCGCTACCCCGGACCCCGCAGTATAGCAGGCCGGCCAAGAAACGAAACTTAGGGGTTGTGCGGCACCCAGTTTTGTAGTCCGCTATCTCACAAGTTGCCATACACGTTGTTTGCTGTTCCAATTCCCACGGTGCGGGACATGATCGGTGGGCAGGAAAAATACACATTTGATCGCGTCGTGCGAATGGTGCTCGCAACCACCGCCGTCGTCGCGCTGTTTTTTCTCTTGCGCTACCTTTCTGATGTTCTGCTTCCCTTTGCCGTGGCGGTCGTTCTTGCGTACCTGCTGAACCCCGTTGTCTCATCGCTCGAATCGAGGACCAGACGGCGTGGCGTGGCCGTTGGAGTGACGTTGACCGGTCTTTTGCTCGTAGCCCTTGCCGCAGTGGTCATTGTCATTCCGTTGATTCTCGCCCAGATGAATCGATTCGGCGCGGACCTCGACGCGCTTCGCAAGGACTTGGCGGCAACAGCAACGGCGTCTTCGATTGCCCCCATGACGCCGGACTTGGATGTGAACCCGGAAAAAGCATTGTCAAAGGGCACGGCGCTTGGATGGTCGGAGCTTCTCGAGGGGTGGAATGAATTCCATGATCCAACCAACGACCACAGCCGTGCGGAACGATTCGCGGCGCTTCGTCAAAAGGTGGCTGGAACGGTCGTGGGGGGCATCCTCGAGGACACGATCGAGTTCGTTCGTTCGGATGCCTTCCGTGATCTTGTGCTGAACACGGCCAAGCAAATCGCAGTGGGGGGGTGGACGGTTTTCAGTTTTGCGGTCAGTTTTGTTGTTGCCGCAACCGGATTGATCATCGTTTTAATCTATCTCGTTTTTCTATTGCTCGACTACCCTGCGTATGTGCAGACCGCGCGCGATCTGCTTCCACCGGGTTACAAGGTCGAGATTATCGACTTTCTCGGGCAGTTCAATCGGGCACTTCGGCAATACTTCCGCGGTCAATCGCTGGTTGCATTTTTCGTTGGAACCCTGTTTGCGCTGGGCTTTACGGTCATCGGTTTGCCGATGGCTGTTCCGTTTGGGCTGTTTGTTGGCTTGCTGAACATGGTGCCGTATTTGCAATTGGTTGCGCTGCTGCCGGCCATGACTTTGGCTGGTTTGCGTGCCGTGGAGGGCGACGCCAGCTTCGCAGGGTCTATCGCCCTGACGCTTTTGATCTTTGCCGTGGTGCAGTTGCTTCAAGACGCGGTGCTTGTGCCGCGTATTATGGGGAAAGCAACCGGGTTGCGTCCGGTGGCGATTCTGCTCGGCGTTTTCGTCTGGGGAAAATTGTTGGGATTTCTAGGATTGGTTCTTGCCATCCCGCTGACCTGCCTGGGCATTGCGTACTATCGCCGCTTTGTTCTTCAAAAAAACGTGGCATCTTCACCTGCAAAAGAAACCGCGTAATACCACACGCCTGAGTTTCCGGGTCAGGTGCTCGAGGTCGCCTCGTCGTTTCGGTCCGCTTTGGCCGCGCGGTTTGCCGCACATGCAATCGAAGCAAGCTCGACAAGTCGGGAAATGTCATGCAGGGTTGGCGGATCGTCGCAACGTTCCAACGATTCAATCAGGGTGGCGGCTTCTGTCGAGATTTCGGGCAGACCGTGGAGCCCCGCCGATCCCACCAGTTGGTGTAGTAGCTCGTGAAACGTTGCGCGATCGCCCTGGTTTACCGCGTTTTGAATTGCCTTGACTCGTTCCGGGAGCAACCCCAGAAACCACCCAGGGGGTGGCGAAACGGTTTGTGTCAGGATCGGTCGATCATTCCCGTTGGTTTCTGATCCCTGATCGGATGGTTCACTGTCCAGAAACGCGCTTACATTTCTGATGAGTTGATTCAACGACATCGGTTTTGTCCATACCTCGTCGAATCCGGCGGAAAAAACTTTATTTTTTTCCGCCGCAGTCGTTGAGGCTGTTAGCGCAATCAACGCGGATCGATATCCCTTTTCACGGATCGCCTTTCCCGTTGCAAAACCGTCCATTTTCGGCATTCGAATGTCCAAAAGGATCAAGTCGAATCCGTCGTCTTCTTCGTAACGCTCGACCGCTTCGCAACCGTCAACCGCTACGACGACGGTGGCACCGGCGGAACGAAGTGCGTCGTGGATGAGGGTGCGCGTATCGGCGGCATCTTCTGCAAGCAAAACTCGTCCACGAAGAGCCGGCACGTCCTGCGATACATCCGAAGACACCCCTGCAAGTCGCCGGGTCGCGTCATGGCGGTCGATCCAAGACGATTCGGGCAACTCACCGGTGGCGATCCGCAAGACAAAGATGCTTCCGCCGCCATCGGATTGCTCAAGCTCCAACGATCCGCCAAGTTGATTGGCGATCCATCTCGAAAGCGACAAACCAACACCCGCGCCGGTTAAAGATGCCCGTACCGTCAAATCGCCCTGCGAAAAAACATCGAAAATGCGCTGGCGGTCCTCCGCGGCGATGCCCGGACCGGTGTCTTCGACGGTGATCTTCAAACGCGGTTCCCCGTCCCCACGAGCAACACCGACCCGCAGGTGGATGTGGCCTTTTCGCGTAAACTTACAGGCGTTGCTGACGAGATTCGCAATCGCCTGCGTGATCCGCGTGCGGTCACTGTGGATCGTGAGCGGAACATCTGTCTCAAAAAACACGCGAAACTCGATTTCGTCAGGAAGTTGAGCCACCGGTGTGATCGCGCACACGTCGGAAAGAATCTCAATCAACGAGCAATCGGCGGTTCGTATTTCCAGCTTGCCCGCTTCCAGGCGAGAGACATCGAGCAAATCATTCACCAGCGCAAGCAAGTGCCGATCGTTACGCAGGATCATGTCCGCACGATTCATTCGCGTTTTTTCGTTTAGTTGCGTCGATTGCATTTGTTCGGCGGCGCCGAGCATCGCCGTAATAGGCGTTCGTATTTCGTGGCTGATGTTGGCAAGAAACCGACTCTTTGCCAGATTGGCGGTTTCGGCGGCCTCTTTGGCCTGCCGCAGGTCTTGCTCAAACCGTTTGCGTTCCGTGATGTCCGTGGAGATACCGCAAACTCCGGACTGCACGCCGTTTGCGTCGTAGACGGGGAATTTCAGTGATAAGAAGGTGTGGTCTCCGTCCTCACGTGGAGCAAGTTCCTCGAACTCGATCGGCTTATCTCGTTCGAGAACGTTGCGGTCGTTTTCGCGGAAGGCTTCGGCGATCGGGGCCGGATGAAAATCATAGTCGGTCTTTCCAACTGCGTCTTCATAGTCCAGGTCAAAAAGCTCGGCATAGCGTCGGTTAATCAAAAGGTACTTTCCGTCAAGGTCTTTCAGATAGATAACGGCCGTCGTGTTGTTGATGATCGCCTGGATTCGATGCTCGCTTTGATAGAGCGCCTCCTCCGCCATCTTTCGTTCATTGATGTCAAGCCAAGTCCCGATGATCTCGGAGGGGTTTCCTTTCGCATCGCGAAGAAACGTGGGATGTTCAAGGAACCAGCGATATTCGCCGTCGGCGCATTCCCAGCGATATTCAAACGCGGTCGCCTCGGTGTGTGCCAGATTTGCAAAGACCCCCATCACGCGTTCCGCATCATCGGGGTGAATTCGTTTTTCCCAGAACCCGTCACGCTGCAAGAAACGCTCGGCGGGAAACCCGGTGATCTGTTCCGCCTGTCCGCTCATCCAGACAACAAACTGGTGTCCGGCTGGTTCGGCGGTGTAAATCGCCATCGGAACAGTTTGAAGAATCAATCGCTGGTGCGCGTCTGCTTCACGAAGTGCGTTTTCGATTCGTTTGAGCCCCGAAATGTCATAAGCCGTGCAGACAACAGCCTGCTGCCCCTGAAACTCGACCAATGATCCGTTGAACGTGATCCAGCGGTCGTCCCCGTCTTTTCGCTGTAGCTTTACCTCGTAGCTGCTCGGGATATTGTCCTTGCCCGCCTGCCTTGCAAACCCCCGCTCTTTCACCAGTGGTTGAAAATCGGGGTGCAAAACTTCCCAAAAATCCATGCCGAGAAGCTCCTCACGCGAATAACCTGTCATCGCGCAGGAGGCGGGATTCACTTCGATAATCTTTGCTCCTCGATAGATAAAAACCGCGGCGGAAATCGATTCACTTACCGTGCGAAAGCGATCCTCGCTTGCGCGCAACGCCTTTTCGATCAAGTTGCGCTCTGCAATTTGTTGCCCAAGCAACTTGTTCGCACTTGCCAGTTCGTTGGTTCGCGCGCGGACCCGTTCTTCAAGGGTATCCTGCGCCTCGCGCAGCGCCAGTTCGGATTGGCGATAGACGCGAAACGTCGGAGCGATGAACGCTACGCCGGCCAAGATGAGTGCCGAAATTCCAAACGCGACAAGCTCCGCCGTGACTTCATGGGGAAGCGTTTCGTCGGTGATCGTTAAGTCGTACAGCGAAAGGCTGCGACGAACCGCCATGAGCACAATTGCGGTCGCGATCAGCGTCCAGGCGGCACGCCGCCCCGTAATTCGAATCAGCCGCAAAGCCAAAATCGCAGCGATCACCTGGAGCAAGACCGAACCGCCAAGAATCCACCGTACGTCCATAAAGAGTTTCAGCCCAAACGAGGGAGAAAGGCCCTGCGTGGCAACGGAATGCACCGGTTACTTCTGCACGCCATCACGACTTGCGAGTCTAGCATCGCGGTAAATACCGCACAACCACGCTGGTTCTGCCTTACGAAAAAATGTACGGTCGTTTGACGGCGGTGCTTTATTTGTCTTACGATGCCGTCCCGTTGAAAAAGGAGAATGGTGCGATGAACGAAACGAATCCCATCGATTTACGAAGTGATACTGTTACGAAGCCGACTCCGGCGATGAGAGAAGCGATGGCCGGGGCGGAAGTCGGAGACGATGTTTTTGCCGGCGACCCGACCATTAACAGGTTGCAGGAAAAAACGGCGGAACTACTCGGGAAAGAAGCAGCAATTTACGTCCCGTCCGGTTCGATGGCCAATCAAACGGCCATTCGCGCGCAAACCCAACCGGGAGACGAAATTATCACGCACCAAGAAAACCATATCTACCACTACGAAGCCGGAGCCCCGGCGGCGCTTTCCGGTTGTTCGCTGAGCTTGCTTCCGGGGGAGCGGGGGTTGTTTGATGCAGATGCTGTTCGTGCAGCTCTGCGTCCCGGCGATTCCCACTTTCCTCAGTCATCACTGGTCGTGATTGAAAATACGCACAACCGTGGGGGGGGGACTTGCTGGTCTCCGGAGACCATTGCGGAGATTCGCGCGGTTGCGGACGAATATGGGCTTAGGATGCACCTCGACGGCGCGAGGCTCATGAACGCCTGCGTCGCAAGAAACTGCAAGCCCGTGGACTACACGAAGTACTTCGATACCGTTTCGATCTGTTTTTCAAAGGGGCTGGGCGCGCCGGTCGGATCCGCGGTAGCAGGAAGTCGTGAAACGATCGGGCGCGTTCACCGATATCGGAAAATGTTTGGCGGCGGAATGCGGCAGGGGGGGATCGTCGCTGCCGGTGCGTTGTACGCCCTTGAGAATCACGTCGAGCGACTTGCGGACGACCACGCCAACGCCCGAAAACTTGCCGGCGCACTTTCACAGATGCCGGGGTTGTCAATCGACCTGAAGAGCGTCGAAACCAACATCCTTTTTTGTGACGTTGATCCTAAACTGGGAAGCGGCGGAGAATTCGCCGACAGGCTCAAGGACGCAGGGGTTTGGGTGATTGCGACCGGACCGCAGCGCATCCGGGCGGTGACACATCTCGACGTTTCAAGCGAAGATGTCGACCGTGCGATCGACCTCGTGCGCCGCTGCTTGGAGTAGCGCCCGCTTCAGCGGACACTTCTTTGATTCGCGCACGACGTAAAAAAGCAAGATGCGACTCGGTTCTACGGGAAGGATCGCACCCCAAGAAAGAAAAAAGCCCGAAGAGCTTCCGTCTCCGGGCTTGGTAGTTCTGAACTCATCATTTGGCAATTGAAGATGCGGACGCGGTAAGGCGTTTGTGGAATACATCCACTTCTCAAAGCTCGAAGCGTGCTCGACAGCCACTCATAAAAGCGGTCAAGCGCTCGGCCATTAGTACGGGTCAGCTTAACACATCTCTGTGCTTACACCTCCCGCCTATCGACCTGGTAGTCTTCCAGGGGCCTTCATCCCGCACCAATTCCGACCACGACGAGCCGCGAGATTGCGTTTCGTAATGAGCAGAATTGGTGCGGGAATCGAAACCTGATCTTGAGGGGGGCTTCCCGCTTAGATGCATTCAGCGGTTATCCTTTCCGTGCTTAGCTACCCAGCGGTGCTCTGTGCAGAACAGCTGGTACACCAGTGGCACGTACCTCCTAATCCTCTCGTACTAAAGAGATATCCTCTCAAGTTTCGTACGCCCACGGCAGATAGGGACCGACCTGGCTCGCGCCGGTCTGAACCCAGCTCGCGTACCACTTTAATCGGCGAACAGCCGAACCCTTGGGAGCGCCTTCACCCCCAGGATGTGATGGGCCGACATCGAGGTGCCAAACGATTCCGCCGCTATGAACGCTCGGGAATCATCAGCCTGTTATCCCCGGAGTACCTTTTGTCCGATGAGCGATAACCCTTCCACACGGGATTACCGGATCACTAAGGCCTACTTTCGTATCTGCTCGATGAGTATATCTCGCAGTTAAGCCGGTTTGTGCCTTTACACTCGAAACGCGGTTGCCAACCGCGCTGAACCGACCTTTGCACTCCTCCGTTACTCTTTGGGAGGAGACCGCCCCAGTCAAACTGCCCACCTAACACTGTTCCACGCCCGGATTCACGGGTCGCGGTTAGGGAACAAACAGCACAAGGGTGGTATTTCAAGGATGGCTAACCAACTGCCGGAGCAACTGGATCATCGCCTCCCACCTATCCTACGCATGTACAGTCTGCGACCAATATCAGGCTACAGTAAAGGTTCACGGGGTCTTTCCGTCTTGCCGCGGGTATGTGGTATCTTCACCACAATTACAATTTCACCGAGTCCGTCCTTGAGACAGTGCACCAGTCGTTACGCCATTCATGCGCGTCGGAACTTACCCGACAAGGAATTTCGCTACCTTAGGACCCTCATAGTTAGGGCCGCCGTTTACGGGTGCTTCGGTTGCCAGCTTCTCCCCGAAGGGATGACCGCCTTCCTTAACATTCCCGCACCGAGCAGGCGTCAGTCTCTATACGTCCACTGTACGTGTTAGCAGAGACCTGTGTTTTTGATAAACAGTCGCCAGTGCCGATTCTCTGCGCCCTCCCACCGAAGTGGGTAGGGACCCCTTATCCCGAAGTTACGGGGTCAATTTGCCTAGTTCCTTAAGGACGGTTATCTCGAGCGCCTGAGGCTACGCGCCTCACCTACCTGTGTCAGTTTTAGTACGGATCCGCTGATTGCCACCGCAGCTTTTCTCGGTTCTTCGACCCTGCACTTCGGCAACAAATTGGCCTCGCCCTCTCGGGAACCCTCACGACTTATCGTGGGCTGCAGTTTGGAAAAACGCACTACGGATTGATCGCACAACGAAGGGCAGGAATATTAACCTGCTGTCCATCGACTACGCCTTTCAGCCTCGTCTTAGGTCCCGCCTAACCCTGGGCGGATTTACCTTCCCCAGGAAACCTTAGGTTTACGGCGAGAGGGATTTTCACCCTCTTTATCGTTACTCATACCGGCATAATCACTTGATAGGCCCGCTACCACTCCTTACGGTATGGCCTGTATCTGCCTATCAACGCTCCCCTACCGCACGCAAACACCGTAGTGGTTACGCACCCGTGGCTTCGGTACCATGCTTAGTCCCGGTCATCATCGGCGCCCAATCTCTCGATGGGTAAGCTATTACGCACTTTTTAAATGGTGGCTGCTTCTAAGCCAACATCCCCGCTGTCTCAGAGAAAGAACTTCCTTACGCACTTAGCATGGATTGGGGACCTTAGCCGACGGTCTGGGTTGTTTCCCTTTCGACTATGAAGCTTATCCCTCACAGTCTGACTCCCGGGGTAGTCGTTACGGTATTCGGAGTTTGATTGAGGGAGGTACCCGGGCAGGGCCCTCGTCTCAGTCAGTAGCTCTACCCCCGTAACGTAGTGTCCCGAGGCTAGCCCAAAAGCTATTTCGGGGAGAACCAG
>Ga0114931_10000866_pt1 | contig 38047 bp, 32 predicted proteins | sample 2SBtaG_FD_89579 | JGI IMG/M metagenome (GOLD analysis project Ga0114931, IMG submission 89579) | Deep subsurface microbial communities from Kolumbo volcano to uncover new lineages of life (NeLLi) - 2SBTROV14_V59a metaG | ecosystem: Environmental > Aquatic > Marine > Volcanic | place: Kolumbo... | reverse complement strand
TTCGGGCGCGCGCGAAGGCCTGGATCACGAGGGCCTCGGTCGGCAGCTCGGGCGGCGCGGGGCCTCGCGTCACCGCGGGCCCGTGGACCGCGGTGGACGGAATGCCGAAGCGGTCGAAGGTTTCGAGATAGGCGGCGATCCGGTCGTCGGGCCGGGTCCAGTCGGCGCGCATGGCGACGACGTTCGCGTCCCCCAGCCGGTCGAGGATCGCCGCGCGGCTCAGCACCGTGGCCTCGTTGAACTTGCAGGTCAGACACCATTCGGCGGTCACGTCGACGAACACGGTCTTGCCGCTCGCGACCAACCCCGGGATCGCCTCGGGCTCGAAGGGGCGCCAGAACGCGGCCTCGGCCCCGGCGCTTCCCCGGGCGCTTCCCTCGGCGGCCAGCGCCGTTTCGCGCGCGACCAGCGAGGGCGCGGCGAAGGCGAGGACCGCCAGCGCCAAAAGCCCGGCCGCCAGCGTCCCGCGAGGGAGCCGCGCGCGACCGGCCCAGAGAAGAACCGCGGCCGCGACCATGACCAGGCCGACGACGAGCGCCGGCATCGCGCCCGCCTGCGCCCCCAGGACCGTGATCAGCCAGACCGCGGTCCCCGCGAGCAGGATGCCGAGACCCCGCTTCAGGGTCTCCATCCAGGGGCCGGGGCGGGGCAGCCCGTGGGCGAGGCCGGGGAAGGCCGCGACCGCGAGGAAGGGCGTCGCCATGCCGATCCCGAGCGCGGCGAATATGGCGACGATCTCGCCCGGCCCGCGGGCTAGCGCGAAGCTCACGGCGGTGCCGAGGAAGGGGGCCGAGCAGGGGGTCGCCAGCAGGGTCGCGAACGCGCCGCTCGCGAAATGGCCGAGGATGCCGGCGCCGCGCCCGCGCGCGGCGAAGGTCGCGATCGACGCCGGCAGCGGCACCTCGAACCAACCCCAGAGATTGCAGGCGAACAGCGTCAGCACGATCACCAGGGCGATCAGGAAGGCGGGCTCCTGGAACTGGATGCCCCAGCCGGCGGCGAGCCCCGCCGCCTTGAGCCCGATGGCGAGCCCGGCGAGCGCCAGGAACGAGACGACGATGCCCGAGGCGGTGGCGAGGAAGCGCGAGGCGATGCGCCGCCGCGCGACGCCGCCCTGTTCGACCACGTCCATCAGCTTGAGCGACAGCACCGGCAGCACGCAGGGCATGACGTTGAGGATCAGCCCGCCGAGAAGCGCCAGCGCCAGCATCGTCGCGAGCGTCGCGAGGCGCGGCCCCTCGGCCGCCCCGGCGGTGGCGGCGAGGCGTTGTTCGACCGCGCGCCCGCCGTCGACCAGCGTCAGGGTCAGAGGCACGCCGAGCAGCGGCTCGCGCTTGCGTCCCTCGGGCGCCGGCACGCGCAGGATCGCGCGCGCGCCGCCGTCGGCGAGCTCGGCCTCGGAGGCGCCGAAGGCCATCGCCTCGCCTCCCTCGACGAACAGGAGCGGCGCGGCGAAGGGCGGATCGGCCCGCGCGCGGACGCGCAGGATCCGGTCGCCGCCCGCGCCCGCGACCTCGACGCTTTCGATCGCGAGCCCGCGGCTTCCCGCCGCGCCCGGCACGCGCGCCTGAAAGCGCGCGATCAGCGGCGCGAACACGGTCGGCGCGGCCGCGCCCGCCGGCAGCTCCAGATCGAGCGTCGCGGTCATGGGCACGCAAATCTCGGCGCAGGCGGCGTAATCGACGACCGCGCGCAGGCGCGTCGGCCGGCCAGGGTCGCGGGCCTTGATCGCGAGCGGAAACACCACCTCGTCGGCATAGCCGTTGGTGACCAGATCGTCGAACTGGATGAAGCGGGTGGGCGCGGGCCAGGACATTTCGGCGGTCTCGAGGTTCTCCGAGCCCCGCCAGTCGATCGACGGCGGATAGCCCGCGTCGCCGGGCGAGCGCCAATAGACCTTCCAATGCTCGGCCAGGCGGATCTGGAGGCCGAGGGTCGCCCGGCCGCTCGGCCCGAGCTCCCGCTGCGCCGAGATCAGGCGGACCTCGGTGGTCTCGGTTCGGTCCCAGTCGCTTGCGCCGGCGGTCGCGCGCGCCGGACCCGCGGTCCCCGCGACGACCGCCAGAATCGCGAAAAAGCCAAGGATTACGCGCCCGACGGCGGCGGCTGGGGCGGTCGTCATGACCTCTCCCGAAGGGGTGGAGCCGGCGAGGCACGGCGGCCATGACTGGCGCCGGCCCCAGGGAGGTATATAGTTTCTTGATGAGCCCATGTCACTTATATGAGATATTAGGATTCACAAGAAAGGCGGGACCCCCCGCGACGATCAGGAGATGAGCGAAACAGAACGCATACATAACGGACAGGCCGGTTATTTCGAAGGGCAGATGCTCGTCGCCATGCCCCAGATGTCCGATCCGCGGTTCGCCAAGTCCGTCATCTATCTCTGCGCCCACAGTTCGGAGGGCGCGATGGGGTTGGTCGTCAATAAGCTCGTCGATTCGATCACCTTCCCCGACCTTCTGCGCCAGCTCAACATCGAGCCCGGCTCGGCCAGCGAGGCGATCCGAGTGCATTTCGGCGGCCCGGTCGAATCGGGGCGCGGCTTCGTGCTGCATTCCGACGACTACGTCCAGGACTCGACGCTGGTCATCAACGACGGCATCGCGCTGTCGGCGACCATCGACGTGCTGCGCGCGATCGCGACCGGCGCCGGGCCGCGCCGCAGCCTGCTCGCGCTCGGCTACGCCGGCTGGGCGCCCGGGCAGCTCGACGCCGAGATCCAGGCCAACGGCTGGCTCCACGTGCCGCCCGACGAGGATTTGATCTTCGGCCCCGATCTCGAGGGCAAGTGGCGGCAGGCGATCCACAAGCTGGGCATCGACCCGTCGCTCCTGTCGGCGACCGCCGGCCGCGCTTGAGCTCGATGTCTTTTGATTGAATCGGCGCCTCTCGCGCCTCTGGTTTGCGTCCCCCCACCCAACCCTTCCCCGTCGGGGAGGAGGGCTTTCGGGCCGGGGCCGCATCACGATTCTCCCTCCCTTGGCGGGAGGGAGCCGGGGGGAGGTGAAACGCCGACCGAACGGATCGGGCTCCAAGCCTCTCCCTTACCCCGAGCCGGTCGAAGGGCGCGGCGCGGAGGCTCCTCTCTCCTTCGCGCGCCGCGCGCGGAAATCGCCCGCCAGGAGCGCGAACAGGAGGTGGTCGTGCCAGCGGCCGTTGATGCGCAGGTATTCGCGCGCGTAGCCTTCTTCCTTGAAGCCGAGCTTGTGGAGCAGCGCCTGGCTCGCGTGGTTGTTGGGCAGGCAGGCGGCCTCCAGGCGGTGCAGGCCGAGGCTGTCGAACACGAAGGGCAGCAGCCGGCCGAGCGCCTCGGTCATCACGCCTTGGCGGGCGTGGCGCGCGCCGACCCAGTAGCCGACGCTGCACGACATGGCGATGCCGCGCTGGATGTTGCTGAGCGTGATGCCGCCCAGCAGCGCGTGATCGTCGTTGCGGAACAGGAAGAAGCCGTGGCCGGTGCCGTTGCGCAGCTCGCGCGCCTGGCGCTGAAGGCGGTTGCGGAAGGCGGCGCGGCTCAGGGCGTCGCGGGGCCAGGTCGGCTCCCAGGGTTCGAGGAAGGCGCGCGAGGCGCCGCGCAGCTCGGCCCAGGCCTTCCAGTCTCCCGCCCGGGGCGCGCGAAGATAGAGCCGCTCGGCCCGGAGCAAGTCCGCGCCCGGCGCCTGCGACGGCGATTTCAGGAAGCCGAGCATGGGATCAGGAGAAGCGGCCGGAGAGGCGGTCGTAGGGCTCGACCTCGGCAATCTGGCCGAGCGCGGTGAGCGTCGGCGGCCCGCCGCCAATCAGCCGGCGCGCGGCGCGGGCGAGGACCGGGGCGTCGACCGCGTCGATCCGCTCGATGATCTCGCCGGGCGGGATCGGGCGGCCGAAGACCAGCATCTGGCGGCCGATCTGCTCGCAGCGCGCCGACGGGCTTTCGAGCGACATCAAGAGCGAGGCCTTGAGCTGCGCCCGCGCCCGGTCGAGCTCGGTCTCGGTGAGCGTGTCGGCGATCTTGGCGACCTCGTCGCAGATCACCGGGATGAGCTCGCGCACCTGGCGCCGTCCGGCCCCGGCGTAGACGCCGAACAGCCCGGTATCGGTGTAGGACGAGGCGAAGGCGAAAACCGAATAGGCGAGCCCGCGCTTCTCGCGCACCTCCTGGAACAGGCGCGACGACATGCCGCCGCCGAGCGCCGTGGCCAGCACCTGCTGGGCGTAGAAGTCGGGGTCGTCGTAGGCGATGCCCTTGAGGCCGAGCACCAGATGCACCTGCTCGAGGGCTTGCTCGTGGCGCCGGTCGCCGCCGGCGTAGGTCGCGGACGCGACCGGATCGGCCGGCCGATCGACGAGGTCGGCGAAGGCCGCGGCGACATGGCCGACCAGCGCCTCGTGGTCGACATGCCCCGCCGCGACCACAACCATGCGCCCGGCGCCGTAGTGGCGGGTCATGTGGTCGATCAGCATTTCGCGCGAGAAGCTGGCCACGGTCTCCTCGGTGCCGAGGATCGAGCGGCCGAGCGGCTGGTCGGGAAAGGCGGTCTCCTGAAACAAATCGAACACCAGATCGTCGGGGGTATCGTGGACCTGGGCGATTTCCTGGATCACGACCTCGCGCTCGCGTTCGAGCTCGTCCTCGGGCATGACCGAATGCTGGAGAATGTCGGCGAGGATATCGACCGCGAGCGGCACGTCCTCCTTCAGCACCCGCGCCACATAGGCGGTGCACTCGCGCGAGGTGTAGGCGTTGACGTGGCCACCGACCTGCTCGATCTCCTCGGCGATGGCGAGCGCGTCGCGCCGCTCGGTGCCCTTGAACGCCATGTGCTCGAGAAGATGGGCGATGCCGTTGGTCGCGGCGGTCTCGCAGCGCGCGCCGGCGTTGACCCAGACCCCGACCGCCGCGGTCTCGAGCCCCGGCATGCGCGCGCTGACCACTCGCAGGCCGTTGTCCAGTAGCGTGACGATGGGCGCCGTCATGCCCGGCCCGCCCGGGTCGTGGCGGTCTCGCCCTCGCGCGCGTCGCCGTCGCCGTTCTCCATGCCGCCTTTTCCTTTCTCGGTGATGCTCCTCTCGGCGATGAAAGCCTGCACCGCGGCGAGGCTGTTGGGCAAGCGCGTCACGCGCTCGGGCCGCCGGTCGAGATCGGCCAGCCGCTCGGGCAGGGCGGGGCGAATGCCGGTGGCGCGCGCGACCGCGTCCGCGAACTTGGCCGGATGCGCGGTGGCGAGCGCGACCATGGGCGTGCGCGCCGCGCCGCGTCGCGCGCGTCCGGCGGCGATGCCGATCGCCGTGTGGGGATCGATCAGCATGCCGCAATCGCGATGGATCTCGCCGATCATCGCGAGGGTCGCGTCGTCGTCGCAGCGCCACGCCGAGAACAGCGCGCGCGCGGTCTCGATTTGCGCGGCCTCGACCGCGAATCCGCCGCCGCTTTCGAGCGCCGCCATCAGCGCCGCGACCCGGGCGCCGTCGCGGTCGCAGAGGTCGAACAAAAGCCGCTCAAAATTGCTCGAAACCTGGATGTCCATGCTCGGGCTCAGGGTCGGCACGACCCGGCCCCGGTCGTAGCGCCCGGTTTCGAGCAGGCGATAAAGAATGTCGTTGGCGTTGGTCCCGATCACCAGGCGCTCGATCGGCAGCCCCATGCGGCGCGCGACATAGCCCGCGAACACGTCGCCGAAGTTGCCCGTCGGCACCGCGAAGGAGACCGCGCGACCCGGCGCGCCCAGCGCGAGCGCGGCGGTGACGTAGTAGACCGTCTGCGCCATCACCCGCGCCCAGTTGATCGAGTTGACCGCCGAAAGGTCGTGGGCTTCGCGGAAGGGGGCGTCGGCGAACATCGCCTTCACCATCGCCTGGCAGTCGTCGAAGCTGCCCTCGATCGCGATGTTGTGGACGTTGGCGGCCGTGACCGTCGTCATCTGGCGGCGCTGGACCTCCGAGACCCGGCCCTCGGGGTGGAGAATGAAGACCGCGACGTTGGCGCGGTCGCGGAGCGCCTCGATCGCCGCCGAACCGGTGTCGCCCGAGGTCGCGCCGACGATCGTCACCCGGCGTCCGCGCGTGGCGAGCACGTGGTCGAACAGCCGCCCGACGAGCTGCAGCGCATAGTCCTTGAAGGCGAGCGTCGGGCCGTGGAACAGCTCGAGCAGCCAGTCGTTGTCGCCGATCTGGCGCAGGGGCGCGACCGCCGGATGGCCGAAGCCCGCGTAAGTCTCGGCGACCATGCGGGCGAAAACCTCCGGCTCGATCCGGCCGGCGACGAAGGGCGCCATGACGCGGGTCGCGACCTCGGCGTAAGCGAGGCCGCCGAGCGCGTCGAGGTCGAGCCGCGGCCAGCTCTCGGGAACGTACAGACCGCCGTCGGGGGCGAGCCCCGCGAGCAGCGCGTCGTCGAAACCGAGAACCGGGGCCGCGCCCCGGGTGCTGACGTAGTTCAAAACCTCTCCTTTCCGCCGCGCTCGTCGCGGCGGGCCATGGGGGCGACAGAGTACCGGCCCGCCCCCCGGGGAACAAGGGGGCGGAAAGAAAGGCGCGGTCGCTCATGGCCCGGGGCGCGGCCCCCGGCGGGCGTCAGCCGCGACGGAAGCGGCGCTTCGGCCGGTCGCGGAACAGGTACAGAAACAGCGCCCCGAGGATCGCGCAATAAAGCCACAACGGCGCCGACAGCGCCGGCACGAAAACGCCCGACCACAGCGCCGGCGAGATCGATTTCTCGACGAAGGCGCCGAAGCCGACCAGGCTATTGGCGTCGACCGACGCCCAGGCCTCGCCAAGCGCGAAGACCTCCCACAGTCCGTCGCGCAGGGCGCGGAACACCTCGACCGCCGCGGCCGCGAGGGCGGCAACCAGAAACAGCCAGCCGAGAGCGCGGCCCACGACCATAAGCGGTCCTCCGTCGTCGTGATCGGGCGGGCGGGGCGGACGCGCCAAGCTTAGCGCATATCCCGTTCGAAATGAATCGGCGCCGCCCATTCCCTCGCGCGGCGGCCGCCACCCCGCCAGGCGGATTGCATCGTCCGGCGGCTGCGCTATAACTGGCGCGAAACGAGCGCGAAACTGGCGCGATCGCGGAGGGGTGGCCGAGCGGCTTAAGGCGCACGCCTGGAAAGCGTGTTCACCGAAAGGTGTCCCGGGTTCGAATCCCGGTCCCTCCGCCAGTTTACGAGAACCAAAATCTCATAGCATATTTAATTAGTTAACCAAATCCCCGGCAAGCCATACCCTACACATTAACCCCACACGACCGCTCTCTTGATAAGGGCTGACATGCTCCCCTTCGGTCCCTCGCGGATGGATCCAGAACAGCCCTCAGAGCGTCGCGCCGGCGGTGACGGCGATCCTGGCGCGCGTGTCAATGGAGATCGTCCCTTTTCCTCCGTTTCCGGGTCACCGTCATGAAGGACGACGGCTGCTCAGTGGCCAGCGCCGGCCGGTCGGTCGCCGCGCCCCGCAGCGCGCGCCTCATGCGGTCCCTCGCGGTCAAGGTTTGCGGCATGGTCTTTCTCGAAGGTGTCGTGCCCATAGCCGGAACGTCGCTGTCATCCGAACCATCGCTTGAAATCGGCGACGATCTCGCGCGCCGCGTTGTGGCCGGGAACGGCCGTGACCCCGCCCCCCGGATGCGCCCCCGAGCCGCAGAGGTAGAGCCCCTTGATCGGCATCCGATAGTCGGCGTAGCCGAGCGTCGGCCGCAGCGAAAAGATCTGATTGAGGTCGAGCGCGCCGTGGAAGATATCGCCGCCGATGAGGCCGAACTCGCGTTCAAGGTCGAGCGGGCTCAGGATCTGGCGGCCGACGATCGCGCCTCGGAAGTTGGGCGCATGGGCGGTCACGGTGTCGATGATGGTCTCGGCAGCCTCGTCGCGGACCTCGTCCCAGCTTCGCCCGTCGGGCAATTCCGGGTTGAAGTGCTGACAAAAGAGGCTCGCGACATGGGCGCCGGGCGGGGCGAGCGTGTCGTCGAGAAGGCTCGGCACCATGATCTCGACCGCGGGCTTGCGCGACCAGCCGCGGAAGCGAGCGTCGCGCCAGGCCTCGTCCATGTAGGCCATGCTCGGGGTGATATAGATGCTGCCGGTCATGCAGGCCTTGCGCTCGTCGTCGGAAAGACAGGTGAAGCGGGGCAGCTCGCAGAGCGCCACGTTCATCCGGAAGCTCCCCGAGACCGTCCGGTAGTTTTTTATGCGCTTGCGAAACTCGGGCTCGAGCAGCCCTTCGTCGACCAGCCGGCCGAACAGGAGCTTCGGGTTGACGTTGGCGGCGACCGCCCGGGCGCGGATGAGGCGGCCGTCCTCGAGCGCCACGCCGGCCGCCTTGCCCTTCTCGACGACGACCTCCTTGACCGGCGCGTCGGTCTCGATCGCGGCCCCGGCCTCTCGCGCGGCGGCGGCGAGCGCCTCGCTGATCGCGCCCATGCCGCCGATCGCATGCCCCCAGGCGCCGCGCTTGCCGTTGACCTCGCCCCAGTCGTGGTGGAGCAGCACATAAGCCGTGCCCGGATGGTAGGGGCTCGCAAGCGTGCCGACGATTCCGCTGAAGGCGAAGTGCGCCTTGACGGCCTCGTTCTCGAACCAGCGGTCGAGAAAGTCGGCCTCGCTCATCACCAGGATATCGGCGAGATCGCGGAGCTCGGGAAGGCCGCGTTTGCGAAAGCGGTTCCCGACCCTGAGGGCGCGCAAGAGATCGGCGAGACCGCCGCCGGCATTGGGCGGGGTCTCGTGCACCAGCGCGCGAAGCGCGTCGGCGAGACGCGCGATCGTCGCCTCGTAATCGTCGAGCGCCTCGGCATCATGCGGGGAATGGCGGGCGATCTCGGCCTGCCGCTCGTGAGGCTCGGCATAAGTGACCAACCGGTCGCCATCGGGTAGCGGCATCAGGCCGGGAACCTTGGGCGCGACGATCCGAAGCCCGTGGCGATGCAGCTCGAGCTCGCGGATCACCTTGGGGTCGAGCAGGCTCACCGTATAGGAGCAGACCGAGTTGCGGAAGCCGGGGTGAAACGCCTCGGTGACCGCCGCGCCGCCGACGAGGTGGCGGCGCTCGAAGACCTTCACCCCGAGCCCGGCCTTCGCCAGATAGGCGGCGCAGGCGAGGCCGTTGTGCCCGGCGCCGACGATCGCGACGTCGCAGTCGATGCCCTTTCCGGCCATGTCGAAGGCTCCTGTCTCGGCCAGCCTTTTTACGAGGTCTCCGGCCGTGGTTGCGCGGGTGCGCGCGGTGGCTGATAGTTCTCGCGTTTGAAGCCGATTCCGTCTTCGGCCGGCGCCTCGAGCCGACGCGCATAGAGATGGCCCTAATGGACCGCGGCGGCGATGGTGCCCGGGGCGAAGCAGTCGCCGATCGCATCGACCGAGCGGATGTCGCGCGCGGCCCACTCGTCGGAGCGCGCGATCAGCGCCCGATAGAGCGCGTCGTCGGGCAGGCGCGCGGTGACCGGCACCACCGCGTCCACCGCCACCGTCTCGGACGCGTCGGTGTAGACGCAGGCAAGCGTGGCGCGCCCCTCGTCGACCGCGGCGAGGGTCTTGGCGCAGCGAACGTCGATCCCGAGCGTGAGCAGACGCTTCTGGATCTTGAACTGCTCGAGGGTGCCGTGAGCGAAGGGCGCGACCTCCGGGGTCGGGGTCGCGAACACCACCTCGCAGCCGCCGGCGCAGAGCGTCTCGGCAATCGCGCTCGCAAGGTAATAGCGCTCGTCGTCGTAGACGAGGACACGGCCCGCAAGCGTTCGGCCGCGCAGGATCGCATCGGGTGAGACAACGACCCCTTCATCCGCGATCGGGATCGGCAGGCGGTTCTCGCGTCCGACCCCGTCCAGACGCCAGACAGCGCCGGTCGCGATCACGACCCGCGAGAAGCCGAAGCCGAGGATGTCGTCGGCGTCGAGCCGGCTCGACCGGTAAACGGTCGCGTTGGGCTTCTGGCTCAGCATGTAGAGCCGGTGGTCGATCACCCGCTTCCATTCCGAAAGCCCGGGCAGGCGGCTTTCGCGCAGCACGCGGCCGCCGGGCTCGGCCTCGGCCTCGGCGAGCGTGACGGTATAGCCCCGGTTGGCGAGCGCGAGCGCGCATTCGAGGCCGGCCGGCCCGCCGCCGACGATCAGCACCGAATCCTCCGAGCCCGCGGGCGCGATCTTCTCGGGGTGCCAGCCGCGCCGCCACTCCTCGCCCACTGTCGGGTTCTGGGTGCAGCGCATCGGCACCGCAAGGTAGTCGCCGGTAGTGCACATGTTGCAGCCGATGCATTCGCGGATCTCCTCGATCCGGCCCTGCTCGATCTTCTTGGGCAGGAACGGATCGGCGATCGAAGGCCGCGCCGCGCCGATCAGATCGAGCACCCCGCGGCGGATCTGCGAGACCATGGTGTCGGGCGAGGTGAAGCGGCCGACGCCGACCACCGGCTTGTCGGTCACCTGCTTGACGAAGCGGACGAACGCCTCCTGCGAGCCTTCCGTGCCGAAGCGCGAGGGAAGGCTGTCGTCCTCCCAACCGCTCACGTTGACGTCCCAGAGGTCGGGAAGGTCGGCAAGCATCTCGACAACCTCGCGCCCTTCGCCGTCGCAAGCGAGATCGCCGCCGACCTCGTGGACGGCGAAGCGGAACGCCACCGCGCAACGGTCGCCGACAACCTCCTTGGTCTCCTCCAGAACCTCGCGAATGAGCCGAACCCGGTTCTCGATGCAGCCGCCGTACGCGTCGTCGCGATGGTTGTAGCGGCGCAGAAGGAAGTGCATGAGCAGCGTCATGTCGTGGGCGGCGTAAACGTAGACGATGTCGTAGCCCGCCCGCATGGCGCGCTTCGCGGCCTCGCGATGCCAGCGGCGGAAGGCGCGGATGTCGTCCTTGTCCATGGCGCGCGCCTGAACCGGGTCGAAATCCTTGACGGGCTGCGCCGAGGGCGCGAGCGGCGGCAGTCGGCTGAACCGGTTGGGAGACGAGAGCCCGTTGTGGACGAGCTGGATCCCCGCGAGCGCGCCGTGGGCGTGGACGCTTTCGACCATCAGCTCGTGGGTCGGCAGGTCGCTGTCGTCCCAAAGCCGCATGAGGGTGAAGTAGGAAAGATCGCTCGTGGGGTGGATTTCGCACTCCTCGGTGCAGACGACGGCCCATCCACCCTCGGCCTTCATGGCGCGCATGGCGGCCATGGTCCGGGGCCAGCGGAAACCCATGCCGTTGCAGTGAGGCACTTGATAGAAGCGGTTCTTCGCCGTGACGGGACCGATCTCCACCGGCTCGAACAGGATATCGTATCGGGAATCTCGAACCACGGCACTCTCTCCGCTTAAGCCGTTCCAATGCGCGCTGTCGCGACCGATCGGCAAGCGGGCTTCGCTCCGGATCGCGCCACCCGGCCCCTGGTCTTCGAACGCGCGACGACCGACATGCCGGTCAAGCGAAGCGTGGTCATATGGCTTCCTCGAACAGGCGATCGCGCGGCACCCGGGAATTAACGTCGCCGGGAGCATCGAGTTCACGGGCATAGCGGTGCCCGGCATAGATCGCGGCGGCGATGATCGCCGGGGCCTCGGCGTCGCCGATCCGTCGCAATGTTCGGGGCGCGCCCTTCGCCGCCGCCGCCATCTTCTCGGACAGTTCCCTGTAGAGGGCGTCGTTGGGTCGCCGTGCCGTGACCATGACGACCGCGTCCGCCGCGACCCGTTGGGACCGTCCGGTAAGAGCGCAGGCCAGCTCCGCTTCGCGGCCGTCGAAGGCCGAAAGCCCGTGCGTCGTGACGATCTCGACCCCGAGCTCGATGAGCCGTTTCTGGGTGCGAGCCTGTTCGACCGTGAAGACGCTCCAAGCCGCGACCATATGCCCGGGCGTCGCCAGGATCACCGACAAGCCCTCGGCAACGAGCCGCTCGGCGATGATGGCGCCCATATAGTAGTGGTCGTCGTCGAACACGAGCACCCGGCCCTCGGGCAATCGCCCGGCCATGATGTCGTCGGGGGTGAAGATGCGCTCCGCCGGCCCCGGATCGGCCATCCCCGTCGGATGGAAACGGCCGAACCCGTCGCGCCGCCACTTCGCGCCGGTTGCTACGGCCACGTGATCGGCCGCCACCGCGAGCACGTCCTCCGCCCCGAGCTTGCTCTCGCGATAGATTTCGACGTTGGTCATGGCGGCGATCTGTTGGACCCGGTAGTCGCGGACGCGCGCCCACTCGCTCAAACCGGGCAAACGGCACTCGGCGGTCACGCGGCCACCGAGTTCGCGGTTTGCTTCGGCGAGCACGACGTCGTAGCCGCGCAGGCCTAATGCGCGCGCCGCTTCGAGCCCGGCCGGGCCGGCGCCGACGATCAAGACGCGGGCGTTCGAGCCCTTGGGCGCGATCTTCTCGGGGTGCCAGCCGCGCCGCCACTCCTCGCCCATGGTCGGGTTCTGGGTACAGCGGATGGGCACCCCCTTGCCGTCACCCGCATAGCAGATGTTGCAGTCGATACACTCGCGGATATCCTCGATCCGTCCTTCGGCGATCTTCCTGGGCAGGAACGGGTCGGCGATCGAGGGCCGCGCCGCGCCGATGAAATCGATGATCCCGCGCTTGACCTGCGAGACCATAGTCTCCGGCGACGTGAAGCGACCGACCGTCACCACGGGTTTGGAGGTCGCCGATTTGACGAACGCCATATAAGGCTCGAGCGCCCCTTCCTTGACGAATCGGGAGGACCCCATTTCATACGAATAGTCGGCGATGTTGATGTCCCAGAGATCGGGGAGTTCGGCGAGGATCTCGAACATCTCGCGACGTTCCGAGCGCGCGGGAGCGCCGTCCACGCCGACGCCTTCGTCGGCCGAGAAGCGGACCGCCACGGCGCAAGTATCGCCGACCGCGTCCTTGGTCTCCTCAATGATCTCGCGGATGAGCCGGACCCGGTTCTCGAGGCTGCCCCCGTACGCGTCGGTCCGCGTATTGTTGACCGAAGACAGAAAATTCGACAGCAGGTAGCCGTGCGTCGCATAGACGTAGACGATGTCGAACCCTGCGGTTCTCGCCCGCAAGGCCGCGTCTCGGTGCCACTTTCTCAGGGCCCGAATGTCCTCCTTGTCCATCGCCCGCGTCTGGTATGGGTCGCCGACCAGGTTCGGCACGCTGTCGACGTCCATCGGAACCGCGCGGGTTAGCGAATTGGCGGTGCGGCTGCCGCCGAACCAAAGCTCGACGCCCGCCAGCGCGCCGTGCTCATGGACGCTTTCGGTCATGAGCGCGTTGGCCTTGATGTCGGTCTCGTCCCAAAGACTCGCCGACGGATGCGGGAGGTCGTCGGAGGCCGGATGGATCGAGCAGTATTCGGTGCAGACCACACCCCACCCGCCCTCCGCCTTCATGCCGCGTAGTGCCGCGACCATGCGGGGCCGGAGCCAACCGAGCCCGGTGCAGTGGGGAACCTGGTAGAAGCGGTTCTTCGCGGTGACCGGGCCGATCTTCACCGGTTCGAACAGGATGTCGAAGCGCGAGTCCCTCGGCATGCGATCCCCTAGGGCGCGGTGCGCCGCTCTCCGGCCGCGAAGTGTTTCGGAAACAATGCGCCGAGGACGCAGCGAAAACGCATAAGCACCGCGTCGTTGCGATGGGCGTGGGACCAAGGGCCGAAGATCATCGTATGAAGGGCGATTACGGTGGAGATGGGCGCGGATGCGGCAAAGGCGCGGAGCGGAAGCGGCGAAGTGACCATGAGCGGCAAGCCTATAAGGCGCCAAAAACATTTACTAACTACTCAGATAGCATGTTTTTCCCTTTCATGTCAATGAGTTTTCATGTTTCTCTCCGGGAAGAAAGAGAAGGAATGGCCGTCGGGCGACCCATTGGAGCGCCGCTCCTTGGCTCTCGGCGCGGTTTCATTCGGCGCGGTTTCATTCGGCACGGTTTCATAAAGTGTCTTCTGGCTTATTGGGCGAACTTGGCCCTTCGGTCTGCGGCGCGACTCCGGCGGCCCCAACTCGAGGGGCGCTGGATGGAGCATCCCGGCCCATTGGCGAAGGATGCGCAAGTGCGCAATTCGTGGAAACATCTCGACCATGTGACGCGCATGCCGGGGCATAACGTACTCGGTGGATTCGAGCCCGCGCCTAGGCCGTTCTCCCGCCAGCTCGGAGCCGCCGACGATTTCTCCACGCGCGGTCTGGTGCGGGTAGGAAAGCCGGTCGATGAGCGCGACCGCCGGGCCGATCATCGGGCGCGCCCAGAGAACGCTCTCCCGTGGCATGGAGGGCGGCGGCAACCGTGTCGCCCTTCCTGCCTTCCAGTTTCGTGCCGTTCCAGGTGAACCCGACCGGCGCCGGCGCGGTGTGCGGGAGGCGCATTCTTGTTCTCGGGCCTCAGGCCCGTAAACGCCGACGGAAACTCTGCGGTTCCACGGGAGAGAGGAGGCTCAAGCTCTCAGGTCTGCGCCTTGTTATCGAAGATGACATAGTATTTCCGGGTGGTCTCCGGCATGTGCCACGTGCATGTCATGCCCTTGGGAATGACGAAGCAGTCGCCCGCCCTGAAGGTCTCGCGATGGCCCTCGCCGTCGGTGATGACGACCGTTCCCTTGAGGATGTAGCAGAACTCGTCGACCGGGTAATGGTCGGTCTGCGTCGTGCAGGGCGTGCATTCCCAAACGCCGGCTGTGAGCTGTCCGGTATCATCGGTGAAGTAGTTGTGCCCGATTTCGGTCGGGTCGCCTTCGATAACGGTTTCCTTCTCCAGATGGCCCCAGAACGCGAGCCCCGTTCCCTTGGGCCCGTCGGGATCCAAACGGACGACCTTTTTGCTGGTCATGCTGTCCCTCCATTGATTTCCAGGAGAGCCCGTCGGGCGACGGCGCGGCATCGAACGAAAAGCGTTGCGGTCGAAAGGCTGACGCCGGATTGGCGCGCGCGACCGCCATGGCGATGGAGCGATGCGGTGGGAAGCGGGTCTGCCGTAACCATGGACCCGCTTCCCACCCAGGTTATCGGTCCGCTACAAGCCGGCCTTCACGTCCTCGAACATTCTTACGATTTTTTCCTTGTTCTTCAGGGTTTCGAGGAAAAAGCCGTTTTCCAACAAAGCCGTGGGGTCCCTCGGAAGGCCGAGTTCCTGGAGTTTTTCATCGCTGACGAGTTCGAAGGACCGCGCGTTGGAGTGCCCGTACCCATCCTCCTCGATGAGAAACTTGCCCGCCGATGGATCCAGAAGCGAGTCGATCAGGTCGTAAGCCTTGTCGGGATGAGGCGCCTCCTTCAGGAGAACCAGTCCGCAGACCCAAGTCAGCATTCCTTCCTTGGGGTGCATGAACTTCACCGGAAGCCCCTGTTTCTTGAGCGCCACCGGGGCGTCGTTCCACGTCATGGCGGCGACGAGCTCGCCCGATGCCAGACTCTGCTCCATGGTCGTCATGTCGGCCGAATAAAACCGCAGGAGCGGCTTCTGTTTCACAAGAAGCGCCTTGACCTTGGAGAGATCCTCGTCGCTCATGTCGAAGGGGTTCTTGATCCCGGCATAGATCGCAGTGACCGGAACCAGATCTTCCACACCGTCGATGACGGAAAGCCGTCCTTTATATCTTTCGTCCCACAACAGCCCCCATGTCGGGTCCTTCTCGTACTTCGGATCGACCAAGTCGGTCCGATAGGTGATGGACGTGTTGTCCCAGTCGAACGGAACGAACCACTGTTTCCCGTCGATTTGGGCTTCGGTTAAGGTCTTCAGCTTGGGAAAGACGCCGTCCCAGTTCGACAAGCGCGAGGTGTCGATCGGCGTGATCAGGCCGGCATCGATCCAACGCAGGATGCTGCCGTGGCAAGGGTGCGCCACGTCGGGCCTGAATCCGGCGCGCACTTTCTGAAACGCTTCCTCCTCGTCGCCGAACAAGGAGAAGCCGGGCAGCGCGCCGTATTTCGCGGCGTACTTCTTGTGAAGCGCGGGATCATCATATCCCGACCAGGTGAAATAAATTGCCTGCTCCTCGGCCCTCGCCGCTCGCATCGGGAGCGACACGGTTACCGCCGCCAAGCCGGCGCTCGCCAAGGCTCTATGGAACGCGCGCCGGTTCATGGGCCTCTTCAACAGGTCACTATCGAGTAGATCGTTTTTCATGATGTTCCTCCCTGTCGCTGTCTTCTTCGCGTCGGCGTTTCGATTACAGCCGACGCCCGGTGGAAATCCGCTCGGTCGCGAAGTGATTCGGGAACATCGCGCCGAGGACACAGCGGAAGCTTTTCATCGCCACCTCGTAGCGATAGGCCTCGGGCTCGAGGTGGGCGTTCAGCCAGTGGCCGAAGATCATCGTGTAGAGAACATCTGCGGCGACCGCAGGGTCGACCCCCTGGTAGCCGCCCTCGGCGACGATCTCGCGCACGGCGGCCTCGATGTCGCGCAGACACATCTTGTCGAGCCACAGGCTGATCGCCTTGTACAGCGTGCTGCCCTTGGCCTCGCCCCAGAAGGCATACCAGACCGAAAGGAACTTGGGCCGCTCGGCGGCGAAGGCGATGTCGTACTCGATCATGCGCATCAAGCGCTCGGCCGCGCTCGCCTCCGGCGTATCGACCGCCGCCCGCCAGCCTTCGCGATAGGCGGCGCCCATGTGGTCGAGAACCTCGATGTAGAGCCGCTCCTTGGTCTTGAAGTGGAAGATGACCAGGGTCGGCGAGAGCCCGGTCGCTTCCGACAAGGTCTGCAAGGTGGTCTTGGCGAGGCCGCGTAGCGCGATGAGCTCGATGGCGGCGTCGATGATCCGGCGCCGACTGATCGCACTCCGCCGCCGCCGCTTGTCGGGCTGCTTGTCGGCGGGTGCGCGAACGGAGGCAGTGCGGGACGAAGGCGGTGAAACGCTCATAACGTGGCGGGCCTTTTTGTCGATCTGGTAATTAACTAAGCATTCAGATAGTATATGACCCCGGTTACGCGTCAATGCCCTTGTTTACGAGGCGCCGCGCCGATGCGCTGCCTTGTCGCCCCGCCCACCGCCTCGTCCACCGCCTCGCGGAAACGAGACAGCCGGCGACGTCGTTGGCCTGTTCTGACGACGGAATAAAAGTGGACCTGCGTTGCGCTCCGTGCTGCTCGGGGCAGAGGCGATCGGGAGCCGTGCTTCCCAAGCGTGCCCGACTCATGCGCGGGAGGTAGTGCGCATGCGCCGTGGCTTGGGGAGGGAAGGCAGCCATGACCGGATCGCAAAACACGCGCGCGGGAGAAACGGAGACTTCTCAAGGCGCGATGCCATTTGGTTCGCCAACGCCCCGATACGGAACATACCATCAGAGGGCGTCTCGGACTTGACCCAGCTCCGTTCCCGGCCTTGGACGAAGAAGGTTCCGGAGTGGTTGACCGAAAAGCCGAAATTAGACAACACCCTAACCAAGCCGCCAAACCGTCCAACACTGCGGGGCCAGCTCACCATGGCGCGTAAGTCCGCGCCGTCGTGAAGACGTTCGCTACGAAACGGCGGCGATCACGGCCAGGCAGTCGCCGAGCGCGATCAGGCCGGGAAAATGGCGGGCGGCGAGGATGCCATCCATCTTCGCGCGGTAGGTCGCGGGCTCGAGGCCGGTGCGGTCGGCGGGCCAGACCCGGGCGATCGTTTCGCCCCGGCGCACCGGCTCGCCGAGATCGACGGCGAAGGCGATCAGGCCGGCGTGCTCGGCGAAGGTGAAGCAATCGTCCGAGGTCATGTCGATCCGCTTCGAGGGCGCGATCTCGGGCGCGCCGCGCAGGATGCCGGCGTGGATCAGGAAGTTGCGCGCGCCCCTGGCGGCGATCGCCGCCGAGCGCCTGGTGGCCGTGCCGCCGCCGCCGAGCTCGGTGGTGACGAAGACCTTGCCGAGCGCCTCGGCCGCGGTGTCGTACATGCCGACGTCGTCGATCTCGACCAGGGTCGCGGCGTAGGGCGCGTTGAACGCCTCTCGCGCGGCGACGCAGCGCGCCTCCTGGTCCTTGTCGGCGAGGACATGGGACGCGGCGAGGGGTACGAAATCGAGCGTCTTGCCGCCGGCGTGGAGGTCGAGCGCGAAGTCCGCCATGGGCAGCAGGCGGCGCTGGAAGTAATCGGCGATCTTCTCGGTCGGGCCGCCGTCCGCGCGCCCGGGAAAGGCGCGGTTCATGTTGCCGCCGTCGAGGGGCGAGCAGCGTCGGGCGGCGCGGAAGGCGGGGGCGTTCATCGCCGGCACGATGATCACCCGGCCCGAGACCGCGCGCGGATCGAGCTTATGGGCGAGATCGAACAGCGCGACCGGGCCCTCGTACTCGTCGCCGTGATTGGCGCCGGTGAGCAGCGCGGTCGGGCCGTCGCCGTCCCTGATCACCGCGATCGGAATCATCACCGCGCCCCAGGCGGCGGCGTCGCTGCTGTAGGGCAGGCGCAAATGCCCGTGCTGGACGCCGTCGGCGTCGAAGTCGACCGTGGCGGTGATGGGATTGGGGCGAGGCTCGGACATGCTCAATCCTTCACGAACAGCTCGCGCGGCAGCTTGGCCAGGCATTCGGGGCCGCCGTCCTTGATCACGATGCTCTCGGTGATTTCGAGCCCCCAGTCGTCGAGCCACAGGCCCGACATGAAGTGGAAGGTCATGTTTTCCGCGAGCACGGTGCGGTCGCCATTGCGCAGGCTCATGGTGCGTTCGCCCCAGTCGGGTGGGTAGGACAGCCCGATGGAATAGCCGGCGCGGTTGCCCTTTTCGATCCCGTGGCGCGCCAGCACCGCGAAGAAGGCGCGGGCGATGTCCTCGCAGGTGTTGCCGGGGCGCGCGACGTCGAGTCCGACCTCCATCCCTTCGAGCACCGCCTTCTCGGCGTCGAGGAACTTCCGCGGTGGCTTGCCGAGGAAGACGGTGCGCGACAGCGGGCAGTGATAGCGCCGGTAGCAGCCGGCGATCTCGAAGAAGGTGCCCTCGCCCTTGCGCATCGGCCGGTCGTCCCAGGTCAGGTGCGGCGCGGCGGCGTCGGCGCCCGAGGGCAGCAGCGGCACGATCGCCGGGTAGTCGCCGCCGTGGCCGTCGGCGCCGCGAATGGCGGCGTCGAAGATCTCGGCGACCAGTTCGTTCTTGGGCAGTCCCGGCTCGATCGCGTCGAGGATGCGGCGGTGGGTCGCCTCGACGATGCGCGCGGCGATGCGCATGTAGGCGAGCTCGCGCTCGGACTTGACCGCGCGTTGCCAGTTCACCAGCCCGGTCGTGTCCCGGAACGCGGCGTTGGGCAGGCCCCTCTCGAGCGCGGCGAAGGCGGCGGCCGAGAAGTAGTAGTTGTCCATCTCGACGCCGATCGCGGCCTTGGCCCAGCCCCGGCTTTCGATCTCGGCGCACAAGCGGTCCATCGGGTGGCGCTCGGTCGACTGCACGTAATGATCGGGATAGCCGACGATGTTCTCGCCCGCCATGAAGCAAGTGCGCCGCGCGCCGTTCGCGTCCTGGCCGCGGCCGAACCAGACCGGCTCGCCGTCGGGCGCGAGCAGCACGCATTGATGGACATAGAACGACCAGCCGTCGTAGCCCGTGAGCCAGGCCATGTTGGACGGGTCCGAGACCACGAGCAGCTCGACGCTCCGGCGCTCCATCGCGGCCCGGGTCCGGGCGATCCGCGCGTCGTATTCAGTCCGGTCGAAATGGAGGATCGGTGTGGTCATCGCGAAACCCTTGTCGTTATCATCTCTCAGGAAACGAAGTCGGCGCCCGCGCCGGCCGCCAGACAGCGTTCGCGGGCCAATGTGGCGATGGCGGTATCCTGGACGCCGGTACCCGTGAGGTCGCAGATCGTGATCTGATCGGGCGTGGCGCGCCCGGACGCCGGGTTCAGGATGATCTCGCCAATTTCCGGGAACCGCCGGTCGGCGGGGACCATGCCGGCGGCGATGGCGTGATGCAATTCGCCGAGCGCCGCGCATTGGGACCACCGGTCGCAGACGAAAAGATCGGCGCGGGCGATCACGGCGGGATCGATCTCGTTCTTGTGCTCGGCGTCCGCTCTCATGGCCGTGACGTGCTGGCCGGGCGCGAGCCAGTCGGCCTTGAGGATCGGCGTGCTGGCCGGGGTCGCCGTCACCACGATGTCGGCCCCGCGCACGGCCTCCTCGGCGCTCGCGACGGGGACGACCGGCATGCCGAGCGTGTCCGAGAGCGTCGCCGCCGCCTCCGCCGCCGCCGCGCGCCGCCGCGCCCATATGCGCGCGCCTTCGAGCGGGCGAACCAGGGCGAGCGCCTCGAGCTGCAACCGGGCCTGGGTTCCGGCGCCGAGGACCGCCGCCGTTCGCGCATCGGCCCGGGCAAGATATTTCGCGGCGACCGCGCCGGCCGCCGCCGTGCGAATGTCGGTGAGATAGCCGTTGTCGAGAAGCAGGGCCTCGACGAGGCCCGTCTCGGCGCTCAGCAGCACCATGAGCCCGTTGACGCTCGGCAGGCCGCGCTTGGGGTTGTCGAAGAAGCCCGGCGAGATCTTGATCGCGAAGCTCTGGAGCCCCGGAACATAGGCGGTCTTCACGTCGACCTCGCCGTTGTTCTCGCGCACGTCGAGGCGGAGGATCGGCGGCATCACGACGGCCTCGCGCGCGAGCGCCGCGAAGGCATTCTCGACGCAGGCCACCGCATCGCGATCGAGCGTAATCTCCGCGCGCAAATCGGCCTCGGTCAGGATCTTGATTCCGGGCATCGTCGTTCTCCGGCCTTATTCCCTTGTCACGTCGACGTCCTCGCCGCTCGCGATCCGGTGGTGAAGCGCCATGTCGATATTGCCGCCGCTCAAGAGGATCACGGTCTCGCCGGGGCGCGCGATCCGCCCGGCCTGAAGCGCGGCGATGCCGACCGCGCCCGCGCCCTCGACGACTTGGCGCTCCTCCCAATAGGCGTGGCGGATCGCGGCGGCGATCTCGACCTCGGTCACGAGCACGAGATCGTCGACCAGGTCGCGCACCATGGCGAAGGTGTAGCGGTTGTCGCCGCCGATCCCGCCGCCGAGGGAATCGGCGAGCGTCGGGCGTTCCTCGACGGGTCGCGGGTGGCCCGCCTTCTGGCTTTCATACATCGCCGCCCCCCGCTCCATGGAGACGCCGATCACGCGAACGCGCGGCTTGATCGCCTTGGCCGCCGTGGCCACGCCGGCGATCAGCCCGCCGCCCGAGACCGGTACGACGATGGTGTCGACCTCCGGCACTTCCTCCAGAATCTCGAGGCCGAGCGTCCCCTGACCCGCGATGATGTCGGGATGATCGAAGGGAGGCAGCATGGTCATCCCGTCCTCGCCAACCAAGCGGTCGACCTCGAGTTGGGCGTCGTCCTGGCTGTCGCCGACGTTCCGCGCCTCGGCGCCGACGGCGCGGATTCCGTCGATCTTGTTTCGCGGCACGAGCCTCGACATGCAAACCACGCAGCGCGCGCCCGCCATGCGCGCGGCATGGGCGAGGCCACGACCATGGTTGCCCGTGGAGACGCCGACGACGCCACGGGTCCTTTGCGCATCGGTCAGGTTCAGAACCGCGTTGGTCGCGCCGCGCAGCTTGAAGCTGCCGGTGATCTGGAGGTGTTCGAGCTTGAGGTGGACGGGCGCGCCGGCGCTTTCGCTCAATGCCGGCGAGGACGCGCAGACGGTGCGTCGGACATGCCCGGAAATGGCGCGTCGCGCGCGCTCGATCTCGGCAAGGGAAACGGTGGTCGGCTCACGCACCGGGGCTCCTCCGCGCAAGGTCTCGTGGTCTATTCATGCCCGGGCAAGCCGAGCAATCGCCCATGGCCCGTGATTGGCGCATCGATCCCGGCTTGGCGCAGGGTTTGCCAGGCGCTTGCCTGATTGCTGGTGACGACCGGCTTGCCGATCCGCCGTTCGATCTCTTCCGCGACCTCGGCGGCCCGGAGCGCGGTGCAGGAAATGAAAAGGGCGTCCGCGTCGGCCGTGAAGGTCTCGACGGCGGCGGCGATGATCGTCGGCAGGGTGACGCGCGCCATCTTGCGGTCGTCGGCGAGCCCGAGGTTGACCTGGTTGGCGATCTCGAAGCCGTGGCGCTGGAAATACGCCGTGATCGGCGCGCCGGTTTCGGGGAGGTAGGGCGTGAGGATGGCGATGCGCGCGGCGCCGAGCGCCTTGAGCCCAGCGCGCGCGGCGCCCGTTGGCGTGACGACCGGCACGCCGGGCTTGGCCTCGCGCACCGCCGCCGCGACCGCCGCGTCGCCGATCACGGCGGAGGCCGAGGTGCAGCTATAGCAAATCGCATCCAGCGGTTCGCCCGGCAGGATAAGCGCCGCGCCGGCGGTCAGCCGGGGCTGCATCTTGCGCAGATTCCCGGGCGTCGTGGGGTTTTCATTGGCGATGCGGTTGACATGGATGCCGAGCCCCTCGCGCGGGCAAATCCGCGCGAAGTCGCGCTCCGTGGTGTGGTCGGTCGCGAGAAGAACCAGCCCGATCCGCCACCGAACCGGCCGCCGGTCGAACGCAAGGGCGCGATCGCCGCGCCGTGCCGGGTTCCCCTGCATGCCCGGCCGTCCCTTACCGCGCCCTCGCGCCATAGCGCCGTTCGAGGGCGCGCAGGGCGATGACCGAGGGGATGCTGATGAGAAGGAAGAACGCGCCGACGAGGGTCATCGGCTCCAGATAGCGGTAGTTGAAGTTGGCGACGCTGCGCGCCTGGTTCATCAATTCGAGCACCGTGATGGCGGAAAGGAGCGGCGTTTCCTTGAACATCGCGATGAAATAGTTGGCGAGCGCCGGAATCATGGGGGGCACGGCCTGTGGGACAATCACGTAACGCCAGGTCTGGGTGGCATTGAGGTTGACGGCCTTGGCCGCTTCCCACTGCCCGCGTGGAATGTTGTCGATGCCCGCGCGATAGACCTCGGCGGTGTAGGTTCCGTAATGAAGCCCGAGCCCGATCACGCCGGCGACCAACGGGCTCAGCAGGATGCCGGCATCGGGCAGGATATAGAAAAGGAAATAAAGCTGCACCAACAGCGGCGTGCCGCGGATGAAGTCGACCAGGAAACCGATCGGATGCGAGACGAAGCGGTTGGACGATCGTCGGGCGATCGCGAAGACGAGGCCGACGGTCATGGCGAGCGCCGTGCCGAGCAGGGTCGCCTGAATGGTGACGAGAACCCCGTCGAGGAGTGTCGGCAGAATATCCCGGACGAAGCTCCAATCCCATTCCATGACGGGCCTCAGGCCTTGGTCACGTCGAGCCCGCGCGAGAGCCGGCTTTCCAGCCCGCGCGTGGCGGTGGTGATGATCGTCGCCAAAACGAAGTAGAGCAGAAGGATCGTCGCGAACGGGATCAAGGTGTTCCCGGTCTGGGCGCGCACGACCTGGGCCTGGAAGGTCATGTCGGCGAGCGAGATGAGCGACACGACGGCGGTGCCCTTCAGCAGCTCGATGGCGTTGTTGCCGAATGTCGGCAGCATGATCACGAAAGCCTGGGGCAGGATCACGTAACGGAGGCGTTGCCAGGCCTTGAGGTTGAGCGCGATGCTGGCCTCGTATTGATCCCGGGGAACCGCCTGGATCGCGCCGCGCACCACCTCGGCCCCGTAGGCCCCGACGTTGAGGCCGAGCGCGAGGACTCCCGCCTGGAGCGGGCTAAGCGGCAGGCCGAACAACGGCAGCACGAAATAGGCCCAGAACAACTGGACGAAGATCGACGTGCCGCGGAAGAATTCGATATAGGCGGTGGCGATCGCGCGTAGGAGGAACCAACGCGACAGCCGGCCGAGCCCCGCCGCGAAGGCCGCGACGAGCGCGAGCGCGGTGCCCAGAACCGTGAGCTGGACGGTCACCCAGGCGCCGTCGAAGATCATCGAGAGGTAGCCGAACCACTGGAACATCACGGCCCCCAAGGCGGAAGGCGGCGGCGCGCCGGGCATGGCCGCCGCGCGCCGCCGTCGTTCACGTCAGTTGGGCCCGCCGCAAAGCTTCTCGCGGCTGGTCAGGTTCGGCGCCTCGCCCGAGAAGCCGAAGGGCTCGACGATCTTCGCGAACTCGCCGCTCTTCTTCAACTCCGCGAGCGCCTTGTCGTAGGCATCGCGCAAATCGGCATCCTGTTTGCGGAAGGCCGCGCCCGCGCAATAGACGGGCGTGCCCTTGACCGACGCGATCATCTCAAGGTTGGGGTCGTTCGCCTTCTTGAGAAGGCTACTGATCGACAGGATCGGAAGCGCGTAGACGTCGATCCGTCCGTCTTGAAGCATCTTGACGCCGCTCTGGGCGTCGGGCACGACGACCACGCGGTCGCGCGGCACGCCGGCGGTCAGCGCGAGCCGTTCCTCCGTGCCGCCGCCCGGCGCGCCGACCTTGGCGGTGGCGTGCTTGGCGATGTCCTCGTAGGTCTCGATTCCAAGTGGATTGCCCTTCTTGACGGCGAAGGACTCGGCGTCGCACAGGTCGGGCTCGGAGAAGATCACCGCTTGGCAGCGCTCGGGCTTGATGAAGAGTCCGGCGGCGACCAGATCGAACCTCTGCGCCTGGAGCCCGGGGATCATGGCGCCGTATTCCGAGATCGAGGCGACGATCTCCGGCACGCCGAGCTTCTTGAGCACCGCGCGCGCGACCTCGGGCGCCGCGCCGGTGACCTTGCCGTCCGCCTTGACCTCGGTCCAGGGAGGCTCGTTGGCGATCGCGATGCGCGCGAAGCCCTGGGCGCGGAGCTGGTCGAGCTTGCCGCCGGCCCAGGCCCTCGACGCCAGGCCGATCGCCGGCACGAGCGCCAGGACCGAGGCGGTCGCCGTTCCGCGAAGAATATCCCGCCTGGTAATGGAAACATCTTTCATCTGAAACCTCCCGTTTGTCTCTTGCCTCCCGATGGGGAAGCGGTTCTCGTCAACCCGGTTCTCCGGGGACACCCGCGACGGTCAGATGCGCTGGCCCGCCGCGATGATCTTTTTCAGGAACGCCTGGGTCCGCTCTTCCCGCGGGTCGGTGAAGATCCGGTCCGGCGGGCCTTCCTCGACGATCCGTCCGCCGTCGAAGAACAGCACGCGGTCGGCGAAGTCGTGCGCGAAGCTCATCTCGTGGGTCACGAGGAGCATCGTCATGTCGGTTTCCTCGGCGAGCCTGCGCATGACGTTCAGCACCTCCTCGACGAGCTCGGGATCGAGCGCCGAAGTCACCTCGTCGAACAACATGATCTTGGGTTGCAGGGCGAGCGCTCGGGCGATCGCCGCGCGCTGCTTCTGCCCGCCCGAAAGCTGCGCCGGCTTGTCGTCCGCCTTGTCCGCCATGCCCACCATCTCGAGGAGCGCCATGGCGCGCGCCCGGGCCTCCTCGCGCGGCAGTCCTTTGGTCAGCATCGGCGCGAGCATCACGTTGCGCAGCACGGTCATGTGCGGGAATAGATTGAAGAGCTGGAAGACCATGCCGATCTTCTCGCGCATTCGGTGGAGATGCGCCTCCGAGGCGGGCACGAGCGCGCCGCCGCGCTCCATGTGCCAGAGATGCTCGCCGTCGATCTTGATGTGGCCGGAATCGATCGTCTCCAGGGTCATCAGGATGCGCAAGATCGTCGTCTTGCCCGAGCCGCTTGGGCCGATCAGCGCGAGCTTCTCGCCCGGCGCGACCGTGAAGTGCAGCTCGCTCAGGACCCGATGCGCCCCGAAGCTCTTTGAGATACCGTCGATTTCGATGATCGGCCCAGACATGGGGACCACATCTCGTCCCGAAAAATTGTCATGCTTTCAGGAAACGATGAAACAATGACAATTCAGGGTCAACCGAAATATAAAACCAGTACAATAATATCGAGCCCGTTAAATCGCGAGCAATGCCGGCTCCGGCGCGCCCCTGATAAGGCGGGCGATGACCTCGAGTCCTTGGCGCAGCTCGGGCGCCGAGGTCGAGCCCAGGCTGATCCTGATCGCCGGCGGCGTGGCCGGCGGCTCGGTCGCGAAGGCGCTGCCGGGTGCGATCGCCACGCCCTGCAACCGCGCGTGGGTGACGAGCGCGGCCTCGTCCCAGGGGGGCGGGAGCGGCAGCCAGATGTGCAGGCTGTTGGGATGGGCGCGCCGTGGCAGCGCGCCGAGTACCTGGTTCGCGACCGCGTGGCGCGCCTCGAGCGCCGAGCGCTGCCATTCGAGAAGCTCCCAGGCGGTGCCGTCCGTGATCCATCGCGTGGCAATTTCGGCGATGAGCGGAGTGGCGATCCAATTGGTCACGAGATGCCGGTTGGCAACCGCCGCGATCATGACTTCCGGCACGACCAGGTAGCCGGCCCGAAGCCCGGGCATCACGCATTTCGTGAAGCTGGTGATATAAAGGCTGCGCTCCGGAGCGAGCGCGGCGAACGACGGCGGCCGGTCCGCGACCAACGGCCCCCAGGCGTCGTTCTCGATGATGAGAAGGTCGTGCCGTCGGGCGATCTCGACCAATGCCTTGCGCCGCGCGGGAGAAACACGGGTAACGGTCGGGTTTGCGGCCGAAGGTGTGAGGATCAGCACCTTGACCTCGCTCGTCCGGCAGGTCTCCGCGAGCGCCTCAGGAATGATTCCGTCCTCGTCGATCTCGATGCCCTTCAGCCGCAGCCCAAGGTACTTCGCGAGCGGGATCACCGTGTGATGGCCGATCGCCTCGGTGGCCACGAGGCTGCCCGGAGGCGCCGTCGACATGAGCGCGATCGTCATGGCGGGCGTGGCGCCGTTCGTGATTTGAACTCTGTCGGGCGATGCCTCGACCCCGCATCTTTCGAGCCAGTCCAGCGCGACCTCGCGGTAGCGCCGCTGCACCACGCTCGGCCGGAAGGAGAAAAGAGTAGTCGGCGGTAGCTTTTTCTGAAGCTCGGAAAGCGCGGCCGTCATGCGCTCGAGATGGAGTTGCTCACTGACTGGCTTGAGGATCGAGAGGTCGATGAGGCCGACCTGTCGGCCCTCGGGGATGAAGGGGGGCGCGGGCTCGGACGCTCCCGCGCGCACGAAGGTCCCGCGCCCGACCTCGCCGCCGACGAGCCCGCGGCGGATCAATTCCTCGTAAGCCCGGCTCACGGTCTGGACACTGACGCCAAGGCTATGCGCGAGGCTGCGATGCGTCGGCAGGCGCGCGCCGGGATCGAGGTCGCCGTTCCCGATCGTCCGGGCGATGTGATCGGCCAGCGAGAGATAGACCGGGCGCTTGAGGGCGGACGGGTGGGGAAGCCAATTTGTCATGGTTCAATCATGCTCGATTCCAGGACAATTGACAATCCTCGCGCTTCCGCGCATCGTCCCGTCATGCGTTCGCCCAAGTTGGATTCGATCGACCTTCGGATTTTGTCGGCCTTGCAGCGCGAGGGGCGGATGACCAAGAGCGCGCTCGCCGAGCGGGTGAACCTTTCGCCGACGCCCTGCTGGGAACGTCTGAAGCGCCTGGAGAAGGCCGGCTTCATCCGGGGCTATCACGCCGACATCGCGCTCGACAAGCTCGCCCCGCTCACCACCGTGATGGTCGAGTTGACCCTCAAGCAGCATCGCTACCAGGATTTCCAGACCTTCGAGCGCCATATCAGGGACATCGACGAGATCGTCGAGTGCCACGCGACCGGGGGCGGCGTCGATTACCTGCTCAAGGTCATGGCCCGCGACATCGACGCCTATCAGCGGCTCATCGACGGGTTGCTGAAGGCCGATATCGGGATCGATCGCTACTTCACCTATGTCGTGACGCGGCCGGTCAAGACCGCGCCGCAACCGCCGGTCGGCCTGTTCGCCCCGGAGATGGGCGGCGCGCCAGGAAATTCCTCTGCCAAGACCCGATAAATCGGACCAAGCGGTTCGTTCCATGCCCCTCTTTGGTCCCAACCCGCTCCCGCGTTCGGGCATCGTTGCGCCTGGGAACCGATCGGGAGCGGATCATGTTGGTGGAAAGGAACATTGAGACCAGGCTATCGCGCTTGTCGGACCCTCGCCTGTTCCGCGAATACGCCTATCTGGGCGGGCGCTGGCGGGCGAACGCCGACGGCGCCGCCAAGGAGGTGCTGAACCCGGCGACCGGCGAGACCCTCGGCGCAGTCACTCTGCTCGGCGCGGCCGAGGCGGAAGAGGCAATCGCCGCGGCGCAGGCCGCGTTCGATGGCTGGCGCGGGCTCGCGCCAAGGCGACGGGCGGAATATCTGGCGGCCTGGCACGCGGCGATCGTCGCCAACCGCGAGGATCTCGCGCTTCTCATGACCCTTGAACAGGGCAAGCCGAACGCCGAGGCGCGCGGCGAGATCGACTACGCGGCGTCCTTCGTCGCGTGGTACGCGGCCGAGGCCGAGCGGCTCAACGTCGAATCGGTGACGAGCCCCTTCCCCGACGCCGACGTCATCGTCCGGCGAGAACCTCTCGGCGTCGCGGCGCTGGTCACGCCGTGGAACTTTCCCGCCGCCATGATCACGCGCAAGGCCGCCGCCGCATTGGCCGCGGGCTGCGCAGTCGTCATCCACCCCTCGATGGAGACGCCGTTTTCCGCGCTGGCGCTGGCCGAGCTCGCAGAGCGCGCGGGGATGCCCGCGGGCGTCTTCAACGTAGTGACCGGCGAGGCGCCCGAGATCGTGGGCGCATTTTGCGAAAGCGATGCGGTTCGGGTGTTGAGCTTCACCGGTTCGACCGCGATCGGCCGGCGCATCGCCGCGCAATGCGCGCCGGGGATTAAGCGGCTCGTCATGGAGCTTGGCGGGCATGCCCCCTTCATTGTCTTTCCCGATGCCGATCTCGACAAGGCGCTCGCCGGCGCGATTGCCGCGAAGTTCGCGACATCGGGTCAGGATTGTCTCGCGGCGCAACGGCTTTTCGTCCACGGCGATATCCACGATCGGTTCGTCGAGAGCTTCGCCGCCCGGGTGCGCGCCCTCAAGCTGGGCGACGGCCTCGACGAGGACACCGACATCGGCCCGTTGGCGACCGAACGCGCGGTCGCCAAATGCGAGGCCCATGTGGCGGATGCGCTCGAAAAGGGCGCGCGGCTCGTCGCGGGAGGACGCCGGTGCGGGTCCGGCTCCTTGTTCTTCGAGCCCACCGTGCTGGCGGATGTTCCCGCAAACGCGCTGATCATGCGCGAGGAGACCTTCGGTCCGGTCGCGGCCTTCGCGTCATTCGACAACGAGGGCGCGGTGCTCGCGGCCGCTAACGACACCGAATACGGCCTCGTCGCCTATCTCTACACCCGCGACTGGCGCCGGATCAGCCACTTCGGCCGCGCCTTGCAGTTCGGCATGGTGGCCGTAAACCGGGCGAAGCTCACGGGCGCGCCCATTCCCTTCGGCGGCGTGAAGCACTCGGGGCTCGGCCGCGAGGGCGCCCGCCATGGCATGGAGGCCTTCACCGAGATCAAGTACCTCTGCATCGACACCGCATGACCAACGAAGACGCACCCCCGCAGCGAACCGGAGAAGAACCATGATCGAGAACCGCAATCGATTGGAGGAATGGGACCGCGAGCATTTCTTCCATCCCTCGACCCATATGGCCCAGCATGCCCGCGGTGAATCACCGGCGCGCGTCATCGAAGGCGGAGAGGGAGTCCATATCGTCGACCGGAACGGCAAGCGGAGCCTCGACGCTTTCGCGGGGCTCTATTGCGTGAACGTCGGCTATGGCCGCCGCGAGATTGCTGATGCGATCGCCACGCAGGCGCGCAAGCTCGCCTATTACCACGCCTATGCCGGGCATGGATCGGAAGCGGCGATCCGGCTGTCGCGGATGATCATCGAACGCGCGCCCGAGGGAATGCGCCGCGTCTACTACGGGCTCTCGGGCTCGGACGCGAACGAGACCAACATCAAGCTGGTCTGGTACTACAACAACGTTCTCGGCCGGCCCGAGAAGAAGAAGATCGTCTCGCGCTGGCGCGGCTACCACGGCTCGGGCGTCATGACCGGGAGCCTCACCGGCCTCGCGCTGTTCCACAAGGCCTTCGACCTGCCGCGCGCGCCCATTCTGCACACCGACGCGCCTTACTATTTCCGCCGCGAGGATCTCTCGCGGTCGCAGGCGGCGTTCTCCGCCCAATGCGCCGCCAACCTCGAATCCCTGATCCTCGCGGAAGGCCCCGATACGGTCGCCGCCTTCATCGGCGAGCCGGTGCTCGGCACCGGCGGCATCGTGCCGCCGCCCGAGGGCTATTGGGAGGCGATCCAGGCGGTCTTGCGAAAGTACGACATCCTGTTGATCGCCGACGAGGTGGTGACGGGCTTCGGCCGGACCGGCGCGATGTTCGGCGCCGACCGCTACGACATGAAGCCCGACCTGATCACCATCGCCAAGGGGCTGACCAGCGCCTATGCGCCGCTGTCGGGCGTCATCGTCGGCGAACGGGTCTGGAAGGTTCTCGAAGAGGGCTCCGACGCGCTCGGCCCGATCGGCCACGGCTGGACCTATTCCGCCCACCCGCTTTGCGCGGCCGCCGGCATCGCCAACCTCGAGCTCATCGACGACCTGGGGCTGGTCGAGAACGCGCGCGATGTCGGCGCCTATTTCACCCGGGCGCTCGCTGATGCGCTCGCCGATCATCCGATCGTTGGCGATGTGCGCGGCGTGGGATTGCTGGCGGCGGTCGAGTTCGTCGCGGACAAGCCCACGCGCCGCTTCTTCGACCCCGAGAAGAAGGTGGGGCCGCGCATCGCGGCGGCCATGCTCGAACGCGGCGTGATCGCCCGCGCCATGCCCGAGGGCGACATCCTGGGCTTCGCCCCGCCGCTCTGCCTGACGAAGGCGGAGGCGGGCCGCATCGTGGACGCCACGCGCGACGCCGTCGATGAAGTCGCGAGGGCGCTCGAACGATAGCCGTCAAGCGATTCCGGCGCGCGCCAGCATGGCGTTGAGCAGCACCGAGCAGCCCGCGCCGAGATTGTCCGGCCGACGCCGAAGATCGCGATCGGCGCCTCCTCCCGCGGCGGGCGGTCGCCGGGCTGCAGGCCCTGGTCCATGATCCAGTTCTTGATCTGCTCGATCACCAGGTCGGGACGCTTGCGCGCCCGCCGCGCCTCGGCGGGTGGGGTCACACGTCCGGCCAGCGGCGGTGGACCCAGAGCCATTGCTCGGGGCGTTCGCGTATCCAGTCCTCGAACAGGGCGTTGAGGCGGCGCATGGTTTCGGTCACGTCGGCGCGCCGGTCGCCACTGTCGGGCAACGCGAGCGGCGGGTGGATCGTGAGCCGGAAGCGCGCGCCCTCCAGGCGCTCGACCCGCGCCGGCACAATCGGACAGCCGAAGCGCAGCGCGAGCTCGGCCGTCGCCGGGGCGGTCATCGCGTCGCGGCCGAAGAACGGCACCGGGATGCCGTCGTTGAATTTCTGGTCGACCAGCATGCCGAGGTGCTCGCCCTGGTGCAGCGCGCGGATCAGGAGCTTCGCGCCCGCCGCCCCCTTGGGAAGGTGGCACCCGCCGATGGGTTCGCGCAATCGGCGCAGGATGCGCTCGACATGGGGGTTGTTGGCGCTGCGATAGATATGGGTGAGCGGCACGCCGTTCTGGGTCGCGCCCATCGAGGCGATCTCCCAGTTGCCGAGATGGGCGGCGACGAAAATGCCGCCGATGCCGTCCTCGCGCAGGCGGTCGACATGCTCGCGCCCGATCACCTCGACGCGTCCGTCGGGGCCGTAGACGTCGAAGTCGCCGAGATGCGGATACTCGGCGGCCACGCGGCCGAGATTGTCCCACATGGCGCAAACGATCGCATCGATCTCGGCCGCGCCGAGATCGGGGAAGGCGCGGGCGAGGTTGCGCCGGGCGATCCGCGAGACGCCCGCGCGCGGGCCGATCCGGCGCGCGAGCCAGCCGCCGAGCGCCGAGGCGCGATCGAGCGGCAGCGCGCCGAAGATCGCGATCGCGATCCGCGCCGCCGTCGCCTCGGCCAGCCGCGCGACGCGGCGCGCGAGCGGAACGCGGGGTTGGGCGCTCATGCCGCGCGCCTCATTCCCGCCGCCCGAGAAGCGCGCGCGCGAGCAGGCGGTCGAGCGCGTCCTCGTCGTCGAACGTCAGCCGCACGGGCAGCGTCGCGACCATCGCGCGCGCCGCCTCGGGCAGGCGCGCGGCGTCCTTCTCGGTGGTGACAGGGACGGCGCCGAGGTCGCTCGCCGCCTCGGCCAGCGCCATGATCTCGTCGGGGGCGTAGCGGTGATGGTCGGGAAAGGCGCGCCGCGCGACCAGCGCGCAGCCCAGCGCCTCGAGCGTCGCGAACAGCTTTTCGGGCCGCCCGATCCCGGCAAAGGCGAGGACGCGCTTACCGGCGAGCGCGCGGGCGGCCTCGGCCTCGGGCTCGATCCGCGCGCGCAGCACGGGAAGGCCCGCGGCCGCAATCCGCTCTTGGGCGGTCGCTTCCGGCTCGCCGCCGACCAGGACCACCGCCTGGCCGCGCGCCAGGCCACGCCCGGCGTCCTCGCGAAGCGGCCCGGCGGGCATCACCCGGCCATTGCCGAAGCCATAGCCGGCGTCGACCACGATCAGCGAGAGGGTCTTGGCGAGCGCCGTGTTCTGAAAGCCGTCGTCCATCACGATCACCCGCGCCCCCGCTTCCGCCGCCGCGCGCGCGCCCGCGGGCCGGTCGGCGGCGACCCAGGTCGGCGCGCGGGCGGCGAGCAGCAGCGCCTCGTCGCCGACCTCGGCGGCCGAATGGCGTCCTGGCTCGACCCGGAGCGGGCCGGAAAGCCGGCCGCCATAGCCCCGGGTGAGGAAATGGGGCGACCAGCCCATCGCCGCGAGGCGGGTTCCGAGGGCGAGCGCCGTCGGCGTCTTGCCGGCCCCGCCCGCGACCAGGTTGCCGACGCAGATCACCGGCGTGGGCGCGGTTTCGGCCCGGGCGAGCCGCCGCCGCGCGCGCCCGGCGAGATCGACCCCCCAGCCGAGCGGCGCGAGCAACGCCGGCGCGAGCCCGCCATGGCGCCAGAACTCAGGCGCGCGCATCGGCCGCCTCCGCGCTTGCCCGGGGGGCCATGTCCAGGGCGTCGACATAGGGCGCGAGCGCCGCCTCGACGCGATCGAGCACCCGGGCCTCGGCGCGCGCGACCCGCGCCCCCGCCTCGGCGCGCCGCCGCCGCTCGTCGGGGTCGTCGAGCAGCGCCGCGACCGCGCGGGCGAGCGCGGTGGCGTCGGCGACCACCTCGGCCGCGCCCGCCTCGGCGAAGGCGGTGGCGTCGCCCCTGAAATTGGTCATGTGGGGACCGTGGATCAGCGCGCAGTCGAGACGCGCGGGCTCGAGCGGGTTGTGCCCGCCATGGGGCACCAGCGAGCCGCCGACCAGCGCCACGCCCGCGAGCCGGTAGAACAGCCCGAGCTCGCCCAGGGTATCGGCGACGTAGACGGCGGTTTCGGGCGTGATCGCCTCGCCCGCCCCGCGCCGCGCGACCGCGAGCCCCGCGTCGGCGATCAACTTCGCGAGCGCGGGGCCGCGCTCGGGGTGGCGCGGTGCGACGATGGTGAGAAGATCGGGGCGCCGGGCGGCGATCGCGCGATGGGCGGCGGCGATGATTTCCTCTTCGCCCGGATGGGTGCTCGCGGCGAGCCACCGGGGCCGCGCGCCGATCGTCGCGCGCATCGCATCGAGCGCGGCCTCCTCGACCGGCAACGGCGGGGCGGCGGCCTTGAGGTTGCCGGAGGTCTCGACCCGGCGCGCACCGAGCGCCCGCAGCCGCGCGGCCTCGTCCTCGTTCTGGGCGAGGCAGAGGTCGAAGCCCGCGAGCAGCGGCGCGATCAAGCCCGGGAACCGCCGCCAGCGCGCGAACGAGCCCGCCGACATGCGGGCGTTCACCAGCACGCGGGGAATGCCGCGCCGTCCGGTCTCGGTCATCAGGTTGGGCCAGAACTCGGATTCGGTCCAAAGCGCGAGGTCGGGCCGCCAGTGGCCGAGAAAGCGCGCCACCGCGTCGGGCCGGTCGATGGGCACGAACTGATGGACCGCGCGCGCGGGCAGGCGCTCGGCCATCAGCCGCGCCGAGGTGACGGTGCCCGTGGTGATCAGCGCCGAAAGATCCGCCCGGCGCGCGAGCAGACGGTCGATCAGCGGCAGGACCGAGACCGATTCGCCGACGCTCGCCGCGTGAACCCAGACCAGCGGCCCGGGCGGGCGGGCGCGACCGGGGTCGCCGAACCGCTCGGCGAAGCGCGCCGGGTCCTCCTTGCCGCGCGCCCGGCGGCGGCGCAGGTAGAGCCCGATCAGCGGCCCGGCGGCGACGGTCGCGCCGCGATAGAGATGCAGCATCATCGCGGTCGCGCCGCGTGGGGGCCGCCGGCCTCGGCGACGACCGGCGCGGGCGCGATCGCCGGCTGGCCGACCAGACGATCGGCCTCGGCGGTGATCGCGTTGAGCCGCTCCTCCACCGCCCGCCGCGCGGTCTCGCGGGCGTCGGCGTCGGCGTTTCGCGGCACCGCGATGGGCGCGCCCCAGACGAACACCCCGCGACTGAACGGCAGGGGAACGACGAAGCGGTCCCAGCTTCCCAGCACCTTCCGCCGCGAGGTCGCGAAGGCGGCGGGCAGCACCGGCACGCCCGAGAGCCGGGCGATATCGACCACGCCCGTGGACGCCCGCATGCGCGGTCCGCGCGGCCCGTCGGGGGTGATGCCGACGCATTCGCCGCGACCGATGGCGCGCAGGATCTCGCGCAGCGCCGCGCGCCCGCCCTTGCTCGACGATCCGGCGACCGCGCCGAGGTCGAAATGACCGATGGTGCGGGCGATCAGGCGGCCGTCGGGGTGTCGCGAGATCAGCATGTTCATGGCCACCCCGCGCCGCCAGCAATAGGGCATCATCAGAAGCCGCCCGTGCCAGAAGGCGAGAATGAAGGGCCGCCCCGCGTCCCAAAGCGCCGCCGGATGCTCGTCGCCGACCACGCGCCAGCGCCCGCTCGCCCGGACCAGGCGGATATAGAACGCCGCGATCGCGCAAAGCAGCGCGCGCACCCCCTCGTTTCGCGACAGGCGCTTTGCGATCCTCACGGCTCTATCAGGCGCGGACGCGCGCCGCTCCGCCGCCGGCCGCCTCGTCGGCGAACTGCATGTCGTAGAGCCGGGCATAGACGCCGTTCTTGGCGAGCAGCTCCGCGTGGCTGCCGGTCTCGACGACGCGCCCCTCGGCGATCACGTAGATCACGTCGGCGTCGATCACGGTCGACAGGCGATGGGCGATGACCAGCACGCTGCGCCCCTTCATCAACCGGTCGAGCGCCTCCTGCACGGCGCGCTCGGATTCGGTGTCGAGCGACGAGGTCGCCTCGTCGAGCAGCAGGATCGGCGCGTCCTTGAGCATCGCCCGCGCGATCGCGATCCGCTGGCGCTGGCCGCCCGACAGCCGCACCCCATGCTCGCCGACGAGGGTGTCGTAGCCCTCGGGCAACGCGCGGATGAAGCCGTCGGCGGCGGCGGCGCGCGCCGCCGCCCGGATCTCGTCCTCGCGCGCGTCCGGGCGGCCGTAGGCGATGTTGGCGCGCGCGGTGTCGTTGAACAGGCTGACCTCCTGGCTGACCAGCGCGAGCGCGCCGCGCAGGCTCGAAAGGGTGACGTCGCGCAGGTCCTGGCCGTCGATCCGGATGCCGCCCGCGCTCGCGTCGTAGAAGCGCGGGATCAGGTTGAGGATCGTCGACTTGCCCGCGCCCGAGGGGCCGACCAGCGCCGCCCTGCGCCCCGCCGGGATCGTGAGCGAGACCCCGTTGAGCGCCGGCACGTCCTTGGCGGCATAGGAGAAATGCACGTCGTCGAAGACCACCTCGCCGCCGGCGATCTCGATCGGCTTGGCGTCCGGGCGCTCGCGGATCGCGGGATCGACGTCGAGGATCGCGTAAAGCCGCTGGGCGGCGGCGAGCCCTTCCTGGAGATTGGTGTTGAGATTGGCGAGCTTCTTCATGGGCTCGTAGGCGAGCAGCAGCGCGGTGACGAAGGAGAAGAAGGCCCCGGTCGTGGTCTCGCCCGCGATCACCCGCGAGCCGCCGTAATAGATCACCACCGCGATCGCGAGCCCGCCCAGGGTCTCCATGATCGGGGCCGAGGCCGCGCGCACGCGCAACGCCTTGCAGATCAGGCGGTAAAGCCCCTCGATGGTCTCCTCGGCGCGGCCGGTCTCGTGGTCCTCCATGCCGTAGGCCTTGACGTGGCGCATGCCCTGGAAGGTCTCGTCAAGATGCGCCGTCAGCCGCGCCATCTGGGCCTGGGCGTCGGTCGAGACCCGGCGCATGCGCCGCCCCAGGCGGACCACCGGCAAGATCGCGACCGGAAAGACGAAGAACGCCGCCAGCGCCAGCCGCCAGTCCTGGTAGAACATGACCGCGACCAGGAAGACGATCGTCAGCGGCTGGCGCGCCAGCCCGGCGAGCGCGGTCGAAACCGCCGCGCGCATCAGGTTCACGTCGTTGGTGAAGCGCGAGATCAGCGTCCCCGTGGCGGTGTCGTGGAAGAAGGCGAGGTCGGCGCGCATGAGATGGGCGTAAAGCCGCCGCTGCATGTTCGAGATGATGCGCTGGCCGACCGTGTTCATGATCACGTTCTGGCCGTACCCGGCCGCGCCCTTGACCGCGAACACGGCGATCACGGCGAGCGGCATCAGCACCAGCATGCGCGTGTCCCGCTGGGCGAACACTTGGTCGAGCACCGGTTGCATCAGCCAGGCGCTGGCCGCCGTCGCGGCCGCGGTGAGCGCCATCAGAACGACGGCGAGCACCAGCCGGCCGGCATAGGGGCGCACCTCGTCGCGCACCAGGCGCTCGACGAGCACGCGCGTCGGAAGATGGGCGGGCGAGGGGCCTCGGGTCAACGGCGGAACTGGATCATGCCTGAGATCGGGCGCCGACCATACCACGGCGCGGGCGAGCCGGCCAAGCGGCGCGGGACGGCGGGCGCGGGCTATCCTTACCCTCCACCCGTCCCCCGCCCCGCCAGCCGGGCGAGGAGTGGTCCGTGGAGGCCGGCGCCGGCGGCGACGATGGTGGCGATCCGGGGGTTGGGGCGGTCGTAGGCGATCGCCGCCCCGGTCGCGTCGGTAATCCGCCCGCCGGCGGCGCGCACCAGCAGATCGCCCGCCGCCGCGTCCCATTCGTTCTTGGGCCAGAGCGTCACGGTGGCGTCGAACCGCCCGGCGGCGACCAGGGCGAGCTTGTAGGCGACCGAGCTGATCGGCTCGGCGACCATCTCGGCGAGGGTTCCGGGCCAGTCGGCGCGCCGCATCTCGGTCCGGCTCACGCCGAGGCGCGCGCCCGCGAGTTCGCGCGCCGCGCTCGCCGTCACGATGACGCCGTTGCGCCGCGCCGGTCCGGGGGCGAGCGCCTCGAACATCTCGTCGGTCGCCGGGTTGAACACCGCGCCCGCGACCGGTTCGCCGTTCTCGACCAGCGCGACCGAGATCGCGAACTCGCGCCGGCCCTTGAGGAAGGCGCGGGTGCCGTCGATCGGATCGACGACCCAGACCCGGCGCCCGCCCGCCCGGGCCTCGGGGCGCTCGTCGGCGTCCTCCTCGGACAGCCAGGCGTAATCGGGCCGCGCGACCATGAGACGCGCTTTCAGAAGCGCGTTGACCGCGAGATCGGTCGAGGATACCGGCTGGCCGGGCGATTTTTGCCATTGCTCGACGGCGGCGCCGAAATCGGCGAGCGCGCGCGCCCCCGCCTCGCGCGTCGCGGCGACGAGCAGCGCGTGATCGGCGGCGAGATCGGCGGGCGGCGCGGGCGGGGGCGTGGCGCTCACCGGCCGGCGACGGTCATGCCGTCGATCCGGACCGTGGGCGCGTCGATCCCATAGCGGAAGACGAGATCGTTGGCGAGGACCAGCGCCGCGAACATGTCCTTGAGGTTGCCGGCGACCGTGATCTCGCTGATCGGGTGGGTGATCTCGCCGTTCTCGATCCGAAAGCCCGCCGCGCCCCGGCTGTAGTCGCCGGTCACGCCGTTGATGCCCATGCCGATCAGCTCGGTGACGTAGACCCCCTCGGCGATGTCGGCGATCAGCTCGGCGGGCGTCGCGGCGCCGGCGGCGAGGAACAGGTTGGTCGCCTGGGGCGAGGGCGGCGTCGCGGTGCCGCGCGCCGCGTGGCCCGTGGTCGCGAGCCCGAGCTGATGGGCCGAGCGGCGGTCGAGAATCCAGCTCGTCAGCACCCCGTCGGCGATCAGGTCGCGGCGCGCGGTCGCCACGCCCTCGCCGTCGAAGGGCTTGGAGCGCAGGCCGCGCGGACGCCGCGCATCGTCGGTGACGGTGACGCCCGGGGCGAAC
>Ga0114931_10000865_pt1 | contig 38059 bp, 26 predicted proteins | sample 2SBtaG_FD_89579 | JGI IMG/M metagenome (GOLD analysis project Ga0114931, IMG submission 89579) | Deep subsurface microbial communities from Kolumbo volcano to uncover new lineages of life (NeLLi) - 2SBTROV14_V59a metaG | ecosystem: Environmental > Aquatic > Marine > Volcanic | place: Kolumbo... | reverse complement strand
TTATAAAGAAACTGAACTCATGGAATCATTTCATCTTATACAGTCTGAAAACGCGAAAGCGAGAGTTAACTTTTGCTATTCAGTTTTTAAAATACCATCCTTGACCTTTTTTTGGTGATCCAGGATCATTTGTTTCACTTTATCGCGATCTTCTTTCGGTGCATCTTCCACCGCTTTTAAAAGCGCCTTTGGATTTTGTTCAACCAGATCGTCCAGCTTACCGCGAAAGTAAAAATGCATACCTGTGTAAAAGCCGTTTGCCTTCATCCCGGCATCAAAGACATTGCCAAGAGAAAAATGCAGCCACGATGCGAACATGATCATAATTATCGCAAACAATATCAGTATTTTTGAAAAATAACGGTGAAAAGAAGCAAGAATGAGTGCGTATAACACGGAAATAAATCCAATTGCGAATATTTTTATCAACAAGCTGCGCGGCAGCATCGACATTAAGCCCAGCGGCAGAATCGGTCGGTTGAGTGTTATTCCCTCGACATCCAGCCATTTCAAAAGCACGCCGGGAGCAAACTTGTTATCAATGGTAATAATTACAAAAGCAAGAATGATATAGGCGAGCAAAAAAATTAAAGTTCGTTTTATAAAAAATTGGAGATCAAATCCATTCCCACGCACTAATCGGATGACGAGAACAAGCAATGCGATGAAATAGCCCAAACCGCAAACAATCCATAAGCGCTTGCGCAAGATAATATTTTTTGCCATTTTGATTCTAAAAAGTACAGTAGGGGAAAAAGCAAAATGTGGATTTTTTGCGATTGCCTGATAATATTTGAGCAAAGTATGATCATCGTGCAATAGAAAAGCAACGTCGCCGATTCTTTTCATGGCTTCATCTTTCAACTTTGCATTCGGATGTACGTGCAGTTCGTGCTCCAAAAGCTCAATGTACTCTTTTTTCCCTCCGGCATCCTTTTGCACATAATTTTCATTCAACAAACGAAGAATCTGCGAATCCGTTTTTATAAAATTCTGTACTACAGCCAGAGAATCCTTTGCTGAAGAACATAACTTTTGTTCGCCAATTTTATAAAGCCGCAGTGCAGTCTCCGGTTCTCGCATGTGATACAATGCAATAGTCGCAGCCGTTTGCAGTTCCGTACATGCTTTTTGCTTATCGCTGTTTTCCGACAAGGCAAATAAAATAACATTCAAAATAAAATTCTTCTGAATATTCTTCCCTCCCTTGACCGGGTGAATGAGGGACTCGATGGAATCCGCAGAAACAATAAAATGTGCGGGATAAATATTTTCCTCAAGCATAGATAAAATATGCAGATGTTTTTGCGAACGACAGGTTTTGAAGGGCTGATGGAATGCACCCGCCATTTCCTGTTCAATAGATTTATTTAGGGCGCCATCAGTCTTTTGGGTTGTCCTGGATATTGTTTCAGTAAAAGTCATAAAAATCCCCATGGCAACGGCAGCTAAAATAAATGCGATCCTATTCGTTGTTTTCATTCTTTTCCTTTTTCCCTTTCTTCAGGAACACAACGATCGCCGAGAGCACAGCAGCAAGTGCGGCCAGAGCAAGCGGAAAGGAATACAACACCGTACCGATACTGCTCGAGTTGGGATTGTATCCTTTTTTGATTTTCAAAACTCCCGGAGGCAGAATTTGTTTTTTCTTTTCCATAGTTAATTCTTTCTTTATTTGTAGTAATCAAAAACGAACGGGCATTCCGGATCAGGTGCATCAAAACGGCCGGTGAGATGCAGAGCAACGGCATGGCAACCACCGCGGCAAATGGGGAGATACTCACACGAACGGCATGGTTCGGGCGGATTCTTGGTCCAGTTGCGAAAAGCGTTGAGATGAGTAGATGTGTGCCAAAGTTCATTTATATCGGCAACATTCTCATTATTTTCAACAAAGGAACACGCAGAGAACATACCGTTGCTTTTCACGCCGAGCAATAAATTGCCGCCGTCACAGCCGGTAACGGCCAGCGCCTCCAGTTCATCCACGGGCGGTTTATGGTAAAGCAACGCGGGAATGAAAGAACAATCAATTTTCAGTTCAATCTTCGATTCCCTCGGCAGGGACAGGATCAAAGGGTAAAAGCTCCTGATCATCTCCTGCGAGAGAGAAAATTGTTGATAGTGCGCCCTGCCGCGTCCCGATGGTTTGTATTTAAGAAACTCGATTTCGTTCATATTTTTATTAATGGCGTATGAAACAAGCGTCCCGAGGTGTCGATAATTCTTACGTGAGACCACGCAATTGATACCGACAGCAACGCCCGCTTTTTGCAGTTTGGTGATCGATTCATCCGCAACCCGAAAACTGCCGACCCGTCCATTCACACCATAAACATCGTCAATCCCGTCGATGGAGACGTTCACCTGGCCCATCATTTTGCAGATTTCGATTTCACGGTCGTTAATTTTCTGGCCATGCGTTGTCAGATTCGGCACCAATCCGATCTCCCGGCAGTAGCGGACAATCTCGAAAAAATCATCTCTTTCAAACGCCTCTCCCCCGCCCAGGGCTACATGGAAAACGCCCATATCCCGAAATGTTTTTAAAACCTTTTTTACTTCCCAAATTGTCAATTCACCCTCAGGCTTTTTTGCCGAAGCCATGTAGCACCCCAGACATCCCTGGGAACATTGGTTGGTCACGGCAAAATGAACTTCTATTGGCGCCGAAAGATAGCCAGGATCGTCTTTTTCCCATAGCGACGAATTTTCATAGCCCACTTTCTGCATATACGACTGATCGACCCAGGCAAGAAACGGCGGATCGATGCAGGAAATAATCCCGCCAAAAGATTCGTAGCGGGCCCGGTCTATTCTAGGAGTAGTAAATTTCATTGGAGGAGGTAATTTCCGTTAAAAATCCATTTCTGAAAAACCACAATGCAGATATAAAAATAAGTTCCAGCAAATTAAAATCCCGCGTTATAAAAGATTTAAAAGTCAATGGGTATATTCTCTCCGCTGGAAATATCATACTAAAAAAACTCGCGTTCCACAAGCTCGGGCAGTTCTTTTACGCTGGGAATTACATGAGTGTGCCAATATTTCCCCCACGTTTCGATGGGTCTTGGACCACTGAGCACGCCGATGACACCGCGGCACCCGGCATTGTAACCTTCCAGCATATCCGCAGGCGTGTCGCCAATTTTAAGGACGTTATGCACGTTTTGGACATTCAACTGCGTCATTGCATAATATATCATGAAAGGCGCAGGCCTGCCGATCTCGCCGGGGACGTGTTCGACATCAATAGCAATATCTACCAGACCGTTTCGAACCCAACCTAAACCATCCATAATGGCTTCAGTCACATCACGGTGAAAGCCGGTATCGGTAGCCACTTTTATGCCGTGTTCGTGGCACCAGCGAAAAGTATCTTCCGCACCCGGTACTTCCTTCACATTGTTTTTATAGTGATCGATCATAATTTCCGTGTAACGGTGAAATACCTTGAGCGCCTCGTTGTATGTCTCCGGGTCCTTGATCTTTTCAAAATCTTCAATTTCAATTTTTTTGCCCTGAGATCGGGCGATCAAAAACTGGTACAGATGAATTTTGTTTGTACCCATGTTCATGAGAATTTCGTCCGGCGTTGTTCGCAAATTATGCTCCACAGCGGCTTTATAAAGGCAGTCGCGTACACCGGTGTCGTCGTAAACGGTTGTTCCTGAGAGATCAAACATTACCATACTGACTTTCACAGTTACCTCCTTTTTGTGTTTGAGTTTAATATTTATTTCAAAAAAGCCTCGCGAACCGGTTGGGCAATCCAGCATTTCGGCATTTTCAGACCAAATATATAGGCAATTGTCGCCGCAGTATCAAAAGTGTTTACAGGTTTTAATATTTCTTTTCCTCTTGTGACTCCTGGCCCTAAAAGAATCCAGGGGATTTCGATTTCAGCCATGGTTGCGCCGCCATGCCCCTTTCCCCTGCCTCCGTGATCGGCCGTTACAAGAACAATCGTTTTGCTAAATATCCCCGCATCTTGAAGCCCCTGGATGGCATCTCCGATCAATTGATCTGCCTTTTCAACAGCCTGATAATATTTGTGTGTTCCGTGTCCATATTTATGTCCCGCATGATCGACATGGTCCAGATGAATAAACGTGAACATCGGCTTTTTTTCTTTAAGATACGCTACTGCATGCTCCACAGTTTTATCCGGCCCTTTGGCATCGTCGATTTTATTGACAGCTTTGCGCTCAAACAAACGACCGAAGCCGCTCCAATCATGAAAACAGGCGAGAATTGACTTTGGCCGTTGTTGCCGTAAAACGCCAAAAATTGTCGGGAAAATGCCGCAGGAGCCGACACAGGTCGGTGTGATATCAAACTTGTCGGGCTGCCAATCATTTGAGGTAACGCCATGCTGCTCCGGGCCCGCACCCATGATCATCGAAGCCCAGTTTGGGCTGCTACTGGTTGGCATCACCGCTCTGGCATGAAGGGTATAGGCACCATTCTTCATCATCCAGTCCATATACGGTGTATTTGCTTTCCTAACGCCGTCAGGACTCATGCCATCACATCCGATAATAACGACGTGTTCCACACCGGGGACTTGTGGGAAAGCCGAGTGTTGTGAAGTAATGAGTAAAAATAAAATAAACAATAAAAATACTTTATTCGTTTTCATCCAGATCATAGAATTTACTCCTAAAATATACAATTTCCGTTTTTTTCATTACAGGATTCAGCAGCTATAAAAACCACCGCCATTCACATTAATTAATAAAGTTCTAAGATTTGATCAATTGTAACGGCGTCTTCTCCTTCTCCCAGACTATTCACTACAATTTCGGCACCCGTAAAATCATCATTTTGGCTGTAAAAACTCTTGGTAACAATGCATTTCATACCCGCAGCCTTAGCAGCACGAAAACCGTTTTCCGAGTCTTCTACAACACAGCATTCCGAAGGATGTACCCCGAGCCTTTCCGCCGCAAGAAGATAAATCTCAGGATCAGGTTTTTTGCGGGAAACGATATCCCCTGCTAATATTTCCTGCAAATAGCCAAACGTCGCTTCACCTAAAACGTGTTTTGCGATGAGAGTAACCCCGCGCACATTGGAAGTCGATGCAATCGCAAGTTTGATCCCTCGTGAATGTGCTTCTTCGACAAGCCGCTTGACACCTTCGCGGCCAGGCAAAAGGCCTGCCTCAATCAATTGCATATAAATATCTGTTTTGCGCTTGTGCAATTTCATTATGTATGTATGAATATCACCAACATCCCTGGTCCAGTTAGGATCCATAAAAATCGTGCGCATCCGCTCTTTACCGCCGGCAATTTTGAGTTTTTCGCCATACGTTTGAATATCCCAGAAAACGCCAAGATTTTCTTCTTCAAAAACTTGATTAAAAGCTACCCTGTGACCGTATGCTTCTGTCTCAGCCAGAACGCCGTCACAATCGAAAATAAGAGCTTTGAATTTTGACATTAAACTATCGCCGCTCATGCTTTACCTGAACTCCCAAATATCCTCATAAAGTTTTTGACGATTTCCTTTTCAGTTTCACGGATATGTCTGATTAGCCTAATGGGATCAATTTTTCCACCCCGATCGACATAAGATTTAAATCCGTCAAAAAAGCCGATCTTGAGTTGCGTTGAAATATTTATTTTTGCAGCGCCTAGGCCGATTAATTTTTTAAAAACGTCCTCCGACAATCCTGTTCCGCCATGTACGACCAGCGGGGTCTCTACCTGCCCGGCAATAGTTGCAAACAGATCAAAGTTGAGCTTTGGTTTGCCTTTGTAAAGTCCATGTGCTGTGCCGAATGCCGGCGCAAAGGCATCAACACCCGATTCCTGTGCAAATTCTACGGCAACTATAGGATCGGCCAGCAAAGCATCCTGCTCATCAACTTGAATATCATCTTCAACACCCCAGACCGCGCCAATTTCGCCCTCAACACTCACTCCTTTCGCATGTGCTTTTGCAACAACTTTTTTCGAGTTTTCGAGATTCACATCATAGGAAAAGCTTGAACCATCGTACATCACCGAAGTCCATCCTGCATCGATGCAATTGAAAACCATTTCCAATTCTTTGCAGTGATCCAGATGTAATGCAAAAGGAATGGAAGAATTTCCAACCACATCTCTAACCATATCAACGATTACTTGGTAACCATAATATTTAACCGTGCTACTGGCTGAAGTTTGAATAATTGCAGGGGAGTGCAATTCTTCTGCAGCATCAACAACAGCCTGTAATGTTGCGTAGTCCACAATATTAAAAGCACCGACTGCATAATTCCCGGCCTTTGCTTTTTGCAAGAGATCAGACATTGGCACAAGTGGCATGTGCGCAACTCCTTTCAAATAAAGTTTTGCATAATAAAATAAAATGACACTTATAAATAATCAGAAGTAGGTACGCTATTGAGTACATCCTGGTCTATCAAGAGGCCCTTTCCAGTTCGGATTCTAAATTTTGGCTTTTCTTTCAAATAATCATCTTCAATGGTAAAACGAATACGGTCGGCGCGATAGAGGTCTATGGAATATTCAAACGGGTTTCCATCATTCAAATAGACAATGCGAGTCAGTTCAAATAATGGTGTACCTTCTAGAATAGCAAGAAGCTTTGCAATATCATTGTGAGCAGGCACAGCTTCAATAGTATTCTTTGATTTTGAAATTACATAACCCAAATTTTCCTGCAACAACTTGTAAATAGACCCTGTGAGGTCCTGATTAATCAGCTTCTGCCCCACATCATAGCGAAAAAATTGTAATTCAATAGCCCATGGCTCATCATCCACAAAACGCAAACGATTAATCGCAACAATTTCGCTACCATTATCGAGTTCAAGTTTCTTTCGTACATTTTCCGGGGCGGTATACTCTTTTATGTCAAGCACTTTAGCGCTCGTTTTTTTTCCGGCTTCACGCATAAATTGAGAAAAAAACCCCATCTCTCTACTTGCATCCTGTTCCACTTTTGCTCTGGATACAAAAGATCCTTTTCCGGGATACCTTTCGATCAATCCTTCCAGGAACAGAGCTTGAAGAGCTTGCCGAACCGTCCCTCTGCTAATATCAAATTGCTGCATCAACTCACTCTCGGAAGGCAGCATATCACCCGGCTGAAACATCTTTAATTTTATTTTTTCACGCAAATGATCCGCTAACTGGTAATACAATGGAATAACGCTTTTTTTATCTATTCCCATTCTTTGCACCTCATCCACTAAATAATCTTTTGACCAACTGTTTAAAAAAATGTTCACTGATTTCAATACAAACTGACGCTGCTTGTATAAAACGAATTGTGCATAATGCAATTTAAAAACATTTTAAACATAAAGAAAACGTATCCTCTCAAAATTATATGGTAAGTATACACGTTTACCAAACCTTTATATAAAAATTGATGCCAAAGTTATTCAACTCTTACAAAATCAAAAGCCAGAAATGTTAATTATTGGATTAAGATTTGGTAAACGTAAATCTATCATTAAATATTGAGTGGATACAAGAAAACTTTAAATACGCTGTACATTCCGCTCCCTAAAATCCCCACGCTGGATCCACAACCGGCACCGCCTGTCGATTGCTATTCCTTTTAAAAACTTGTAAGCTCATCCACCTTGACTTTTTTGAATCATTAGTATTTACCGTATCCAAAATTGATTCATTAATTTTAACAGGGTAAAACATTTTGAGTGAATCGATTTTGCTATTCAGCAATGCTTCTTCTTTCTGGAAATAGGCATCTCTGATAGCCTGATTTCTAAATGCTGCAAATGTTGGCCGGTCATTTTTACCGATTTTATATCGATCTTTAAACCGTTCAAAATACTTTTTTGCTTGTATTTTTGTTACGGTAATATCCCTCGTAAAATAATTTTTCGTTTCCTGGTAAACCCATTTATCCTGCCAACCATGGAGCTGCTTTTGTATTTCAGGAGATTTTATTAGATTATCTGCCTTCGCTTTTTGGAGCAAAAAATAATTACGGATGCAAAGGGCGATTTGCTGATTAATTTCCTTACGATATTTATCAGGGTCGATCGAATCTTTTCTGACCTTTTTTGGATCGAATCGGTCAAGAAAATCTTTTATCGTCCATCGCCCGCCTTTGAACGTCACAAGAGTCTCGGATAGCTTGTTCTTTAATTTAAAGAGATAAGGATGTGTTGTGTCTGCGCTTTCGACAGCCTGCAAAAAATCAGTCTGCTTTTCTTCCTTCAATTTTCTCCAATCCAGCAAAGCATCTGTCAGATCAAAAAAGGCACCACCTTTCGTTACAACGTTCTTGGGTGTCATGAAATCTGAAATATATTTCAGAGATTCTTTCATTGATTTTCGATAAAAAAGAACTTTTTTTATTGACGCAGTTTTATCTAAATATTCTTTTTCAAGGATCCCTTTTCGGCGAATATCCACAATTTGAAAAATAAAATAAGCGCCGTCCAACTTCACAGGATCAGATATTTCTCCTACTTTAAGGTTCTTAATGGAATTTAAGAGCTCCGGCGAAACTTCCAACCAGGTGAGGTATTTTGTCTCAAAATCCTTGGGCGACAATTTCACCTCAGGATTGTTGCGCAAAATGTCCTGGACGACGGTGCTGTAACCACTTTGGCGCATGGCTTGGCCAACACGACTGGCATTCTCAAAATTAGAGTCCACCCAATATCGCAATTTCCAGCTTATTTTGGATTTGTTAATGGCGTCATGAATTTCTTTCGGTGTAATTTTTATTTTATCATCCACTTCCGTTCGGAAAAGTTCTTCAATCAACAATTCATTCAACAACTCTTTCTCAAGCTTTTGAACTCTTTCGTTTTTGTCCAGCCCCATTTGATAACCTGCAAGTGAAAGTATTTTTTCCTTGATCATGTAATTCAAATATGATCTTTTGCGGTCGGGTGCTTTTTTGAGATGAGGAAAACCGAATTCATAGTTTAATCGAAAATCATGAACTGTTATCTTTTGATTGCCGACCTGCGCCAGAACAAGACTTTCACGGTCTTTGGCGCTGTGATGCGTACATGAAAAATCAGCAACCATAAAAAGTAGCAAAATCCCAATTGAAAGGTAATAATTTTTAAAAATACTCATCATCGAATAAGCATCATTTTTAGAGTTTTGTTATATTTGGCTGTCGCAAAGCTGCACAAATAAAGCCCGCTGGCCACGATATTGCCGGAATTGCCCAGACCATCCCATGTGAATTCATGGTGTCCGCTTTGCATACTGATACCGTCTGCTAATGTCCGTATTTCTCTGCCGGTAATGTCAAAGATGCGGATCGTCACTACTGAATTTGTTCTCAGGTCGAAACGGATTTTTGTCGTTGGATTAAAAGGGTTGGGGTAGTTGCCATATAATGCTGTCCTTACTGGAAGCACCTCATTATCATGAACAGCCGTTACCTTGGTTTTCCAACCCAATGCATATTCCCCAAAGTCTGTTGCATCATTGATACGAAATATTTTGTTGTCCAAATCGTGTTGCGCTTTATCGGTTATATCGACCCAACGACTCAAAGCATCTTTTCTGTTAAGCAATCTTAAATCCTCATGCATTGCGTGTGCGTTCAGCCCTTTATACTGAAACTCGAGATCAGCGACACAATTGCCATTCTCCTGAACACCCCAAAACACCTGACTGCGAAAATTCACACTATCTGGAAATTCTTCATAGTCGACAAAAGTGCCATCATTAATTCCCGATTGATAAATACCCAGGTTATTTTTATCAGTTGGGTTTGAAATCATTTCCACACTTAACTGTATCCCTTCAGGTCCTACGGATGTTCGCTCCTTTGTCTCGTCAAAGGCTCCATACAATCCAACAGGAATGGTGGAAATGGTATAGTCTTTAACATTTATATCATGGATATTTCCATTATTGTTCTCTGTCATATCACGCAAAGTGTTGCCAGTAATCTCATTGAAATTCCAATAACTTATGAGATGATCAAATTGCGGATGGGTTTCATTCATTTCCTGATGCATCCACTCGCGAATCATCTCCTTATTCAAAGCAATGTCCCATAATCTCACTTCATCAAGTTGGCCATCGAGTACGTTAAATTCATTCTCATCATGATATGCACCAATATCAAAATAGCTCGATGGATCGTAAAGAATGTCGCCGCTTTGTTCCGCCGAGGAACTCGAAAGTTGACCATTGACATATATGTGCATAGTGGCGCCATCATAAGTGGCGGCGACGTGATACCATTTGTTGAGTGCAAGTTCTTGTGCCGCCGTCAAATAGGTCATCTTTCCATTGCCATCGTCGGTGCCGCCGGAAGCCAGGCCAAGTGAAAAAGCTTGACCATAATTGCCAAGAACCCAACCTTTTTCATAATCCCCATTATCCTGAAAAGCGCCGATATACCCACCCCAAGTAACGCTGTTGTTCAGTTTCACCCACGCTTCTACGGTCATTTCTCTTTTAGGAAGAAGAGCCTGTTCCAAATTATCAGCCATTTCGACATAACTAGCCTCGCCATCGAATTGAAGAGATTTGTTGTGAACCAGGAGTGGATGATACCCTGTCGAACGCAAAATAAATGTTCCTTCATCTGACCAGTCTGACCACTGGAGATTTCTATCACGATAGCGAACACGCCAAAAATATTTTCCAGGTAGTTGAAGCAAGGCCGAATCGAGTACCAGTTTTGATAAATCGATATCAGCGTTTTTATCAATGGGCAAGTAATCCGGCGAACCGGTATCATAATAGATATTTTCAAAATCTCTCTTGTCGTCGACAAGAGGATCGCTATAATCTCCGCTCGTTTCCGTCACCTGAAAATGTGAACTGAGAATCGGTTCATTGCCGACGTAACGGCCGGCTTGAAGTATAAACGGCAGATCAATAGAGTCTTGTGCAGCAAGAATCATGGGTTTTTCCGGCGAAGTGACATTTTCCAGCTTTCTGTAGAATGAATCAATTTTAACATTATTCAAGCGCTTGTCAGGTGTACCAAGGCTATAGGTCTGTACAACATAGCTTTTCTTCGCAAGATCAATATCAAACAGCGAATAACAGTAATGGTCATAAGATTTTTGAATTTCAGTATAGTTGCGTTGATTTCCGTACATGCGCCAGCGGTCCAATCCGGCGCCGCCACCTCCACTGAGCATTAATCGCAAAGGAACATCTGTTAGAGCGCCTCTTTCATAATCATGTGAATGGCCGTACATTAGGAATGCAGCTTTGCTATATTTGCTCATCGTAGGGATAACTCGGTTTTGAATATAGCTGGTATTCCCATCCGGCCACACTTCGCTGTGCCCGGGATGATGACAATAGGCGAATACCCAATCAATATTATCGTCCGATTGGGCGGATTGAAGTACATTATTCAGCCAGTTAATTTGTGTATCTCTTCTAAACTGTCCATTACTATTCAGGGCGATAAATAACACACGACCAAGACGAAAACTATAATACTTTTCTCCTTCTGCGCCGCCAAAATCTTCGTACTTCATGTATTGATAATAATATGGATCCTCTCCTTCGTGATTTCCGATGCTCACCATAAAGGGAATTGTTGGCGACAGCGGAGTGATTGGAGCAAAATATTCTTTTTGGTATTGTTCAAGATTTCCACCCGATGAAATAATATCTCCAACATTGATAACAACATTATAATGATTTTCAATATCTTCTCCAAATTGTTCTATCATTTTCTTCTTCATGGCATCGATGACTTGGCGATACATTGTCGGAACAGTGCGAGAATCGCCAAGCAATCCGAAACGCACATGACCTTCATTGCTGCCGTCAACTGGCGGCGTTTTAAATTTAAAAACATCCGACTCCGCACCCGCGGTCTTGATCTGATAGTAATAAACTGTACCTGGTAACAAATCAAGCAGTTTTACTGCGTGCCAAATTGTTTGGTTTGCAATGACTTCTGTTTCCCCTTCAGCGCTGTTTCCCATCGAAGGCGTAGACCCGTACAAAATCACAGTTTCCATGTCTTCTGCCGTTTGCCAGCAAACATAGATAGAAGTAGGCGTGGGAGATTGAAGATAAGGAGATACTTGCACCGAAAATAGATTGTTTTGGATTACAAAAACAAGTAAATAGAAAATTATTTTTCGCAAATTTTATTTCCTTACAATTTGATATTTGCATTTGAGATAATGCAGTTTGTTGTTTCTATTAAATTGAAAATATTAAAAAAGCCGCCAATCGAAAATTGACGGCTTTTAAACCAAAAAGGCAATTTACTTGATAAGAATCATTTTCTTTAATGAAATGAAATCACCGGCCTCGATACGATAAAAGTAAACGCCTGAAGGCATATTCTGAGCTGACCAGTTTAGTTTGTATTTACCAGCCGCTTGGCCTTTCAGATCAACCAGTTTTGCGACTTGCTGTCCCAAAGAATTGTAGACCGTTAACTGAACATCCGACTTTTTAGCAATCGAGTATTCAATGTTAGTCGTCGGGTTAAATGGATTCGGATAAGCATTTTTCAGGTCAAAAGTGAGTGGCTGTTCGTCAAGGCGGTTTACATTAGTCAAGTCACCCAATGGTGATGCCACCTCATCTGTCGTGCCCAGAGTAAAATACGTTTCATCCGTAAGTGTTACAAAGGCAAACATGATTTTGTTGCCAATGACTACCGGCGAATAATCTGCAGCAATTGTAAAGTCACCTGAAGTTCCCTCACGAGTGAGAAGAACGTAATTTCCTGCTACGCCTGCATCACCCGACAAGACAAAGTCCATTTGTACGGTTCGATCAAAAGTTTGAGATGCATCAAAATACCAGATACGATTATAACGAGCCTGCACAGGTGATGGAATATCCGCAGCCGAGGTACCCGCCAAACCATTGTTGCCCATAATCGCGTACCTTTCATCCTCAAAAGAAAGAATGCTTTCCGGGTTTTGTTTTTTAAGAGAAGGATGGTCATCCTCCGGCATGCTAGCAAATAGTTCAAGATCAAAACCGCTTCTAAAATCAAGGCCGCCGGAACTGGCTTCCTTGTGAGCGCCCCAAATTCCTGCTACGTCTTGCTGCGTCTGCATCACATCATTGCCGATCGGCGCATAAGAGACTTTCCACGAAGACGTGTTGACAAGTTCAGCATCATGTCCATGGCCGCTCATGTCCCTCGCAACAGTGCCTTCACCCGCATCAAATTTCCAGTAACCCACAAGATCGTTATAATTTGGGTGGTCGGGCGTTACTTTTTTAAATCTCCATTCCTTCAGAACATCCGGAGTTAGTGCTGCATGCCATATACGAATTTCATCCAGGCTGCCTGGGAATTTTGCCGGATAATGCTCCGTTCCATCCTGACCAAAGCAGAGTGGATAGTGATCCACATTCAAACTCGTGCCAAATTCTTTTGGAACATAAGTGGGAACTGTATAGATATCATCTGTAAAGACGACAATGAATTCTGAATCCGGTTCGGCGGTGCGGTCAAAAACAAAACCGACATGATGCCAGAATCCATCATTAATGTTGGGTGGATCAAAATCTATTCTCCACCGTGTTGTATCTGCAATGTTAACATCCCAACTGGCATCCTTTGCTGCCATATTCCAACCGTTGTTACCACCGCTATCCCAGTCTTTATTGGAAATAAATGACGGATCGCTGCTGATACCCGGACCAATTTGTATCCAGCATTCAACTGTTAAATCTCTTCCCTCTGGGATATCAAAATCTTCGGAGTAAGGAACGCGGGCATACTGGGTGTTATCCGCTTTCTTAAACACAATTGTTTTGAGCGCCGGCGTTACTTCGGTGCTGATCTTGTGTTCGTATCCACCCAGATTGGCAAGTTCCTGAGTTGACAGCGCGCGATTGTAAATGTTTACATAAGCGACATCAACAGTATTATCTTCGCCGTTATCATCGGCAAAAAGCAGGACTTTATTCTCGGCGCTCTTTGGAGAAAGTGCCAAATCACCATCCAAAGGCAGGTTGGCTTTTGCCAAAGCGGAATCTCCATCAATGACAACAACCACATTCGGCAATGTGTCGCCCAGGCTGACAGCCATTGAAATACGATACCATTCGCCAGGTTTTACAATAGCTGAATCAGTCCACCCTATTGTACCGGAACCAACCTTTCCATCAGGATCGATGAATAAATCTCCATCATCGATGTTCGTCGGATCAGTTTGCAAGAGTGAATGAAATTGTCCGGCCGCAGCAATTTTTACATCCATTGCGATGGTGTAGCGATTTGTTTTATTAGGCGTCGTATTATCACTAAAACCATTTACCGCTATATCGTGAGTTGCTTCATAATAACTACCGGCACCAATAGAGATTGCACCATCCTGAGCGTTGGGGCCGTCTACAACGGCTTGTTCCCCCACGAGAACCAGATCTTTGCCTGCGGACGCACCAAGCACATTTTCCGCATCATCAAAAGTCCAGGCGCCAACGGCCGGGCCGTAATCGATGAAATGCCCATAACCGCCAAGCGCTTCCACTTCTTCAATAGTTAATGGTCGATTATACAAGGCTAATTCAGCGATGTCAATTGGGCCATCATCGCCATCATTGTCGCCAAAAAATAGCACCTGATCAGACCCGTCTGGGCTATCCAGAGAAAAACGATCGTCGAGTGAGCGCGGGGAACCATCCTGGGTTAACTGGCCATCTAGGTAGTACTTGTATTGCACGCCTAAATCAGAGACGATGATAAGACGGTACCAGCCTACTGTATCAGTGACTTTATAGTAAGAGTAACCCGTGCTGCCCACACCCAAAGGGCCGTTCGGTCTGATGAATGATTCCCAATCGCCTGCGGTCGGGTCATCATTATTATCGCCGGCATGGAAAGTATACCAGACTCCGGTTTGTGGAATGTGAAAATCGATAACAAGTGTGTATTGATTAACACGCATCGGTATTGAATCCGGATTGGCAGGATCAAAACCGTTCACTTCAATGTCGTGAAAACAACGATAGAAACTTCCAAGGCCGATTTCAACGGCACCGTTTCCAGCTTCCGGCCCAGCCATTGGCACAAAAGTCGCCGGCGCTGATTCGAGATGATCGGGAACAAGATCATTGCCAACGTCTGCGAGTCCTAAATTATTGGCGTCATCAAAAGTCCAGTGTCCCACAAGGCCATCTGTCGGTAAAGGACCGGGGCCTTGTGCAAAGAGAACACCAATCGCCAAAAAAAATACAACGGTAAACAACTTTGTTTTCATGATCTTTCCTCCTTTTGTTATTGAATGGATTTATTAGTAAAACCAGCGACATAATTTTGGAACGCTTTACCTCCTTTTTTTGTGAAATTTGCAAATTAAAGGGTACATTCATTCCTTTGTTAGAAAGCAATACCAACCGAGAAACGATGGCTGTTCTCAAGAATTCCCCAATCAGAAAAGGCATAATCCAATCGATAGCCAACATGGCCGGGCTTGAAAGAATCAATCCCACCGCCAAGTGTTAATCCGTTAATGCTGTTCTTTTCAAACATATTTGCATAACCTGCACGAAAATAGAACATACCTGCAAATCCATATTCCGCGCCAACGTTGATACTCTCGGTCGAATTGCTGGGATGATTGAGGTCCATAGAAACAAGCGCGCTGCCAAATGTTCCTAGTTTGGCCTCATAAGCAATTCCAAACCTGAATAATAAAGGCAATGGATAGGAGCCGGTTTTGTATTCTACGGGAACACGATCAACATTTTCATTCTTGCTGTCTGGATCCACTGTCGTGTCCAGATCTCTGCCGCGTAACCGTATTTCATTGCCAAAATTACTCATACTGATACCCAAACGGAGTCCGTCCAGGTTTGTATTATAAAAAATACCCAAATCGAGCGCCATGGTATTTCCGGTTTCGTTCCAAATTTTTTGGTTGATATATTTGCCGGTCATGCCGAAAGAAAAGCGATCGGTAAAAGCCATCGCATAGGTAATACCAACGGCATAGTCCCGAGACGCATAAGTTTCTCCGGTTCCCTCGGGCCGTTCGACAGTTCTAACTGCTTGCTCTCCGTAATCGAGGGTCATGAAGCTTAATCCAATTGATGAATCGAATATCGGCAGCGGCATAACAGCACCAACAAAATCATATTTGGTACCGACCAGCCATTCATTGTGCATGGCTTCCACCTGGATACCGTTAATCCATACAATGCCAGCGGGATTATAGTAGAGCGCTGTTGGATCATTCGCCACAGCAGCATAAGAACCGCCCATGGCCATTGCTCGGGCGCCGACACCAATTTCTAAAAATGTTGCTGCATTTGTTCCCACGCCTGATACTTCTGTTTCATATTGTGCAAATAATCCATGTACAAAGAATAAAATTATACAAACCAGGAGTATTGATTTTAGATTTTTCATTTTTCTTCTCGCTTATTTGATAACTGCAAATTTACCTGCCTTTTTGCCAATACCAGGTGCTTCAACAACATAAAAATAAATACCATGAGTTATTTCCAGGCCATCTTTCGTCCTCAGGTCCCAAGGCTCCCGGCTAAAATTCTGATCTGAATAATGATCAAGCTTACGAACAAACTTGCCGGATGCAGTGAATATCTTAATTGTACATTCGTTAGGCAGATTAACAAAATCGATTCTTCTATCACCACGCCCTTCGTCGAGATTGATCACTTTGCGTTCTACCGTGCTCACGGCAACGTATGGATCAGGTACAGTATAAATATTTGATAGATCGTTGTTAGCTTTTGTTCTTTCGATATCATTGCCTTGCATCGCAAATTCAAAAACATCATTCCTGTCAAAATTTTTCTTTGTGATCACTGCGAGCACGTCACCATTTTCAGGAAGGGTCTGGCGGGTAGAATCCGAATCAGGTGGATAAATGAAATCAAATTTCCACATTTGTTTCTTGCTAACGGGATTATTTACGAGAATGACTCTGACACCTGCTTTGAGAAAGCCTTTAAGAGAGTCCGGTGACGTTTTGCTATCCGTGAACCGATAAGCTAATTTAAATGAATTCTTGCGGTCAGTTACATCCCAAACCTGAAAATTTGTAACCCGGTTTCCATTGATGGAAGTATCTGCACCGAATTCCTTAATCCTGAATTCATAATCTCTGGGGATGGCGGTTCCCCGAAGTTCTTGCGTCATATTTTTAATAGTCAGAACTGAATTTCCTTTTGCCCAAAAAGTTGTATCAACATCCGTTGTATCATTATGGAGGAGTACCTGAACGCCGTCGAAGACAAATTCATCAGCTAACTCGTTCGTCTCCGGATTTTGCATACTAATCAGGGCAATGCCGTCATTGTCAGTGTCGGAATACATTGTCATTCGGTTCGTCAAGCCGGTGTAAAGTGAATCAAGCGCTTCAAAAGAGCCATCATCACCAAACTCGACTCGATATCTCTGTCCAGGTTTTATTTTGAGCGGATTAACAATTCGTACATCAATGCTGCCGGTTCCTAAGCCCAAGGTATGCGTTATACCATCATCAGCAAGGCCAGGGGTAACCCAACCAGCTGGTCTTTCGACCGGAGTTACAACTGCGACATCCTGATCCATAGAAATGGGACGTCCAAGTGGATCTGTTTGAATATTAGCTGAACATTCGGTTGGTGAAATGGGCTGTAGACCTTCCCTTTCGCTAATATCTGGATAAAAAGAAGGATCGTACCCTCTGTCCACGGAAACAACGGCATAATAATAAGTCCTGCCATTTGTAACGGTCGTATCCACATAGCTATGGCGAACACCACTATCAGTACCCATATTATATGATATGCCTAAATCACTGTCAGGTCCTAATTCGCTGCCAATGCGAACGGGATGAATCCCCTTTAGACCATCTTTTTTATCAAAGATAGCAATGGGCTTGAATAAAAGCGGATTTCCAAAGCCGTCTGTAATCGTTTTAATATCTCCGAATGATGGCTCTGTACTTTTATAAATATAATACGCTTCGAAATCATGGCCATAAATGGGATCCCTTGACCTCTCCGCCCCGGCATCCCAATTTAAATATACCTTTTTATTGCCGGCCGTCGCTGTCAGCAAAGGCTGCCTAGGCGGTTTGGTAAAATTATAATCTGCATCATAAATAACCTGCATGGTTCTTTTATTGCGAACGATGTCGGGCTTGTCATTTCCAAAGATCAGTGCAATAGCATATCGGTGCGTTTTTTCCTGTCCTGAAAATTGAATAAACCCGCTACCATAGCTCCAACATATATCGCGCTGATATCCTGCGCGAACTTTAAAAGTTCCTGGCTGAATTTCAGTAATCCAGTATTTCTCATCATTTGCCACCGTATTGTCGACATCTCTCAGATAAAATGATGTTAAACCCACTTGGTCTGACTCGTCATTATCAGTAAAATCAAAGTCGGGTTCTCCTTCATCCGGCTTACCATTACCTTCTGTGCCGTCAGGATCCGGGCCTGGATAGCCATCATATTCAGGGCCAAGTCCGTCCGAGCCAAGATCATCATTCAGAGGTTCAATATCGAGGATGCCGTTGCCATTGACATCTTCTCCGGGATCAAGCAAGCCATTATGATTAGAATCTTCATTATCCCACACGCCATTTCCGTTTTCATCAGTCCAACTTTCCCAATCACCATCGTTGTCAATGCCATCGTTCTGGCTTTCATCCACCATCCCATCTTCATCGTTATCAATACCATCGATGAGACCGGGGCTTTCCAAAAACGCAAATCCAAAATAGCCCATGGGCTTTCCTTCGATGGAACGAAAATTTTTATTCCAGGCATAGGTGATATCTTGCACTCGGTCGAAGGCAGCATCATCTCCGCTATATGCGCCGCCCATATCGGGATCAATGTAGGAACCAACAATACATTTTGTCAAATCTTTGCCAACATCCGTAATGTCATAAATTGATATGAGAATATCTTCAGCAAGCCGGGCGTTCCACTGATAATTTCTTACTGAAGTAATTAAACCGAGACCACGATGACCATCGGGCCACGGCCGCGTATCGCCGACAGGATAATACTCAAATTCATCATTCTCCCTGTCGGTCATAAGATAATATGATTCCTGATCCGCGCGAATATAAGCTCCATATTCACCGTTCCAGCGTCCGGCGCGCACTCCGGGACGCTCCTCGCCAGCTTCCCGATCGTCTCCCGGATAAGACCCGGCAGGCCAATATTCCGGCCACGTTTCTTTTCTGTGACTAATCGCAAACCAACCTACAGTATTCTTCATGTGCAGGTCCAGTTTGCCGTTTTGGTTGAAATCTTCCTGCGGCTGAAGAATCCCATCTCCTTCTCCAAAATCATTGGTTCTTGGATTGCCGTCCACGCCAACGTCTTCGCTGATGCCGCCTATTTCCGGCGTTTGCGTAGCTTCAGGCTGATCGAGATTAAAATATTTTGGCAGCGGCATAGTTGCGTACATGTGCGAATAATCCGGCGCCGTCTCGGCATTGCTGCGCCTGTAATTGTCAGAAACAATATGGATCGTATCTCCGCGCGCATCAATAACTTCTGCTGCCACCCAAAAAACTCCGCTGTGTAGATAAGATACGACATTGGCACCCTTTGGCCAGGATATCCGGGGTGAACCGGACACGTAATGATAAGAAAGAAGGCCGGAATTTATAACAGCACCTGTCACCAAATTGCCATCATGCACAGCCCAACGGAGATATTTTGATAATCCTTTAGACACCAGGCTTATTTTTTTCCCGAGCTGCCGTGGAGTACGCGTATTCTTGCCGCTAAAAACCGATTCGACTGATTCGTCAGGATCTTTTGGCGGTTCCTGCGAATAAGCGCTAACACCGGACAGAAGCAGGAAAACCATCAGAAAGGCAAGAAGCAATAAGCCCCTCTCGCTTCTTTTAAAATAATAATTAGCTCTCGCACTATTACTCTTGCTAACTATATTACGGAATACTTTACTCATTATTTTCTCTCCGTTTTGAGGTCATTGAAAAAGCATGATCAAAAGAAAACTTCTAGTCCCATTTGTACTTTTCGAGGGCTTGTATAATATTCAGGACGAACATCGACCTCGTGCAGCGTAAAGTGACCTTCCTGTTTAAGTTGTTCCAGAAGGATTTCTTTATTTTCCGGTAGCCTGGCAATTTGATCTGCGCGCCCGGTGGAAGAAAAGACACTAGTTTGATTGAGATGATCAAACAAATTATCAACCTTGAGAAAAAGAGTTGCATTCAGATTGCCTAACTTTAGGTACTTTTTGGCTTTCAGATCGACATTCCATTTAAATGGCTTATTTGCTAAATTTCTGTATTCTCTCTCAGCAATATCAAATTTCTCCACAAAAGAAGGACTGTATGGCACACCGCTATATGCATAGCCGATCAGACCAATGCTCCAATTATGCGCTTGATTGAGATTCGTATAAAGATTAAGTGTATGCCGCTGATCCCAGTCCAGAGGCAATATCTTTCGTTCAGAAAACTGGACGGCTTCACCGCCATAACGCGTTGCTGTTTGAATTAAATATAATGTATTGGGATCGGACGAACTGCCATTGGCAAATGCATAAGTATAATTGATGCCACCGGTCATAAATCCGCCTTTTTTCGTTATCTCGATAGAAATACCTTTTGTATTTCCGTAATCGCGATTGATATAATGAGAATAACCTACGGCATCAATTGTGGTTGCCAGCTCAATACCCAGCAAGTTACGAAAATCTTTATAATATGCAGTAATATCGGCGACAATGCTGGAAGTCAGCTCTTGTTGCAAGCCAATTTCATAAGCCACGGTTTTTTCAGGCTTCAAATCGGCATTACCTAACACCCTTCCTTCCAATTGAATCGGCGTTAAAGCATAAAGCGGGCTATTGTACATATATTGAAAACTCGGCATCTGAAAAAAATGTCCATAAGCTGCGTGAAAGGCGCCCCGGTCGGAAATTGGAAAAGAAATTCCGATCCTGGGGCTTAGTTGATATTTTGTCTTGGCCCGATTTAAATTAGAACCACTTCCCAGACTGGCAGCCTCGGTCCTGAGATTTACAGGGTAGCGTTCGTTCGGCTTGAAGGCATCAAAACGAAAGCCGGCGTTTATGATGATTTCGCCGAGTTCCACCTTATCCTGCACATAGACTGCTGCTTCCAACGGCTCAATGTTATAGTCTTCCCACAGATAATACTCTGAATCGGCATAAGCGACATATCTCGTCGTGTCAAACGTTGCTTCCCAATTTTTCCAATAGTCAACCAGACTATTCCAATAATCTCCGAATTCATAATCCACAGGGTCAATCAAATCCCGATTTGGCCATTCCTTGTTAACCCACACAGTAGTTGGCTTGTATCCCCAGGAGTAGCGATTAATTTTATGCTTATTTATTTCAAATCCCGCCTTAACAAAATTGTATTTGTCCACCTGCCAATTTAAATCGCCCATGACTAAATATTGCTTGCGGTAATTTTTTCCATTTTTGTTCGTGTAAAAGCCGGGGGTTGATCCCAGTGAAAAGCCATTCGACGAAGACGATATGAGTTGGATACCCGAATCACCCGGGTAGCTGGCAATTTTATTATCTTTTCTATAATAAGAATCGCCGTTATTATATTGATATGAAAAAGTCAGACTGTAGAAGAAATTTTCAAAAGGGAAATGCCTCATCGTTAGAAAATGGTTGGTTGACCAACTCTTGCTTGTGTTCACTTCATCCGGCTGATAACGACGAGAAAGCCCGGCCCCTTCTGACTGGTTGTAAGAGCCATAAAGTTGGTAAATAAAGCTCAATTGTGAACTTGGATAATAACTCAATTTTGTTGTAAACGAACTTGAATACCCCTCACTTAATGGCCCTCGCTTATAATCTCCGGTTTTCAGTGAATCAGGAATGAATATCCCGATAGAAGACTGAGATTCCTCAAGATTATGTTCCTGAAACCAACGTTTGTAAGCCTCGATCTTCCAACCATCTACAGGCATGTAACGGCGTTCGTACCAATGCACGCTCTGCCAATCATTTATTCTGCCCGTCGCGAAAAAACCGAGCTTATCCGAAACAATAGGCCCTGAAAGGCTAAATTGAAAATCTTTTTCGGCCAACGGATTAAAGTTATCAATGCCGAGGAAAATATCACTTTTATTGCTGAGCCAATCTCCTGCATAAGTGCGCAGGCTTCCGCTAAACTTTGATGCCGGTCTTTTGGTAACAATATTCACGATGCCGGATTGAGCGTTCCCGTATTCTGCATTGAATGTCCCGCTTATGACTTCCAGTTCCTGGATCATCGAATTTTCAATGGCAACATTACTTCCGCCTCCCTGGCTGTAAGAATTCTGAACGGGAACACCGTCGATAAGATAGGCCACTTCTCTTCCGCGTCCGCCGCGAAAGTGCAATTCTCCACCTTCATTTACAACGCCGGACTGCAGTTCTATCACCTCCCGAACTTCTGTTACAGGCATCAGTTCAACTGTCTCGCTATTTACAATTGCTGCGGTGTGGGTACGATCCATCTCAATGGCCGGCCGCTCGGCTACTACTGTGATTTCCTGCCCGTTAAACGCTTCAGGCGAAAGTGTAATATTCTGCGTCGTCGTCCGGTCAACACTAACCTGGACGTTTTCTATTGTCGTTGTCGCGTATCCGATATAAGAGATGAAAAGGTTGTACTTGCCTGGAGGGACATTAATGATTATAAAATGACCGTCCAAATCAGATGCAGCCCCCCATTGTGTTCCTTTTATTACTACGTTCGCACTCGGGAGCCCCTCCCCTGTTTTTTTATCCGTAATCCGTCCGGAAATTTTACCTGTTGTGCCTGCAAAAAGGCATGCAATGGGTATTGCAAAAACAAACAGCACAATTTGTAAAATTCGCAAAACAGCTTGAGCGCAAGTTGACTTTTTAGCTCGCCTCATCATATCGGTTACCTCATGCTTTAGTAGATATCTTTTATTCTTTCTCTCAGCAAAAAATGCTTTTCTATTACCTAAAAAAATACAATACAAAGATCAAGTATCCATTAAGATATTTTAAACAATAGATGAATTTTCCAGCTCACGGTCTTTCGCCCCGAGCCATCCTATCATCAATTTCGTCTAAAATGGGCATTACGTCGGCAATGCTGTCAACAACATAATGCGCGCCAGCCTGAGCCATTCGTTGGTAGGCGCGTTTGAGTCGGGCGTTATAAAGTTGCGGTTCAAGCTTTTCAATTTCCTCCTCAGTCAGGCCCATTTCGTTACCGGTCTTCGCCAGGCCAATAGTCCACATTCCTGCATTTAGCCCTTCGGCAATATCGGGCAATGTATCACCGATCTTGACAATAGATTCCATGGGATACACGCCCAGCTTCATAGCGTTTTGCAGGCACATCCATGGTTCGGGTCGGCCTGCAGGCACATCAGACGCACAGACAGTAGAGTCTGGCTCATAGCCGCGATTCTTGGCTTCTCGCAAAATAACTTCTACCATCTCTGTTATGTAGCCGGTCGTTGAACCAATTTTTAAACCACGGTCGCGACATTCGTTAATAAAATCAAGGGTTCCGGGTATGAGATCGGCATAGTCCGCGAGACAAGCCACTTGTAAAGGGACAAAGTCTTGAAACATTCTCTCCACATCTTCCTCAGTGGGCCGATTGCCATGCTCTTGTTCCCACTTTTTAGCCACGGCTCTAATTTGGGATATTTTTCGAATATGCACTTTTTTGTGCGCGCCCATTGGTTCGCGGGCCTGTTCAATAGTAATAGGGACGTTCTGCCGTTGATAAACTTTCATGAAAACAACTGCCGGCGCGTAGCATCCATAATCCATGGTCGTGCCGGCCCAATCTAAAATAACGGCCTTCACGGGCCCATGATATGATCTTTTGTAAACAAATTCCATTTTTCCCTCATCTTTCGTTTTTCGTTTAAAGGTTGTTTATGTTTCCATTGCGGCGTCTGAAATGTTGAGCGCTTCATCAATGGCATCGACAATAAAATCGATTTCCTCTTTTTCTACAATCAATGGCGGCACAACCCAAATGCCGAATTTATCCCCCGGTATATAAATATTTTTTTCTTCCAACATAAAGCGGGCAATATCTTTGACGATATTAGCAGCGTACTTTTGTGTTTGTGGGCGAACCGATTCCCCTGTTGCACGATTTTTTAATAGTTCCATCGTCCAAAAAAGTCCCAACCCTCGTACATCGCCCACCGATTTATGAGAGTGATGTAGATTTTGTAGTCGTGCTCCCAAGTGCTTGCCCATTTTTCTAACATGATCAAGAATATTCTCCTCTTGCAGAACCTGAATGCTTGCCAGCGCTCCGGCGCAGGCGAGTGCATGACCGGAAAAACTCTGCCCATGCCCAAAAATATTGTCATCAAAAACGTGCGCTACTTTCTCACTAAAAATAGTCGCAGCAATGGGAACATAAACGCCGAGTGCTTTACCCATGATCATAATATCCGGCACTGTATCGTAATGATTAATAGCAAACATTTCACCGGTTCGTCCCATCCCTGTCATGGTTTCATCCACGATAAGAAGAATGTCCCATTTATCGCAAATTTCTCTTAATCTGGGAAAATATTCCGGCGGCGGGGGAATGATGCCATTTGATCCAACGACCGCCTCAACGATCACAGCAGCGACCTTATTACCGCCCCCTTCCAATTCGATCATCTGATCAATGTATTCAACACAATCAATATCGCATTCAGGAAAAGTTTTGTTAAAAGGACAGCGGTAGCAATAGGCATCGGGAGCATATTTTACTCCCGGCATAACGAAAGGCTCCAGAAACCATCGACGCGGATCACCGCTTACAGATGCAGCAGCAGTAGTGGCGCCATGCCAGGAACGGTAACGGGAGATAATCTTGTAAGGAAAGGGATACTGCATGTCCGGAGCAAGATTGCCAGCTCCCCGCTGCATCATTTTATGATATTTATAAAACCGAGCTCCCTTAATAGCTGCCTCGACTGCACCAGCACCGCTTTGGGCAAACCAGATTCGTTTATCCGGGCTACCCGGCGTGATTTCAGCCAAAGTTTTGGCAAGATCGGCCGTGGGCTCTGTGGCAAAATCATCTGTTACATAAACCAATTTTTCCATCTGTTCTTGCAGGGCTTTCAGAACTTTGGGGTGTCGGAAGCCAAGGTTGATACATTCATGAGCACTTCGTAAGTCAAATATCTTCCGTCCATCTGTTGTATGAATCCAGCACCCTTCCGCACTCTCAACAGGAATAGGAGAATAGCCACGCTGCGTACTCCAACATTGCATCAAATGTTTGCTCTGCAGGGCAGCAAAATCTGATCTTTTTGTAGTATGTCCCGCTATATTTTTGGCATTTTCCACCAAGTCATCTTTCTTATTGAAATTACAATTCTACACCCATAGCATCGACTGTTTCTTTTATTACGTTTAAAACGTCCAGGATATCATTTTTAAAAAGTCTTCCGCAAACGGCAATCCGGAAACAATCAGCGTTGCTCACCTTGCCGGGATAGATCACATAGCCTCGATCATTTAATATTTTATAAAACTGCTCAAAATTAAAATTGGGGTACGATGGGTAGTTAAAAGAGACGATAATATGCCCCTGAATTTCAGGATTCAAGTATTCTGTAAAACCCATCTCGCGCATACCTTCGATCAACGTTTGATAATTCTCCTTATAACGCGCTTCACGTCCTGGAACACCTCCCTCCTTCTCAAGTTCGAGCAGCGCTTCTTTGAAAGCTAAAATTGAGTGTGTTGGCGGCGAGAAACGGAACTGGCCGTTCCTTTCAAAACCTTTCCACTGATCTAGAAGATCGAGAGCAAGGCTGCGAGCATTTCCTTCCGTTGCCAGCAGGACATCCTTTTTCGCCAGGGCAAAAGCAAAACCCGGAACGCCTTCAATGTTTTTGTTTGCTGTACATGCGAGCCAATCGATTTTTAATTCTTCAAGATTCATCTGAAATGCGCCAAAGCTGCTCATTGCATCCACAAAATAAATTTTGTTGAAGCGTTTTACGATTTCTCCAATCTTTTTTATCGGATTCACAAGTCCTGTGGTGGTCTCGTTATGCACAACTGCAACGTGTGTTATAAACGGGTCTTCTTTTAATGTTTTTTCAATTTCACCCAGATTGGGTAAACTATTTTCCGCATATTTTAGAACGGTCTTTTTTATTTTTAGAACATCAATGATTTTCCCTATGCGTGCGCCGTAGGCTCCATTTTGAATCACTAACCATTTGCCCTCTGGGTTCGTTCCAGTTGAAATGACCGCTTCCACGGCAAAAGTTCCGCTTCCTTGCAACAGAATAGCCTCGTAGCCTTTGTTTGCGACTTGGCCAATCTCCAATAATTTTTGACGCACATCCCGGATAGCATGAATAAATTCAAAATCACGATGCCCGACATCCCGCAACATTGCTTGTTTGACGCTCATGCTTGTTGTCAGGGGACCCGGAGTAAAAAGAACTTTTTGTTTCCAATTGGAAATTTGTTGTCCATCATTCATTGTCAATTCCTCATAATTTTATTTGAGTTCAAATGCCGTATTAAAAAACGGTTTCGCTTAACGCGTCCGAAGCAAACCATCTTTTCATTATAACTTTTTTCTTGGTATAAAAATCAATACCCTCCCTGCTTTGAACATGTAAATCACCGAAAAATGATTTTTTCCAACCGGAAAATGGAAACAAAGCCATTGGCGCAGGCACGCCAACATTTATTCCCACCATGCCGCAATTGGCACGATCCTGTATTTTCCTTGCCTGCTCGCCATCGTTCGTAAAAATAACGACAGCGTTTCCATACGGACTTTTATTAATTTGTTCTATGGCCGTATAAAGATCGGGAACGCGCATGATGCTAAGCACGGGGCCAAAGATTTCTTCTTTGGCAATGCGCATTCTGGCCATGACGTGATCGAAAATCGTCGGGCCAATAAAATAGCCGTTACCTGCATTTTCAACACGCAGTTTTCTGCCATCCAGTACCAATCGCGCGCCTTCTTCAATTCCGGATTTTATATAGCCGTGAATTCTTTCCAGATGTTCCTTGCTTATAACAGGCCCCATGTCCGGCATATCATCGCCATCTGTTCTGCCAACACGCATTTTAGCCGCTGCATCATGGATCAATGGGAGAAAATGATCGACAGCTTCATCTTTGCCGATCAATACACTCGTTGCCATACAGCGCTCTCCGGATGAGCCAAAAACCGATGACAGGATTGCTTTTACTGTACTTTCCTCCGGGGCATGACGAGTAATGACAGCATAGTTTTTTGCCCCTCCGGCAGCCTGAACACGTTTTCCTGCATTTGTACCTGTTTGATAAATATACTTTGCGACAGGAGTAGAGCCGACGAAAGAAACTGCTTGGATATCTGGATGATCCAGCAGAGCATCAACGGCCTCTTTTCCGCCCTGGACAAGATTGAGCACGCCGGCCGGCAAACCAGCACTTGCAGCTAATTCAACCAGCCTGACAGAAGTGAGCGGTGTTTGCGGCGATGGTTTGAGCACAAACGTATTTCCGCAGGTAATGGCGATAGGAAACATCCACAACGGAATCATTGCGGGAAAATTAAAAGGCGTAATGCCGGCGCAAACGCCCAAAGGAAAACGATGGCTTTCATAATCAACACCTCCGCCAACGTTACGCAATGTTTCTCCTTTAAAAATTCCTGCAAGTCCGCAGGCCAGATCAACAACCTCAACGCCGCGGCGCAGCGAACCTTTTGCTTCATTTAAATTTTTTCCGTGCTCGATACTTAAAAGCCGGGCAATGTCAGCAAAGTGTTCTTCAAGCAACTGCTTGTACTGAAACATTATTTGGGTACGCTTAGCGACAGACGTAGCTGCCCACGAATGAAATGCCTTTTTAGCAGCATTCACGGCCAGATCGATATCTTTCCTATTACACATTGGGGCCTGCGAAATCGATTCTCCGCAGGAAGGATTGATAACAGGCACACTTCTGCCTGTAACTGATTCCTGCCATTCGCCGCCAACGAACATTTTGCAGGGGTAATTTATTTTTGTCGTCAAATTAATTCCTTGATTTGGTGAGGGGAGCAAAATCAATTTTATGAAAATAGCAAATCTAAGGCGTTCGAGAACTTAAAATCGTGGTGTGATGTCAATACACATATTTAAATGTATAGACATTTAAATATAATAATTATTTTAAAAATGTCAAGAAGAAAATACTTGAAGGAAAAATATTTTGAATGGAGACAGCAAAATTCGCTGAAGGGACTTCGATACAAATCATATCCTGGAAATTGTGAACACTTTTAATTGGACCTATTTTGCTATCATGATTAATTCTTCAGCATATTCAGCAAAATATCTCTTATCCTTAACATCCCAAAAATCATAATGTATTTTTTGCTCCTTCTCTATCTGTAAAACTTTTTGCAGGGCAGTTTGGTACACATCATAGGAACTTAAAAGTCTTTGTGACTTTATGCTATTTCGTTTAAACCAATCCAGATCCTCCAAACCTAATTTCACGCTTGAAGATATTACAAGATTGCTATTCTTTTGATAATAATTAAAAGACAGCCATTCGGTTCTTATAGCAGCTTTAAAAAAATGTTGCACAAATCTATTTCCCGGATCCAAGAATAAATTCATTGTCTTCCTTTTATTAAAATCCAAATAAACTTCAACAAGTGCAACAGGAATATTCACGCCGAAATCATAATACCTGAATTTGAACCCAGGCTCAGGCGGAGGAATCTTTATTCGAAAATATGAAATATCTTTTGAAGAACAGTGGATAAAAAGTGCGGGAATAAAATATTCGTTCATCTTTATTGAACTAACGAATACAGATCGCTCGGGGAATGTTTTAAAATCTTGTAAAAGGTGCACAGAATAAGCGACGTGGCTGTTATTTACATCTATGTTTATCATTCCTTTTCTTCCTTGCTTGTTTTTAGGTTTTATTTCATATTACTACGAGTCTGGCAGAAAAGAGCACGCAGCCGGCCCGCTGTTAAATGAAGTATCTCATTGTCTTTTATATTTAGGTATTTCATCATCGATTTCAAATGGACATCTCCATCGTTTCCTTTATTGCCTTAAGTAACTCAAGAACATCACTTTCATAAATCCGACCGCCAAATGCCAGTCGAAAGTAATGTGCCTTGTCTGCTGTCCCCTGAGAAATCGCATAGCCACGATTTTTCATTTTTTTGTAAAATTTATCAAGATTAAAGTTCGGATGTTCAGGGTAGCGAAAGGAAACGACTGAATGAACCTGAAGTTCCGGTGCCAGTAGTTCAGTAAAGCCCATGCTGTGCATTCCTTCGACCAGGGTCTGATAATTCTTTTTATATCGCGCTTCGCGTGCGAAAACACCTCCCTCCTTTTCAAGCTCAATCAGTGCCTGATTGAAAGCAAGGATAGCGTGCGCAGGCGGAGGAAAACGAAACTGACCGTATTTTTCAAATCCCTTCCACTGATCAAAAAGATCAAGAGTATAGCTGCGCGAATTTTCCTCCGCGGCCAGCAAAACATCTTTTTTCACTACAGCAAAAGCGATACCCGACACACCTTCAATACTTAGATCAGCCGTAGATGCGAGCCAATCTATCTTTAGTTCTTCGAGATTCATTGGCACAGCACCATAACTGCTCTCTGCATCAACAAAATATATTTTCTTGAAGCGCTTTACAATTTCACCAATTTCTTTGATCGGATTTATCAATCCTGTCGTCATTTCGTTGTGCACAATCGCAACATGTGTGATCAATGGATCTTCTTTCAGAGTTTTGAAAATTTCTCCAACATCAGGCAGGCTATTTCCAGGATAATCCAGAACCGTCTTTCTTATTTTCAAAACATCGACAATTTTAGCTACACGTGCGCCGAGTTCTCCATTCTGAATCACCAGCCATTTCCCATCCGGAGGTGTTCCGGTCGAAATAACCGCTTCCACGGCATTGGCTCCGCTTCCCTGCAAAAGAATAGCTTCATAACCCAGATCGGCCACCTGACCGATTTCCAGTATTCTCTTTCGTATATCCCGGATGATTTGCATAAACTTGACATCATCGTAGCCGAAATCTTGTAGCATTGCTTGCTTCACACTCTTGCTTGTTGGGAACAGAACAAAAGTGAAAAGACCTTGCTGCTTCCAGTCAGGAATGTCTTGTTTGCTTTTCATTGTCAATTCCTTCATTCATTTACTTTAATTGTAACTGTCTTTTCCTTTGTTTCGTCTACTAAAAGTCCTTTAATGCTTTTCATATTTTTGCCCGTTTCCTTACCAACACGGACGGTATAACTGCCGTTCTCAAATACCTTCGGCATGAAAGAATTTCCCCTTATTCGCAAGGTATAAATCGACTCACCGGACTTTTCATCAATGACCTGTACAACGGGATTGGAAATGCCGGCAATTTTGATCGTGGGCAGGTAGCCGAATGCTTTGCGGCCGTAATTATCCGCCTGACCGATTTTAATCGGCCAGCCGGGATATTCCTGCGCATCGGGTTTCGTCGGATCGGATTCGCGCGGCCAGCACTCAATAACAATATTACGACTCGTTCGGTTAAAGCGCACAATGCCATAACCTGTGGCCCGATCATATAATGTTGCAGGTTTTTCGCCGGTAAAAACAGGATTTGAAACGGCATATACGGTAACATGATTTCCAAAACCATCCAGAAAATCGCCGGTGTATTTCGGTGCTCCCGGCTTTCTGTTTCTCCCCGGATTTTTGGGAAACCACCGCCGAGGCCAGATATTGGAAATGGCAGGAACACAAAACGCATATCCGGCATCGCGCCAGTCATCCACACCGTATTGAATGGTACTGCCGAGATGCTGATCGCCGGCAATGTGCAGCGCAAAAGCACGGCGCATTTCGCGGATTGCATTATTGCGCCCGATTTGCGGCCAGCCGTCGGAATCCATGTCGGCAACAGGGATATCATTCGGAGGATATTCACCACGTTTTAATACTCTCAGCTTGGGAACAACGGCATCGCTGGTTGCTTCTTCTTCAGGGAGTGTGGCCACGTTGGCAAAAATCGTTTGCGAAAGAACCACTTTCATCCAGGTATTCTCATCCCAATTGTCGGCCCATTCATGCAAAAAATGCAACTGGCGTTCTCCCAACAAGACCGCACCCGGGACATCCGCTTCCTTTGCGGCATTAAATTTTCTGTTACGCGCCCAGCCGTTTCTAATATTTGCTTCGGGCAGCAAAGCTTTCGGTGCAGACTTCCACTTGCGATCTTCGATAACTGCAAAGCTGATTCCACCATAATTTATTTCACAGTAATAAACACCGATTCCCTGCTTCACCGGAGTCGGATCCCAGGAAGCAGGAAGATGGCTGGTTTGCGTGCGTTGCACCATATTCACCCATGCTGCCGGCATTATGTAACCACCGCTGTCCTGTTGATCCTGACTATCCCCTGTATGGCTCGCTTCTTTGCCGCCGGCGCCCCACACATTTCCGTGGTAAACGTCGTGATCATCCGGGATGCTCACTGCGGGTCTGTCTTTGAGGATGTCACGGTAAGCCCAACCGTAAAGATACCATTTTCGCAAATAATCAAGGGTGGCCTTGTCCAGAGGCGCACGTTGTGTCCCATACCCGCCGACGCGCTCATAAATTTGGTCACCGGAAAAGAATAAAAAATCAGGATTATGATATTTTACGTTCTTTACTAGATCGTTGTTTGGAAATCCAAGATCGTTATTGCCGGTGAAAGCAGCCACAACGATTTCGTCTTTATCCAGTGGCTCTTTACGAATTGTTCCACGCCATTCATATTCTTTGGTTTTATCACCCGTACCGAGTAAATTGTATGCCAGGCGATAAGGAGTATTTTTACCGGCGTCCCAATTTTCAATACGGAATGTTGCGGTGCGCGCCATGGCATCGATTTTTGCTTCCTGAATTGTTTTCCATCCTTTGCCATTCTCCTTTAAAACTTGCAGTGCAACGGTCTGCGCATCTTTGTTCCCGATGGGCGGCATTTGCGCCGTCATTTTTAGAATTCCACGGCTAAGGGTGTATTGAGAAAAAAGAATCGGGCCAAAGGTTTGGTTGTCGTGTACCTCGATTTTGCTCCCCGATATTTTCCAGTCTTGAAACCAGGTGCAAATGCCATCCGCCAAATCCTGTTTCTGCGGGAAATCGCTGACAAGAGCAATGTTGCCCGTTAAGCTTTCAGCGGGAACTTGACCTTTTTCCAGGGTGGCAAGCAGTTCACCGCTTTGAGGATTTACTGCCTTGAGTAAAACTTTATACGTATCACCAGCGGGCTCTGCTACAAGTTCTATACGGATACCTGTTTTATCTATTTTATGAATCACAGGATCATCTTTAGATTGTTGGTCAATAAACAAACGCCCCGCCATCGTGATCCCTGCATTCATTCCCTTGCCATAGATGGCGCTGTCACGATAATCATTAAATTGTCCTTTTATACCGATACGAAAGCCTGCCCAGTTTTTCCCTTTTTTCTGCGCATCCGCAACCGCTCCACCCACGATAACGCTCATCGCAAACGAACCCTTTTGTTTCCCTAATTGACGTGTTAAAATATTCACATTACGATCCGCTGCGGCAACAACACATTCCAACTTTTCGTCATGGATTTGCCAGTCCTGCAAACGGTTGGCCCAGTATTCCGGACCAATCCATGTCCGTGTGACAGAGGAAGGCCATTTACTTTCAAACTTTACTTGCTTTGTTGATTGATTACAACTCACAAAAAAAAGTGCGCCCGCCAAGAGGGTCGTGATATAGATTTTTCTCATGTCTTCACTCCTAACTCATTTTTTCTTTTGCAGAATTATTTTTTAAGATTGGATTCATTTCTCCAACTCCAATAACCGGCCAGAAATGAACCTGACAAATTGTGCCAAATACTAAAAATCGCACCCGGAATAGCCGCTGCTGCAGAGAAATATTTAATCGCCAAAGCCACGCTCAAACCGGAATTTTGCATACCCACTTCGATACCGACAGTACGGCATGTGCGGTCATCGTAGCCTAAAAATCTGGTTAGCCAATATCCGCTGACCAGGCCGCTCACGTTGTGCAAAATCACCGCAAAAATAATAACAAAGCCGAGGTTCGACAATCGTTGTTGATTCAACCCTACTATGATGGCAATGATGACAACAATGGCCAGAATCGAAATAAGCGGAAAAACAGAACGAATTTTTTTGATATTTTCCGCAAAAAGTGAATTTATCGTCGTTCCCAGCAAAACAGGAATGAGTACAATTTGCAGAATACTCCACAGCATTTTCAAAAATGGTACGGGGACAATCTGATGCAAATAAATGTAACTGAGAAATGGCGTCATAACAACTGCAATCAACGTCGATGTCATGGTTAAAGTAATTGAAAGGGCAACATCTCCTTTGGCCAGATATGTGATAACATTTGATGCTGTTCCGCCGGCGCTGCTCCCAACTAATACCATTCCTGCTGTAAGCGCAGGAGACAGTCCCAAAACTTTGGAAATGATAAAAGCGGAAAGCGGCATGACCAAATATTGCAGGGACACGCCGATCCAAATAATTTTTGGTGATTTTACAACTTTGTTAAAATTTTCCCATTTCAAAGTCATCCCCATTCCAAACATGACAACAGCAAGCAAGGGTATAATTGACGTTTTAAATGGAACGAACAAATCAGGCAGAAAATATGCTGCAATGGATAAAATAATTGCCCATAATGGAAATAACTGCGTCATCCTGTGAACCAAAGTGTGCCTCTTTTGTTTCGTCCTGCTCCATTCGCGAAATTCATTTCAGTTTATTTGCCATATCAATAATCAGGCTGGATGTCAGCCGAGATCGATCGACAACGCCAACAAATTTTTCATTTTCGTTGACTACGGGCAGAATTTCCAGACTGAGATTTTCCATATTTTCAAGCACCGTTTTTTTATCTGCATTCATTTGAATCGCTTTTTGCGAGGAAAGAAAAGACGGCAGTTTTGCCAAGGAAGCGGTATCACTCTTATTGATCCAGCGGGCAAAATCCTGTGCAGTATAATCTGTTTCATGATTTATAAAATTCAAGTTAAGTTCTTTAGCATCTGCCATGCCGACAAATTTCCCAGTTTTGTCACTGATAATGATATATTTGAAAAACGGAAATTCGCTGAGATCTTTCAAGTACGACTCGATTGCCGGACCATAATATCTCCCATACCCCAATTCGAAATAGAGCGCTTCGGTTTTATTTCTGATGAGCCGCGGAATTTCTTCAATACCTCTTTTGGAATCGATGCGCACCGATTCAACGGGAAGTTGTTTGATCGGGGTAATTTGTTTTATGATGGGCGTTTCCGTTGCTTCAACAAAGGCGGTTTGAATGCTCAAATCGCCAAACTCGAATTTTTGAATCCGCCCGGATAATAACAACCACAGCGCAACAGGAATGAGAGCGACCCAAATATCGGCCTGTTTAATTTCAAAGTTTTTTATCACTTTTAATCGTAAAACGACCAGGATTGTAATCACAATGACGAAAATCGCCATAGATATAAACAAGTCGTTCATGAAATATCTCCAATTTGAAAATGAATGGATTTAAAATTGGTTATAGCTTTACCAATCGCACACGGCTTAAAAATCACCGAGTCCAAATCCTACTCTGAGATCAAAACCTTTTGAACGTGGGAAGTAGCCTCCATGTAAATCGAGCCGGAAACGTTTAAACAACATAATTTCATATTTTCCCGATATGCTCCATGTCTCGAAGCTCAAGGTATAACCCAGCCAATACTGGGAATGTCGCCTCAAATCATGCTTTATACCGGCAGAAAATATATCTCCAAATTTCATGTGGTCAATATTCTCAAGCAAATCCATCGTAAAATTAAAATCGGACTTTGTAAACATTTCAAAATTCAGGGATGGAAAAACAAGAAAATTAAACGGCCTTTCAAGATCACACCACCCTGGGTGGGAATAAACATAAATGATACCCAAAGAAAAGTTGTGGTTTTCCCTTATCCAGGTATATTTTGGAATCAGGTAAACAGTGGCAAAGTGAACCTTGTAATAGCCGCCCTCTTCAAGCGGGCATTCGCAGCAGCCAAAGCCCTCCTGAGTATTCAGGCGAAAACCTATTGCAAATGACTGCACAAGCAGGTTTCTGATGTTTTGAAACGAAAGCAATATTTCCCTATATCTTTCTCCATTTCTCCTTTTTCCAAAACCGGAAGCAACTTTCAGAAAAAAGTCCTGAGGATAAACCACATACTTTTTCTTTCTTATATAATATGAGCCGGATTTATCGTAATATTCAGATGAAAAGAGCGCATTCCAATTTCCCGATGTTGCATCATATAAAAGCGTTCCATCCGGGGCAATAAGCTTTTTTATTTTATTAAAAGGATAATATTTTTCCTTGGGATTATAAAACAATCCAAGCTGCACCTGATCAAAAAATACGCCGTTTTTAGTAATCTTTTTAATATCGCCTTTTAATTCAGTCCGGGGGCTTTTCTTTAAAATAAGCAGGGCATGATGCGACTTTTTATTTTTTTTGCTCCCTACATTTTTATCAGTAATCAGTGAATCCGGCGCAGAAAACAAAGTTCCCAAACTAAGAAACAAAGACAGGCTGATTTTATTCAGCACACTTTTATTTAGCTTTTTCCAGTGGAGCAATTATATCCTGCTTATCATAATTATATATGTCTGCCCGAAAACGGGCGTTTTGGTGTAACGCAGACTTTATTATTCTGCGAGCCTGTATAAGAAGCAAGGAAAAAAGAAATTGCTACCCGATAAAATAAGAATTACACAGTAAAATGCAATATAATTTGCTATTGCTGTTGGAATATTTTACATTTTCGGTTGTCTAAATAGTAAAAAGGAAAGGGACTGATTTCGAGGACAGATGAAGAACTCTTACGCGCTTCCCAACGTGGCGATACTGATGCTTTTCGGGAATTTGTCAAGCGATATGAACCACGGGTAGCGGCAACCGTCATCGGCATGTTGGGCCAATGTCCGGAAGCAGATGATGTGGGACAGGAGACGTTTATCCGTTTTTATAAATCGCTGTCCAACTTCCGTGGCGATTCCAGCGCTGCGACGTATTTGACACGAATCGCTATAAATCTTTCTTTAAATGAAATAAAGCGGCGCAAAAGAAGAATGCTGTTTTTCGTAAAATCCACTGACGATGTGAAAAATCTGTCGGCGGAAATGACGCTGGATGACAATGAAATGAAAAATCTGGTGCAGCGCGCAATTCAAAAACTCGAGCCAAAGTTTCGCAGTGTCATTGTTTTGCGATTAATGGAAGGTTATTCTACAAAAGAAACAGCTAAAATTCTGAAATTGCCGGAAGGAACTGTGCTATCACGGCTGGCACGGGCACAGCAAAAACTAAAAAAAATTCTCGAACCGGTTTTGGGAGATAATTATGAATAAAAGATTATTCGATCTTCTTTATCGTTCTTTTGATGAAGAATTGTCAGAAGAGCAAAAAGATCGTCTTGACAAGGCTTTGCAAAAATCACAAAAGTTACGAGAAGAACGGGAAAAGATTAAAAATCTTCGCAAGCATGTGTCCGAGACAGCCACTTTATCTTTTAAACCGTTTTTTGCCGAGAGAGTAACTCATGGCATCAAAAATCTCAGCAGAGCAAATAATTCCGCTCAAGAGTTTTTTGGTTCCTTGTCCTACGTTTTCCGTCGGGTTGCCATCGGTGCTGCCATTGTCTTTACATTACTTTTTTCAGCAAACCTCATCGAAGGGAAATTTCACTCTTTTGAAAAGAATGTCACTATTTCCGAAATGTCTCTGGATGACGTTTTGGCAACAACGTTTACCCCGTCTTTGGAGGACATTTTATGACCGTACAAACAAAAACAAGCGTGATTATTTTGACAACCTTGCTTATCGGCTTTGTACTCGGATTTTTATTCGGAAATCTGCAGCACCGAGCGCAATATAGAAGATTTTCTCGTTTTCGTGAGCATCGTGGATTTCTTGATCTGAACGAAAGAATCATACATCCAACAGAAGGACAAAGAAAAGTCATTGATGATATTTTAGAGAAATATCATGAAAAGTTTTTGCAGCTTAATCAGCGCAATTTCCAATCTATTTCAACTTTGCTGGATTCGATGTATGCTGATTTAAAACCGCACTTGACTAAAGAGCAGATTCAAAGGCTTGAAAAAAGAAGGAATATGTTAAAAAGGCGCAAAGAATTTATGCCTCCGGGTGAGCCCCCGATGCGCCATCCACCCTTTGGAAGGCCGCATGATCGGGGAAGAATGTCTGAGCCAGAGCCGTAAAATAAAATGGAATGAATTTTTAATCTGCGTGTCTAATAGGCAGAATAAATATAATGGAACTTGATTCCGGTCTGGGAACTGCTTTAGTAAAAGCACAAACAAACAACCTAAAAAGGAGGAACACAAAATGAAAGCGAAGAATCGTATTCTTAAAATGGCAGGAACATTCGCCATCGTGTTTGCCATGGTATTTTTCAGCATGGCAAGTACGTCTTTTGCACAGCGTCAGGGACGACAAGGCAGAGCGCAATTCGGTCAACAAATGTTTCCAAATTTGACGCAGGAGCAAAGACAAACCGTACAGGAGACAGTTCAGGGTTTGCGTGAAAAAGGTGCAACCCGTGAGGAAATCCGCACGGCCGTTGACAAATTGTTTGCTGAATGGGGCATTGAAAAACCGCAAATGCGCCCAGGATTTAGAGGCCGAAAAGGTGCAGGACAGAATGGACACAAAGCTTTGTTGACCGACGAACAGCGGCAGACACTGCGCACCACAGTTCAGGAAATGCGCGATCAAAACAAAACCCGCGATGAGATTCATGCCAAAGTCGCAGAGCTTTTTCAGGGCTGGGGCATCGACATGCCGGAAAACTGGCCGGGACGATTTGGCCAAAGAGGGCCAGGGCTGAATCTGACCGATGATCAGCGCGAAACACTGCATTCTACCATCAAAGAAATGCGTGACCAAAATGCAACCCGCGATGAAATTCACGCCAAAGTTGCAGAATTGTTTAAAGAGTGGAACATCGAGATGCCGGAAAACTGGCCGGGACGATTTGGCCAAAGAGGGCCAGGGCTGAATCTGACCGATGATCAGCGCGCAACACTGCATTCTACCATCAAAGAAATGCGTG
>Ga0114931_10000864_pt1 | contig 38069 bp, 36 predicted proteins | sample 2SBtaG_FD_89579 | JGI IMG/M metagenome (GOLD analysis project Ga0114931, IMG submission 89579) | Deep subsurface microbial communities from Kolumbo volcano to uncover new lineages of life (NeLLi) - 2SBTROV14_V59a metaG | ecosystem: Environmental > Aquatic > Marine > Volcanic | place: Kolumbo... | reverse complement strand
GATGCACACCACCGGGGGCGACGCCTGTATGCTCACTCCACCTCCGATTCAACTTCCGATCCGATCTCCGGGGAGCTCGCCCCTCCCTCCGCCTCGCCGGGCGCCACGCTGAGCCACGCCTCGACGCGATCGCGGTCCGCGACGGTATTGACGTTGACCAGCGCCCGCGCCGTATCCGCCACGCCGGCAAGCGAATCCGGCGGCACGACCCGGGCCTCCGTCATGTCGATCAGGTGGTGCAAGCCGCGCGACCCGTGGCGCATAAGCTCCTCGACCGCCGGCAGCAACGAGACGGCGTACAGTCCACAGAGCGGCTCGTACGGCGGAAACGCCCCCGGGCGCCCGGGCACCACAACCTCCGCCTCGCCCCTGAGCGCGACCAGAAACGCCACGAGCTCCGGGGTGACCATCGGCATGTCGCACCCCAGAAGGAACACCGCGCCCTCTCCGCCCACCCGCGCCTCCGCAAGCGCCGCGTCCAGCGCGCCGAGCGGACCCCTTCCGGCGGTGCGGTCCGGAATGACGTCGACGGGCGCCTTCGGGATCGGCCGGCTCGAGACCACCACGACGCGCCCGACCACCGGCGTCAACGCGCTCACCGCGCGCAACAGCATCGGTACGCCGCCCACCGGCTCCCACGCCTTGGATCGCCCGAAGCGGCGGCTCTCGCCCCCCGCCGCCACCGCGCCGAGGACGCCCGCGGCCCGCCCGCTCACCGCACCCGTTCCTGGCCACTGTAGACGTTGCACCCTCCGTCGCGCGCGAACCCGACCAGCGTTTGCCCTGCGCGGCGGGCCAACTCCACCGCGAGGCTCGACGGCGCCCCGACGGCCACCACGACGGGGACCCCCGCGCACACGGCCTTCTGTACGATCTCGAACGAGCTCCGCCCGCTCACGACCAGGATCCGTTCCGCCACAGGAAGCTCACGACCGAGCAGCGCCCAGCCCACCACCTTGTCCACCGCGTTGTGACGTCCGACGTCTTCGCGGACACACACGGCCTCTCCCGCAGGCGTGAACAAGCCCGCCGCGTGCAGCCCGCCCGTACGCTCGAAGGTGCCCTGCCTTCCCAGGAGCGCTTCGGGAAGCCGGTGAAGGAGGTCGGCGTCGACGCGCACCGCACCCACCGGGAGCGGAGGCAACCCACGCGCTTCGACCGCCTCGATCGACGCCTTGCCGCAGACCCCACAGCTCGACGACGTGTAGACGTTGCGCCGCACGCTGCCCACATCGAAGACCACGCCGGGGCGCAGCCGCGCGTCGACCACGTTGTACGTCTGCACGTGCGCGTCGCGCCCACCGCGGCAGTACGTCAACTCCGCCAGCGCATCGGCCTCCTCGACCACGCCCTCGGCGAACAGAAAGCCCGCGACCAGCTCGAAGTCGTCGCCGGGGGTACGCATCGTGACCGCGAGGGGCTCGGTGCGCCACCGGCCGTCGGCCTCCCACGTGACCCGGATCTCGAGCGGCTCCTCCACCGCGAGGTGGTCCTTCGCCGCGCGCGCCGCTCCGTCGCGGTGGCGGACCATGCGCACGGTCCGCGTGGCGCCCCGATCCCCGATCACGGTGCGCCCACGGGGGGCTCCGGACCTTCGCCGCCCCGCTTCGCCCGCACGCCCGCACGCCCCGCGCTTCCCTGCGTCACGCGCTCTTCATCCCCGTGCCCCGCGATCACCTCCACCACCGCCGTGAAATCGGGGATCCCGCAGCGGGGCTCGACCACGTCGCGGCGGATCAGTGGGTTCGCCTCCGGCCAGAACACCTGGAGATTGCGCTCCTTCATCGGGGCCACGCGGCACCGGCCGCGGAACTCTCCCACCCCCGAGCGCAGCGTCATCTCGTCGCCCTCGCGCAGCCCAAGCCGCGCGGCGTCCGCCGCCGCCATGAACACGTGGTCCCGGTGGCCGCCGGTCAACGGGTCGCGCCGCTTCTGGACCATCGAGTTGAACTGCTTGCCACGGCGCGTCGTCAGGTGGAAGTGTCCCTCGGGGATGTCCAGCTCCGGGGGATGCACCGTGTGGAAGCGGGCCCGCCCGTCGGGGTGCCCGAAGCGGCCCCCCTCACACAGCCGCGGGCCGCCCCACTGGATCGTGTCTTCCTTCTTCCGGAGATGCTGGATACCGTCATAGAACGGCACCGCCCGGGCGATGTCGGTACGCACCGCCACGGCGTCTTCGAGGCCGAGGGAGCCCGCGCGCGCGGGGTCCACGCGGCGTGCCAGCTCGGCGAGCACCTCCCACTCGGCGCGCGCCCCGGCGATTCTCCTGCCTGGAATCTCCGGGCTGAAGTAGATGCGCCGCTCCGTGGAGGTCTCGGTCCCTCCGCCGGGCTGCTCGTAGCGCGTGGTCGCCGGCAGCACGACCACGGTGTCGGCCGGCTCCACGAACATCTGGTGCGCGAGCACGATGTCCTGGTGTACGCGCAGCGGCACGCGCTCGAGCGCCTCGCGGCAGTACGCGGGATCCGGGAGCGTGCCCAGGTAGTCCCCACCGATCGCCCAGAGCATGTCGATCTCACCGCGATGCGCGGCGTGCACGGTCTCCACCGCCGAGAGCCCGCGCCACGCGGGCACCTCGAAGCCCCACAGCGCCGACATCTCCGCCGCCCGCTCGGCGTCGACCGCTCGCCCTCCCGGAAACGACCACGGCACCGCGCCCACTTCCGCCCCTCCCTGGACGCCGCTGTGGCCCCGGATCGGCATCAGCCCGCACTTCTCCCGGCCCACGAAGCCCCGGGCCAACGCCAGGTTGACGATCGCCTGCACGTTGTCCACGCCGAAGCGGTGCTGGGTGATGCCCATACTCCACACGAACACGGCGGAGTGCGCACCGGCCACGATGTCCGCGAAGCGTGCCATCTCGTCGCGCGAGACGCCCGAAAAACGCTCGAGCGCCTCCCACGACTGGCCCGCGAGGCTCTCCTTGACGGCCTCGAAGCCGCGCGTGTGACGCGAGATGAACTCTCGGTCGACCGCCCCCTCGGCGATCAGATGCTTGAGCACGCCGTTGAGGAAGGCCACGTCGCCTCCCTGGTGGACCTGCATGAACTCGTCCGTAAGGCGGGTGCCGAAGAGCGCGCTGTCGAAGATCGACGGAATCCAGTAGCGCTCCATCGCCGGCTCGCGGAAGGAGTTGACCACGGCAACGCGGGTGCCGAGCTCCCGGGCGCGGTAGATGTACTTCGTGGCCACCGGCTGGTTGTTGGCCACGTGCGAACCGAAGAAGACGAGCAGATCCGTGCCCAGCCAGTCACGGTACGAACACGTCGAGGCCGCCACCCCGAGCGACTGTTTGAGCGTGGTCGTCGAGGGCGCGTGGCAGATCCGCGCCGAGTTGTCCACGTGGTTCGTGCCGAGATAGCGCGCCACCTTCTGCGCGGCGTAGTAGACCTCGTTCGTGATCCCCCTGGAGGTCAGGTAGAAGGACATTTTCCGCGGATCGGTCGCGCGGATGCGACGGGCCAGCACGTCGAGCGCCTCGTCCCACGAGAGTGGAGAGAAGCCCGCCTCACCCCTGCGTCGCACCATCGGCACGGGCAGGCGGCCCAGCCGCCTCAGGGCATCCCCCGAGAGGCTCTCGAGCGATGAGACGTCGGCGAGCCGCGTAGGGTCCAGCGCGGGCATCGTGTTGAGCCGGAGCAGCTCGAGACGCACGGTGCACAGGTGGATGCCGTCGAGGGTGAAGTCGCGCATGCCCGTGGTGCCCAGGGCGCAGCCGTCGCATACGCCGTCGCCCAGGATGCGCATCGCGTACTCCAGCTCGTCGCGGTTCTCCCACAAGATCCTGAGCATGTCGCGAAAGTGGTGGGGCTTCTCCTCACCCAGCCCGAATGGCTTGAGCGATACCCACGCCGAGGGGTTCCAACCGAATTCCATGGCACCGCGGCTCCGAGGAGCCCGTCCGAGGGGCAGGCGCTCCGGGCGCCGGGGCGCGCCGGACCGAACGCCCCAACCTCCGGCGTGCGACAGGGGAACGTCAAGGGACGGGGGCGCGGGTGCATACCCAAAGGGCCCCCGCTCCATGGGAACGGGGGCCCTGGCCGGAAGCCGGCGCCGACAGCCGGACTCGTGACGTACGGTCGGGTTGGTTGATCTTGATCCGCTTCGGGACCTGCGCTTCCTGCGCCATCCTGAAGCATCGGTCGGTGCGGAAAGAAACTTTAGCGCCCGGATGCGGCGGCGCCGCTCCGCCTCTCTACTTCACCGGGGCCCTGGGAAGCGCTTCAGGAAGATCCGCCACCACGTACGCCATCACCGCGAGCGTGGCGACGCAGCGCGCCACCTCGTCGGGGTCGAGCTTGTCGAGGGTGTCGGCGTCGCTGTGGTGATACCAGAAGTACTTCTCGCCCTCCACCCGAAGCCCCATCCCCGGCACGCCCGCACGCATCAGCGGCCCGATGTCCGCCCCACCCCCGCCCTTCCTCACGGCGCCGGCGCCGATGCCGTCGAGCAGGTGCCCGATCCGGCGTACGATGGCCAGCGCCTCGTCGGAGCCGGTGAATCCGAAGCCCTGCGGCGAGAAGACGCCGCCGTCCGATTCGATCGCCAGTACATGGGTCTCCCCGGCGTGGTCCAGAGCATACTGCCGGCCGCCGGCCAGCCCGTTCTCCTCGTTCGTCCACAGCGCCACGCGCACCGTGCGGCGCGGCCGCAGCCCCAGCGCCTTCATCAGGCGCACCGCCTCCCACGCCGCCACGACGCCGCCTCCGTCGTCCATCGCGCCCTGCCCCACGTCCCACGAGTCGATGTGGCCGCCGAGAACCACGACCTCGTCCGGCCGCTCGGAGCCGACGATCTCGGCCACGACGTTGCGCGACGGCGCATCGGGATAGGTGCGCGCGTTCATGCGCAGCCTCACCTCGATGCGCCGGCCCCGATCCTGCATGCGGTGCAGCATCTCCGCGTCCTCGACGGTGATCGCCGCGTGGGGGATCTTCTTCACACCGGAATCGTAGCGCATCGCTCCGGTGTGGGGCGACTGCAGCGACTGCGGCGTGACGGAGCGGATCAGGCTGGCCACCGCCCCCGCCCGCGCGGCCGCGACGGCGCCCCGCGTGCGGTACTGGACGGTCTTGCCGTAGTTCGTGAACGGCACGTCGAAGAGCACGATCCGCCCCCTCGCCTCGTCCTTCCGGGCTTCGAGCTCGTCGAACGAGCCCACGACCAGCACCTCGGCGCGGATCCCGCCGGGCGGCGTCGCCACGCTGCCGCCCAATCCGAGCATGGGAAGCCCGCGGAGGCGCGGTGTGAGCAGCTCCAGCGACTCCTCGCCGCGGACCCAGTGCGGCACCATGACCGGTTCGCTCCGGACGTTGTCGAGGCCGTCCTTCTTCATCTCCGTGAGGATCCAGTCGATGGCGCGCTCCAGGCCGACCGAGCCCGAGAGCCGGGGGCCAAAGCCGTCGACCAGGCGGCCCAGCCGGTCGAACGCATGGTGGTCCGCGGTCGCGGCGGCGATGAGCCTCTCGGCGGCTTGCCCGTAGGCGGACGCGATCTCCTGGGCCGCCAGCGGCGTGGGGCGCGGCGTCAGGTACGCCGCGGCGGCAAGCCCGGCGGCGAGCGCGCCGGCGAGCGGGATACGTGCGTGATTCACGGAAGATTCTCCCGAAGGTGAGGATGGCGTGTCACGGTCCGGCCGGAGCCATCTCCGGGCCGGAGACGGCCCAAGAGACGGCGCATCCGCCTGGCGGGCAAGCCTTGGAGCGCGCGGGACGCCTCCCTTCACGCGGCGCCGCCTCCGGACGCCACCCGGCGCGCTTCGGGGAAGTACGGCGCCACGGCGCTCTCCGGAGGGGGTGGCGTGGCGAGGCTCACGCCCACCATCAGCAGCGCCGAAGCCAGGAACCCCGGCAGCACCGGATCGATCGACGCCAAGCCGTACGCCTTCCACAGGAAGGTCACGGCCACGCCCCCCATCATCGAGGCCGCCGCGCCTTCCCGGGTGGCCCGGCGCCAGAAGACGCCGCCGACCACCGGCATGACGAAGGCGGCGGCCATGAGCGCGCTGAAGAGCAGGACGATGAACTGCACGAGCTGGCCCTCACCCACCCCGCTCAGGAGGAGCACCACCGGGGCGGAACCCACCACGACGATGCCCAGCCGGTCGACCACCAACCTCCTGCGCCGCGACGCCTCCGGGTGGATGAGGTTCTGATAGAGATCGACCGAGAGCGCCGAGCCGGCGACGATGAGGAGCGAGTCGACCGTGGACATCATCGCCGCCGTGATCGCGGCCAGCATCACGGCGCCGAGCAGCGGCGGTAGCACGGCGCTCGCCACCATCGGCATCGCCAGATCACCCGTGGGCAGCGCCGGAAAGAGGACGATCGCCGCCAGCGCGATCATGAAGACGATGAGGTTGAGCGCCGTGACCACCACGATCGCGAAGAGCACCCCGCGCCGGATGGTCCGCATGTCGCGCATCGCGTACAGCCGGATGAGCTTCTCCGGCGTGGCGATCGAACCGAGGAAGAACGCGAGGCCCATGGTCAGGATCAGGGTGCCGGGGAGCGTATCCCACGTGAAGACGAGCGGGTGCGCGGCCTGGACCAGCTCGAGCAGATTGTTCAGCCCGTCGGTCTGGCGCAGCGCCAGCGGAAGCGCGACGACGGCACCGATACACATGACCACGAGCTGGAACGCGTCGGTGTAGACCACCGCGATCATCCCCCCGACGACCGTGTAGGCCAGCAGGATTGCGGTAAAGCCAATCATCCCCCAGGCGGTGGGCACGCCGAAGACGATGTTCGCGATGAGCCCGCCGGCCACGATCTGGGCCTGGATGTAGACGACGGTCGCCACCAGGACGATGACCGCGGTCAGACCCCGAACCTTCTTCGAGTAGTAGCGCACCTCGATGAAGGCGGGCAGCGTGAGCTCGCGCTCGCGGGTGAAGCGAGGGGCCAGCACCGCGGCCGTGAACCAGTACGCGAGCGGCACCGACAGGAGGAGCCACCCGAAGGACCACCCGGCCGTGTACATCACACCGATCGTGCCGATGAACGTGCCGGCGCTCGTGTACGTCGCCGCCATCGTCGCGCCGCCCGAGAACCAGCCCAGCTTTCCCCCGGCAATCCAGTAGTCGGCCTCGTCATGCGTCAGGCGCAGGCTCATCCACCCGATGACGAAGACGACCACGAAGTAGGCCAGGAACACCGCGATGCGGATGCTCATCGGCGCTCCCGCCACCACATCCACAGCACGTACCCGGCGACCACCGCGGCGCACGCCGCGAACAGCCCCCAGAACACGAAGCCGGGCGGGTCCGGTACGCCGCTCCCGCCGCTCACGTCCGGCTCCGCATGTGACGCCACCCGGTCCAGGAGATCGCCACCAGCGCGATCGCGGCAAGGACGTCGAGCACCCGAGGCAGCGTGGGCAGGCCGCCTGAGCCCGCGCGTGCCCGCACCGTGATCACCGAAGGCACCACCGGCAGCTCGCCCACCAGGAGCCCCGGATCGGCCGCGGAGGGGCGCAGGCTCGTGGGAAACACCTGGGTGACCTTCCAGTCGGGCGGAACCCGCACCTCGACGCGGAACGTGCCGGGCCGCGCCTCCTCGGGGGGCCACGGCACGGAGAGCACGGGCACGTGCACGCGCTGCGACCTCCCGTCCCGTGCGACGGCACGGGTCACCTGGTAGCGTAGCGTCAGACGGGCGGGCGCGTCGGAAGTGCGCGCAGCGTAGCCGCGATCTGAGTCCGCGGCGGATCCGCCCGCCGGAGCCGCCTCGGCCGGGACCTCGAAGGTGGTCCGACGCGCCGACGCCAGCGGCGGTGTCACCCGCATCACCGCCGTCCGGAGCGCGCCCAGCCGTGCCTGGCCGAAGCGCAGGAAGGAGAGCGGCACCGCCTCGCCGGGCGCGACGCCCGAGAAGCGGTACTCGAGCGTGACTTCGGCAGCGCCGGCGCGGGCCGAATCTCCCGCCGCGGAGCCCCTCGCCGGAACGCCGGCGGGCCCGGGCGCGGGTGGGAAACCGGGCTGGACGTCGACGCGCATCCGCGCGCTCGTCACCCGCCGGGCCTCCGCGACCTGGCCGAGCGCCGTCCCGGACGGCAGAACGGCCCCGGAGAAGGCAACGCACACGACGAGGAGCGCCCGCGCGGACCTCCCCGCTTCGCCCGGGAATCCGTCGGGCGCTATGCCCAGACCTCCCTCAGCACGCGGAGCGCGTTACCGCCCACGACCTTCTCGATATCCTCGTCGGCGTAGCCCTCGCGGACCAGCCACCGCAGGATGTTGTGCGAGCCCTCGGTCGGGTTCTCGATGCCCTCGACGTACGGAACCTCCTCGAACGCCTGGTCCGGGCGGCCGGCGCCGTGCGACTCCTTGATCGACAGGTTGCCCGAGTAGAGGTGGTGCAACCCCACGTGGTCGCCGTACAGCGAATCGGGCCCGAAGCCCACGTGGTCGATGCCCACCAGAGACTTCACGTACTCGAAGTGCTCCATGTACGCGTCGAGCCCGTGGGTGCGGTGCGCGCGGGTCAGTGTGGTGTGGGGCGCGGCCTCGATGCCGATGACGCCGCCCTTGCGCGCGCACGCCTCCAACACCTCGTCGGGCGCGAGGCGGTTGGAGTCCCACAGCGCCCGGGCGCCGATGTGCGACAGGATGATCGGCTGCTCGCTGCATTCGATCGTGTCGAGCGTCGTCCGGTCGCCGCAGTGCGAGCAGTCGATGAGCATCCCAACCTTGTTCATCCGCGCGACGGCCTCGCGCCCGAACGCGGTCAGGCCACCGTCACGCCGCTCCTTGAGGCCCGAGCCCAGCGCGTTCGCCTCGCTGTAGGTGATGCCCAGCGCGCGGACGCCGAAGCCGTACAGCAGGTCGATGCGGTCGAGGTCGTTCTCGATCATCGCCGCGCCCTCCATCGACGCAACCCACGCCACGCGGCCCTCGTCGTGGGCGCGCAGGATATCCTCCACCTTCACGCCGTGGATCACGAAGTCCTGGTGCGCCAGGTCGCAGAGGCGCATGCCCAGGTCGTGAAGCACGTCATCCCACTGCCATCCCGCGGTCGAATGGATCGTGCACAACCCATCCATGAGGTTGTCGAACACCGCATCCCAGTACGACGCGGCCAGACCGCGGAAGGCCGTCGTCATCCGCCCGCCCCGCACGTACTCGGGCGTATCTTCCATGCGCTTCGGGAAGACGCCCACGTGCTCGTGAAGCGATACCATGACAAGCCGATCCGCCAGCTCCCGCACGCGCGCCTCCCCCGCCTCGTCGAGCGCCACCCTGTAGGGCGCCACCCGCTCCAGCTCGTCGGTCATCTCGAAGGGCCGGTAGTCCACACCGGGCTCCAGGTAGGAGAAGGACTCGTATCCGTCATACCGCCTGGTCAGGCTCATGAGGGTTCCCCGTGCGCGAGGTCCGTGGGAGGGTCGCCGAAGGATGTCTGGCACAATCGACGGGCGCGCGGGGCGCGCGTCAACGGGGGCGGGCCGGAGGCGCCGTGGAAGCACAGGATCACGTCCGCAAGGAGGCTGTCGATCACGTTGCGCAGCCCCGGCCGTCCGCCGCTCCGGCAACGAACAAGGCAAAGAGCCTGAAGTTACCCCGGCGATGCGGAGCCGGGGACCGGCGGGGCGAACTCAAGGCTCGCCGTCACCATAACCGATTACCAGACCACAACCCATCCAATGGGCGCTGAGGGACTCGAACCCCCGACCTCCTGCTTGTAAGGCAGGCGCTCTAACCAGGCTGAGCTAAGCGCCCCGCGCAATGCCGCCCGAGCGGGCGCGGCCGCGGAGGGGAGAAAGGTAGGAAGGGCGCGTTCCGTGAGGTAGTACCACGCCGCATGCGGCGCCGCCCACCCCTACGCCCGCTCGCGTGTCCATCGCCGTGCCTGCCGGGTCACGCGAGAACTCGCCGGCCCGCAGCCCGCGCCGGACCTATTCGCCTTCGGCGGCGCGCTCCTCGTGCCGCACGGCGAAGTGGCGTCTCGACGCGTAGAGCGCCACCTCCACCCGGTTGCGCAACCCGAGCTTCTCCATCACCCGGGCCAGGTGGTTCTTGACGGTCTGTTCCCGGATGGAGAGCCGCTGCGCTACCTCCTTGTTGCCGAGGCCCTCCGCCACCAGCGCCATCACCTCGAGCTCACGCGCGGTGATGTGCGGCGCCGCCGGCCGGAAGGTCAGCGGCGCTGACGGGTCGGCGCGGACATACGCGCGCAGCCACGGGGCCGCCCCGATCTCTCCCCTGGCCACAGCCCGCACCGCCTCCAGAACCGCCTCCTCTCCCGCATTGCGCGCCAGGCAGCCCCACGCGCGCTGTCTCAACGAGGTCAGGCAGCATTCGTCGAGCACCTCGATCGCTTCCCGGGATAGGCTGGCACCATCCGCCTGTGTCAGCAGATGCCGTAACGCGCACTCCTCCTCGGAGTGATCGACACGCACCACCACCCGCGTGTCCGGATGGTCCCGCGCCAGTCCGGGAATCAGCTCGGGGTCCGCCCGTCGGAACGAGACGTCGAGCACCACGACGTCGGGCGACAGGCGCGCCACCGCCTCGACCAGGGCGTCACGCTCGGACACGGCGCCCACCATGTCGCAGTCCTCCGCTCCGGCGAGCACGGACTCGATTCCCATGCGAGCCAGAGGGTCGTCGCCGGCGACCAGCACCCTGATGACCATGGACCTTCCTCCCGAGGCCGAGTGGCACGCAACGCCGGCCTGGCTCACGGCCTCTTGTGCAGAATGGTACGAATGTACGCGTCCGTCCAGTACGGACGGGCGATGGTGCCGGGACCTACGAAGGGCGAGCTTACGTTGGATTGGAGCCGATTCCGGGGAAGGCCAACCATCCGTCCCCTCCTCCCCTGGCCGGTCTCCGGGATCGCGCTCCCGTCATAGCGACCGACCCGCGGCAACCCCCCGAGGCGGCGCTGAGCCCCGCGGACCCGAAACGGAGCCGCACGCGCTGCACCCACGGTCGACTCCGGCGTTTCCGCCGGGAACGACGCCGGATCGTCCGCTACAGGATCAGCGCGAGCGGAAGCAGGATCACGTACGCCAGCACGAGAAGCAGCGGCGCCGCCGTGATCGAGCCCCGGGCCAGCAACCCGTAGCCGAGGGAGAGGCTGAGCAGCCCTGCCACGCCGAGGATGCCGTTCACCCGGGTGAAGCGAAGCGCCGGCGGCGCGCTTCGCGCCGCTTTCCTACCTGCGGAAGTCTTTACCATAGCGGTTCATGCTACCCTGGGAGGCTGTCGGGGTCAACGCCCGCCCGACGCTTCGTCTCCTGCGCCATCCGTTCCCAGGTGCTCGCGCACCTCCTCCAGCCCGACGCCGAGGGCACGGGCTGCCGCCGCCTCGTCGCCGCCCATACGCTCCAGAACCCTCCGAACGTGCCTGCGAACGGCGCCGGCCAGCGTCAGGTCCTCCCCGGTTCCGCCCGCGACAGCTCCCAGGCTCAGGTGTTCGGCGCCGATCACGCTGCCGCGCACACGCACGACCGCGCGCATCAGGGCGTTTTCCAGCTCGCGCACGTTTCCGGGCCAGGGGTACGCTCGCAGCCTCTCCATCGCCTCGTCGCTCACGCTCCGGATGTCGCGCCCGGTAGCCTCGCGGATCCGCGCGAGGAGCATCTCCACGAGCCGGGGGATGTCGTCAGTCCGCTCCCGGAGCGGCGGCACCCTGATCTCCACGACCCTGAGGCGGAAGTACAGGTCCTCACGAAAACGGCCCGCAGCCACGAGCCCCTCGATCGGTTGATGCGTCGCGGCGATCACGCGCGCCTCCGTACGCCGTGCGGCCTCCCCGCCCACGGGATAGAACTCCCGGTCCTGGACCACGCGCAGAAGCTTCGTCTGGAACTCAGGGCTGGTGTCGCCGATCTCGTCGAGGAAGATCGTGCCGCCGCCGGCCAGCTCGAAGTACCCTTTCCGCGAGAACGCGGCTCCGGTAAAAGCGCCCTTGACGTGGCCGAACAACTCCGATTCCAGGAGCGTGTCGGTCAGCGCGCTGCAGTTGACGGCGATGAAGGGTTCTTCCGCGTGCGCGGAGTGCTCGTGGATGGCCCGCGCGATCACCTCCTTGCCGGTGCCCGTCTCGCCGCGGATGAGGACCGTCGCTCGGTTACGGGCCAGCATCCCGATGGTCTTGTAGATCTCCACCATGCGAGGATCCCGCCCGATGAGGGAGCCCCGCGGCGGTGGCTCGCCTTCGGGCACCGGCGGCGCCGCCTCCGCCAATCGCTGCTCGTGCAGGCAACGGGTGATCACGTCGATGAGGACCCCGACCTCGACGGGCTTGACGATGTAGTCGAAGGCTCCCGCCTTCATCGCCGCCACCGCGCTCTCCATGTCCTGATGGCCCGTCATGACAATCACGTCGACGCCCTGCGCGTCGGAGCGGATGCGTTCCAGAAGCTCGATCCCGCTCATCCCCGGCATCCGGAAGTCCGTGAGGATCACTGCAGGCGAGAAGCGGGCCACACGCGCAAGCGCATCCTCGGCGCTCTCCGCGGCCTCGACCTCGTATCCGGTGTGCTCCAGCCGCGTACGATAGACCTCCAGGGCATCGGCGTCATCGTCGACGATCAGGATTCGGTCCGTCATGGATCTCCTCGATCTCCGTCTCCGAACTCCTCCGGCCGGGATGGCGGGAGCCTCTCTCCTGCATAACCCGGGGGACGCCCGTCGGGTCCTCCGGCCCACCCATCCGCGGGCGTCTGGCCGGCGGTGGTGCTCTCGAGCGCCCTGAGGCGCGCCATGTGCTCCCGGTTCCGGCGCTTCCTCACGTGAACGAATGCCAGGAGCAGAAGCGTCATGAGCAGCCAGAACACGGCCGAGTGCGAGACCACGAAGAGCCACCCGTAGTGCTCCTTCGCGTAGCGCCTCCAGTCCTCCTCGAACTGGCCCTGCGTGACGCCGAAGGTGATCCGCATCGCGTCCGGGAAGGAGCGGCGCTCGCGCCAACGGGCGATCAGGGCCCGCACGCCGCGCGGCCCGCTGTCCTTCAGGAGAAACGCCACCGCGCCTGCGGACAACAGGTAGGCCGCCTCCGCGTCGGCGCGTCGGCGCGGCCACGCCAACGTCAGCGAGTCCAGCGGCGGGGCCCGGCCGAGCGCCACCAGGACCCTCAGCTTCCACGCGTTCGCCCAGTCCCATCCGCCCGACGCCCACTGCGCATACCCCTCATCGAACCAGCGCGGCACGCGCAGGCCGCCGACAGCCTGGTGGAGCCCCAGATGCGCCCATTCGTGGCGGAGTACCCGCCGGCCCTCCCCACTCAGCGGACTGCGCCCCTCACCGGTGGGGATCACGAGGACCCCCTCGCCGGGGAGTGCGACCCCAGCACGCCATTCCGGCACACCTCCCCCGGTGATTCGGTTGAACGCCTCGGGCGTGTGCGCCAGATAGGCGACGACGGCGTGCGGGAGCGAGTCCGGGATCCCGGGAAGCGGAGTCTGGGCCAGCAGGAAGGACAGAACCCTACCGGCGAGCAGCGAGTCGTGAGGCGTAAAGCGGATGCGGATGCTACGGCGCGCCATCTGCCGGTACCGGACCCCCTCGAAGGTGGGAAGCGAGTCGCCGGAGCGTGGGAGCCGCAACTCGCCGGAGCGCTCGGGGCGGAGGGGCGCGGCGGGCGCGGCGGGCGCGGCGGGCGCGGGTAGCGTGTCGCCGGAGGGCGCCGCCCGGAACGCCGCCGGCGCGGCACCTGCGACCCACCCGAAGCACGGGAGGAGCGCGAGGAGGGCGGAGCCGAAGGCTCGGCGGAGGCTCACCCCTCCGCCAGCGTCTCCAGGTTGGCCCGCACCGCCTCGTTGCGCGGGTTCAGGTCGAGCGCCCGCCGCCAGAGGAGCACGGCCACGTCCCGGTCGTGGTCCTTGTAGGCGATGGTTCCGAGCCGCAGGTACACGTCGTCGCCCAGGCGCGGATTGAGCTTGACCGCCTTCTCGTACTGCGCCCGGGCGTTCTCGAGATCGCCCCGCGCGTAGGCCTGGTCGCCCAGGTTCTTGTGCGCCTGGGGGGGAGTCGGCGTCACACCCACGGCCCGCTTGTAGAGCGCCTCGGCCGCCTCGATCTCGCCGCGCCGCTCCAGAACCCCGCCGGTGTTGACCAGGATCGAGCCATCTTCCGGATACTGGCCCAACCCTTCCCTTCCCACCGAGACCGCGTAGTCCAGGTCTCCCGCCATGGCCGACGCCAGAACCGTGTAGGCGTAGTAGAGCGGCGACGGAACCCTCAGCGACGGAGCGGTGCGGTAGAGCCGGAACGACTCGAGGGCCGCCGCCGCGTCGCCTCTCTTGAGGTGTAGGATTCCACGCGCCAGATGCACGTCGGGGTCCTCGGGTCGGGCCGCTTCCGCCGCATCCAGCGCCGCGAGCGCCTCATCGTACCGGCCGAGCATCTCCAACGTCAGCGAGCGGTTACGCTGCACGGAGTACGCGCCCCGGGCCTCTTCGGCCACCGAGCTGAAGTGCTGCAATGCCTCCTCGAGCCTGCCCGAGCGGATGGCCATGAGCGCGAGCATGAAGTTGGCCCGGGGCTGACGAGGATCGATCGCGCGCGCGGCCTCGAACTCGCGGGCGGCGTCTTCCATCATCCCCGACCGATAGAACGCGATGCCGAGGTTCAGGTGCTCCTGCAGATCGTGGTCCCCACCCGTCTCCGCGGCAGTGGTACGCTCACCCGCCCGACTCACGAAGCCGGCCTGGATCAGCCCGTAGAGCGCCTTGCCCGTGTCGAACTCGACCAGGCCCGCCTCGTTCATGATCTCGGTGACCGTACGCACGCCGTCGATGAACGGAAGGATCTTCTTCTGCTGCGTCGTCAGCTCGACGTCTTCCTCCTCCTCGAACGGATCCTTGTCGAGCTGGAACACCACATCGAACGAAGGGACTTTCTTCTCGATGAGGCTCCACTCGTCCACCCGGCGGGCCCCCTCGAGCAGCAGCGAGTCCGCGTTGATCGACACGAGGAATACCCCTTCCTCGTCCGGACGCTGGCCCGGGTCGAAATGGAACGACCCCTGGTTCCATGAGAACAGGTGATAGACCGCTTCCTCTATCTGGAGCTGGATGTAGCGGTGCAGATTCTCCTCGTCGATGCTTCCCTGCTCGACCAGGATCTCACCCAGTCGTTTGCCCCGTTCGAGGGCCTGGTGCTCCATCGCCTGCGACAGATCCTTGCGCGTGATGACGTGATTGCGGACGAGCAATTCGCCCAGGCGGTCCGGACGATTGAGCACCGAGGCGTGGATGACGCGGCCCTCATCGAAGTAGATGTAACCGAAGTTCGAGCGGTCGGTGATGCTGAGGCAGCCGGTCTTCCGCCCCATGCTGAGCAACTGGCAGATGTCGGCCAGATTGACGTCCTGCAGCGAGCCCTCGATCGCCATCGCCGACTCCTATTCCAGGTCTTCGAGCAGGAGGTCGTCCAGATCGGGCCACTGGAGCACCACGTTTTCCGGCGAAGGGCGCCACGTCCCGGCCGCGGCGTCTGCCTCCGGAACCGCAACGCCGGCGACTTCGTCCCCGTGGGGCGGGGCCGCGGACTCCTCGCCGGACGGTGCGGCGCCTCGCTGGCCGGCGGCGGCGGCGGCGGGGCTTCCCGCCGCCGGAGCTGCGCCGGGCGCAACGACTTCCTGCGGGGCCGCTTCCTGCGGCACCGCCTCGGCGCGACCGGGTGGTGGCACCGGCCGCGGCGCGGCGCTCCCGGATTCCGCGACTCCGGCCGAAGATGCCACCTCCTGCGCTTCGGGAGACCCCTCGATGAACAGCCCTCCACGGTCGCCGATCTGCAGTTCATCGAGCGGGGGGATGACCGGTGCCGGCATCTCCTCCCCGGCCCCACCCCACACCCCTTCCTCGACCGGAACCTCCTCGACCAGCTCGATGACCGAGTGGTCCGCGGACGTGTCCGCGTCGAGCTCCAGCACCAGCCCGCCTTCGAACCGGGACCGCAGACGCTCGTCGATGTTGCCGATGCGCACCGGAGGCCGGTCCGCCACCAGGAGCACCCTCGCACCCCTGCGCTTCATCGCCTCGAAGAGGTGGAAGAACTCGTCCTGCGCCCGCTCGGTCTCGGACAGCGCCTGCAGACCGTAGACCAGGAGCAGGTCCACCGTCCACCAGCGCTCCCGCCAGGCCCCGGCTACGCCCTCTCCCAGCGCCCGGATGAAGTCTTCGGCAAACTCCTCGACCGAGGTCACGGCCATCTGGGCCTCCGGGTGAGCCACCTGGTAGGTCCGGGCGGCAGCGCCGAGCAGCTTGACCGCGATCTCGTTCCTGGCGGCCCAGAGGTACAATGGGTTGTACTCGGGTTTGTCGGCCGACACGAGCTGCTCGGCCGCCTTCACGGCGATGCGCGGGTACTCCGTCAGATCCGCCAGCGTGGGGCCCGGCCCCACGCGAGCGAAGGGCCGCTGGCGCTCCCGCACGGAGGCCAGCAACGCTTCGGCCTCCTGCACGTAGTCCGGATTGCTCAGAACCCCGGCGGCCGCATCGGGCCACGGGTTGCCGAGCCGGTCCAGCTCCCCGTCGATCTCCCGCATCCGCTGCACGTCTGCCTTGAAAGCTTCGAGTATGCCCTCCCAGTCCGCCGGCTCCGGGCCACCGAGAAGGTTGCGCAGTCTCGTGGCAACGAAACCCTCCCGTTCGGCCGCCTCGGCGCTCTCGCGGATCGCCTGGCGCCACGGCTCTTCCTGGGCGGCGACCTGGCCGGCCACGGTTTCGGACAGGTCCTCGAGAAACGAGCCGAACTCGTCGGCCGTCCGCTGTGCCTCACCAGAGGGCCGCTCGTCGCCCATCAATGAGGGAATCTCCCCGGGCTCAACCCGGCGCTCCTCGAGGTCCTGAGTGGCGAGGACGCGATTCAGCGCGCCCGCGAGCTCACGCACGTTCTTGAACGGATAGCGGGCCAACGCTTCCGCCACTCCGGCCACGAGGTGCTGCCCGCGCTCCTTCGTCTTCTTCCGGATGATCGCCACACGGGTCTCGAACTCCGGTGGGCCGATGTCGACGATCAGGCCCCCGGAGAAACGAGACAGGAGGCGGGCGTCCAGGCCATTGATCTCCGCCGGGGGACGGTCCGACGCCAGCACGATCTGGCGGCCCGCCGACGTAAGCTGGTCGAGCGTTCGCAGCAGCATCTCCTGGGCTTCCGTCTGCCCGGTCAGAAACTGCACGTCGTCGAGGAGGAAGAGATCAAGTCTGGCGTACTCGTCTCGCAGGCTGTCGCGCGCTCCGCGCTCGAGGGCATCCGCCAACTCCTCGAGATACGACTCGAGCGACTTGTACTTCACCTTGCGGCCGGGATCCACCTTGATGGCCTGATGGGCCACCGCCGTCAGGATATGCGACTTCCCCAGCCCCGAAGCCGAGTAGACGAAGAGGGGATTATAGCTGGCGCCCGGCGACTCCGCGGCGCGGCGCGCCGCCGCACACGCCAGTCGGTTCGCCGGTCCGACAACGAACGAATCGAAGGTGAATTTCGGATCGAGGTCCGTCATGACCGCCGTGGCCCGGGGTCTCCTGAATAAGGCTGTGGAAGATAAGTATCGTCCCCCCGCCGCTCCAAAAAAAGGGCCGCCGGCGTCATCGGGCCGGGCTCGTCGTGTTCGCCCACGCTTCGGCCGCCGCCAGATCAGCGGGCAGCGGCGCCGTGAAGTGCAGCGCCTCGCCGGTCATCGGGTGGCGGAACGCCAGCTCTGCGGCGTGGAGGAACTGGCGAGGCACGCGCCGGGCGAACTCGCGCGCCCACGCACTTCCTGATCCTCCCAGGCCGCGCTCCCACCCGGCTCCGTAGACCTCATCTCCCACCACCGGATGGCCCACGGAGGCCAGATGTACCCGGATCTGATGCGTTCTGCCGCTCTCCAGCGCCACCTACAGCGAGTCCGCGCGCTCCCACCGCGCGCGGACCCGGATGTGCGTGACCGCGCTGCGACCGCCTTCCACGACGGCCATCCGCTGACGATGGCGGGGATCGCGGCCAATCGGGGCGTCCACCGTGAGCGCGTCCTGGGGCAGGTGGCCCCACGACGCCGCGCGGTACATGCGCCTGACCTCCCGCCGCTTCATCGCGCCGGCCAGCCCCCGGTGCGCGGCGTCGCTCTTGGCCACGATCAGCAGCCCGGACGTGTCCCGGTCCAGGCGGTGCACGATGCCCGGGCGTAGTCGCCCACCCACGCCCGACAGATCGCGTACGTGGTACATCAACGCGTTGACCATGGTGCCGGACCGGTGTCCCGGCGCAGGATGCACCACCATGCCCGCGGGCTTGTTCACGACGAGAAGCGTCTCGTCCTCGAAGACGATCTCGAGCGGAAGATCCTCGGCCTCAATGTCCACCGCCTCAGGTGGCGGGAGCACCACGGCCACCCGGCTTCCGGGCGTGACCGCCGCGGACTTGCGCACGTGGACGCCGTCGACGGTCACGTGGCCCTGCTCGATCAGACGCTGCACCCGGGTCCGTGATAGACCCAGCCTGACGGCGAGCAGGCGGTCGAGGCGGTCTGCCTTGGCCTCCTCCACGAGGAAGGACGCGTACCCACTTCCGGTGTCACCCGCCCCTTCGTTCCGTGGCCGCTCCGGGGAAGGCATCGCGGACGCCGGACGTGAATCTTCGCTCATGGCGCGCGCGCCGGCTCCCGGCTCACGTCGCCGCGGTCCGCAGCGCGATGCGCACCGGCGTTCCGTCGACGTCCACGACCCGATCGTGCTCGAAGCCGTCGCAGACGTCCTCGCCCCCGACGCTTACGGACACCGCCAGCGTCTCACCCGCCAGGAAGCGCTCGTGCGCCCTGGCGGCCTCCCGAACCTCCGCGGGACCCGCCAGGGCCAGATCGATCCGATCGGTGATGTCGAGTCCACTCTCCTTGCGGAGGCGCTGGATGCGGTTGACCAGCTCCCGGGCCATCCCCTCCGCACGGAGCTCGTCGTCCAGCGTCGGGTCGAGCGCCACGGTATGGCGCCCCTCGCTCCTGACCACGAGATCGCCCGCAGCCTCCTGGACCACCTGCAGGTCGTCCTCCTCGAGCGCGCACGTCTTTCCACCGACCTCGATGGTCACCTCCGCGCCGTCTTGGAATGCCGCCAGGCTGGACGCGGGCAGCGCACGGATCGCACGCGCCGCCAGCTCGGTGTCCTTCCCGAACCGCGGGCCAAGGGCGCGGTAGTTCGGACGGGCCACCAACTTCACGACTTCCTCGGCCGAGCTCAGGAACGCGACGTCCTTGACGTTCAGCTCATCTCGCACGAGCTCGAGCACGGACGGCTCGAGGGAGCCCCCCGGCACCACCGCGTACATCCTCCTCAGCGGTTGGCGAACCCGGATCTGCACTTCCTCGCGCGCGGCCCGGCCGAGCGATACGAGAAGGCGCGCCGTCTGCATCTCGCGCTCCATGTCGACGTCCCGCACGCCACCGGCGGTCGGGAAACGCTGCAGGTGCACGCTCTCGCCCGCGAGCGCGCGGTGGATCCAGTCGGCCGTGAACGGGACGCACGGAGCCGCCAGGATCGCCACGGTCCGCAGCGCGTCGTGGAGCGTGCGGAACGCGGCGCGGGTATCGGGGACGTCGGCGCTCCCCCAGAAACGAGGCCGGCTCCGCCGGACGTACCAGTTCGACAGATCCTCGACCACGAACTCCCCGAGCGTTCGATAGGCGCGGGTGATCTGGTAGTCGTCGAGCTCCTGCGAGATGTCCTCGACCACGGTGTCGAGGCGAGACAGGAGCCACCGGTCGATAAGCGGGCGGTCACCGGGTGCGGGGTCATCCTCACGCGGCTCCCACGCGTCCGCGCCGGCGTACAACCGGAAGAACCGGTACGTGTTGAACAGCGTGTCGAAGAACTTGCGCGCGGCCTCCCTGACCCCGGCCGGATCGTACCGCTTCGGAACCCAGGGGTTGCTCGAGGTCACGAGGTACCAGCGGACGGCGTCGGCGCCCAGCGTATCCACGGCCTCCCACGGATCGACGGTATTGCCGCGGGATTTCGACATCTTCTGCCCTTCGGCGTCCAGAATCAGGTCGTTCACGACGACGTTCAGGTACGCCGGACCCAGCCCGAGCATCGTCGAGATCGCCATCAGCGAGTAAAACCATCCTCGGGTCTGGTCCAGCCCCTCGCAGATGAAGTCCGCCGGAAAGTGCGTCCGGAAGTCCTCCTCGTGCTCGAAGGGATAGTGCCACTGCGCGTACGGCATGGAGCCGGAGTCGAACCAGACGTCGATCACCTCCGGCATGCGCTTCATCGTCGCCCCGCACTCGGGGCATGCCCAGGTGATCTCGTCGATCCACGGCCGGTGGGGATCGAAGTCGTCGGGCAGCCCGCCCGCCGCTTCGGCAAGCTCGGCCAGGCTGCCGATCCATTGCAGGTGCTCCGGGTGCGCCTCGCACACCCAGACGGGTAGCGGCGTGCCCCAGTAGCGGTCCCGCGACAGCGCCCAGTCCACGTTTCCCTTGAGCCACTCACCAAAGCGCTTCTCGCCCACTTCGGGCGGATGCCAGGAGACCCGCGCGTTGTTGGCCAGCATCTCGTCCTTGACCGACGAGGTGGCGGCGAACCAGGAATCGCGAGCCACATAGAGCAACGGGGAGTCGCATCGCCAGCAGTGCGGGTAGCTGTGTGTCGTGGTGCCGATATCGAAGAGCATGCCGCGGCGCTGAAGCTCCTCGACGAGGACCGGATCCGCGTCCTTCGCGAACATCCCCCCCACCAGCGGAATCTCCGGCGTGAAGCGGCCGGCCTCGTCGAGCGGATTGAGCATCGGCAGATCATGGCGCGCGCCGGCCGCGTAGTCGTCCGCTCCGAACGCCGGCGCCATGTGCACGATGCCCGTACCCTCCTCGGCGCTCACGAACTCCTCGGCCACGACCGTCCACGCGCCTCCCCGCCGGGCCGGCTCGGGCACGAGGTCGAGCGGACGGCGGTAGCGCCACCCCGCCAGGTCTTCGCCCCGGTAGCGCGCCACGACTTCCGGGCTCTCCCCGAAGAGGGTCTCCGCCAGCGCTTCGGCGACGATGAAGCGGCTCCCCCCGTGCGCCACCTCCACGTACCGGAGTCCCGGATGCACCGCAAGCCCCGCGTTGGACGGCACCGTCCATGGCGTCGTGGTCCACGCAAGGAACGCCCGGCCTTCGGGGTCGGGCGCGCCGGTCTCGTCGACCACCGGCGCGATGAAGGTCAGCGAAGGATCCTCCACATCGCGGTACCCCTGCGCCACCTCGTGCGACGACAGCGCGGTGCCGCACCGCGGGCAGTACGGCACACTCTTGTGGCCGCGGTAGAGGAGCCCGCGCTCGGCGAGCCGCTTCAGCACCCACCACACCGACTCGATGTACTCGGCGTGGAAGGTCACGTACGGGTGGGCGTAGTCCAACCAGTAGCCGATCCGCTCCGAGAGGCCCTCCCACTCCTCCTTGTACGTGAACACCGAGTCGCGGCACACCTCGTTGAAACGCGCGATCCCCACCGCCTCGATCTCGGGCTTGCCGCTGATGCCGAGCTTCTTCTCGGCCTCGATCTCCACCGGGAGCCCGTGCGTGTCCCAGCCCGCGATGCGCGTGACGCTGCGCCCCAGCAGCGAGCGGTGCCGGCAGATCAGATCCTTGATCGTACGGCTGATGATGTGGTGCAGCCCGGGACGCCCGTTGGCCGTGGGGGGCCCCTCGTAGAAGACGAACGGCTGACCGCCCGCCGTGGCTTCCTGCGTCCGGTGGAACAGATCCTCCTCGCGCCAGCGTGCGAGGGTCTCCTCCTCGAGCTCTAGAAGGGAAGCGGGGAGTTCTGGATAGGGCATGGCGGAAGTCAGATTCGCCCCACCACGGCCCGGATCAGGCGGGTCAGATGGGGCTCGGCGTTCATGGCGGTCCGGATGATCGTGGGAACGTCCGCGGGCTCGAGCGCGTCGGGCAGGCACGCGTCGGTGATGATCGACACGCCCAGCACCTTCATGCCCATGTGCCGGGCGACAATGACTTCGGGCACGGTGGACATGCCGACCACGTCGGCTCCCATAGCGCGAAGCATCCTGTACTCCGCTCTCGTCTCCAGGTTCGGCCCGGTGACCGCTACGTAGACGCCGCGGTGCAGGCGGAAACGATGCTCGAGCGCCACCTCCATCGCCAGCGCCTGGAGCTCGCGATCGTACGGCTCGGACATGTCGGGAAAGCGCGGCCCCAGCGTGTCATCGTTCGGACCGATCAGCGGGTTGTCACCGAGGAGGTTGATGTGGTCGTCGATCAGGACGAGATCGCCGGGCGCCCACAGCGGGTTCATGCCTCCGCACGCGCTCGACACCACGAGCACCTCCGCCCCCAACCGGCGGAGCACCCGCACCGGGAACGTCACCTCCTGGAGCGAATACCCCTCGTAGCGGTGGAAGCGACCCTGCATGGCCACCACGGGCACGCCCTCGAGATCGCCCAGGATCAGGCGACCCGAATGGCTCTCGACGGTGGGCTCCGGAAAGCCCGGCACGTCTCGGTAGTCCAGCACGGCTTCCGCCGTGATCTCCCCGGCAAGCCCGCCGAGACCCGTTCCCAGGATGATGGCTACGCGTGGCTCCAGCGCGATGCGCGCGCGTACCACGGCCACTGCCTCGTCGATACGCCGGACGAGCGCGCCGGCACCGGCCGCACGCTGCGGTGTCCTGTCCGCGTGGCTCAAGGTCGGCGGTCGCCGCCGGTCTCCGGCGGCTCACCGTACGTGCGAAAGAGCGGACCCGCGTCGGGTTCACGCTCGGGCTCGGCTTCCCGCGGGAGATCCGGAGCCGCGGTCGGAGCGTCCGGCTCGGTCTCGCCGAGCAACTCCTCGAATGTGGGCACGTCCTCGTGTGCCGGCGACGCGGGTTCCGCGCTCGGGGGCTCGTCGTCCGGCCAGACCGGCGCGGGCGACGGAGGCGCGGCCGGCGGCGGTGATGCAGCCGCCACGGCGGAGTCGGTGTCCATCGCCGGCTCGGCGCGATCCGTGGCGGCTCCCCTCCCACCGGCGCCCTCAACCTCGCCGGGACCGTGCTCTTCCGCGACCCCGGCCGCTCCGGCGTCCCCGGCCGCCTCGGTCGCCTCCGTAGCCGCACCCTGCCCGCCCCCGAGGTCCAGCTCGACCGCACGCGCTTCGAGTGGCTGATTCTCTTCCTCGACGGCCACGACGTCGAGCTCCCGCTCGAGCAGCATGCGGAACGCGCGGAGGAAGCGAACCCTGCGGCGCTCGAGCTCATCCAGGGCGGCGCGGCGGACCTCGAGCTCCGACTCGGTCCGGGCGATGCGACGCCGCGCATCTTCCTCGGCCTTGCCCACGATGAGCTCAGCCTCACGGCGCGCCTGCTCGTGGATCTCGGTGCGCAGCTCCTGCGCGGTGACCAGCGCTTCGTGGACGGCCTGCTCCCGCCCCGTCTGGGACTCGACCTGGCGGGCCAGACCCTCGGAGCGCTACTTGAGCGCCATGTTCTCCCGGACCAGCACCTCCATGCGCTCGGCGACGAGCTCGAGGAATATGTCCACCTCCTGAGGGTCGTACCCCCTCAGAATACGCCGGAAGTCTCCGGCCTTCTTGCGCACGTCCAGCGGTGTGAGGTCGATCATCGGTTCCGCTCCCCAAAGAGTGCCGTGCCGATCCGGACCATCGTGCTGCCTTCCCGGACCGCGACTTCCAGATCATGCGTCATCCCCATCGACAACTCCGCCCCCACCGCCGCTCCCCCCGCGTGCAGGGACTCCAGAAGCCGCCGCAGGCCGGCAAAGGTCTTCGTGAGCACCGCCTCGTCGTCGACGAGCGGCGCCATGGTCATGAGTCCCTCCACGCGCAGGCCCGGCAACTCCGCCACGCGGTGGATCTCGTCCGCGGCCGAGGCAAGATCGAACCCGCTCTTCGACTCCTCACCGGACACATTCACCTGCGCCAGCACACGCACCTGCCGGTCCTGCTCCGTGGCCAGGCGTGAGAGCCGCTCGCCCAACCGCACGGTGTCGACCGAGTGGATGAGGTCCGCCAGCGCCAGCGCCCGGGCGGCCTTTCGGCGCTGGAGGTGTCCGATCATGTGCCACCGGACGCCCCGGCCCGTGACGGCGCGCGCCTTCCACTCCAACTCCTCGACCCGATTCTCACCCAGGTCCGGCAGGCCGGCCGCCAGCGCTGCCTCGACCGCGGCGAGCGGATGGGACTTGGTTACCGCGATCAGACGCACCGCCTCAGGCCGCCGCCCTCCAGCCTCGGCCGCTGCCGCGATGCGCTCGAGTACGCGCGGCAGCGTGGCCGCGAGCCGCGCGCCGTAGTCCACACCGGATTCTATGACGGACGCATCCATCGCGCAGGACTGTTCAAGGATCGGGAGCGGGCCCGAAACGCGAAGGACCCCGCCGGGAGCTCCGGCGGGGTCCGCGCGCCACGGCGGGGTCCGCGCGCTACGGTGTCCTCCCGGGCTCCCTTACCGAACCTGGAAGGTAATGGGGAACGACACCCAGACGGGAACCTTCTTGTCGCGGTTCAGCGCGGGCGAGAACCTGTAGATGCTCGCAACCTTCAGCGCCGCCTGGTCCAGCTGCTCGTGCCCCGAGCTCTGGTCGATCCGCCTGTCCTTCACAATGCCGTTCTCGTCGATGAAGAAGAAGACCTTGACCGTTCCGCCGATGCCTGCGTCGCGCAGGAGCGGGGGGTACTCCCGCTCCATGGCCGCGATCACTTCCTTCCGGTTCAGGATCGACGGCGCGACGGTGTACGGCGTGAACGTGGGCGCAGCAGAGATATCCGTCTTCTTCTCCGCCGGGGGCGGCGGCAGCTCTTCGACCGGGTTCTCCTCAAACGTCGTCGGCGCGATCGTGATGTCCTCGTTGACGTCCGCGGTCGCGATCACCGGCACCGCCGGCCGCGCAATCTGCTTCGGCGGCGGCGGAATCTCGATTTCCGGCGGTAGCTCGATCGCGGTGAGCTCCTCACCCGTATAGGATATGTCCGCCGCGGTGAGCTGGGGCCAGAAGTTGAACACGGCGAAGTGCATTGCGGTGGCAATGAGCATCGATCCCCAGAACCACGCGCTGAACGAACGTTTGAACCTCTCGTTCGCGGTCTCGGGCTCTGTGCCCGGCGACGGCACGGCTTGAGCGTTCATCGTCTCTCCCTCTTCATGCGCTGCTCCAACTTCGTCGCGAAGACCACGCGCACGACGCCGGCCTCCACCAACTCCTTCTGCAACATATCCATGTACCGGTATGGCACCTCCCGGTCACCCCGGATGGAGATCACGAGGTGGCGGTCCGACTTGGCGTACAGCGGGCCGACGACGGCCGAGACGTCCTGCATCGGATAGGGCCGGTCGTTGATGTAGATCGACCCATCCCGCTCCATCCAGATGTTCAGAATGTTCTTCTGTTTCTCGGAGATCTTCTTCGCGGCCGCGGCTTCAGGCCACTTGATCGGCCTGTCGTGGCCCCGGCGGAAGACCGTGGTCACCATGAAGAAGATCAGGAGCAGAAACGCGATATCCGCGAGGGACGAGGACGGAATCTCCTCCGACGCCTTGGACTTCCGCTCGAATCCACCGCCTTTGATGGCCATTCGCTACTTCTCCAGGATCTGCAGCGAGATACGTTCCGCGTTGGCTGCATGGAGCGCATCCAGCACAGCCACCATGAACTTGTACGGCGCGTCGGGGTCCGTCTTGACCGCCGCGATCAGGTTCGGGTTCGTCGCGACCTCCTGACGCCACAGCCCCTCGATCTCGGACGGACGCATCTGCTGCACCTGAGGGCTCTCGCCTCGCTTCACGTCCACGATGCCGGTGGGGCGGATGATCAGGTGCAGGATGTTCTTCTGGCTGACCTTGGCTTCCTGGCCGGGTTCGGGAAGGACGATGGCCAGCCCCTTGTCCTTCGGAAACACCGTGGTCACCAGGAAGAAGATCAACAGCAGAAACGCGATGTCCGCCGTCGACGAGGTCGGCACCTCGTCGGAAACCTTCGTGCTCTTCTTGTTGAGTAAGGCCATCGATCCGTCCTCGGTCTCTACCTATGTGCGTACTGGCGCGACGGCGGGTTTGTTCCTACGCCTCGCCTGCTTCGTCGCCGGTCGATTCCGCTTCCTCGCTCGTCGCCCTCGCGGCTTCCGCAGGGGCCGCCGCGGCCGGGGCGGAGCTCATCACGTCGCCGGCTCGGCTTCCTCGTGCCGGACGATGGTAATCTTCCCTTCCCTCTCGAGGTCCCACGCCATGTTGATGATCTTCTGCGCGCCCTGCTCCATGTCGAGGATCAACCGGTCGATCCGGGTCACGAAGTAGTTGTAGGCGATGTTGACGGGAATGGCGATCAGCAGGCCCGCCGCGGTGGTGAGCAGCGCCACCTTGATGCCGCCCGCGACGAGACCCGGCTCCACGTTGCCGGCCTTCTCGATGGCCGCGAACGCGATGATCATGCCCGCGACGGTGCCGAGAAAGCCCATGAGCGGAGCCACGTTCGCGATCGTGGCCAGGATCACGAGCCCCCGCTCGAGGAAGCCCAGCTCGATGGCCCCGACCGTTTCGACGGCCTTTTCCAACTCGCCCTCGGCAAGCCGGGCGATCTTGAGGCGCTTGAGCCCGGTCATGACGATCGCCGCGGCCGGGCCGGGTGTACGGGCCGCGATCGCGATGGCGCCCTCGAGGTCGCCGGCCATGGCCGCGTCCTCCACCTCGACGAGGAGGTGCTGCGTGCCGTGGTGCGCCACCCACAGGGTCCACGCCTTGGCGATGATCACGCCGACGGCGATCAATGAGCACAGAACGAGGGGATACATCATCCATCCCCCGTCCGCGAAGAGCGTTAGAAGCTGATACTGGGTGCCCGACAAGGTGTTCTCCCGTGCGAGAGCACTCGCGGTAGATCCCTCATGAAAACGAACCCGCCGAATCTATCCGCGCCGCGCGGAGGATGTCAACGCGCCGGGTACTCGGCCGGCACCCACCCGGCTCCCTGCTCAGCTTCCGCCGGACGGGACCGCGGCTAGCGCACCCTCGCGCTCGGGCAACGTCCCGGTCAGGATCTCGCGGAGGCGCTCCGGTGTGACGCCCCGCTCGAGCCGGCCGCCGACGGCCACGGAGACGCGGGCGGTCTCCTCGCTGACGACGATGACCACCGCGTCGGTTTCCTCGCTGAGACCGAGCGCCGCGCGGTGGCGCGTGCCCAGCGAGCGGTCGGGTACGCTGGATTGCGTGAGCGGAAGGATCGCGCCGGCCGTGCGGATCTCGTCTCCGCAGATCAGCACGGCGCCGTCGTGCAGCGGCGAGTACGGTGTGAAGATCGTCATGAGCATCTCGGCGGAGACCCGCGCGTGGACGGGGCTACCGGTTTCGGCGTACTCGTCGAGCCCCACGTCGCGCTCGACCGCGATGATCGCTCCGATCCGCGCGCGTGACAGCCGCTCCGCGGCCTCGATGATCTCGTCGGTCACCTTGCTGCCCTCGAGGTCGCGGAAGATCCTGATCATCCGGCTCTGGCCGAGGCGGGCGAGCGCGGCCCGAAGCTCCGGTTGGAAGACCACGAGCGCGGCGATCGCCCCATACTGGAAGAGGTTCTCGAGGATGTAGCGGATGAGCACGAGGTCGAGGAGCCGCGAGATCAGGTACACGAATCCGAGCAGGAGCACCCCGAGCAGGATCTGCATCGCCCGGGTGCGCTGGATGATCAGCAGCAGGCGGTACAGCAGGAACGCCACGATGGCGATCTCCAGCACATCGGCCCACCCCGGCCGGAGGAACTGGAGCTGCTCCCAGATCCTCGTCACGTTTCGCCTCCACCGTTGCGATCGCGGCCGGCCGCCCGCATCGCCGCGTCGGCCACCGCCAGAGCCTGCCGCACGGGCGCGACGTCGTGCACGCGGAAGATGCGTGCGCCCCCGAGGTAGGCCATCACGCAAGCCGCCGCCGTGCCCGGGACGCGCCGGTCGGCGGGAGCGCCCAGCACGGCGCCGAGAAAGCTCTTCCTGCTCGGCCCGACGAGTACCGGATACCCGAGCGAGACGACCGCGCCCAGGTCGCCCAACAGCGCCAACGAGTGCTCGGCGTTCTTCGCGAAGCCGATCCCGGGATCGACGACCATCCTACCGGGGGCGACCCCCGCACGCAGGGCCCGCGCCACGGCCTCGCGCAGCTCGGCGGCCACCTCGGCCCCGACGTCGCGGTAGCGCGCCAGCGAGGCCATCGTCTCGGGGCTCCCCCGCATGTGCATGAGCACGACGCCGGCACCCGCCTGAGCCACCGCAGCACCCATCTCCGGGTCGTGGGCCAGGGCCGAGACGTCGTTGATGATCGCTGCGCCCTCGGAGAGCGCCGCGCGCGCGACCCCGGCCTTGCGGGTGTCGACGGACAGAGGCACGGGGAGCCGGTGAGCCGCGGCCCGCACGAACGGCAGAACCCGGCGGAGTTCCTCCGATTCGGGAACCTCCCGGGCGCCCGGCCTCGTGGACTCGCCACCCACGTCCACGATGTCGGCGCCGTCCTCGACCATCGCCATGGCCGCTTCCAGCGCCTCGCCGGGCCCGGTAAAGCGACCTCCGTCAGAGAACGAATCGGGCGTGACGTTGAGCACCCCCATGACGACCGGGCGAGTAAGATCGATCATCCGGCCCGCGCCGATCTCCCACCCCGGACGCGCCTCCGGAAACCGGGGACCGGGGCGCCGGGGCGTCCCGGTCCCCGGAGAGACCTTCATCATCCCGGGAGAGCCCCGCGCCCGCTCACGACGGGCCGGCTTCATGGGGCAGCGGGCCCCCGCGGCGGGCCACGCCCGACGACTCGGGTTCGTCCGCGGCCACACCGGAGGCGTCGTCCGTGGATTCGGTGGCCTTCTCGGGCACAGCGGCCCCGGTCTCCTCCTGGGCGGATTCCGCATCCGGAGGCGGCGAGGCGTCCGGCTGACTCGCTCCGGGTTCGCCCTCGCCGAGCCCCGGTAGCGAAGGTAGGGCCTCGCCACGGTCGAGGGCTTCGATCTGGGCGCGGCCCAGCGTCTCGCGCTCGAGCAGGGCCTGAGCGACCGCCTCGAGCAGCTCGCGGTTCTCTTCGAGCACGGCCCGGGCGCGCTCGTGCGCCTCGTCGAGAATGCGCTTGATCTCCTGATCCACCAGCCGCGCGGTGTGCTCGGAGATCGCACGGCGCTGGACGAGCTCGCGCCCCAGGAAGACCTCGTGCTCGGCGTCGCCCACCGCCACCAGGCCGATGACCTCGCTCATCCCGAACTGCGTGACCATGCGCCGGGCCATCGTCGTGGCGCGTTCGATATCGTTGCCCGCACCCGTGGTGACGTTCTCCGGGCCGAAGGTCATCTCCTCCGCCACCCGTCCGCCGAACAGCATCACGAGCTGGCCGTCGAGCCACTCCTTCGTATAGGAATGGCGGTCCTCCTCGGGCAGGCTCGCCGTGATGCCCAACGCCCGCCCGCGCGGCACGATCGTGATCTTGTGGACCGGATCGAGACCGGGAATCCTGAGGCCGAGCACCGCGTGGCCCGCCTCGTGGTAGGCCGTGAGCCTGCGCTCGCGTTGGGTGAGCACCAGGCTCTTTCGCTCGGTGCCGAGCATGACCTTGTCCTTGGCCTGCTCGAAGTCTTCCATGACCACCCGGTCCGCGCCCCTGCGCGCAGCCAGAAGCGCCGCCTCGTTACAGATATTCGCGAGGTCGGCGCCACTCATGCCAGGGGTGCCCCGCGCGATGACGCCCAGGTCGACGTCGTCGCCGAGGGGCAGCTTCTTCGCGTGCACCTTCAGGATCCCTTCCCGCCCGCGCACGTCGGGCGAGTCCACCACCACCTGCCGGTCGAAGCGGCCCGGGCGGAGCAGCGCGGGATCCAGCACGTCGGGCCGGTTCGTGGCCGCGAGCAAAATCACGCCCTCGTTGCTCTCGAAGCCGTCCATCTCGACGAGAAGAGCGTTGAGCGTCTGTTCGCGCTCATCGTGCCCACCTCCGAGCCCGGCCCCGCGCTGCCGGCCCACCGCGTCGATCTCGTCGACGAAGATGATGCACGGCGCGTGCGCTTTGCCCTGCTCGAAGAGGTCACGCACGCGCGAGGCGCCGACGCCCACGAACATCTCCACGAAATCCGAGCCCGACATCTGGAAGAACGGCCTGCCCGCCTCCCCCGCGACCGCGCGCGCCATGAGCGTCTTGCCGGTGCCGGGAGGGCCGACGAGCAGCACGCCCTTGGGCAGCCTTCCCCCGAGCCGCGAGAACCTTCCGGGATCCTTGAGGAACTCGATGATCTCCTGGAGCTCCTCCTTCGCCTCGTCGGCGCCCGCCACGTCCTGGAAGGTTACCTTGGGCGTGTCCGGGGAGATGAGCTTGGCCTTCGAGCGGCCGAACTGGAACGCTTTGTTCCCGCCCCCCTGCATGCTGCGCAGCATCCAGATCCAGAACGCGATGAAGAGAAGCCAGGGCAGCGCGCCGATGAGGAACGTTCCCCACCCCGTCTGCGCGGGCTTGGCCTTGACGATCACGTTGTGGCTCGTCAGCTCCTCGATCAGGCCGTCGGTCACGTCGCCGGGTAGCAGCGTCACGAACTTGATCCGATCCTGCCCGTCGCGCCGTACGGGCGCCTTCAGCTCGCCCTCCACGCGCCGTTCGATGATCGTGACCGAGTGGATGTTGTCGGCCGTCAACTGGTTGCGGAATTCCGTATAGGTAAACTCTGCGGTCTGCTGATCCTGCCCGCGCATGACCTGCATGATCACCACGAACATGAGAGCCATCAGGATCCAGAACGCGGTGGTCTTGGAGAGCCGCGAGAAGCGGGAACCCGGATCCGGGCGAATGGGGTCTTGCTCAGGCATTACGATCGCTCTTGGGGCGCGGCGCGTTCTCGTCGCGGCGTATCACAGGCTGGCCACATACGGAAGGTGCCGGAAGTCCTCGGCGTAATCCAGCCCGTATCCCACCAGAAACTCGTTCGGGGCGTCGAACCCCACCCAGCGGGGCTCGACGTCCGCGGATGTCCGTCGCTTGTGCAGGAGCGCGCAGATCTCCAGGCTCTTCGGCTGGCGCTGCTCGAGCATCGGCATCAGGCGGTTGAGCGTGGTCCCGCTGTCCACGATGTCCTCTACGAGCACCACCGCCCTGCCCTTCATGTCCTCCTCCGCGTCGTAGAGCAACCGGACGTTGCCCGACGACGTCTTCTCCGTCCCGTAGCTGGAGACCACCAGGAAGTCCACATGGAGCGGCAGGTCGATGGCCCGCACCAGATCGGCCAGGAAGAGAAAGGAGCCCTTCAACAACCCGACCAGGAGCAAACGATCCCCCGGCGAATAGGTCGCCGTGATCTCGCGTCCGAGCTCCCGCACGCGGGCGCCGATCTCCTCTTCCGTGAAGACGATACGCCTCAGCTGCGTTCCTCCCAACCTTGCGCTTTCAGTCGTCGTCTGCATAGCTGATCCCGATCCGCAGAACTTCCCTGTCCGGGCCGCCCCGTGCGACGACCGCCCTGGCGATCCCAGGCACCCACAACACCCGCCCGTCGGCGTCCACGGCCACCGGCCGCTCCGGCCGCTCCGGCGCGGGAATCCGATGTTCCGCCAGTAGCTTTCCCAGAGCCTTCGTCCCGTATGGCAGGCGGATCCGGTCTCCGGGACGCCATCCACGGATCCTCAGGGGAAACGTCACTTCTCGAAGGGGGATCTCCACGATCCACCGCTCCGGCGGGGCCGAGGCGCGGGTCCATGTCACGGAGAAGCGCCGACCCGCGGCCCGCCCTTCGCCGTGCCCCTCTCCCGGAGCGGAGATCTCGACGACCCGCTCGGGCGGCGGCTGCGCCGCGGCGCCACGCAACGTGCATCGTTCGAACGAGCGCTCCAACACCAGCCCGCCCGTGAGCTCGACCCGCCCCCCGCTCGCGCCCGAGCTTGTAAACTCCAGGGCCGCACGGGTTCCCGCCTCGTCCAGAGCCCCTCCCACGTCGTGAGCGAAGCTCCTGAGCAGTCGAGCCCGCAACGCGGGGTGGAGGGAGAGGAGCGCACGACGCTCGAAGGACACCGCCCCGGCATGGTGCGTGGCGTCCATCGGCCCCTCGAGCACGGGCCGTGCCGCCCGCCATGCCTCCTCGTCCGCACGGGCCAGGCGGGCCAACCGCGCGAGCGCCCGCCGCGCCCCCGGCGCCACCTGGCGCTCCGCGATCGGGAGCAGCGTTCGCCGGATCACGTTGCGGGCGAATCCCTCGTCGGCGTTCGTGGGATCCTGCCGCCACCGCAGCCCCACAGCACCGGCGTATGCCTCCAGCTCGGCGCGTGAGAACGGCAACAGTGGGCGCCAGATGCCCGGCTCGCGCCAGGGAGGGATGCCGGCGAGCCCGCCGGGCCCCGTGCCCCGCAGCGCCCGAAAGAGCACCGTTTCGGCCTGGTCGTCCGCCTGGTGGGCCGTGGCGACCATGCGCGCTCCCTCCCCCGAGCGGACTTCCTCGAGGAATCGGTAACGCGCACGGCGAGCCTCCTCCTCGGATTGCGGCGCGGGGTCCGCGCGGGCACCCCGGAACGCCACGTCCCAGGCCCGGGCCAGGCCCCGCACCCAGGCCGCGTCCGCGGCGCTGCCCTCGCGCATCGCATGGTCGAAGTGGGCCGCGACCAACCGGACGGCGGGCAGTCCCGGGGCGAAGCGCAGCAAGTGCAGCAACGCCACGGAGTCCAGACCTCCCGACACTGCGACGACGACGCCGTCGCCCTCCCGGACGATCCCCTCCTCCCGCACATGGCGAGAGAAGTCCCGCGCCAGCTTCACGCCCCTGGCGAGCCCGGCGGAGGGGGCCGCCCGGTCTCTTCCGTAAGAACCCTCGCCAGGAGGTCCGGACGGTCGCTCTGGATCCCGTCGACCCCCCACGAGAGGAGGCGGCGCATGTCGTCTGGATCGTCTACCGTCCAGACGTGGACAGGCAGGTTGCGCCGATGTGCTTCGGCCACGAAGCGGGGCGTAACCACGCGCATCCCCTTCCAGGTCTGAGGTACCTGCAGTGCGTCGGCCCCGGGCGTGTACGGACCCCCCCCGGGAAGCCGGTGCAGCGCCAGGAACCAGAGGATGTGGTGGCGGCTCGCTCCCCAGGGTCCCGCATAGCCCCGGGCGCCCCTGCGGCACCGCTCGTACTCCGCCGCCACGAGCACGCGGTGCTCGGCCCCATGGCGCCGGATCACCTCGACGAGCCCGCGCGCAACCTCGGGCTCCTTCGCCTCCACGTTGAGGCGCATGCCGGGAAAGCGCACCAGCACCTCCTCGAAGCGTGGAATCCGCACGCCCTTACCGCGAAACGCGGCGTTTCCCTCGGGGTCGACGAATCGGTAGCCCGCGTCGAGCCGCCGCAGTTCCTCGTACGCGAAGGACGATACCGGGCCCCTCGCTTCGGTGGTCCGCTCGACATCGGGATCATGGATGACGACAACCTCTCCGTCGCGCGTGATCCGCACGTCCATCTCGAGCATGTCGGCACCCCACACGTCCACCGCCCGGGCGAACGCCTCCAGGGTGTTCTCCGGGGCGATCCGCGCCCCACCCCGGTGCGCGATGAGGAGCGGCGCTCCGGCCAGGAACGGATGACCCGGCCTGGGCCGCCCGATCCGGATCATGGTTGGTGCCTGCCCGGTCCGTTCACGCTTCGCGCGCCAGGCCTCCTTCGACCCGCTCCACCTCCTCCCCACCCAACCCATGGACCAGGTAGAGCACCAGATCGATGAGCCGGCTGGTCATCGCAAGCTACTCCTCGAGGCGCCGCGCGTCATCGGGCGACACGCCGGAGAGGCTGTCCTCGAGCTCGACCACGCGGCCGGCGAGAAAACGGAGAATGTCCTCGACCGCCTCGGTCCGAGGTGAGGCGGGCGCGAGGGCATCGGGCATGACCTCGGTCAGGAGCAGGCCCCGCACGAACGCCAGGAATCCCGGAAACGCCATCTCGGTCAGCGCTCCGTCCTCGACCTGCTCTTCGTCGGTGATGTTCTCCCACTCGAGCTCGTTCCAGTACAGGTCCTCGGCCTCGTCCCGGAGAAAGCTCCGGGCCTCCGGCGCCAGGTCGGACGCTCCGCTCTCCGGATAGGGCAACGGACGGCCGAGGATCTCCTCGAGCCGCTCACGGCGTCCGTTCAGGAGCGTCTTCGCGCGATCGGTCATCAGGTCATACCTCGTGGGCCTCGGGTGGTGGGAGGACGCATAATAGGGATTCCGGCCGCGATGCGGAACGAGCCTCGCAGGACGTGGCGGGGAAGCACGCTGGCGGCGGCGCACCTCTCCGGCGGCGCCACGCGACGCCCTTCGTGCCTGGCCACCCGCCACAACGGCGCACTGGCGCCACCGGAGCTCGTAGCCGATGTTGGCGCCGTACCGTGGTCGGCTCAACCTCCATCCCCACGACACCCATGAAGTACACCACAATCTCCTGCGCGCTCCTCCACCTCTGTTTGGCCACAGGACTGGCTGCGCAGAACACCGTCGTGCTCCGTCCTGATGCGGTGTTCGACGGCGAACGCATGCACCCGGGATGGTCGGTCCTTGTCCGGGACGGCCGGATCGTCGCCGCCGGAGCGTCCGTACCCGCGTCGGCCGGCGGCCGGACGATCGCGCTCGAGGGCGCGACGCTGCTGCCCGGCCTCATCGAGGGACATTCCCACGTGCTCCTGCACCCCTACAACGAGACGTCCTGGACCGACCAGGTGCTTCTCGAGTCGCTTGGCGAGCGTGTCGCGCGCGCCACGGTCCACGTGCGGGCCACGCTGATGGCCGGCATCACCACCGAGCGCGACCTCGGCACGGAGGGTGCGGGCTTCGCGGACGTCGGCATCCGCGAGGCGATTCGCAAAGGCATCATTCCGGGGCCCCGCCTGCTCGTCGCGGGCCGGGCCCTCGTCGCCACGGGCAGCTACGGGCCGAAGGGCGCGCCGGAGTGGACGCTGCCCAAGGGCGGCCAGGAAGCCGACGGGTACGACGGCCTGATCCGGGCGGCCCGCGAGCAGATCGGGCGGGGCATCGACTGGGTCAAGGTCTACGCGGACTACCGGTGGGGCCCCCACGGCGAAGCGCGCCCGACCTATACGGCCGAAGAGCTCAAGGCTCTCGTGGACGTGGCCGCCAGCTCGGGCCGATTCGTATCTGCGCACGCCTCGACCGCGGAGGGCATGAGGCGGGCCACGCTCGCAGGCGTGCGGACGATCGAGCACGGCGACGGCGGCACCCCGGAGGTCTTCCGGCTGATGGCGGAGCGCGGCATCGGATTCTGCCCCACGCTGGCTGCCGGGCGGGCGATTCTCGAGTACGGCGGATGGCGCGCCGGCGTCGATCCCGAACCCCAACGCGTCAAGGCCAAGCGCCACACCTTCCAGGAGGCGCTCCGTGCCGGCGTGAAGATCTGCTTCGGGGGTGACGTCGGCGTCTACTCCCACGGCGACAACGTACGGGAGCTCGAGTTGATGGTGGCGTACGGGATGGATGGGCTGGCGGCGCTGCACAGCGCCACGGCGGGCAACGCCGAGATCTTCGGCCTCGACGACCGGGGCTCGATCAGGCCCGGCCTCCTCGCCGACCTCGTGGCGGTGCGGGGCGACCCCACGAAGGACATCTCCGCGCTCCGGCAGGTGGTGCTCGTGATGAAGGGTGGCAAGATCGTCCGCCGTGAGGGGTCCGGGAACCGGTAGCCTGACCGCACCTGCGCGCAGCGGGACGAGGGCGCCTACTTCTTGTCCCTCGGCTGCCGTGAGGCCAGCCAGTCGTAGAACCACGGGGGAAAGATCTGCGCCAGCCAGACCAGCGAGGAGAGCGGGCGCGGAAACGCCAGTCTCCTGCGGCGGGCGCGGATCGCGCGCCAGATCCGCTCGACCGCGTCGTCGGCGTCGACGAGGAACGGCATCGAGTGGTCGTTCTGCTCGGTCATCGGCGTGCGCACGTACCCGGGGGTGACGAGGGTGACGTCGACGGGGGTGCTCCTGAGGTCGATGCGGAGACTCTCGAAGAAGTTGTGGACGGCGCCCTTGCTGGCCGAGTACGCCGCCGTCTTCGGCAGCCCCCCGTATCCGGCCAGGCTTCCGACCGCGACGAGGTGCCCCCGCCCCCGCGAGAGCATCCCGGGCAGCGTGGCCTCCACCGCGTAGACGGCGCCGAGGAAGTTGACCCGCATGATCCGCTCGACCGCCGCCGCGTCGAGCGCGTCGACGAGGGTCATCTCGGAGACGCCCGCGTTGGCGACGAGCAGATCGAGCGGGCCCAGCGCGGCCTCGCACGCGCGGATCGCGGCGTGCACCGCGTGGCGCTGGGCGACGTCCACGGGATGGACCGACGCCTCCGCGCCCGCCTCACGGATCCGGGAGGCAAGCGCTTCGAGGCGGTCACGGCGGCGCGCGGCGAGACCCACGGAGAACCCTTCCCGCGCCAGGCGCAGGGCCAGGCCGTATCCGAGACCGGAAGACGCTCCGGTGATGAAGGCGGTGCGCGTCATGGACCCGACGGTGCGAGCTCGAACACCCTGACGTGTTCGACGTCGAGCTCGTCTCGTACGATCAGCGCCACATGGTCGTCGCGCACGGCCGCGAGGCGCGCCCGACCCGGCAGGGCGACCCTGGCCAGGGGGTGCCCGTCAGGGGCCAGGACGTGCCACGAATCCTCCTGCTTCCATCGATCGGTGGAGGGCCGGAACCGAGCGACCCAGATACGACCTCGATCATCCACCAGGGCCGCGCCGAGTGCGGGGAGGGTATCGGGCAACAGATCCTCGGAGAACTCCGCGTCCATCAGGGATCTCACGAGGTCGGGCCGCACAGCCCGCAGCTTCTCGAAGCCGGCGTCCACCGTGTCGCGGACCGCACGCAGCAGGCTGTCCGAGAGCGGCAGCCGCCAGCCGTCCCACCGGATGATCCGCTCGACGTCGAGATCGCGGGTCTCGACGAAGAGCTCGTACCGCAGCCCCGATCCGCGCACGACCCGATCCGCGCCCACGGCCACGATCGGACGGTTCGCAAAGGGGGCGGGGGCGTCGAACCGCTCCCCCTCAATGCTGTAGCCCCCGGCGAATCGCCGGGGCGCCGAGCGCGCGAGGCCCGAGCCATCCAGCGGAAACAGCAGGGCGTCGCGTTGATCCCGCCGCGGAAGGCGTGGCGCTGCGGAGGAGTCCGGCGGCCCCATGACGTGGATCAGGAGGTGGTCGGAGTCGAACCCCCATCCGTCGAGCACGAGCGTCCCTTCGCCCGCAAATTCACGGCCGACGCGCACGGTGCTCACGAGCCCGCCCGTGGGGTCGAACTCCGTGATCCGGTACAGGCGGCGGTCGTACGCGTACGCGGTGTCGCCGGCGGCCAGCGAGAGCTCGGTGAGGTTCAGGAACTCACCCGGCCCTTCGCCACGGCCACCGACCCGGCGAAGCGGCTCTCCGTTCGCGCCGAACAGATACAGCTCGTGCGACTGCTCGTCCTCGACCAGCAGTCGTCCGTCGCTGAGCAGTTCGACCTCGCCCACGCTGCCGAGAAACGGGGGCGAGGCGCCGTCGATCTCGACTACGGGCGTCGCGGATAGCGCCCACTGCGGAAGATCCAGGACGCTTCCGGTGATGGTGACCCGTGCGACGCCCGCGCTGTCGGACACCGTCACCTCGACCGATGCCGGGGCACCCGGACGCTCGCCACACCCGAACAGCGCTGTGAGCAAAGCGACCAGGATCCGCCCTCGGCCCCCGTTCCGCATCCGGTCCCTCCCTTCACGCTTCAGGACACGCCGGTGATCTCGCAATGGTCTACCGGTCCAGGGGCTTCCGTGCTACCCCCGCCCATCGACGCGCACCACACTACGGCGCGCCATGGCGCCGCGGCAACCGGGGCCGCCTCCCGCCACCGACGACGCCGCGGTGCTCCGACGAGGCCCGCGCCCCGCAGCGTCCGGCAACAAATCGGCAACGAATGGGCGTGAAAACGGCCTCCCGAGACGAACCCGAGGCCGTAACCCGTTGTGCCACAATGATGCCGGAGGAGGGACTCGAACCCCCGACACGCGGATTATGATTCCGCTGCTCTAACCAGCTGATCTACTCCGGCCCGGTCAAAAAGCTCATCGGGCGGCCGAAACGTGTCAAGCGGGCGCGTCCGGATGTCTAACGTTACGGGGAGGGCCGCGCCGCAGGGTGAAGGGCCCACTCGGGCGCGACGTATCTGAAGGTGGACTC
>Ga0114931_10000863_pt1 | contig 38073 bp, 29 predicted proteins | sample 2SBtaG_FD_89579 | JGI IMG/M metagenome (GOLD analysis project Ga0114931, IMG submission 89579) | Deep subsurface microbial communities from Kolumbo volcano to uncover new lineages of life (NeLLi) - 2SBTROV14_V59a metaG | ecosystem: Environmental > Aquatic > Marine > Volcanic | place: Kolumbo... | reverse complement strand
TTGATATGGGCGGGGTGGTCGTGGTAGTCGTGGTCGTTGGGGGTGGCGTGGTGCCTACTGTATTGTCTAACACCCAATGAGGCATGGTAGTATTCCTCCGAATCGATTAAAGACCTTCTCTTGCAATTGCGAATCGGAAATCATTCCCCGATGCGGAGGTTATATCCATGCTTATTTCATCACCCTCTGCATATTCGTTGAGCGCGGTCGCATCGAATTTAATTCGTGCCGATGAATCGAACGCGACCGCCGTCAACCCCGTAACTGCTACTCCATTGATTTTCACGGTAACCGTGCAAGTTCCCGATCCCGTCTGACCAGCCATGTAAAGAATACGACCGGGGTTACCCGCCCATACTTCGGGATACCAAACCAATCCAGTCGGAACCGATCCCTTCATATCCCACGCAATCGGATCACGGAACAGGATCACACTTGAATCCGCTCTTGATTTATCCGCGATTCCCATCATCAATCACACTTTCTATTCGCTTTTAATCTCTCATGGCACCATAAGGTACCCCGACGACATGTAAACAAAAACGCATGCGACCATTACATACATAACACATTGTCGCCGGGACACCTATGGCTCGAAACGAGAATCAAGATCGTGTCATCCCTCTATCAAAGTAATCCAATAGACCTCTTGGCCAATGCAAATGCGGATTCAAGCGCTAATTGAATCAGTTTATTGCTGAATCCCTGCGTAATATCAAAACGATCTTGCACATACCGTTCGGTCTCATCCGCAAGATAGGCCTTTTCATCTGCCAAATCTTCCACTGTCATTCGATTGCGAAGAATGTCAAGGGCAAAGTTGTTGTCTCGCCTCATCATTCTCTCGGTAAAGGCATTCGCTTCATCAAATGTCAGTCGTTCAATAACCGGCAGGTATATTGACGCGAGTCCCTGAATCATTTTTCCGAATACGAATGTACCGTTGTTCGGGTATGTCGCTGCTTCACCGTTGCTCTTATCGAATTGAAGAAGGTTTGGGTTATCGTTGGCCATTGCCGCTTCATTCGATGATGTTGTTGGTTGTTCTTGATTCATGGTTGCCTTCCAATTACATGACTTGTAATTATATCGTTTTACCGTAATGCCGCTCAATCACATTTCACGACATTCCGCACCATCACTGCCCCGTTGTGCTATCTTGCCCCACCATGAGATTATCAAGGGCAGTCCATTGGCGTGAATCGGCTTGTATCCACTTGATTGCCCAATCCGGTAAGTCTTCATCTGATGCCTTCTCAGCCATCACGCGAGCATTGCTGGCGCTATCGCTGACGATTGATAGCATCTTTGGCGTAATCATCTTCGTGCTGTTGCACCCCGGAATTGCCACCATAATGAGCGTAGCGGCAATCGTACACAATAGAATAGGGATTACACCGCGGCGCGACATTGTACGATTGATTGTTTTATTAAGATTCATGGTATTGTCTCCTGTATTGGTTTTTCCGAAATAAAGATTGCCCCCGGCACGATGATGTTACTCATTATGCCGGGGGCGAGCGCGTAGGCTGTTTATTGGCTTCCTCGTGGCCAGCCGTAGAATTGTAACTGATGAATCTTAACTGATGAAGTCCCATCAATCTCAATAATCATCGGCTTTGACGGTCGTCCGATCAAGATGCCGCTCCCTTCCGGGCCATCTGCTTGCGTAAATGATTTCTCCGCTGCTCCGTGCGGTATGCTGACCGAATCATCCATCAAGAATACTCTGCTGTTGGCTGCAACATCAGATGCAAGATTACCATCCAAGGTTATCGTCGTTGAATCCGGGACTCCAGCCGAACCATCGAGAAGATCATCGAGAATCGTCGAGTTCAATCCGCTCCCGGTTTGAATAATAACCCGGTCTCCATTGGCGAATCCTGCTGAAGACTCGACGGCAATGTCGGCTTGACCCGATTTATTCTTGGTAGCATGACTGACCACTTTTGTTTCAAGTGTCGAAGTCGTCCGCTTGACTACCGATGCAGCCTTGTCTGAAACTGAATCAAGACGGATCATACACCATCTTGAATCGCCACCCTTGCTATCTGCCGGGATGACTACTTTCGCCAAGGTTGTACCAGTCGCCGATTTTGTGTTGATGCGTGGGATACTCATTCCATCCACCTTTCAGGTTGGCCCCGTGCGTCTTGGATTGAACCAATGGACACCAATGCCGGGGGAGTAATAATTGACCACTTTCAACGACGCAGCATAAGCAACGCGCTTATACCTGTTCTATTTTCATAGTAGTCGGCTTGTCAGTCGGATTCCGCATCTCCGCTAAATTATCTTTCATCTCATGGAATGGGGCCAGAATCGTATTGCTCACCTCCAACCCCCTCACCAATGAAATATCGAGTGAAATATCCAAAGATAACGAATCCGGGGGAAGCGCCGCACTATCAATCAATGCACGAACCAGCATCGCCACCAAGGTTGCCGCCAAATTACTGTTCGGTTCGATGTCGATGTTTTGCCTTGCAATCGCACTGCCCTCTTGGGCTTCGCATAATTTCAACGATAATTTCATAATTGAATCTCCATTGGTTTGTTAATACTTTGTTTTGCGACATTGAATAGCCTTCGCCATATGAGGGTAATCCTCAATCAATTTCCTCGCTATGTACGGTGATATGGTGTTGGGCACCTTGAATTGAATCCCGTCAAAGTCGTATGGGGCATACCACCGCACCAATTCTCGAATCAAATTGATCCCGAACCGTCGTCGCCGCTTGGCTTCCCGATTCGCGTACATGGCATAGGCCGCGTATGCTTCAGGCATCGTCTTGATCCACCATTCGGCGTATTTTCGTGGATCACGCAGCCTTCTGACTTGTGTTGGTGCCTGAATTATCTTGGGATCGACGATATGGATCGGCTCGATGATCGGTTGTGTGCGATCAATCTCCCCGCCAAGGCCGTCAAATAACCCTTGATCCTTCTCTGGTTTCTTATTATTCCGCTTCTTTCCGGTCTTGTTTATCTTCCCTTCAATATCTCGGCCCATCGACCTGCCATTGTTCTTTTTCTTCTTAGGTTCCTTCACTACGCACCGCCAATCTTCCCGGTTAACGAACCATTTTTACTAAACCATCCATACCCCCGGTACCCGCATGTTGTTAACAAACATCACAATGTTAACGAACACCCCAGATACGGATACCGGTTCTATGAATGGCGACTCAAAGAACCAAATGAGGATACTATTTTACGGATGCAACCGGTATTGGATAATCAGAATCAGTAATCATTTCTGATGCCAGTAATCTTTCAGCGCATGGTGCGCATCCCCTGCCGTCATATGCGTTTGGTCTTCCATCGACAACCGTTACGCTTCCATCTTCAAATCGTGCATCAAGCATATTAGTGAGCAATTCATCCATAAAGTTTCTAAGGTTGTTATGAATGTTCCTCATATCTGTTGGGGTAATGAATGCCCTGATGCTGATTGTTCCTCTTGTTTCAATGTATAATTGAACATCGACGGACTCACGATAATCGAGATTGTCGTACAATGGTATGGATGAAACATGGAATAGCGTCGGGATTACAATCTCATCCCTCCCAATGATCTTCTCCTCAACATCAACACCCATCGACCGTCCCCCGCTTGATCGTACCGATCCCGATTCCGTAATTGATGAATGTCGCAAATTGCGGATGAAATCAACAAACTTGATATCGACATTCTGTATCAACACGCATTCGAGTATGGTCTGAAATACTTCCTTGGAATATCCGACACCAATTGATTGTAAACACTTATTCATAAATGTTTTTGTCATCTGCTTCAAGGAGTGCCACTGGGCTGACATTTTCAATGGGCACACCACACGATCAAATGGTTTATGGATGTTGCGGATGCCGATCATTTCCGATTCATTAACGAATACCATCGGCTTGCTTGATTCATCTTTCTCATCAACGAGATCATACAATGTATCGACCATATCCATAGGATTGGAAACGATGATCTTATGATTCTGTGGAGGGAAACGGCTTATGTCAATGTCGCCATCGCAGTTGCGGTACGCAAGCAAATTACCCGCTGTAAGTATCCCGTGTTGCACCAACAGGTTATTAAGAATACCCTCTTTTTTCGCTTCCGTTTGTTCTGAAGCATACTTCAATAGTGCGTAGGCTTCTGGAGCATCACGATAATCATCGCTATCGAATGCTTCACTCGGTCGTTGAATTGTTGATTCCTGCTCCTTTTGCGAAATATCCTTGTTTATATTGCCGAAGTTCGGAGTGTCGCCGTCATCGTTGCCTTCGTAACCATTCCCTACTTGATCCATCGGTCTCATAATCGCCATGACTATTCTCCATTTCTTTTTTTTGAGTTCTTGTTAGTAAACTATTCCCGAATCAATTATTGTCGTTGGTAATTTCGTCGATTGTGTGTTGCCGTGAATCCTCGGGGCATCCATCATTGAAAAATAACGATGGGCATCCATCATCATCCCGGATCAAACGCATATGCGATGGTGCAGTGCGACGAATCGGCATCTTAGAATGAACAAATACTTGTGTGGAAACATGAGCAAGTTCACCTGAATCATCACAAACCGGATTCATTTTTACCTTGATTACAATTTCTCGCGCCGAATCATCGGCTGCACGATTTTCAAGGTCGTGAATTACTTTCGCCAGTTCGCTTTCGTAGGCCAGCCCAACCCTCCCTCCATCAATTTCTCCAAGTGATCCCATGTTCAATGCCTGAATCATTGTTCACCTTCTTTCCCGGCAATCTCTGCCGCTTTGAGTTCTTCATATAACTTTCGCCGCATGATCTTCACGGAGGCGGGTGCATCTACCCCAATTCGTACCCTGCATCCGTCTACGCGCTTCAATTGTACGATAATATCATCGCCAATCATAACCTCATCTTCCAATTTCATCGTCAATACAAGCATCTTGGGTTCCTTCCCGTTGATTACATCCATGTTACATGCCGGTACATTCGTCGTTCCATCCTATATCACCTGTTCTGTGGTTTCAAGTATGCAAGCCGACATAATTCAAAGAACATAAACTCATCAGATACACCAATCATCTCACGATGCCCATAATCTCCACACTTCCATACGATCCCCTGATCGAGAAACATGCCATAATCTCGAAGGCGTGTTACCATCATCTTCGAGAAGTCCGCCGGGCCTGTTCTGATGCAAACAATTGCACCGTAATTATATGGTTGGGCCGTGTATAGTTCGATCTTGAATGGATTATTTGGGAGGCACACACTACGAAACTTCTTTCCCCATCGGTTTGTTTCACGACCATTCTTATCAGTGTAAATCGCCTTTTGAATGACCTTTTCTTCAACGAGTCTATCGAGTGTTCTCCAAAGTAGGTTCGTGCATTCCCTTGTATACGGCTCATCTCCGGTATCCGACTGGAACAATGAGTGCTGCAAGGTATGCTCATTGAGACAATCATTCTTTGGGTAATTCGGGATGATTACGATTTCAGCATCACCAACGCTTTTACAGCCTCTCCTAAGGCTTCCGCAAATCGTCGCACGATTGATCGTATTATCACGATCAATCAGTTCACTGAAGGCTCCGATGATCTCAATCGCCTTCTGTCGGCTAATACGCTCTCCGGTTGCCATGACGCTCATCCTCGTATCTTATTGAAATAAGCCCCCCCTCCGCCGCGTGTCCACTCAGGTTAGTTTTATGCACGACGGAAGGAGGGGGATGTCATGCCGTAACGCACGGCATGGGAAAGACTCAATTCAGTTCAATCATGATTATCCTCTCTTGAGTTCTCTCTCGCAGTATCTAACATATTCCTGACCCCCGATACGCTCGGCTTCGCATCGTTGTTTTACCGTCGATGTTGGGAATCTTTTGACCACCCCAAACGGGCTAATGCAACCACCACGACCACGATCAATTTTACCATCTTTGAGCATCCTGTGTACCTTACCCGTAATTCTTCCATCGCTGTGTTCAATACCATCCTCCCAAATGTATTCGATACCCTTATGTCCCCAATCTGCACATCCTGCATCGGTACCATCACGACGCAAAATTAATATCAGCGCTTCCAAAGTATATGATGCTATTCTTGCGACTCCGTATGACATCAAAACCACCCTTCAATAACCGATTCTCTTTATGAATCCATCCCATTCCGGGTAGTCCAAATCTTTGTCTATCGACCCTCTTGTTTTATACACATATCCCACACACACATCACCATTCGCATCAAGGCATTCAACACCCAACCAACCATTGATATTTTCACCATTCAATTGTATCGGTTCCCCGGAATCAAGCCTTGTAATGGTTGGAGACCTGCCATCAGCCATTGTGTGAACAAGCGTGGGGTAATTCGCCGTCCATATTTTCGGTACATTCGTACCGATTGCTTCACTGATTGCTACCGCGTGTGCGATCACGAGTTGCTCCACGAATAGTTTCGCTGCAAGTTCAGTATTAAATTCTCGGTGATCTTCAAATTCGTCGTAGAGGATTTTCTCCACGACACCATCAACCGTTTGCCACACTTCCCACATAGGGTCGCTGTAATTGACTTTGTACCGCCATCCTTCGTACAAAGGATCATCAGCCAACCAGTGATGATCGGTCGTAGCCGGTGGCGGATCAATGACTTTCGACCAGTCCAGTATGGCTGACGGCTTTATTTCATTGACAGGATCATCCTGTTCAGTTTCCCACTCCATCCCGATTGCTTGCACTGTTGTCGATGTCAATGATTCTTCTTGGTGCGTGATTGCACCGACAAATACTCCGACTGTAATAATTACAGTAATGATAAATAATTCGTAAACTCTTTGACCGATTTCATTCTTCTTACGCATTTGTTTCACCTCACTTTTCTTGTTTATTCGAGTTTCCACCTTCTGTAATTTTATTGAGCATCGCATCACACAATTTAACAAGTTTAGGTTTTGATCTTTTTCTTGCATCTTCCCGAATCATTTTGGTGTCGCTAATTATTCCTTCTACCACGCTTTGACCGATGTCTTTAGGAATAACACCGGCATCATCATATCTTTTTATTATTGCTTCTACTAATGATGCAATTTCATGTTCAAGCCCCATCATCACCACCGTCCTCACTTCGCTCCATCATGCCAAGAAGCACACCCCGTAAATGGTCGTAATCGCTTTCATCACTCATATATCTACCGGATATTCTTAGTTGGCCCGGAATCATTGGAACATCAACAAAACAATCATTGTGATTATCAAATGGGCACAACACTGATTCTACAGGATTGAAACTGTTTGCGATGACATAGCCGTCTTTATTGATTTCCCTTATCCCTACATAGAATCCTAAGATTGTTGCATCCATCTTGATCTCAATTACTCCCCTTCCATGTTCATCCTTCTTGATGTTTACTGATTGGTAATCACTACCCCCGACAATCCCTTTGTGTGAATAATTTCTTGTATATTGATTGTAAATTGCCCCGCTTATTTTGACATCAGCACCTGCGACAAGTGCAGCAACGATGTTATCATTTCTCAACAGCGCCACCACTCGTTCACGCACCCGCTCGAAATCTGACTTTGATATTAACATCATTCACCTCTTATTGTTGACCGACTCGTTCGTTCCAAATCTTCTTGATTATGAAACCCTGCTTTTTACTCACGACATACGGCCTTATGCTTCCATCATCATTGCTCAGTCTGTGGGAAATATCCTCAATGAAATCAATCTCCCATACAGTCATATCAGCGCCCTGCTGCTCGATCTCATCCACCATCTTGCGTAGTTCATTCTGTTCCTCTTGGCTGATTACCGGCAAATGAATCCTCCTCTCTGTTCCATGTCTCCCCATTCGCAAATCATAGAAGAATGGGTAAACATAGAGCCGCTTCCAAAGAATCTTCCATGCTGCCTTGCGCGTCATTTCATATTCTTCACGATCGCTGATTATCAATTCTGTTTGTAATTTCCCACCATCATAATCTTTCCCGCAAATCGGATTCAGTTCTACACGAAATCCGCTACGGATTACCTGTTTTTGCTCACATACACGAATGGCTTCATACGGCTTCATCTCAACATTGGGATGAAAATGCTGTATTGCTTTCTTGAAATTGCCGGGCCAGTAGATGCCGTTAGGCCCCCATTCTTCTGGTAACGACCATGCCTTGCATTGTGTGTATGAATCATGCGATTGCATTATTCTCAACACTTCAACACCATTCAATCGTACCACTGCGACGCGCGATCTTATGTCGGGCCAATGAAGAGGCGCATCTTCCATTTCGATCGTCAAACGATCCTTCATATGGTCAACATGGATAGCAACCGGCTCGATGTCATCTGTCAAAGAATGAATCTCGAATGAAGGGTAGTTCGACATTTCCCCTGCCAAAGTCCACGATCCCCGCCTTGGAAATACATTGTAATCCCAATCCCAAACATCAGGGACACCATCAACCTCGTGTGGATCAGGTACGCCATATTCGTAACGATTCCGTCTGGGTGGTATGCCATTGGACACGGTTACAAAATTGAATCTGCGGTCGTGAACCGTTCGATATTTACGATTGACCCACCTTCTTACGAGAATTGAACATGACGATAACTCGTGTCCCTTGAGCGCCCAGTCGGTAGTATATTTAATACGCCGGTGATGCACGCTTATTTCAATCTGATCTACATTCATCATGCTACAGGTCATATGAGCCATGATCGCAATCCTCCAACGGTTGTAAGTATACCACCATCGTACTGCTAATGCAACTGGAACGATTGACCACGACCATCTGCGGTGATATGAGCAACGATTACGCCAATACCAATAACATTCCCCTAACGGATTTTGGTTTGAAATTGAAAATCCGCAGAATGTAACATTTTTACGCTGTAAGCGTTTGGCGTTCAATTGCTTACAACAATTGTTACGCGCTCCCCGTGAAACAGTGTGTAACATTTCGTAACATCGGCATTTATATCCTCATGAACATCTATCAACGATTCCGAAGTATGATTCAGTCATTTGCTGATAATTGATAGTCAAAACTCAAGTAACCTAAGTATTTGACCGATCAAACGATACGCATCGGGGTACCGTACACCGATTTCCTACTGCCAATTTCACACGATCCGATCGAGACAACGATCGTAACCATCGGAAGGAGACATATTTACGGATTAGGCTCAACTGATTTTCACTCGGTCAACAACAAATTACGGAAGGATACCTAACAATGCCCGAATACTCAGGTGTTTCCCCTATTGACAAGTGTACGCTATACCGTACAATAGTAATGAGCGCTAGTGATTTCGCCGTTGATCTCACGGCTCAACTGATTCTCAATGCTTTTTCAAAGGAGCAAAGCAACATGACTCATATTCAACTACATCCTGTAGAAACAATCTCATCGGAAGATCGTGCCAAACTGATACCCGGATGCCATGTAGCCGTGGCTCGTAGACGGCTTAGTAGCCTCCACGGTGATCCCCTGATGGGGTCGAAAGAGGTTGGAATCGCCATGCTGGAACGCAAGACGATCAACGATGAGCCTCAATTCGTAGCGATTACATGGGGAAGAATGCTGTCAACGAAATACGCAAACAATTTCAGCCCGTTTGATGTCGTATTTATTGGCTTCACTTATGAACCCGATGGTACACGGCACGCATCCTACGAAATGATACTTTGATTCATAATCAGATTGGAGAACAAACAATGGCAAAGAAACAAATAACCAAGGGACAAAAGCAAGCCGCTTGCGATTCACGAACCTACTACCGGGCCTTGCATAATTCGGGCAAAATAATACCCGACAGGTGTCGAGTTCCTCACTGCAAAAGGTTGACATCCATTCGATACCTTGGTATGGAATTGTGCGCGTTTCACAAGGAAGCCGTGTATCGTGAAGAGGACAAATCCCGTGATGATCGACGACGCGACCGCACCCAAGATAAGATCGGGGGTGAATCGTGAAGATCAAACTACCATCAAGAATCAAGAGTAGTGATTTTTACTTGTATATTGAGAATCAGTCCGCATGGCCGGATTGGTTCGTGAATGCCGTGGTTAAGTATTCCCTTGCGATGTTATCTGATCGCGTCAACGATCGACCGCGTTGTGATCGCACCATCCAAATCAAAAGTAAATTGGGGTCAAGTACGGGATACGCAACCTACAAAAGAATCAATGTAAACATGAGTCGCAAGCCATTAATCCTAACAATGTACCCGTATGCTGATGGGTATTCACGCTACAAATGGATCACCAAACGGCCTGTGTATTCACATGCCGAAATGTTTGTGGTGTTTGTTGCTCACGAAATAAGCCATTGGTATCAAGCATCACCTTATCGCGTCCCAAAACTTCCCAATGGCAATGATAATAACGCCAAATGCGAATCCATCGCCTGCCGTGAAAGCCATCGCGTACTCGTAGCATGGAGACGAGATCGCTTCAAAGTTCTCCGTTCGGCGTTGGCCAAACACCGTAAGAAACAAAAAGCCGATCGGCAACGACAACTGAAAGACGAGAATCGTAGACGGTTACGCAATTCGACCGAGTTCAAACTTCAACAAGCCGAAAAAAAACTCGCCGAATGGGAAATGAAAGAGCGCAAGGCAAAGCGTTTCCAAGCAACCTATCGACGGAAGATTCGATCACTGAATGCTGCAATCACTCGTAAGCGAAACGCCAAGAATGAAGGGAGCCAACAATGAGCATCACCTACACCAATCTTCGCCGGGTGGTACAGCCCGGTGATTTTATCTTCGTGCGTACCCGGCGTGGGAAGGCAATTGCACGGGTCGTGCGGTTCGGACGATCCCGTTGTAAGAGACATGAGTATCTTGTGGCTGAACGATGGTGTGGGAAATCACGCCGCTTCCTCAGCCCGGCTCGTGTTCCCGATGGCAATTTCGTACGCAAGATGCGGCCTCTGGAGATTCCGATGTCGCTAACAAGTGTTCTTGTCTGAATCAAATCAATAACTTATTACTTCTTGGAGAACATCATGCAACAAAATGAACCCAAACGACCACAATCATCATTTCTCGTTCTTGGCGATATGAACGATTACCAATTCGGACACGGTGATTACGGACTACTGCGACTGCTTGACGGCTCCGTACATGTCGCCTGTCGCTTTCCCTCACTGTATGAGGGTGGTCGGCCAATCATCGTACTACTTGGCCTTGTCGTCGGGGCCGTCGGGCCGGTGAAACCTGATAAGAGCAAACTGTTCACTCCGTCGGGTGCTGATGCCTACACCCGGAAGAAGGCTATCGAACATGCCCGCATATGGTTGAAACGCCACCCCGCCGCACTCATTGATGACGGCCTGTGGAAAGATCGGGGTGATTACCGCTTTGAAAGTAATGATTGCCTACATAATTCGGATGTTCCGAAAACCCGTTTACGCAGTATGAAATCATCCAATCGAATCAATTACACTGCCGCCAGAAACGCAATGGGCCGGGGTCGCCGGTAAGCGTATGGAGAATTGCTCATTGAATCTTCCAGACTCCAATGATATTCCGATTCAAACGCGACTTCGAGATGTTATCCATGCCAAGGGTTGGACGGTCTCGAAGGTCGCGTTTGAATCGGGCCTCCGCCGGGCCACCATCTCCGACATCCTCAACAATCATACCGCATCACCAACAGCCATAACGCTACTACGACTTGCCCTTGTCCTTGATACGAGCGTAGACTATCTTGTTGGCACCGATCTATTCATCGGTCATCAACCACCTCAGGATGAATGCAATGGCGACGGTGTTCAAAATCCAACGATCAAAGCCGTATGTCGGTGAATATACCGATGAGTTCGGGGTGAGAAGACGAATATACACCGGATTGCGCCGTCGTCGTGATGCTGTTCGCGCTTTGCAAAATATTGAACAACGAGCAAAATACAAACGATTGGTGCGGGATGATACCGTTCGAGACTTTGATACGCATCTCGGTTGCCCGGTCGATCATCACCTCCAGTTCTACGAAACATTCCTCAATGATAAAGGGGATTCGCCGGGGTACATCGTACAAACCCTTCGCCACCTACGACGCATCCTTGACGGTATGCGAATCAAGTATCTCGATGCCGTCGTGATTGCCGACAGCCGTGAACGATCCGCCGATGAACGATTCCGCCACTGGCTCCGCGATACCAGCCCCACCGATCGGCATCGTCGTCACAGCATACTGGAATTCCAGCGCTTCCTCAAAGTTCTCGCCGATCATCATCGACTCCCGCCGACTTGCCCCATCCTCACCATGCGCCCACCAAAGATTACCACTTCTCAAACCCGTGATCGACGAGCGCTCACCGAAGATGAAATAGAATCGCTCATGCAAGCCGTCAGCGTCTCACACCACCGATTCAAGATTGCGCCTTATGATCGGGTTATGCTGTACCGAACGGCTCTACAAACGGGCCTCAGGCGTTCAGAAATCGCCGCATTGAAACCCTGTCATTTCATATTCGACTATGAAGCCGGGCCTGTTCTCCGCTGTGATCCCGAATGGTCGAAGAATCGTTCACTGGCCTACATCCCGCTGGTCGAGCCTTATTTGTCTGATATACGCGAGTATTTACAAAACAAGCCCGCTCAAAAGCGGGCTTGGTCTGTTCCGTATAACACGGCAAGAATGTTAAGAAGTGATCTGCGACTTGCAGGCATTCCGTATGTCGATCAACATGGTCGCGTTGCCGACTTCCATGCCCTCCGGCATACCTTCATCACTCGGCTTGTTTTGGCCGGGGTTGATCTGGCGAAGGTGCAACTTCTTGCCCGGCATTCGACAATTCGACTGACGATTGAGACCTATTCGCATCTTTCGATACCAGACTTGGCAGGAGCGCTATCTCTGGCCGCACGCAAGGATTGCATCCCATCTTCGTAACTTTCCCCGAACCATCAATCTGCCCCCAATCCGATTCGTATTCAATCTCCGGTAAGATTACGACTTCACCATCGCAATCTATGCGTCTCCAATCTGATGCTTTCTGCGGTAATTCTTTTTCCGAAAGAGGAACGGTATGCCCCCACTCCCAACACGGAGAAGTATCCATTAGAATCTCGGTATATAAATTACCTGATTGCCGTTTTTGTGATTGCAGTAACATACGCCGAATTGCGTGATACATCCCCCGTCGGATACTTAACCGAACCCACATCGCTCGATCCGGGTGCATATCAATGTCCCTACAAATCGGCTCCTTTTGCATGTTGAAATCTGGCCACATGGCAAGGAATCGCATCAGATTCATAACATCCCCGTGTGTGGCCTGCGTGTCATCATCGACATGATCGGTAATCCATGCAACCAACATATGCAAATGCCGGTGTGCAATGAATGCCGCATAGTCCATGCGAACCGGAGCATCCTGTGGCAACATCATCGCATCCGGGCATAACAAAGTCTCGTGATTGATAAACTCCATTAGCCCTTGAAGGGTCTCGATTCGATACTTAAAGAGTGGTACCTGTTTGTTTCGGTCATTCATTCCTCCCTTCTCAGGCGCTGGAATGTAGTTCGGTGCTGCTGCATTCGTTCTTCCATTGTTTTCTGTCATCGTTCTTTGTTCCTTTCAACGGTGTTATTGTTCTCCAGCATCAGTCGATACAATTCATCGGGGGACATGAAGCATTCCTCTATGCCTATCACTCGTTGAATTGAAGTTACGCACTGCATCGGAACCGAACCGACACGCTGGCCATTGGCCCATTGTAGCGATCGTGCCTCCTCAATTCTCCAATCCTTCGACCACCTTTTCGGGTTGGCACTATATGGGTAAGTTACTTTCAATAATTCTGTGGGGGGGATCGGACGATGCCTGACATCGTAAATCAATTGGCCCGCGATTCCTAAATCGTATATCAGGTTGTTGATAAGAAGATTGCAATGTATGAAATCGGAGTATTGAGCCGTCGTTGCAATCGCCCATCGTGCGGCTTTTCCGTGATCGGGTAATCGCTTTGCGTTCTTCTCCAACCACTCGGAATAATCATCGACTGTGAAGAATGCTACAAATGATTCATCAATTCCGTCGGTGTAATAATCACCGGGACATCCGACTTGCTCGGTTTGACACGACCCCTGCACTCCGCAAGGGATGCCGACAACATCTCCGCCCTCTGTTTGTCGGTCAGTGATGGGTGTGTTGACAGGTGAAGCGCTGTGATGTTGCGGTCGGTGAAGAGCATCATCAACACTTCCAGCGCGTGATTGCGGTTGAGTCCGATCCTTCGACATCGTTCTACAAATGCTTCATGCGTATCCCGCGTAATATCATACCGTTTCGTAGCCATCTCTTATTGCCCCGGCTCGTGTGCGGAATCTTTTGAGACCGCCCCGATGATTACCCGGAAACCCAAGCGGGCCAATATCCGCAATAATGGTACCATCATCACCGAGATAGGCTCGATGTTCACTGGTACGCCCGTTCGCATTCAGGCAAAATTCTCCCCAAATACGGACGATCGAATTATCAGCCAATCCTGTATTGTAATAAACATCAACCCCGCGCGAGTTTACGCCGTCTGGTGGCTTGAAGGTGCTGTCTCCCGGCGCTCTGTGCTTTCCAACCGGGCCGAATCTCTGTTCATAAATAATTTTGTTCGCTGTGAAATCAAGCGAGCGTACACCATCGAAGAATCGACGATCACCAATGCAAAAGTGAATGTCCCCGTTTATCAACCAAACAGCGCGTAGGTGATTCTGATCTTGAATGAATTTAATAATCTCATACCACTCATTCGTGAAATTCTCTACGAAATGCTCATCACCATGTACCGCTGTCAATACATCCGACCACGGCGCTTGCCCGCAAATAATAAGATATTCGCATTTCGGATCGGCAATGACTTCCTGTTTCAGCCATTCCTTTTGCCCGGCCCCGAAGATGGTGATATTACCTCCGCTGGTCGCTTCATCACCCTGATCGTCCCGCCAGAATCGCATATCAACCATCGCCATTTTCAAGGGATACCATTTGAATTGACGGAAATCAACCCGGTCAAATTCATTGACATTGGTGTATGGCGAGTTCAGGAACCCTTTACTCGCCACATGGTACCATGCCTTTTGCGCAGCATCCCACAAATCCCCCTTATGAATCGTCTGACCCTGTGCCCAGTGAGGGCCTTGTTGCGCCCTATCCTTGCCATCTGCACCCGTCGGATTCAACCCGACTCCCATGAAATTCGTTTCGATGAATCCCTTGCGTGATGCGGCTGTGCAATTATTGAATTTTTCATGGTCATCAGCCAGAACATACTCAAAGTGTTTACGCCGCCACTCGGCCAATTCTGATTCTGTTTCCACTTTGAAGTATTCGAGATAACATTCCTCCTCCGTCATAAAGTAGGCGTTGTCGCTGGCTGTAGGCGATTCGTAAATCGCATCTCCCAGCATCACCAACCCATCGGTGATTCCCTTCTCGTGTGCTTGCCGGTAATGGTGGTACGGTTGCGTCGCCGATTGATCGTTGCAATAAGTTTGCACCAAACGAAACGCGCTGCTCAAATCGTCCGGGATTGATCTCGGTTGTAAGGTTACTTCGAGTGTACGGGTCGGCCAGTATATTTCAGCCGGAACACTTGATCGGTAAATGGCTACTTTCATCCTAAACTCATGGCCGTATTGCCGTAACCCCGTCGGCATCAGGTGATTTTGATACCATACCGCAGGGTCAAGAGCAACCTCACCGAGATCAATCAGGCTCGAATCCCCATCGCCGGGCCATGTCGTACCCGGAGCCGCCCATAACTTCGCTTTCAGGTCTGCGACACCAGTCCAATTGTCTCGGAATCTCCCCGGATGTCCCCACACTTTGACGCTGATCGCGTCTGAATCACCATCCTTCAATTGCCCCAGCATTCCATCTCGATGATTCACGACATCATATGCCGATTCAAGATTGCCGCTGATCCCCAATTTATTGAAGTCATCCATGCGAAAATAACGCATGAAAGCATAATACATATCGAAAGTCTTGCCTGAATGCACCGTGAATTTCTTGTTGTGCATCAAAAACTGGTTCATCTTAATCGTGATGTTGTGGTTCTGATACCGAAGTGAACCGACCTCCGTGAATGAATTGATCGGTTCTCGCGCCTCGCTTTCCTGACTCAACCAAAATCGGAAATCTCCATCACTGCTTCCCGATGATGCTTTCCAATAAATGAGACAGGTGAACCAATGGGTGGTATCGATGATGATGGTACTGCTGGTGATGTTGGTTGAATCATTAAATTCAAATTCTATTTTCCCGTTTTGTACCATGTGCATTTTAAGAATCTGCTGGATACCGTTCACCATACGCATGACTCCAACATCAGCACCATTCGCAGATTTTACATCGCCACAAAAACGAAACAGGAAGTAGCCTTCATCAACCTCATTATGCAAGGCCGTGATGTCTTCCCCCGTCAGGTGATAACCCGCCTCCAATGCGACCTCTGTCATGTCGTTTTGCACTGGGGTGGATAGACGCATAACCGTAGCGCCGTTGGCGTTTAATGGGTCTTCAACCATAACAGGTGATGCGCCGGTGTTTTTGGTGTTGGTTGCTAACCCGCGAATACGATTACCAGTTACCGTACTCGTGAAGGTCAACCAATCCGATCGGTCAAACTCGAATACGGTTGCAGGTGAAAGTGGCATCGTCTCGATCCTTAATTAGTCAAAACGCTCTTTGTGATGGCGTTCCCTTCGTTTATTCATCTGGTCTCGATTGTGGTCAATGACCTCCTCCAAACTTTGCACATTATGTCCTTCATCCTTCAATCTTTGTAAGGTTAGCAAGGTCAAGGTGTGCATTCCATCACTCACCTCACGCAAAACATCATCAGATTCCCGCATCCTTCCAACAAAGAGCCAAACAATCCATGCCAATACAATCAATGATGGTACCTGTTGTGCGATCTCTTTAATTGTTTGATCCACGATTAATGACCAACCCTTCTCAATACAACGCCGGATTGTTGGGAGATATGATTCGCTGAATCATAGGGACATGATCCGTACATCTCTATGAGGAAGATAGATATTAAATATCTTCTTCTTAGTATGTTGCCTGTTAAATTGTTGAAAACTTGTGAGAATTATTCGTATCTCTTGCAAACACAACACTATATGGCATTTGGCAAAATGTTGAATAGTTTGCAATTACTTGTTAACCGATGATGCCAAGTTATGATTACATTTTTGCATCCATTGTGCGGATACGAACAGTTTATTAACACGGCCTGCGATTGTTGCCATTAATTGACAGCATACGACAGGATAATAACAGGTTTTCCACATAATTATTAACAGGGTTTGGGAGCGTGCTGAACACACCATAAACCATCTACGGTTGCTGACCGTAGGCATCTCGACCCGGATTTTGTGATGCCCCTACACCTCTTGTCGGATGATATATCCTTGGGTGGCTTGATTGCCTCAGCCGGATTCCAATTCATTCGCCTTCGTGATTCAATGTTGCGACTTCCGCGTCCGGATAGACCGCGCGGGGTACGATTGGTATTCATGGTTGTTTCTTTCAAGGCTTGCGTAATATGAATTTATGCCGCGTTTCCATAGCCGCGAGACCTTCAAGAAGAATGGTCTGCATCACGGCTGCATCGGAATGATACCCGAATGCGGACTTGATTCGATCAATACGATTCCGCGTTTCTTTCGAGATTCTGGTGCGGATAGCGACATTAATGAAGTCATCGCTTCCCTTGCTGTTCATATTTACTTGCTTCGTTGTTTGTTGTGATGCGTTCATAGCACTCGTATTGTACCCCGCCCGATGCCTCTCCGCAATTATGAGTTCCGTCGAAGATTGACCATTGAAGCCACACTCGGTTTTCGACCTGATTCACTCCTTTGATGCACACGGTTGCGCCGCAGCATAGTGAGCAATTCTTCGGATAACATGGCCGCCGCATCAAGCCGATCGTTGGGTTCTGATATTTCATTTACAAGAGTGTGGTCGAATTGTTCCGATGTTCGGGGGTCTGCAAAGACCGATGGATGAACCGCAATCTCACCATCTTCGAGCGGAGGCTGCATAATTTCGAGAATACGCTCCAGTTTATCGCGTGTTTCCCAGAAATCCTTGACCTGAACATGCCCCAAACCCTTGTCCAGAAGCGCATCTCGAAGCCGTTGAATGTAATTCTTGTGTCCCTTCAAGGTGATGTTCGCCTCTGCGACGATCTTCGTTACACGGAACCGGCGTGCAAGGTCAATGGTCGCCTTCATGTTCTCACCGAAACTTGATCGGAATTCGTCAACATGCCGTAGATAAATACAGCGCTTGTCCGCCCACCGATTATCAACCGTACCGATTAACCCTTCAAGTGAGCGCAACACGCAACCAATAGCAACCGCGTGTTCATCGCCACCGAGACCACGGCTCGGATCAATCGCCATAATCATATCCTGATGCGTGTCAACAACCCGGATCGGGAATTTACCCGGACGCAATGGCATCTGATCTAAATCATGTTCGGCAAGGTCAAGCATAACTTCAAGTCGGAATCTCGGTTGAGGCCTGTTGGCATCCCGCCCACGCTCACGAATAAGTTGCTCGGTCGTCTTCACTTCGGGGAAAGTGCTTTCATCATTCGCATCAAGACCGGGTATGAGGAGGCGTGAGCCACGCTTGGAAAGAGGCTGATCCACTTTGGATGCGTAATCATCATAATCATCGGATGGTTCTATCCCCGGAAGCCGGTTGTAAATGGTGTAACGCTGCTTGGGAGTTCCGAGATAAACCCGTCTCGCACCCTCCGAACAAATGAAATCATATTGGGCTACCTGATCTATGATCTTCTCGCGTAAATCTTCCGTGCGCGAGTTCTTCACGGTTTCAATATCGTCGAATATGACATGATCGCAGTGCCTGCCGGTGGCATCTCCGAAGATTCCGACCGCATACATATTCGGGTCTTGATTCACCCAATCCGTGCGTGCGAAACAATTAAACTCATCAGCCCTGTTGAGATTCCTTGGGTCATTACGATCCATGCTTATTCGTTGGGGAGCAAGATGACGCAACCAAGGGATGAAATTGAAGGTACGCCGAACCTGTGAAGTAAATTGTCTGGCATGGGGGTGGTCTTTATGAACCACAATGATGCGATGGTTTGCATCCCGGTACAGTAACCATGAGCAAAAGAAGACCGTCATGGTGCTTTTTGACCATTGACGGGATGCCATTAAGAGAACATCGCTCTCCTCAAAGTTGGAAACATGGTATGCGCTCAACCATTGAATCGGTGCGCATGTTCGACGAATCGCTACGCGCAAAGACATATCAAAGAAGTACCCGAAATCAATCGCCATTCGTATGTAATGCTGGCGATAGGTCGGACGCTCTGGCCAGTTCGCCGGTTGTACCCATCGTGGTGGATTGGTGATATACGGGTAATTCTCAATGAGCCGGTCGAGCGCCGGGGTATCAGATAGGTTCGGTTTCGGATTCGATTCCATGCCACTCATCGGTCTGGTATCGTTGATTGCAAAATATTAATGTCTTCACCAGTACCGGAGTAAACACTGTTCATCGCCACGGAAAGAGGCGACACTGATGCCCCTCCCGGCATACTCTGCTTCTTCCCATCGGCCTCTTTCCTTTGCCCTTCCTGCTTATCCTCAGCCCGCTTACGAGCCATCTCGCAAAGTTCAAGGTCGAGTTTGGCTTTGGGGTCTTTCAGAAGCCACCATTGGAGTTTACGCCAAAGAACCTCATCAAGCGCTCGACCAACCGGATCGACGGTTTCCGACATCTCAGACGGGTAGTGGGGTACCTCAATTTCTCGAAGTTCGGCCAGTGTACGCCTGCGCTCTCGATATTTACGCTGATACTGCGCCCGGGATTCCGCATCCTTGTCGGTAGTTGTACCGGGACTTCGGCGCGTTCGCTTCTTGGCGACCTTCTTCTTTCTGGAGATTTTCTTTTTTGGCTGTGCCAAGGCAACGGCCCCTCGGCTCCCTGTGTATTACACGGGGAATGTTGTTTCTGTCCAATGTTTCAGTAGTATATAACTCGAATTGCCGCTGGCCATCGCCAAACGGTATTGCCACCCGGCCTTGATGAACCCCTGCAATTGCCCACGCTGTCCATTGCTTTCATTCCTACGACCCCACCACTGATCTATTGATTGCCAAGATGATGCGTTGTCTGCACGCATTTGAAGTTCTGGTAAGTTACGATCATTTCCGCCTTGCGTTTCCACAAAGTGCGCTTTCACCCACAACATCTCTGTTCCGGTATTGGTGTAGGTAACGCCGACCTCCCGATCCGTACCACCCCCATCCAGTTCAAATCGTGTAGTCGCTAATCCCGATCCATTCTCACCGAATGATGGTATAGTTGCCAAAAGGTTCGGATCAATCTTAATTTCCGTTACAGCACTATCTTGGATATTCACCGTCGCCACGGCATCGTTCGGGAAATTGGACGCTGACCAAAATGTAGCACTGACCTCCGCATTCAAGTCTACCAGATAGACCTCACCATCCTTGATATGCCGGGAATAAATACTGTCATCCGGGAGTGTGTCAATAACCACTGTCCCGGTGATCCAACGAATAATCCCCTCCGTACCGATGGGGGGTTCATCAAAGATAATATCGTTTGGTGTTACTGCGTTGTTGATCGTGTAATGATCGGTATCCTGTACTACGCCGTTGATAATCGCAAAGCACGACTCCTCTGTAAGATTCTTGGAATCCGTGATCGTCCAAGTTGTCTGACTACCATCGGGATCGGGGGTTAGTTTATATCGTTTCGGCCCGGTCTCAACCTGAATACCACCTCCAATCAATCCCTTGACTTGGCCGAATGTTACCCATGAGTTATCGGTGGTGGCCGCTGCTGCGTTCTTCCCTTCGAGCGCTTGCGCATCCCAATTACCATCGGTACCCTTCCCCAAACGCTCCCACACTTGATCGTAGGTGTCTTGCGCAATGTTCAGCATCGTCTGCGCCTGCAAGTTCATAAACGATTCTGGACTCATTGTGCCCGCTTCAAACAAGGGTCGGGATAATGGTGTGCGACGAATAATGAGAATATCATCACCGCCCGGATTGGGCATCAGGACTTCACCACCGACAATCCCCGGCATTTTATCGACCAATCCCGTATTGACGATCTCGAATTGCGAACCCGTCTGTCGTGTGGTACCAACATAAACCTCAATATCACATATCGAATTGGCCGCCATACTGAACGGAAGCCGTAACGGATCATCGACTCCGTAATTGGCGGAAGTGTATCGAATGAGTGAGTAGCGTCGGGTCTCATCCCATGTATAATTGCATTGAACAGGCATATCAGCCCCTTTCATTGAATCGTATTCTATCTCGCTTGCGCTTCAAGCCTCCGCTGTTTTCTATAGGCTTTCAATTCCTCCGCGTTCATTCCTTCTTCCGCCTTTATTCGTGGTATGGCATCAAGAACCTGACGCAATTGATCGCGTAATATCCGATTCTTCTCGCCGACCATTTCATCAGCACCCATTTCACGAGCCGCCATTCCAAGCGCTTTCATCGGGGTTGTCTCCCCAACAACCAGTACCCGGTAAAGACGGTCGATGTCTCCCTTCGTGAGCGCCCGCCCCGTAACTGCCGCCTTGAGAAGCGCCTGCCCTGTCAATTGCCAGTCATTCAATACCGAAACGGATGGGGGAAGTAACTGCGAAATCCCCGTGCTACCGATGCCACCCCGTCTCGGCATCAGCGTGTCAAGGAGCGCACGCGATGGTCGCTCATATAACCCAAGTAATCCGCTTCCAACGACCAATTCAGCCGCATATCGTGCCGGATTCTGCATCTTCTTTTCAATATATTCCTGTGGGTCTTCCCCACGCATGAGCGCTTTGAGGAAGTAGGCTATCGCAGTTCCGATCATAAAGCCACCAAGAACCATTGCACGCTCTTTGCCTGTCCCATTCGTCAATGGGAGAACGATTTTGCTCACCACTGAAATCGCATAATTCGTAAAGGTCATCATCAGATTGAATAATGGATTGTGGGCTGACACTGGCCGTGATCCAGCGTGCCCGGTTGGTGAGTATCGACTGTCTACTTCATCCTCTACCGCGTTTGCAAAGTTCTTTGCCGCTCGCTCGTATTTCGTGTCGCGTACCTTTTCCCGATTGTTGGATCGGCGCGTTCTCGAATCACGCACCGTCGGATCGGAATCATCACGCGATCGTCGCCGTGCTTCTTGTACGAAATCCGGTTCTTCTCCACCATCATCATTTGGTTGGTCAGGTTTATTGAGTGCCTCCAGCCGTTCCTCAACCTCTTTCAATTCCTTCGTGGCCGCTTCAAGTTCATCCATCTTTTTGAATTTATCGTTCGCGTGTTCTCTTATGGACGCGATTTCATTCTTGTTTGCTTCAATTTCGTTTCTATAGAACGGGATATTAGAATTATTCATAATTGACGGGTTCGTTCTTCGCGCCATACCCTTCAGTATACGATCAGCATTATCGACCTTGGAATCTTCCTGACGCACAACCTCAGAATCTCTGTAGGTTCCTTTCTTTAATACGACTCTAAGAACATTAATACCTCTATCTTCATATTCAAAAAATATGTCCCAATCACGGAATTTGATGGTTGTGCCGGAATACTCATATTCTGCCAATTCTAAGAGTTTTGCTAATTCAGCAACCGCCTTCTTCCGATCGGTGATCTCAACATCATCAATATCTATGATGAATTTACCATTGTGATCGTCAATATACTTTTGTGTTTCACTTGCAATCTTCTCCAACATCTTCACTTTTCTCTCATCTTCGTCTATCTTCTCAATCAATTGCTTCTCTCTGCGCAACATTCTGAATTGGGCTGTTCGGTGTGAGTTATGTTCGATATTAAGTCGCGTAACTTTGTCCGTTAATTGCAGCCGCTTCATCAGATCAGGATTCCCCGATGCAATGGCGCTCAATTGTGCTGCGTTTAATGAATTACCATCTTCATTTTCAAACCGCCGAACAGTTACATCTCCATCCCGGAATTGCTTTATGAAATTGGCCTTTGCCTGATTCAGCCCGTACATATAGGTATCAAAACTCAATGTCCCTGTTCGACTCATTGAAAGATAGGTATTAATATCAATGTCTTTATTCAAGTTCCCTTCACGCCAAATACGCCCGTTACGCTGCTCCGTGGCCGCCGGGTTCCATAGAGCATCGAGATGATGCACCTGTAGAAGATGCTGTTGGACATTCACCCCGGTACCCAAGACTTCGGTTGATCCAATTCCAATCAACGCTTCACCAGCATAAAGGCGTTCGATGGCAATCCGTTTTGCTCTCTCAGTCATTCCGCCCTTGAATACAATTACTTTATCTGCTGGGATTCCGCCTGCTATTAGTTTATTCTTAATATCATCGTAAACGGAGAATCCCCAATCATTCGGATGAACACCCATTTCGGAGAAGATCAATTGAATCTTGCCCGGATTATCATTATGGACTTGTAATACAGTCTGTACGGCCTTGTTCAATTTGCTGTTCGGAACATCCTCGTACTCAGCACCAATCAACCGCATGTCGATCGACGATTTTCTGGCATCCGTGCTTATTTTGAGATGATTGTCTTCCTTCCTGTTCCTTGGGTCAAGATTTCTCGCACGGGATTGAATCATCTGCATGTATTGATGCTGATCGTCAGTCATCGGTATTTCAATCGCATGGTCATGTCGGTTTGGACGACTAACCGCACTTACACTTTCCAACCTTACTGAATCCAATACACCCCCGACCATTGAGCGTAGTTCCGGTATGTTCACGAATGCTGATAGCCGTGTTACTTTCGCAATTTCACCACGAGTATTCGCTTCAAAATCGGTTTTACTCTCCGTGAATGTACGCGCCCATGCGTCGAATGAAAGAATACCCCGTTGCGCCATTTCATCCGGCTGGAGATACCGCTGTAAATTATAAAGTTCAGCAAGTGAGTTGGTAATCGGTGTTCCTGTCGCAAAGACAACACCTTCCTGATTCCCATTCCGATTCATAAGCCATTTTGTACGCATGGCCATTGTGGTGGCGCGATTCGATGATGCGGTCGGTATGCCCTTCACCCGTTGCATAGTGGTGTATACTGGTAATGATTTGAAATTATGAGACTCATCAACGAATAATAAGTCAATACCAGTCTCCTCGAAAGTTACTGCGTTATCTTTTGGTGTGTCGAGTATCGCCTGAATCCTTGCTTCAAGATTCTCTTTCTTCTTCTCAATTTCTTTAACGAATCTTGATCCCTTCTTTTTCGATGATCCGTCTAATTCACGCGCTTGAATCAGAATCTCTTCCAATTCTCTTAATTCGTTAGTGAGAAATTCTTCCTGCACCTTCTTCGACATCGGGATTAATCCCAATTGATCGTGCGTGAGAATCACTATATCCCAATTCTCGGTGGCAATTTGGCTGGTCAGTTTCTTGCGACGCTTGGCATCAAACTTGTCAACCGAAAAGATTTTCGCCGCCGGGTAGAGTTCCTTCGCCTTCTCAACAAAACCCGCAAGCGTTGATTTTTGGACGGCAATGGCTGGCTTGTTTGATAATTGCATTCGCTTCCGTTCCATCGCTGCTTCAATCATCGTAAAGGTCTTACCCGCCCCGACATCGTGAGCATAAAGAGCGCGGCCGTTGAGAATTGTTCTCCATACGGCATCCTTCTGGTGTGGTCGTAGAGTAATCGCCGGAGAAGAGCCGGGAAATGTCAAGTGTGATCCATCCCACTTCGGATTAACCATATTGTTGAAGTCATCATTGTAACGCCGATGCAAGCGAATCGCACGCTCGTTGTCATCCCATAACCATTTCTTAAACTCATCCTGAATCAGAGTGATCTTGGCATTGGCTTCAATTGATGCCCCGACATCGGCTTTCCCTTTATCTGCCCCGAATTTTATTCTAAGTTGAAATGCCTGTTGAGACATCGCCTTTTGCATAACCTCTATGAAATTGGCTCGTGGAGTACCATAAATCTCTTTCGCCTCGTTGCTCATTGCGACGCTGCTACGGGTACTGCGGTATCGAACAACCCATCTACCCGTGTTTTCCAAATAACCAATAACAAAATCTGATCGTCTTCCCCCCAAGAGTTGGGCTGCAAAATCTCGATAGTCATCCGGTTCCACCCAAGGTACACCGAGACGCACACCAATGTCGCCGATCTCAATATCCTTCGGGATGATGGCCTCTAATGCTTTTACATTCGGCAGGTATCGGTTGTCGGTCTCCGCCGCCGTTCGCGCTGTCTGAAGCGCTTGCTTGACATTTCCCGATAAGTATAAATCACGGAATATAACATCATCAGGATCGACCGGGTTTCGGAAAGCCAATCCCGTATCGACCAAGCGATTAATAATAATATCGTGATCCTGTTCACCGAGTAGTTCGGAGATTCTGTCGAGATCAAGCCGACCCATTTCATTCAATACGATGGATACGGCCTCCGTTTCTGTTCCAGCGCTGATAGCACGCTGTATCGGTCGAATTGTATTGGTACGGAATATGGCCGCTTTCCCGGTTACACGCTTGGTGTTGGCATCATATTTTTCAAGCGCAAGGAGAAGTGGGAAATCAGGATCAGTATCGAATAAATTACGGAATTTACGCGAGTTCAGTAACCCGTGTTTATTGACATACTCATCATACTTCTTATTGAGGAGCGCCCGCGCTTGCTGCACGCCTTCTTCATCACCTACTTTTGCCATGCGCGCCATCAAGTCCCGCATGGTGTCTCGAAGTTCAATCGCACCCATGACGGCTTGTTGATTCTTCGGAGTGTAATCATCGTGAACATCTATGACGGTATCGCCCTGCTTGCGAACAATGCGACCATCGTGAATGAGTAAGGCACCTTCCTTGCCCTCCCGGTCGGCTTCAATCACTTTCTCCGTATCGAATGCTTCTGATTTTGGGCGCGGCTTCATAATGTCGCGCGGGAGTGAATTGATAGCATTTTCGAGAAGTTCATCAAAGTCATCCGTCAATGAAAGATTCGGCTGCCCCATCGAATACATTGTTCCACGCATATCAACCCGCCCGAGCGCGTGATCGGGATGGTTAATGAAGTATTCATTGATCGGAATCTCGCCTCCTCCGTCAGGATTCGGGATTGCATCTATATCGAGAAACGATTCTCCCCCCGGCTCCTCATCGGCTGCACGCTTACGAAAGATAAGAAGATCGGTTACAACCTGTGTGCCAGCATTTGCGCCAAATGTACCAGACGGTAAACGAAACGCCGCCACAAGATCAGCGCGTTTGTGGAATGCTTCCCGGAATTTTGGATCATATTTATCCAGTGTAAACATGCTCGTGATCGCCATGACCAACCCATTCGGTCGAACCTTGTCGAGCATTTTGGTAATGAAGTAATCATGGATTGGTCGGGAAAGCCCCTGCTTTGTATACGGCTTGTCGTAGACGGCAAAATTCCCGAATGGAACATTACTGATTGCAAGATCAAAGAAGTCGTCAGGAAGTTTCAAGTCCTCAAAACCCTGCGCACGAATGCTCACATTGTTGCCGGGATAAAGATGTTGTGCAATCTCTGCTGATACCGGTTCCTTTTCAATGCCGATAATCCGCGATACTCGACGAAGACGATCTGGCATGTAACCGATGAAATTTCCTGAACCTAAAGCCGGTTCAAGCATTCTCCCACTCTTATATCCCAATATCTCAGCGATACGCCACATCGCCTGCACCATTTCACCGGAAGTATAATGCGCATTCGTCGTTGATCTCTTGGCCGAATCCCATTCTTCCTCGGTGAGAAGTGCTTTGATGGTTGGCTTGTAGGTTCTGTATTTTTCCGATCCGTAAGCGAAGACCTGCGGGAATTGCCCCCAACCCACATACTTTGCCAGCACCTTTTGCTCATCGAGTGTTGCTGGCTGCTTGCTCCGGCGCAGTGATTCAAGAGTTTGCAGTGCATCTATATTCGCTTGTAATTTCGTTATACTCCCACCACTTGCCTGATAGGACGGATCGGTCAGGGTGAAGTTGGCGACATTGGAGTTTGTTTCCGGGGGTTTCTCTGATTCTGTCGTAGAAAGTTCACCAATACTCTCGCCTGATCCTGTTCCGTGTCCTTGTCCATCTCCCTTTGAAACTGCTCCCGCTCCTCCGTTTCGCTCTCCGCTGGCGGTTGAAGTTCCTGTAGCGCTATCTCCCGCGCTTCCTGTGGATCGGCCCCCTTGTCTAACAGCACCCCCTGCACCTGTCTCGCCTTTTCCTGCATCAATAGCGCCATCTCCGGGAGCGCTCGATGTCGATTGAGTTCCTTTGTCAGTTTCGGTAGGAACGCGCGTAGGTGTTTCTCCGCTCGGGCGCTCCATGCTCCCGCCTTGGCGCTCGGGTTGAGTAGGTTGATCGCCTCCCTGATCTCCGTCTTGACCGACTTTTTGCGATTCTTGGCCATTGGATGGCTCCTCCTTTGTAATTGTAGCCGAATCGAATCCTGCCCGCCGTCCTTCTTCCTCAACCATTTTCTTGGCGAGTTGTTGAAGTGCATCCTTTTTACGCAAGTAATCGGTGTAATCGGCATCGTCCGGTAAGTCGGATGAGACGAATTGAACAGCCTTCTGTTCTAATTCTACTGGATCAAAACTATTCCAATCCCCATGCTTCTTATCCAATTCTGCGAAAGAACGAATGTATTTCCGCATTTTCAGAACGATTTGCTGGTAGGTATCCAATACATCCGTCGTTAATTGCCCATTCTTAGCGTCGATTCTCGCCAGCCCCTTGATGGATGGTGGAGCCGATTCGGGTACCGTACCCAATTTCGGGCTTGCTGGGGGTGCCTGCTTTGGCTCTGGCGCTGTTTCTTCACCAAGGTCGGATGTTATCAGTGCCTGCGCTTCCTCCGCCGTATAGAACATTCCATCGTCTTCAAAGCCCGCGTCGATCCGATTGGAATTGTAATTTAATGGATTGCCCCCTTCATCAAGGGTAAGAAATTCCCGTGGTAGACGAGACATATCCCAACTCTTCTCGCCCCTCATTATCCACATTTGCCCTGTTTGTGGGTCGAGTAATGCCGGATTCATCCCAAGATTCGTAATAGCCGGTTCACGAATGGTCTCAGGGATTTTGGTATAATGAGTGTTGAGGCGCTGCGCAAAGGGAAAGCGCTGCTGGCCCGCATTGTCGAGAACATCGAATGGAACCTGCTCCCCAATCATATCCAATGGATCATCATTCTTTCCGAGTATATCAATCGGTATTTCAAGAATGGCTCCCTCATCTGTTCTCACAATGATTGATGGATCATCGGCCAGTGTTCGTTTTCCGATCACACCGACCTTCATCGGCTCGCTACCGATACTGACCTTCATAACATCCTTGCGCTCATTGGCGTACCGCTTCATCGCTTCATCAACCGATTGGAATTGATTGATCTCCAGTTCATCGGGATACGGCCCGTCATTCGGTCTCAGACGAATCTCCATCCCCGGCTCTACTCGATTGAATTGAATCATCAATCGTTGCTGGAGTATGCTCTGGCGAATCTTGCGTGGCTTCATGCCCATCGCTTTGGCTGCTTCATCGACTTTCTTACCGAGAATCCCCCGGCGTTTTGCGACCTCCGCTTGCTCTACAAGTAATCCCCAATTCATCATGGTTTCAAAACGATTCAATCCCTTCCCCGCATTCGAGCCAAAACGACTAATGAATATCTCCCACTTCGGTGATCCTGACTTCATATAAGCCGGATCGAAACGAGAAACGATTTCAACAACCTCCTCCAATTCCATTTCTTCCGGGTCGGGAACAATTGGCTTTGGTGGTAATTTTGGCATGGCCGCTTCAACACCATCACTGGTGTCGATTGTTTTAACGGTTTTACCAGTACGGACTGACTTGATAACGATCGGCCCAAGTTCTTTCGTTGGTGGGTTGTTTTTGTCCACCACAATGGTTTCAAGGGCACCGTTGTCAATGGTGGCGATCAACGCCCGACCACCGTAAACCTCAGTCAATGCCTTAAGAAGTGCCTCGGAATCTTCCGGGTCTACTGCCATCGCCCACTGTAAATCAGGATTAGGAGGCAATTCCATGCGTGGATCAATAAGATCACGCACAAATACAACCTGTGGCCCGAATATAACCATATTCCCCTTCCCCGACCGGAATCCGTGAAGAGCATTGGGGTATTTCTCCATGTTCTTTTTGGAGACCTCTTCAAACATTTTCGGGATTCGGTAATCAGGGAGCGCTTTGACTTTGTATTTGACCGGCTTGGGATTCTTGTCTTTCAGAAACGCCTGTAATTCGCCTACACGAGTGTAGTTCGAGCGTAAACTTTCCTTCGTTGTGTCGATGAAGAACCCTTTATCACCACCGCGACCGTCGATGGAATACATTCTTACATTTTGATTCTTCTTGCCACGACCGAGAACCCTTACCTCATAATGGAATCCGGTATTCGTGTTGACGACAACATCGCCTTCTTCCACATCGACGATGCGACCATTGCTCTCCTGTACCCGTTCAATCGCGTCCGATTCAATGAGATTCAGTTCACCATGAAGAGCATCAATAACCTTTTCACCCTTCGGGGTCGCCGCTTCATAGCCTGTTTCAGTATCACTGACTGGTGATTCAATAATGTCTCCGCTTGTAATTCCCTTTTGGAGTTCGTCGGTAATGGCTTCCGCCGCTTCCGCGTGATCGGCTGCAAGAGATGCCTCATGGTGCCCCACCTGTTCGATTGGTGGTTTCGGTACTATCCCCGGTCGATAAACCTGTGATCCGCCAATGAACCGTCGAATCCGCTTGATTGATATTCCATCACGATCGAAGTCTGTGTGTTCCGGGAAATTGAGAATGACACCATCGGCGTGTCGTTCCTTAATCGCGCGTCGGAAGTCGGCGCGAATGATCGGCATATTTTCAATAGAAAGTGGAACGGAAGCAATCGTGTCCCATTGTGCCATTGTTTCGATTGTGATTGGTTTTTCAAGCCGTATTTCAATCTGTTCGACATTCGGCCCGAATGCCTGCGCCGATCTCACATCCGGCGCACCATACCATCCTTTTCCGAGTAGTGGTTCGCCGTCGGTATTCGGCCCGTATACCGAACCTGCATCATTCCTTCCCCAAGCATGGAAAGCCTGTAGTACGACCGGGCTGCCATTGGGGATTGGGTTGGCCGTATTTTCATCCGACCAATTATTATGCACTGTCGATAATTCAATCGCACCATTGCCGTGTGGTACGGAATCTTCACCGCTACTCAATACTCGAACATGATGCCTTACTTCATCAGCCGTAAGGAAGGTGGTCTCATTCGCCTCCGGGTCGATGTTTTCAAGCGACCAACCACCATTATTATCATATATTCTGGCTACTTTGAATTGTTTATTGGTTTCAGCATGATCCGAAAGTTCAACCAAATCGCCAACCTTAAGCGTGCTGATGTCAGTCAATCCATAACCATTTGCATCGGCATTATCAAGTGAATCTCCGATAGTATCGGCTTTTAATTGCGGACTCGGAGCATCCACACTATCCACCAAGAGCATTTTGATTTTGGCTTTTTTGGGTGATACGAATACTTTGTCTTTCTCATCATCAATGTTTTGAAGAGTGAATCCGTTACGACCTTCAGTGCTGTTATCGCTTAAATCTATGATCTTGTATCGTTTACCCGTTTCCTCATAATCAACGATGTCGCCCACTTTGAGCGCTGAAAGGCTGTCTATTCCGTATATCTTTGCAATCTTCTCACTCCGGGATTCGGCACGATCATATATCTCGCGAGCGCTGTCCTTCAACCTGTTAATATCACGCCCGCGCTTGGCCGTCTTCCCTTGTGAATTGGAGTGTGCCCACCCGGAATAATCATCAATCTCGGTCTCGGTAAGAATCTGGAATCCGTGGTCGCCTGCGCTCACTTCCGTCAATGGGAGTGATGTCCCATCTCCGAAATACGCCTTACGGTCTATCACCAACGCAAAGCGCCGTGCCTTACTCACCGGATCAATCTGCATACCGATTGTCGGATGTTTGATTCCCCACTCCACGGGGTCGGCATTTGCGGGCATGGGGGGTGTTTGCGGTTCTTCATCCATCCGCTTCATCCACGATCGCGCACGCTGTAATCGGCGTTTGATCTCAGCATCACTTGTTTCCCGGAAATACTCGCCCCCCATGATGCGCGACCAAAGTTCATTCATCTCTTCGCTGATATTTACATTCGGAAGCGACCGCACCGAGTTGAATATGCGTGCAAGCATATCTCTCAGCCGTGAGAATAACATGCGGAGCCGTCGGCTAACTGTCTTGGGCGGGGTCTTTGATCGTAATACTTCTTCGGCAGTTTCAGCCGCCTGTTCCCATCCGGCACGGGTAATCATCGAAAGACCGGATGCGTCCGTCGTAACAAAATCCTTATTGAGTTTTCGTAATTCATCAATGAGTAATTGAGTATCACTATCGTCCAGCAACACGGCAAGATAATGACCAATTTCATGGATATAAGTACCAACCTCAGCACCCTGAAATAAACGAATCACGGCCTGACCTGCACCAATAATCTTAAACTCACCGAGCGGACTGGTCGGAGCGACTTCACCATTGGGGAATTTGAATTTGAGCCGTGCCACAAGTGAAGGATTGTTCGAGAAGATATGAGATGTTACCGTCATTAACGCTTCATGGTCTTGCGGTGAACCTGTTACCATCTTTGCAGCGCGATTGAGACGATCCGCAATCTCAGGATGAACCCCGTATCGTTCAATTTGCGCTACTTGTTTCGAGCCGGTTGGCGGTTCTGGTATCGGCTCCGGGTTAATCAATGGATCGGGAGCCTCCTCTCCCGGTTCCGGTGGCGCATACGATGGGGGTTCGGGTGTTGTTCTCACATCACTTCCACCAGCACCGGGTATTGGTGGTTCTTCCGTAGGAACCACTGGTGGCGCAGATGGGGGGGGGTCAATCAGCCGGGTAGCCGGAAGAAGCATGTATTCGCCAAGTTTTTCAAGATCATTCTGACCGATCACTTCACCGAGTAAACGAATCTCATCATCGCTCAGGTGTGATCGCATATTGTCGATCACACTACGCGATAATCCATACTCCTTCATTCGTGCTTCAAACTCCGGGGTGCTGAAATCACTCCCAAACTCGTCAAGTAATTTTATTACGAATGGCGTATACCCCTGATATTCCGACATCACGGCGAGTGTCGCCATGCTCTTTACAAGATTCGTCATCAGATCAAGACCACCCACCACCCCGGTGAATTTCGCAAGTGTTGATGATAAGTTCACCACCATCGAAGTGGCTTCTTGTTGCGACAAGCCACGCATTTCACGACCTTCACCGGCACGCTGCTTGATTGAACCCATCAGCCCCTGTAAGTTATTCGTGAAGTGCCGAAGAATGGCCGGGGCCGCTGGATTCCTACGAACATATGCCTTAAGAGTAACATCATTAGAACCCTCGAATCGTCCAAGAGCCGTCTTCAATGCTCGTAGAACGGAGCCTGAATGCTTGCTAACGGCAATCGTGAGCATTGTTTTCGCAAGTTCAGTTGTAACCATTACACCCGATTGAGTGAGTAGTGTCCCGACCGTCATATTCCGAATCACGCGCGAAGCCGTCAGCATGTTCGGACTCATCGTATCGTTTTCAAGCCCGGATAGTTGCGATATGATTCGCTTGAAATCTCCCGCGTGTTTTCTGGCTCCGTTAGCCTGCCCCCGCGTCATTTGGGCATTGCCGAACCGATCATCCGTTACCCAAAGGTTGTTATAATTGATAAACTTCTCCCAGCGCTGCTCAAACTCTTTGATGATCTTGCGACCAAGACGGTCATCGTATCGAATGTCATCCATCCAAAACGGCTTTGCTGCTTCATAATCTTTCTTCGATGCAAGGATTGGGTATTCCGCACCGATCTTATTCGCTTGGGTCTCAATATCACGCAAGGTTGCTACCGCTTCCCATACCAATTCGGCACGCATAGCCCGCTGTGAGGCTCCTTCAAAGTCGGCAAAATGGAAGTTCACTACGGGTACGGTTCCCAAACCGTCTTCCGTCATGATGAATTTATTGGCGGATTGAACGAGCCTTCTCGCAGTCGCCCGGTCAATGTTTCCGAAATGATTCAAGTTGAAGTGATTCGCCATCTTCTTGGCGACCTGATCCGGATTTTCCTCAATCTCATTAACTTCGGAATCGACACGAAAGATTCGCTGATCCTCTGCGTAATAGGGTTTGAGAACCTCATAAATTGATCCTTCGCCCGCGTTTCTACCTTGCAATATCCTTACAACCTTGGTCAGTTCATCTAACTTGACTCCACTTCTGAACCGAACAACAAAGAGTGAATTGACGATCTTGTGGCGGAGTTCCTGTTGAGCCGTGTCTGGTGGGGTATCTATACCACGGCCTTTATCTACGAAATCTAATAATTCTGGTATATCAATATCAAGGTCTTCGGCGACTGAAAGTATAACATCTTTTGCATATATCGGCATTGAGTTGTATACATCCATCGCCTTTTGTCGGATTGGATCATCCGCCATAATTCGGATAACCTCATGGGCCATCTCAAAGCGACGATTGATATAACTACCCGCATGAATCGGAGACATTTCATCCAGCGTCATTGATGATGAAAGCACTTTATTGAGTGTGGTAGGCTTTCCATCTTCCGTTCGCTGATATATTTGCCTCGCGGCTCGTTCCATGTTATGACGATAAACACTCGTGAAATCAAACCAATCACGACGAATACGCTCCCACGGAGGACGACCGCCGTATTTGTGGTTTCCGTTTCGGATTCCTACTGTTGATAACCCGGGCGCATATTCAAAAAAGAAGCGTGAAGCGAATCGAACCGGCCCGGATCGGCTTGATAGGAATCTCATATCTGCCGCCGACACACGCGATAACCATGCAAACGGTCGTGCAATGGCCGCTGCAACCGGCCCGGTCTCCCCAATAATCATCTTCGTTTCTTCAAATGGATCAACCGTAGGTATTTTTACCAAGACCTCATCCGGTACACTTTCTTGGTATTGCCGCATGGCATCACTTGGTTCAAAATCGGGAGCCTTATCGTCGATTCCTCTGACTTGATCTGCTAATGCCGGGTCGTTCGCAAGTATTTCGGATTCACTCAGGAATTGAGCCAATCCGGGTAGTGGCGTGATGTCTCTTGGGTGAAGATTGAGTTCTGATACGGGTACCCATTCAAGGCTTCCATTCTCCCGGCGAACAGCCGCCAAAGAATGATCTTTCGAGTATTTGATAATCGTAAGCCGATCAGTGTTTCCATCCGGCTTTTCATATTCGATCTTTCTTGGGGGGTCGAATTGTTGCGCGAATGTCTTGGGATGGTCATAATTGACAACCGGAGGCGGAGCCGATCTTGTCTCACCCTGTCGTGGTGCCTCCTTATCATGCACTTCCCGTAATGATTCTAAGAATGTCTGATCGGGGTGCGTTGTTCCCGCATCTGTTGAATGCGCTCGAACATCCACGGGATCAATGTCGGAAACGACCTCATCGGCCTGATGAACATCTCCCGCAGTTGTTGCAAGGTCAGGCATTGTTTCGTATAAACCAACCCCGCGATCTTGACCGGCAACATTGCGAACCCGTACTTTTCCGAGATACCCCAAAGCATGGCCGACTGATGCCGTGATGCCGTTGAGTACCACGCCGAAAGCAAGGTTATTCATCAATTCGCCGGGTTGTTGCGTGCCTTCAAGGGTTGGTTGGCTTGCTAATTCATAAAGCGACATGGCCACAACGCCATCTGCCGCTACGAATCCAATTGTCCCAAAGCCGCTGCTCCCGCCTGCCAGTGTCTTTGCCGCCACCTCAGTCGGAATCACCCGTGTTGTACCTGATATGGTCTTGGCGAATGGTTCTGTATTGATTGCAACAACCCTGCCTGCGCGAATGAGCGTCGGAACCTTGCTGCTGATTACGACTGATTCAGGGATTCCGAGTTTTTCGGCAATCTCAGTTACACTCAACCCTTGGCGCAAAAGAGTTGCAATACGAGATACTCGTAATGCCGCACCACCAAGAGCACCAGTACCAACCGCTATCGGGTCGGTGGTGAGGGATAGACCTATCCCAACAGGTAGTGAAACATACCACGGCGCAAGCGCCATGGCTTCCTCAGCCGTTCGGCGCTCCTCCATCGTTCCCAATTTGGCAAGCATCTCCCCTTCGCTCTGTATGCCCTGAAACCTGCCCATGAAGGCATCTTCTTGTTGTTTGTCGGTCAGTAGGTCGAAATGATCTACGATCCATGAGGACGGCGTGAAACGCTTCTCTATCAATGCCCCCGTATCTATATCGGTGGTCTTATATGTTTTATTACCATCTCCACCAAAGAATACCGATGACCGATGCTCATCACGATTCAATGCCCACTCCGGGAGCAAAGCACCAACCAATGCCCCGAATTTCTTTTCACCCGGCAAACTATCGTAATTGACATTTCGCCGTGCAAGGTTTGCTTCAATGCGATTCCGAACGGAGGAAACAATCGGATTACGCAGCATAAACCCCTTGACAAGTTCATTGAATCGGAAATCAGATACATCGACCGTGCCCCACTTGCCCGCCGCATCACGCACGATCGGCATAGACGGATCACGGTCAATCATCGCTAATTCGATTGGTTTGGTGCGATCTTTGGGTACCAATCGTTCATAGAGGGCACCTTCGGCCATGTTGTACGCTTGTCGGTAGGTTTGCGCAATAATATCACGATCTTCGTGTCGTTTTCCTTCTTTCAGGAATTGGTCTGGTAATCGTCCCTCTGCATCAAGGTTGGCCCCCTTTGCATGGGCTGCACGATAATCGTAAATCTGACCGGGTGCATCGGGATTCGGGTCGATGCCATAGGTACGAGATAGACGATCGAACCAATCATTGAATGCCAATTCGCCCGTCTTACCGGTTGTTATGGCATTCTCGGTCGCCAAGTCCTGCGCCGTCGAAGTTGCTGATGGTGCGATCTCAGCCAATGCTTGATTTTGTTGGAGATTGGTCATCGGGTGGTAATCTTCCGTACTCGCCAATTGGCCCCGTCAGTTTCCGGGTGCAACGGGTCTTTCATGTTTAAGAAATCAAAGAATCTGCCTTCACTCAATGCTGTCCATGCTTCTAAGTTGGCCTTATGGCGTTTTTCCGCCGCCTTCAATTCATCCTCAGCAAACTGATCGACGCGCTTCCTTACGAGTGTCGCCGGATTCTCAGTTGATGGAATCGGGTTGAGAAGCGGAACCAAAACTCGACGGGTCGTTCTTGCGTTTTTCTCGCGTGCTTGTCGGAGACGAATCTTTGCAATCTGAATATCTGCTTGCGTTTGTTCGGGAAGTGGTGGTAAAGTGATCTCGAATTGCTCGGATTCCGAATCCCTGAAATCAGCCGTAAATCGAATGGTTCTATTGGTCGCGTCGTATGAAGAAGCATCCACATGAACATCGCCGGGTTTACCCTTTGATGGGCCAGCACCTAATCTCATATCATATTCAACAAACGGAAGTGGAGCATCGCCCTTTGCATAAGCCTTGATGTTGAATGGTGATGGAACGCTCCCAACCTGAAATAAACTTATCAGCCCTTGTTTGAAATCGCCTCTCGGTTCGACTTTGATATTGAAGTCAGTCGTTTCAACACGGTTAAGAGCGCCCCCAAGCCCCGCCCCGCCCTTAACCAGTGTGAATTTTTGCCCGGAGCGTAGAACACTCATACGCCATTCATTGAGTTGTATGACTTTCGCAATATCATCCAGAACACGCGCACCGATCCTGTTTGAAACGATCGGACTGTCAGCATTCCATGTCTTACCCCACACCCTCTGATCCATGAGTTGACCACGACCGCTCATTACTACGCCTGCGAAACGGTTCTCCAAAACATTGGCCGCCGATTCCACGGCATTATCCACGCTATCCGGGTTCGTCGGATTCCCGGAAAGATATTCATAGAACGCCAGATTTGAAAGCATATCAGCCTGTTCATAGGGAAGATCATCAAGTGATCCGTCTGAAATACCGAAGAATGTACCTGATCGTGTTGATACCTTCTTCTCAATGGCGTTTATGATATTGTTGGTAGTCTTTGTTGAATCCCATGTTTTAATATAAGAATCAATTTCCGATCGGTTCAGTTTTTCGAGATCACCCACCACATCTTCAGGTACTTTATTGGTGAGGCGGAGCGCTTGTGTCATCGACAAGAGAAGCCGTTGCGTTGTTTTATCCTTGATGTCTGCGATTCGTTGAGGACTTCTCGCAAGCACATGAGCCGCCAACCCAAGATAAGAGGCTTGAATATCTGCTCCTTGCTCTGGGAATACCGCACTGGATGCAATCGACTTCCATTCATCCGTCGGCAACCAGTTGCCCCACCTTCCCGGGCGCATAATTTCATCATAGGCTGCACCAATCCTGTCCGGTGGAACGGAATTGACGAGTTGATTTATATCATCATGGAGCGCCCCGGAGTAGAATTTCTGGTCTTCATCCGACATGGAATTGAAGTTGACCCCGATTACCCGCGTCGAATCACTCGCCGTTTTATCTTCCGGCGCACCCCCAAGTTCGCCCCGGTCTTTTGCCTGCAAGATTACGCTTCGTTGCTCCGTTTCATTTACTTTCTTGATCGACGGTCTGACGGTATGGAGAATAACATCCATCGCTTTGGCGCTCGACCATTTACCAAGATTAGCGCCGGTCAATAGAGCCACCTCTGTTTGTGTGAGGGTTTCAAGACTGGTCGAGTTCGATGCCGATAATTTGAGTGTATTAAATTCATTCTCGTTTTGGTCATCTTCAATCTTGTTGGTCATTTCACGATTGAGAACATAAAGCGCACCCGATCTCGGCATATTTGATCTCGGCTCATCTCCATTGATTTGATCTACTGCTAATGCAATCGCTTTATGAAGTGAATCACTTGCCATTCTCGCATGTTCGGGATCGTCGGCAAATGTTTCTTTGATATTATTCGCAAATGTATCTTCGAGATTTTTCGCAATGGTCGGAATGGCATCTCCGGTTTCATCGGCATATA
>Ga0114931_10000862_pt1 | contig 38073 bp, 42 predicted proteins | sample 2SBtaG_FD_89579 | JGI IMG/M metagenome (GOLD analysis project Ga0114931, IMG submission 89579) | Deep subsurface microbial communities from Kolumbo volcano to uncover new lineages of life (NeLLi) - 2SBTROV14_V59a metaG | ecosystem: Environmental > Aquatic > Marine > Volcanic | place: Kolumbo... | reverse complement strand
ACTCTAGCCAAACGAGTCAACGAAGCCGAGCACCGCTGGCAACCCGTCATCACCGAAAAAGTCCTCACTGGAGAAATCTCTTGGGATGGTAAAGACCCCAAAACCCTAACTGGACAAATTTTGAATTAAATTACGCTTATTTATACAATCGTAGATTTAAGTGTAATTTGCAATTTGTATATTTCTGTGGAGAATACAGAGTAGAAGGAGTTCTTGCATAAAAATGCTTTCTGAGAAAAGAATCTGTATTATATTTGCTTGTTCTGTATCCCCAAGCAGTGGCAAGTTAATTATTGGTAAAGATGGAGATATACCTTGGAGAGGTAAAATCCCGTCTGACATGAATAGATTTGTGCTACTGACCAAAGGTTTGAGTTTGATTATGGGTCGAAAAACCTGGGATTCCATCCCTGAGAGATTTCGACCTTTTGACAAAAAACTTACACCAGAAGAAGCCAGACAAAGTATCGTTCTGACAAGAGACAGGAGTTTTGAAGTAGATGATGATAGAGTCCTGGTAGCTCACTCCATCAAAGAAGCTGTCCAAAAAGCCAGAGAGAGGAATATCTGGGTAATCGGTGGAGCAGAAGTCTATGCTCTAACACTACCTTTTGCAGACCAAATCCATAAAACTACAGTACTTGGGGAATTTGAAGGAGATACCTTTTTCCCAGAAGAACTTGGTGAAAATTGGGTAGTCACCAAGGCTAAACCATACATACATGGTTGTGGTGATGCAAGGAAAGATAGATTGAGTTCTATCTATATGGTTTTGGAACGTAAATCTTTAGAAATATAAACAACTTTTAGTCGCTCATCTTTCAAAGGTCGAGCGACTTTCTTATTTTATTTATTTAAGTATAATCATTTTGTAATGACACCTAAAAAAACAAGAAAAAAAGTTGTAAATAAAAGATTTGCTAAAGGTAAGGGTGAGTATGAAAAAGTCATCAGTAGTATAGAATCTGAAAATAAATGCCCTTTTTGTCCAGATAATTTTAAATATCATAAAAATAAAATATTAAAAAAAATTGACACATGGTTTATTACAGAAAGTAGTTGGCCTTATAAAAATTCAGAATTTCATTTTTTAATAATAAACACTAAACACAAAGAGTACTTTGAAGAACTAACGAAAAAAGATTGGGAATCTATTAGATTACTTACAAACTGGGTAATAGATAAATATAAAATAAAAGGAGGGGCTTTCGCTTTAAGGTTTGGAGATACTGATTATACAGGAGCGACGGTCTGTCACATACATGCTCACCTTATATATCCAAAAAAAAATAAACAAAAAAAATCTAAAACTGTATTTTTCCCAATCGGATAAAAAAAAGAGACCCTAAGGTCTCTTTAGATTCCAACATCCGCTTTAATAGCCGGATGATACTTATATCCTTCAAGTTTGAAATCCTTGAAATCAAAACCGAAAATGTCTTTCACATCCGGATTCAGAGTAACCCTAGGCAACGGCTTTACCCTACGAGCTATCTGGTTTTTTGCTTGATCGACATGATTGTTGTAAAGATGTGTATCCTGTAGGTAGTGAACAAATTCTCCGCACCTGAGACCTGTCACTTGAGCAAGCATCATGAGAAGCAAAGAATAACAAGCGATATTAAAAGGAATCCCAAGAAAGATATCGCAGCTACGTTGAACCATGTTCAACGATAGCTCTCCATCAAGTACGATACACTTGAAATCCCCATGGCATGGAGCTACTGCTACAGAATCGACATCTTCCGGATTCCAAGCAGTCACCTTTAGTCGTCTCGAATCAGGATAAGACTTCAACTCTTCCACTAACTTAGCGATTTGATTTATCTCACCACCATCACGCTTAGGCCAGTGGATCCATTGAGGGCCGTAAATAGGACCGAGGTCACCTTCCTCTAATCCATAGAGATTAGCAACTCCTTTTTCCCCCCATTCATCCCAAATGGTGATCTTGTGTTCATGGAGAAAATCCCACCTAGAACTTCCACTCAAAAACCAAAGCAACTCACCAACGATCCAACGAAAAGGCATCTTTTTGGTTGTCAGAAGAGGAAACTCCTCAGTCGGTCTAAAACGCATCTCACGTCCAAAGATTGCACGATTACCTACACCTTGTAGATCTCCTTTTGCTATACCAGTTCTCAACACCTCTTTCATAATATTGAGATACTGACGTTCATATCTTCTTTTTTTCATAAGAACCTCTAGCTTTTTAATATCATATCCATACACAAATTGCAAAAGAAACCCCACTACTCATCTGAGTGCGGGGTTAAATAAAAAATCTTAATCAATAGGAACATAGATGAGCTCCACCTTTCTTGATTTAAGAACCTCTTGTCCATCAAGAGAAGCGTGTCCGGAACCAAAAAAACATCTCTTAATCCCAGAATATGCAATCAACTTGGCGCAATCAGGACAAGGAAAAACAGAGACATAGATGTCAGCGCCGGACATGTTTATCCCCTCACTTAAAGCTTTGAGGAGAATCATCTTCTCTCCGTGCAGAGAAGAAGAGAAATGACTCAATTTACCAGCCTCTATGAAATCACGAGGATCGCCGATTATATACGGCGTCTGTTCTGATGGTACATGCTGGTTATGAGCTTTGACTAAAACTTCTCCAGATTTAACCAAGACAGCACCTACATGACGCCACCAACATGAACTACCCTCTGATTCATTATAAGCGAGCATCATCATTTCTTTGTCAAAAGGATCTGATGATTCACGATCATATCTAACTGGTTTTAGAGACTTTACACCATCCTCATCATAACGAAGAAAGACGGTGTCATAAATCACTTCAGTATCCGGAAGATATTTTTGAACGATACCTCTGGACACAACTTCCGAAGCTGTTATGAGCTTCGGAGGTTTGAACGTACCAATGTTTTGAATTGTCAAAACATTGATATATCTGAAGAGCTTCAGAGCACTGAGCATTTTTTTAACTCTGTACGGATCCAGTGCTCTGATCTCAATATGAAGGGTTGAAAATTCAGCTGCTAAATCCTCTCCTATGAGATAAAGGGTACCGGCAACTGAACTATAACGCTCAAAAAACTGGAAGTACCCCTTATGAGGTACCGGGATGTACAGCATCATCGGGACGTGTCGGGCTTTTTCTTTTGAGATTTCCATCGAGCATCTCCCCAAACGTTGGCAAAAAGTGTCCTTTAATAATACGATTGATAACAGCTGATGTTGAAGTTTCCGCTTGACGAGGAAGTACCACAATTTTAGGAACATATTTCCTAATTTCAACAAGCTGATCCTCTGGATAACTATCCTCAACAGCAACAAAAACATCTGGACGTACAGTCTTCAAAAGACCGCACTGCCACCAACCGGTATCATTTACATCGTCGATACCAGTTACAAAAGAGACTTGTTCCATATAGGTAAGCAACTCGGCCCTTTCATCTTCCGGAGTGATTGGTCGATACTCACCTTTGTACAACTTGACTGCTCGATCTGAATCAAAAGCCACAATCAGGAGGTCTCCTGCAGCACGAGCTCTGACAATGTACCGAGCATGACCAATATGAATTCCACCATCCCACGAACCAATTGTGACAACGACTTTACGACCCACTGCTTGATAGCCTTCAACTACCTTATGCAATCTTTCGTAGTCAAGCACAACTTTCCTGTGATATGGCATAAACAATGGATCAACTTCATCTGAACCATCAATCCTTGGATGTGTCTTCATCTTTTTTTCCTTTCCTAAATTTTTTCAAAAAACCTCTACTTGCATTTATACCATAATAACAAAACAAAAAGACTTGTTTTAAAAGTCTTTTTGTTTTGTTATTTTTTATTTATTTTTACCCCTTCACTTCTACGCCCATGCTCCTACACTGACCAACGATGATTTTGACTGCTGCATCCAAGTCGTTTGCATTAAGGTCTACCATTTTAGTTTGAGCGATTTCTTCTAGTTGTTTTCGAGTGATCACCCCAACCTTTTGAATAGGAGTTTTACCAGCTCCTTTATCAATTCCGATAGCTTTTTTAATGAGACTTGAAGCTGGAGAAGTCTTCAATATAAAATCGAAAGTCCTGTCCTCATACACAGAGATTTCGGCTGGCACCAAAGCACCTTTCATTTCTCTAGTAGCCTCATTAAATTTGGTGACAAATTCACCAATATTTATACCAGCTGGGCCCAAAGCAGTACCAACAGGAGGAGCAGGAGTTGCCTTCCCCGCCTCTATCACTAATTTTATTTTTTTTGTTATTTTCTTTGCCATACCCACTAATATACTAATTTACACTAATTTTACTAATAAAAACTATCTATTTTTCTGCTCTTAAAATTCTTACTGGTTTCAAATATTTTTGATGAAAATTAACTATAAAACCAAGTTTATATCCACTCGCATCGAGATATCTCTTCATTTGAGAGAAATCATCCTTTCTGATTAAAGGCTTAGCTTTTAAATCCACTAAGAGCTTATTACTTATATCAAAATCTATTATATTTGTAAACCTATTATCTAATCCTTCAATCGGTAATGGTTTTTCTCTTTCAAATTTAATACTTGATTCTTTAAGTAATTTCTCAAACAAATCTCCATATTGTTTCTCTCTTCCAAACTATCCTATATTATTATGAACTTTAAAAAGAATACCTGTTATCTGATAAGACAATTCTGGATAAATAAGTTCACTTTTATTTTTCATTTTCTTCTTATTCGTAAGATTTGCGTGTATTCGTGGATTGGTGGGTTATATTTTCTTAACTTGCAAGAAGTCTAACTCCACTGGTGTTTCCCTACCAAACATAGGAACAAGCACTTTCACTTTACCTCTCTCTTCATCTACTTCACCAACTTTCCCTTCTAGGTCTTTGAATGGACCATCAACTATCTTGACCGCATCATCTAGAGACAAATCAATATTGTGTTTGACTTTCTCTGAATTCATTCTCTCGAAGAGGTCGTCCACTTCTTTTTGGTCAAGTGGCACAGGGAAAACTCCAGCTCCGACAAAACCAGTCACCCTAGGGGTGTTCCTCACTATGTACCATGAGTCATCGGTGACGATCATATCTACCAAGACATAACCCGGATAGATTTTTTCATCTTCCTCTACTCTCTTGTTACCTTTTATTTTTATTTTTTTCTCTGTTGGGACGATGACATCAAAGATCTTGTCTTCCATTCCCAAAGATTCTATACGCTGTTTTAGATTTCTGGTCACCGCGTTTTCATAACCAGAGTAGGTGTGGATCGCATACCAATTCCTACCCTCTTGTATTTGTTGTTTGCTCATATAAATTGAAAAGTGAGATTAGACGAATATACTTAAAATCCTAGAAAAGATGAAGTCAAATAGACCCAAAAAGAGAGATGTTATAATAGAAATAATAATAACCACAATAGAAAAGATAATTGACTGCCTTCTGGTAGGCCAGTTAACATGAGATAATTCTCCTTTTGTTTCCTTTAAATAGCTGACTAATGACATAATGATACGAATTTTACGAATAAGATCGAATATACGAATAGGTAATTTTAGTTTGTTCTTTATTCGCGTTATTCGATTTTATTAGGAACATTCGTGTTTTAAAAAACCCCTTGCGGGGTCTTTTTATTAAATTGTGATTACATTATATACAAATCAAAATTTCTGTCAAGTCCGTAATCTTCTTATTTTAAAAAGGTAATAAAAAAAACAAAATGCAGAATTTGAAAAAGCTGCAGAGCGAGTCTCGCTTTTTCAAATTCTGTATTTTGTTTTTTCTCCCCTCTCTTAAGGTAAGAGAGGGCTACACGAAGTGAGGGGTGAGTTATTTAATCTCGTAGGTGATGGTAACCTCTGAAGTAATTTTGTTTTCGCCAGCTGGAAGTTCAGCCTTGGCTGGTGCAGAAGACAAGGCTATGGTGTCTCTAGCACTACCAAAAGCCTCCCCATGAAAGCCGGGATTATTACCATTTTCGTTGTAATACATTATTTTTCCAAGTTTTACTCCAAGCTGTTTAGCCAGCTTCTTGGCTTTTTCTTTAGCTTCTTTGATAGCTGCTTCTCTAGCTTCGTTTACATATTGTTCTTTATCATCGATCATAAATTGAATACCGCTAACATTAGAGACTTCGGCCGTTCCAACTTTAGTGACCAAACTCCCCACCTTCTCCGTATCTCTCACCTTCACAGAAATAGTCTGATCGACTTCATAACCTAACAAAACATTTTTGCCAGAAGGGCATGGGTAAGTGATACAAGCAACTTGCCTCCACTCATATTTTGGATGCACGTTATAACTTGTAGTTTTGATATCTTTATCATCCACACCTGAATCACGTATTTCGGCCAAAACTTTATTGATTTTGTGATCAGCTTTTTCTTGAGCCTGTTTGACAGTGTCAGCCACCTCAACTACTGAAAAGTTGAAAGAAGCGACATCAGGGATAGCATAAGCTTCCCCAGAACCAGAAACATTAATAGTTGATTGTGGATAAATTTCTCTACCGATATTTGGCAATTTCTTAAAATCTCCGATTACTCTTACCAAAAGAAAAGCTGAAAGAAGCATAAGTGAAATTACAGCCCATTTAGATACATTTTTTATACCTTCTTCTCCAAAAAGTTGATTGGCCATGTTTTTAGATTATTCATAATAGTGATATCATAATAATATGAATCCCGTTAGAAGTCTATCGGGAATCGATAGTAATATTATTAAATTAATTAACTTCTAACGGGATGAATTGGGAGAGATTGCAAAAGATATTTTTTATTGTTTTTTTGGCTCTGATAATAGGTTCACTCATAATTTACCAAGTATATAGTGGTGATTTTGACCTAGATAAAATTCAAGAATACCTCAAAAGCTTCGGTATCTGGGCCCCCCTTATTTTCATACTACTCTATACAATAGGTACTGTTTTCATTCCTGCTACCCCTTTTATGGTTGTCGCCGGTCTTTTGTTTGGATTTAAATACGGAATACTTTGTACCATGACCGGAGGACTTTTAAGTTCTTTGATAGTCTTCATAATTGCAAGGAAACTGGGTCAAGAACAAATAGAAAGGATTTTGAAAAATAAATACCTGAAATACGTAGACAAATACAACAAGCGACTCGGCAGAAATGCAGTTGGAGACATAATTATCTGGAGAATAATTCCAATAATGCCCTTTAATATTTTGAATATCTTGATGGGAGTATCAAAAACAAAGACACGCGACTACATAATCGGTACTTTAATAGGCTTCATCCCAAGCCATGTAGTCATAGTTTACTTAGGTGGCTTGATCACTAAAATATTATAGTTTTAGATAAAATTAAAACTATTCTTTTTCAGCGGATTCTTCTCCGAGAACTCGATCGATGTCTTGAACAATGGATTGAAGACTTTCGTCTGATTTGATGACATAGCCAACTACTCCCATAGACATAACATCACTGATTTTCTTCACACTAGAGAGGTTTGAAGAAACTAGGATGGGAACTTTGGGCAGATCTTTATCTTCTTGGAGTCTTTTCAAAAAAGCAGTGCCATCTAATTTAGGCATCATCAAGTCTAAAATTATAAGATCCGGTTTTTCAGATTTTAATTTTTCTAAACCAATTTCCCCATTTTCAGCAGAAATCAACTCATATCTATCCTTTGGTAAAGTTGCTTCCAAAGTCTTAGGGAAAAATTGATCATCATCTATTACAAGTATTTTTTTCATGTTAACGAATATTAAAAATATTAATAACTGAGTCCATTATAAACCCTACAAAGGTATTGTAAAGAAGAAGCTAGTGCCAGACCCCTCTTTTGAAACAAGACCAATTGTCCCACCGTGAGCCTCTGTAATACCTTTGGCGATAACCAAACCCAAACCAGTACCCTTGTTTTCTCCATCTGTTGGGCTTAATTTAGCCTGTTTGAAAGTATGGAATAGGTCTTTGATGCTTCCTGCTGGAATACCGATACCAGTGTCAGAGACCACTATGCACAATGAAGGTACTTTTACCTTTATATCTTTCTCTTCTGGAAAAACTGGCATCCTCGATCTATCAAAACCTTCAGGGAAATGGCTTTTTGGATCATAAACGAAAACTGAAACCAAAATAGAGCCGTTGATAGAAGTAAATTTCAAAGAGTTTGATAAGAAGTTGTTTAAGATTTGCTTTACAGTTTGGGGATCAAAGTTAGCAGACTCTGGCAAGCTACTGTCTAAATAGGACTCTAGTCCAACTTTTTTGACATCGGCTGAAATTTTATAAAACGAAACTCTATTCTCTATCACCTCTCTGATATTAGATGGCTCTTTGTTAACCTCAAACTTACCAGCTTGAAGTTTAGAAAGATCCAAAATATCATTGACTAACTCAAGCATTGAGCTGGAGCCTTGATAAATCAGCTTTACATACTCATCAAACTGCCCCGAATTCTTATCTACTTTACCAGCCACTACCGATTCTATTATTTTTTTGATGCCATCAAGTGGAGAACGGAGCTCGTGAACGATCATACCAGTAAATTCTTCTCGAACTCTCTCAAGCTCGACATCCTTAGTAACATCATTGAAGACCACTACAGCTCCATGCATCTGACTTTTGCCATCTGGCATAGAATGTATCACCGGATAAACCCCAATCTCAAAAAATGAATCATCGATCTCTATCCTTTCTGAAACAAAAGTTTTCTTGTTGACTAGCGACTCTTCTAATCTCCCATGTATATCAAACTTACCACCAAGAATATCAATAAAGTCAAAAATATTTATATCTTTGTCTACTTCAAACTTGATGATCTTTTTGATGGCGGGATTAGCGACCACTACTCGGTACTCTGTATCAATCATTAGGACACCATCTTGCATACTCTCTACCATAGCGTTCAGTTTCCCTTTTTCTATCTTGACTACTTCATGCAAACGAGTGACTGCTTCTGACGCTTGGCCAGTTATTTTATACAAAATGGTCATATCGTCTTCCTTGTATAACCCTTTTTTTATATGGGCTACAGTCAAAACTCCAACCACTTTTCCACTAATAACCAAAGGAATGTTGAAGAGTGATCCTATACCTTGCTCTATCTCATCTATAACGATGGCCCCAGAAACTGCCTCATCTAATTTGGATTCATCAAAAGTTTGATCAGTTAAAGCCGAAAGAGAAGCTATCATTTTTTCTTTCATTTCTTTCAAAAAAACATGGCTGACTGATTGTTCGATATGAGTATTTACCTTTACTTTTTCAGGAGTGATCACCACATAACCAACAGCGGTATAATCAATAAACTGTTTTAAAGAGCCGGTTATAATTTGCAATATTTCTTCTACATCTAGAGAGTAGCCCACCCTCTCTCCTAATTCTTTAAGGATAGCGAGCTCATAAATACGGCGAGTAGCCTCTGCTCTTTCTTTTATTATCTCTTTACCTCTTTTTCTGAGGGAAAAGTAAAAATATAAAATAAAAACAACCAACACCAAAAGTATCGGGGCCAAAATCAAAGACATCACGACCCCTGATGGGAGCGCAATATCCATATTAATTACTCATTATGCCTTTAAACAGTTTGTTGGCACCAATAACCATAAATATATATCCGATAGCAAAGAATACTGTACCGGAAACGTTAGATCAGAATTCCAGAATCCATTTATCAACAACAGTAGCTATAGTACCAAGAACCACGAAGAACATTCCGATACCGATGTAGTTTAAGACTGAACCAAAAAGCCCTCCCCCAAGTTTTTTGGCCACTCTAAATACAAAGAACGTCGCTATGATCCCAATAACAATAGAAAGAAGCAGTGAAAAGTTGCCAGCAAAAATAGAGGCGTAAGCAACTTGGTCGGTTGCTATTGATTCATTTAGGCTTTGAGCCATGGCTACCCTCGGTAGTATTATCCATAGAGATGTTAAAAAGAAAAGCTTTTTCATATTTTTGTTAGATTAATGTTTTATCGAAGGATATTTTTTGAAGATAGAATTAACCGCATTTTTAACTATCTCTCCCGATAGAGCTACGTATTCGTCTATCAATTTTTGTAATACTACTTGTTCTGGGCCAGTGACATCAGTCACGTCTCCTTCATCAGTCACTTTCAAACCTTCTACTCCCCTAGCTTTAAGGACGGCAATCTCTGGACCCAAAATAACAATCTGTTTCTTGATTATTTCAGTGAGCATTTGTTTGTAGTCTGTGTTTGTTGGTTCCATATGTTGATTAAGTAAAATTAAGAGTAAATTCCCCTGTGTTTATATTATAACAAAATAAAATCTCTGTACTACTTTTATGTGGATTGCAATGATTATAAAAAGGTACAAAGATGACCATTGTACCTAAAGTAAATGTGGTATAATAAGTATAAAAAGAAAGAAAAAAAGGCAAGATTTTGTTCAAGATTTTATTACCAAGGAATTATTTTTCCATCAAACCAAAAGTTCCCTGTTTCTGGTTTGGAAATTGCAAAATTAAATATATTTTTAGCTGCTTCTTGGGGAGTAATATCCGCTTCTTGTCCACCCATATCCGTTTTGGTCCAGGATGAACTGCCGAAACTATTATATTTTGATCCTTTATCCTCTCTGCCAAGTTATTTACATACATATTGAGAGCTGCTTTTGAAATCCTATATGCTGGATAATGATTTGGAGATCTCCCTACCCCAGAATCTACATGCTTAAATGAACCAGCAATCGATGAAATACAAATAATGTGCCCACCTGACACATCGTCATGATGGGCAGGACCGTCAGAATTTACAAAAGAAATCATTTGTTCGGTAAAGTTAGACGTACCAATCAAGTTAACCTCCAAAGTCTTTCTAAGTTTGTCTGGATTTAAAATCAATTCCCCTTTGTCGAGCATCACTCCCGCATTATTTATTAAAATATCTATTTTTTTATCAGTATTTTTTATTTCTGCTACACAATTTTTTATTGATTCAGAAGAAGACAAATCTAACTGAAAAGTTTGCAAATTTTCTTTCTTCGGTACGCCAAAGCTTTCAGCGGAGAAGACTCTTTCTGGTTCGCTTGAAAGATAAGTCCCTATTACGAAATATCCTTCAGATAAAAACTTTTCCATCAAAGCCTTACCTATCCCTTTATCTATTCCTGTTATTAGTGCTGTTTTCATATAATTATATTAATCAAAATTTAGACAAATGAAAAGGGCAGGGCTCGAAAGCCCCACCCAACGTACAACAACCACTGTCACAATGTGCGACAGCGGGAATCATCCATCTCTTCATGATGATTATCTCCTTCCACCTTCTATTATATCATGCGTGTCAAGAGCGATAGATTCTAACTCTTGAATTAGCTCTAGAGCAAACGTTATAGTGGGCCGAGATCCGAACTTTATTATAACTACTCTATCGGATCGTGAATATATGGCTGGAATACGTAAAAAAATAACCCTCATCCAACAATTTTCTTAAATATAACTGTATTATAAAAAGTAGAAAAAGTTTTGTATAAACAGAATACCCAGCACCACTACGGATGCTGGGCAAGTTGTTTGAAAAATGGCGGGAAGTCATCCTCGTATCAGGACAGCAACGACGATTGTTATTGACTGAACGAAGCTAATGGCCATTGAGCCAAAAAGCTTCCAGTCAAGTGCTCTGATGGCACTCAATGCGACTGCTGTCTGAATTGCTGCAAAGAGCATGAACGTGCTTACTGCAATTCCAGCCAGTTGTTCTGCTGGAGCAGTAAATGCTGTGAAGAGCTGAGGGAGCATCGCGATCGGGTTGAGGAAAACCACAAACCCAATCAAAATCTGACACCACTTCGTCTCAATGAAAGGACATGCTCTCTTGAGTGCCAGCATCAGGTTGTTCATGCCGAGCTCCTTTTGTGGAGTGCGTGTTGAACTCTTGCTATGGCCGGAGCAGAAAAAACTGTCCAACCACAAGCAAGAATCCAGATTGCTAAGTAACAAAGAGTGCTTACATCACCACCGAGGTGAGAATGTTGAGCACTCATTCCGTGCATCAAATAGAGTCCCATACCCATGGTTTCTGACTCCTTTCCTACTTACAATTATATACCTTTATATTAAATAAGTCAATTTGCTATTTTGTTTGAATTATGATTAAATTAAATCAGAAAGGCGCATTCAATTTCAAGAAAGAAAGAGAACAAGCTAATGACCAAATCGGAACAATCCCTACAAAAAAAACTACAGAGGAGGATGGAGCTTATTTTCCAGATCGGGAAAGTCTTGCCTCCAATGTCAACCAAAGTCGAGGATACCTGGATTTCTAGTCCAACACTTCTGCTAGAATACCTGGCCGGTATGGCTTCTGCTCCAGATGTCACAAGAGGTAAAGGAATCAACTTTTATCTTCAGCCTGTTCAAGTGGCAGCAGAAAAGTTTTGGATCCCCAAAACTGACGGATCCGAGACTATTACCAAAGCAAATGATATTTTCGTTAGAGGCGTTTCTGGTAATTGCAGCCGCTGGGCTGCGAATGTCCCCGGTAAACCGACAGTCAAAACCCAGGCTCAAATCTTTGAAGTAACTGATAAATTAGACTGCTTTGAAGATCTCTCCAATATCCCGGGGTGTGATCTAGATTCCCTATGTTGGGAGCAAAGCCAAATCGTTGCTTTTTGTCGTAAATATCAACACTGGTTCCAGATCAGAAAAGGATATTCCACCATCTTTCCCTTTAAAGTTGAAAAGGGTAATAAAAAAGAGCTCTTCGCGGCTGACATAGATCTTTATTCTGGTGACGAATGCGATGTTGATGTTTTGTGCAATAGCTTTCGCAATTGTATCAGTGGTTTATACCCACCTTGGGTAGTTCTTCCTTGTCGACTTGACAAGTAAACGCACTCCCAAATATTAAAGATTGTACTTCTGATTTTCGCCCTCGAGTTTTCTGTTGATCTCGAGGGCTTTTCTTTTGGGGAGATTTTCACTTGTCTCGATCTTGCTTTAAGAAAGCGTCGGGATTAGACTAAATCGCATGAGTTTACCAATCGGTATAGTCGGAACACAATTGAACTTCTTGAATTTCTTGCACTGCTCGCTACGCTCCCAGCACACTCAAATTTTATAGTCGCTTTGCTCGTTAAAATTTAGTGGGTGGTAAATGGGGCTTGAACCCATGACCTCCGCTTCCACAGAGCGGCGCTCTACCAGCTGAGCTACTACCACCATCTTAAAACAGCTTAGAGCTTAAAGCTTTTAGCTTATAGCAAAAAGACTGTTATCCCCCATATTCTGACATAAAAAAATTTAATTTTCTAGTTTTAATTCCACTCTAAGCTTTAAGCTCCAAGCTCTTAGCTTTTCTACCTATAATCAGGCGACTCCTCCATAATACCCACTTTATAATTTGAAAGCCGAGCCAGAGCATATAGGGCACTTGAAAGGCGGTTTAGATAAGCTTTGGTTTGTTTACTTATTTCTTCTCTTTTATTTTCCTCTCCATTTGGGGCCAAAAGTTCTGGTTGAGAAACCTCATCAGAAACAGCGATCACTCTCCTCTCAGCTCTCCTAGCAATAGTGCGAGCAATATCAAAGATGGCTCCAAGCCCCGCTCCTCCCATTTGCCATTTGGTCATATCTGGCATACCACCAGAAATAAAGAAAGACTTTATTGGTGGCAATTCTTTTTCAATATTATCTACGATTTCTTCCAGTTCCCTTACTTTATCTTCAGTAATTGTCTTTGGAGCCCCAGCCACTTCTGCTTGAATAATAAAAAGATTTTTTTGGATATCATGGACGATTTCAGCCAAACTTGTGTTATTTAATTGAAAGCCAAGATGGACTGCTTGAACTTTGCAGAGCCCTAAAAACGAGTTTATTTCATCAAGACTCCCTAATGCTTCGGCTGTAGCCGAGCTTTTTGAAATCCGCTGGTCACAACCAAAAGTTTTAGTTGTTCCATTATCCCCTTTCTTGGTATAAAGCATGTTACCCACTTTATACCATAAATAAATATTTTCGCCAGAGATTAACAATTTTGTGTCTCTATTGTACCAAGTTAGAACCTATTTTCAAAACAAAGTGATGTAATGATGTCGCACGCCCCGCGTGCGTGGTGGCTTGAAACTGCCTCGTACGCTCGTATCGTTCCGCCACTGCCTCGCTTCTCTCGGCAACACCGAAGAAAAATGTCTCTTACTTTCTTGATTTGGTGGGGGTGAATTTTCTTCTAAAAAGGAAAGGACATTTTTCTTTGGTGTTCTGCCCTCCAAGTATTCGGGCAGGCGGCGGAACAATGCGGACGAAGTTTTGGCAAAACTATTTTTTGGGGAAAGGATTTGCCAAAACTTCGGCTCATTTGTTTTTGAATTCGTATGTCGCAAATGGAAAAGGAGGGGTTTGGGGAGGAATTTTCCATTTGCTCCTCTTTTTGTTTTGGAGGGATTGGGGGCGGACAGAAAACAGAAAATACAAATTCGATATTGTCTCGATCATTTCTCTGCTAGTGTTTCGTCCGTGACTACGGAGTCCATCCTCGGCATCCGCCTCGGACATTTCCGCTAGGGCTACTCGCGCCTAGATGTCTAGGTTTGGCGCGTTTCCTCGCTCTACGGCACTGCGGTGCCGGAGCTCGGGCGCCAGCTGTTTGGGGGAAGGAAGGAATCCTTCCCCCAGCTTCGCCTCGTCTCGGCAGGGCTCGACCAACCGGCTCAGCCAACCCCCATCCTCGTTTTCATATCCGCGTTGTGTTGTGTCGCATTCGCTACTGGATTTCGTATTGCAAGAGAACGGCGGCGCTCATCCTTTAGTCATGGACGCCCTAGCGGAAATGTCCGAGGCTCAAATGCAAATGCGCTTGACCCACCCTCCCGTTCGCGCGCAAGCCCGCTCGCAGAGGAGGATAGGGGTGCGAGCGGGAGCTCCCTTTACTATAAAATTAAATCAATAATTTCTCTAAATTTTTTGATTGTGCTTGTTGGCCTTTTCCCTCTGGGTAGATATTTTTTATATTTTGTTTCAAGCAACAAAGCTTCAACTCCAACTTTTCTCGCAGAGACATAATCATACCTGTAGCTATCTCCAACCATCAATGCCTTAGATTTTCTAACATGCCTCCACTTTAGGATCTCAGCAATAACATTTCCCTTTGCGTCAGGATTATCTGGAGTTGCGTGATATTCTTCAAAAAAATCAGATAATTTGAAGTGCTCTATCTTTATTTTCAAGATTTGTGTGGCTTTTTTATGAGAATATGGGTGTGTTGAAAGTAATATAAGGACAACTCCATGCTTTTTTAACTTACATAGAGTTTTCTTTACAGAAGGAATAATCGTAAGATGCTCCAGATAGTTTTTACCTATGTGTTTATCTTTATAAATCCAATGTGGATTAACCGTGTGCTTGGTTTCTTTCGGATACCACAAGGTACCGTCACCATAAAGAAATATTATTTCTTTTAAACATTTATTGTCTTTCTGGTTTTTTGCCATATTTAAGTTATATAATAAAGAAATGAATAATACTAAGATATTTGGTATAGGTCTTTCAAGGACAGGAACTTCAAGCTTAACTTACGCATTAAGAATACTGGGTTACAAAGCATGTCACTTTCCTACAAATCTTAGTGTTGCATTAGAAGAATATGAAGCATTAACTGATACTCCGATTGCTAGAAATTACAAACAGCTTGATAAACTTTATCCGGGCTCAAAATTTATTCTAACTACTAGAGAGTTGAAAAGCTGGTTAAATTCGATGGAAAGACACTTTTTACTACACCCCGCTGATAAAAAAGAAAGTTGGGTATTAAAATTACGAATGGATTTATATCAGACGGTTAATTTCAATTCTAATTTATTAGAAAAATCATATTATCGACATTTAAATGACGTGAAAAAATATTTTAAAGACAGGGAAAATGATTTGTTGATAATGGATATTACAGCAAGTGATAGTTGGAATATCCTCTGTCCTTTTCTTTCAAAAATAATACCTACTGATGATTTCCCTAAAATAAATACTTCTCAAGAAAGAGAAAAACATACTTAAATTATTTTATGTAAAGATTTTTTTCAGCGTCAATCCCAAATACTTTTATAGATCCTGATAATATTGTTTCATCATAACCAGCAGGTCCAGTCGCTCCTTCGATTAGTTGCAGCCATCCCGTTACCTCACCAAAAGTACCGATTGCTTTTACCCCGAACCATCCATTATGCCTCAACAACTCAATTTTAATATGATCAACGGAATCTCTAGCACACATTATGGCACCAATTCTTGTTGATTTAGACAATTCTTTTGTGGTCGCAGTCATATGCCAATGATTGGGGACATCTTTATGTTGGTGTTTTGTTACACCTGTGTTATATGGATAGTCAAATTTATCTGTTTGACTGAGATTTAAATCCAAAGGACATGATAAATGGATATCTAATATAGCGTCATCGCGTTTACAAGTTATATGTTTTTGAGAAATTTCCATATTTTCAATAGAATGTAGCATCCATTGGAATGTCGATTCCTCTTTAGCAATAAGATCGTCAAGTATTAAAAATAATCCGGGCTTTAAGAAAAGGATGTGTCTATCACATTTAATTAATTTATCCCCATAAGCTTGCTTAGCATCACCTAGAACATATGAGAGTTTTTCGTTGTCATAAAATTCAATTATTTCACCTTTTGAATCTTGACTTCTTGTGATTTGTCCAAGCCCATTAATCAAAATGCAGTTATTTGCTTTTGTGGATCTAGTCCACGCTGAATGATGTGGCATTCCATATGCAGGACCATAATAACCCGATGGAATTACCAAAGCTTTACCACCTTTTATAATAGCAAATGTATTTTGATCGGCATGAGAATGTGAAATACTTCCGTATGGACTACTTTTAAATAAAAGGAGTGTATCATGATCTGGTTTAGATATATCACTGTGCATCGCCGCCCAACCAATATCAGAAAATAATTTTACATTTGGCAAGTTTGTGGGCGTAATAGCGACAAAATCATCATCAAACATTAATGACATAACACCACTTATTTTATTTGTATTATCAAATTCTTTTACCCACCAACCACAATAACTATCATTGTATTTTTGAGCGTGGAATCTCATAAGTAAGCTCAAATTACGTTCGAAAATAATATCATCATTTTCTGCCCCATCTCCAAAATGACTAATTTTACTTCTTAAAGATTTGCAGTAAAAGAAAAACCACCTTAATTTTGTAAAAAAAGGAAGCTTCCACATATCATATTGGCATGCAATTCTTAGTGCTTCAAATGTTGGTAAATAAAGGGCATTATAATTTACTCCATAATTTATACCTTCTGCCCAACCACCATCATTACCGCCCCAGTGCGGATAAGTTGAAGTTAGAGCCTTTAAAGAATACTCAAGAAGTATGTCATTATCTTTAATCTCTTTATTCATAACTATTGCCATTTCTGCTAAATAGGCGATAAGTCGACCAGCATGACTTTCGCCAGGATAAGTCAAATAATTTTGATTATTTTTTAACCTATAATATGTTTGCCAAGCTCGATTATCACATGCTTTTAAAATAATCCTTCTCTCTTCATAGCTTAAATCTACATATAACCAGTCATACGCACGATGCATTGATTTTGCTAGCTGTAATCCTGGTTCATCACCAAAAGGAGAGCATACTGATGTAACATCATCTAAGGTTGTCGGCCAAGAAGCTAACTCGATTAAGATTTTCTTTGCTATATTAGAATATTTTTTTTGACCAGATATTAAAAAAGCAAGTGATGCATTAATAAGACCTTCATTGACTATATATTCAAGTTCCTTATAATATTTTCGATATTCAATTTTTCTTTCGCCGGCATCTTGAATATATTGATAACTAGGATAAACAGGGTTAATTCCTTTATCTATCCATATATCAACATTTTCTAAAAGTCGACACCATGTTTGTTTGCGTTCATTTTTGATTTTTTCTTTAACTTCAGTGAGATTTTCTTTTGAATACAAAAATCTTGGGTGCTCTTTTGAAACATGACTTAATAAAATATCCACCGATATCCAAGGAAATTTTTCTGCATCTTTTCTAACTGAAAATTCACATTTCCCTCTCCAGATGTTTGTTTTTAAATCCTCACTTTGAGCCAATACATCCCAATAATAATTACCTGGAGGCAATATTAGGTCTGGTAGATGTACAGGATCACCCCCCACATCCTTTTCATATATAATTTCATCTTCTGAAGTTAGTATTACTACTTTATAATTTTTTGCTTTGGTTGCTGGCATCCACGATAATCCAGGAGGAGTGATGTCAATAACCTGTCCATTTTCTGGAAATGGAAACAACATTTTATCGGACCGTTTTTTAATAAATTTCATAATTATTTTAAAAAACTTAATTACTTCCTTTCTGTATCTTTACCATATCTAAGCATTAAAAGTTCATAGCCCCGTAGCATCTGAATGGAAGTTTCAAGCAAAAAAAGTCTTATCTTTTCATTTAAATTAACATCTTCTAGCTTCAAAACTCTCTTTAAACCGAAGGAAATTTCCTTGAAATTTGTTATCCAAAAGAGCAAGGTTTTCTCTTCTATTCTATCATCTCTTACAAACTTTCCTCCTGTAACTCTTCTTATTTTCTCGTATAGGTCTCCTAATTTGAACCTAGCCGGGTGTCTGACAGACGCAGAGTCTGAATAAATTATTTCATATCCATAAGTTACAACTCTTTTACACCATTCACTGTCAGCGCCAGATTTTAGATTATTGTCATATAATCCAATTTTATAAAAAATATCCTTAAACGTAAAAAGATTTGCCGTAACGGCTATCTTGTATTCTCGAACGTATCTTTTTTGTTGAAGAAAAAATAAACTATCATACAGCTCCACAGTACTCGGAAATTTATTCCGAAAAAATAAATTAACTGCGCCTCCAACTATTCCAATATTGGGATTTGATAATAATCCTTTAACCCCACATTCAATCCATTGCTCTGACGGTATACAATCAGAGTCTGTGAAGGCAATTATCGAACCCTTTGAAAAAAGGATACCTTTGTTTCTTGCTGAATAAGAACCAGGGGAAGATTCTTGTAATAAAGAAATATTCTTATAGTCATTTAAAATATCTTTAATATCAAACCCTGAATCATTATTAACAACAATAATATCAAGCAAATTTTTCGGGTAAGTTTGTTTTTGAAGTGCTTCTATACATTTAACTAAACGCTCAGTATCTTGATATACAGGTATTATAATAGATACTAGTGGCAAATTTTCCATAATTAACTATTCAAACCTTAACAGATTTTCCATTAGGATATCGCTCATCCTATCCCAACCAAATTCATTATTTGTATTTAAACCATTTTTACTTAGTAAAAAATATAAATCGGGGTCCGTTACTAATTTAATTATCGCGTTTGTATAAGCATCTGGGCTATCTTCAGACATCACTGCATTCAAATTATTTTGAGCGAAAGATTCGTATGCAAAAACATTTTCACACAATATCGTGGGTACTCCAGAGCATATTGATTCTAAGGCAGCTTTACCAAAGGATTCAGCCATTGATGGGAATATAGCGATATCAGATTTTTTAAAATATTCCGAAATTTCTTTTGAAGTTAGTGAACCTGTGAATATGAAATTATCAGTAAGATCGTGTTTACTGATTTCATTTAATATTTTATTATAATATTCTATATATTCGTCCTTAACAAAGTTCTTATTATCTCCAATAATAGACACTTCTACTTGATACCCTTTCTGTTTTAACAGTAATACAACATTAATAAGTCTATCTTGTCTTTTTTGTGGTCTAATCGATCCCACACATACGATTTTGATTATATTCTCAGTAGAAATTCCTTTGTGAATATTATGAACAAAAGTTTTATTATCAAATCCACGAGGTATTACAGTGACTTTAGTTTCTGAAACTCCTTTCTTGAGGATATGAGCTTTTTCCTCATTTGACGAAGAGTATATTGTACCTACTTACTTTAAAATATAGGTTTCTAAATCGATATACAACTTAGATACAAATTGATATTTTTTATATTCATCACTTAATAGCATTGGAAATAAAATTGTTTTTTTAAGAGGTACATACCCTTTAAATAATAAGCCAATCATTGTCATTGGATGAAATACACATACAACATCATATTGATCTAATTTTCTATCATTAAAATAATCACTTGCAGTAACAGACTCTATAATTTCTGAAAAATCTGAAAGCTCACTATTTTCGGGAATATTTGTTGAGGTAGGCCTATTAACTGACACGCGAAATATAGTTATTTTCTTATTTATAGAGAGCACATCATCCTGTTGGTGTTGAAATTTATTTTTAATATATTGTGGACTTTCTTCGGTAGGTATTACTCTATTTACATATATATCAATAAAATGACCTTTTTGAGAAAGCTGAAGAGCGTAATTTCTTGCAGTTACAGGACATCCATCATTGTCAATCTGAGGAATAGACGGGTCTCGATTATAAGTTAGAAAAGCTATTTTCATAGGAATGTTTTATTTCTTTCTTTCAAACAATGGCTTGGGTTTTACAATTTCATCTGCCCCAAAAATAGATATGATCTTTTCTGCTGTACTTGGTAAAAATGGTTCTAAGTTGTGTGCAATAGGAACAATCCGTCGCACATAAGTTTCAAGTGTTTGTTGAAGCTTTTCCCCATCCAACGTCCAAGGCTGGTCATTGTGGATATCTTTATCAAATTCCTGTATTTGATTCCAAATTATTTTCAATGCTTCATCAGGTCGATATTCCGCCATGGCTTTTTCGATTGAAAGATCAGACTGATATTTTATCTTTTTAAAAATGGGAATAAAATTATGCTTAGATTGCTCACATAATCGTGCTATCCGAGAAACTAGGTTTCCTATACCATTTGCCAAGTCCGCATTATATTTTTCGTTAAATTTTGACAAAGAAATATCCCCATCGTTTCCGAAAGCGAATGAGGTCAGGAGTAAATAACGCACCCCATCAGTTCCGTAAGAATTGACTAGCTCTAAAGGATCAATTATGTTTCCTAAAGATTTTGACATCTTCTGACCGTCGATAGAAAAAAAACCATGCGCAAAAATGACTTTTGGCAACTCTTTATCAAGAGCGAGTAGAAGTGCTTCCCAAATGAGGGCATGGAACCACAGAATGTCTTTAGCCATTAGATGGAGATCGGCTGGCCAAAAATGTTCTTTTTGAGAAACGATCCGTGTTGCCGAGTAATAGTTAAACAACGCATCGACCCAAACGTATACGGTGTGTTTGTCGTCCCATGGCACAGAAATACCCCAATCCACCCCTGTTCGCGAAATTGAAATATCGTTAATACCCCCGCGTATTTTGCTCAAAATCTCACTCTTTCTTGCTGAGGGAAGAACTCTATATCTTTCAGTTTCAAGCGCTTCAAGGACTTTTGGAGCAAGGTCTCTCAGTTTCAAAAAATAATTTTCTTCCTCTTGTTCAGCTAATTCAGTTGTTGGGTGATGAGGACATCTCTCATTAATAATTTCATCTTCAGTTAAATATTTTTCACAACCAACACAGTAGATGCCCTTGTAGAGAGATTTGTAAATAAACCCTCTGTCATACAATGTTTGCAGCATGTCCTGAACTATTTTTTTATGGTCTGGATCAGTAGTGCGAAAAAAATAATCATTACTAATCTCAAGTGCCTTCCATGCCGCTTGATACTGACTCGAAATCTGGTCAACAAAATCTTTAGGAGATTGATTATTTTTCTTTGCCGCTTGTGCAATCTTTGCTCCATGCTCGTCCGTTCCAGTCAAGAAAAAAACATTTTCTTTTCCGATTTTTTGGCGATAATATCGAGCAAATACGTCAGCAATGATAGTTGTATACGCATGCCCAATGTGCGGTTTGTCGTTTACATAGTATATGGGTGTTGTAACGTAAAACTTTTTCATAAATTTAATAACCTTTAAACATGATTTTTGCTTGTTCGTACTCTTCTTGGGTATCTATATCCATCCATTTTGAATTTTCATTTATATTTACAAAACGAAAACCCGTAGTATTTGGGCCAATTCCCCACCATTTGTATATTCCAGAGGCAAGGTCTAAATAAATATCCTGTAATTTATTTTTCGAAACAATTGAACAAATTTCAGCCCCGACACCTTCCTCCTTTGAGTATTTGATAATTTTGTCGTTAACGATAACTAACTTCATAGATTCCTCGTCTTGCACTGAAAGATCTACAAGAGAGATTGATTCGCCACTAAATGATGTGAGAAGTTTTGGTATGAGGTCATCAGTAAGAATCATATCCGCATCTAACATTAAAGTATCGTCATAGCCGATAGTGTCGAGCGCTACCTTGAGCGAAGTAGAATTCTTTCCTGAAGGAAAATATCTATCGTATATTAAAGAGACGTTTTCAATAGAAGTCAAAAAATCCTCGGCATGATAACCAACCACAATATAAATTGATTGAATGCCACACTCCTTTAGTTGTCGAACAAGTCTTCCGACAAGCGTTTCTTCGTTAATTTTAAGCAATCCTTTAACAGTTCCGTTAAATCTTGTCCCTGTTCCAGCTGCAAGTATTATTGCTCTCATATAGAACAATAATACTATATTGAAACGATGTTTTCAAACTTGACTATTCATTGAATCAAATACATCTTTTTGGCGTAGTAAAATCTCAACCGCTTCATGAATGTGTTCAGCACAGATATATGGAGAAGTTGGATAAAATTTCAAAGCACCCATCTTTGTCCCAGAAAAAGCAGGGATATATTTGCTACTATAAGAATATTCGACGCCTTTTGAATATTTCATTCTATTCTTCATGTCAAACTTAAAAAACGATTTCATATAAATATTTACTTTTTCTGTATACTCAACGGCGTCTTTATCAGAGTTCGAAGTTTCAATATCCTTTACTTGAGCAAGGCCTGGGGGATATATTCTAATCATCGTGACATATCCAGGGGAATTTTTGTTTAATATACCGATATCATTTCTTTTCTTTAATAAAAGTAATTGTCTCAATAGTTGATTTAACTGCACAAGATTACCAAGATGTGCTTGATAACCGGTTTTCCCCAGTGCGCGAATCGCTCCTAATGCTGCCAACGCGGCACCCGCAGGGCGAGAAGTTTCAAGCGTATAATCAACAGGTGAAAATTCACTGAACTCACGAGCAAGTTGATGTGTATCCACATTCTCGTTGTAAGAAAGAAAAGAAGCAGTTTCGGCTTTATTGATCATAACCAAGCTACAGGGTATAGGACATGACCCTACTCCTTTATGAAAATCAATTCCCCAGCTGTCCACTCTATTTACTTTTCTTATCTTGTTGTATTGCTCTTTTAAGAGTACGAGGGTGCTAGATTCTATCCCCAACGTATTTTTTTCGAAATCATAATCCTTAAACATTAGCCATGACCAACCAATTACAGAATCAACGTGTATTTGTGGGATATAATCCAACCTGTATATTTTTACCAAACCATCTCGCAACAAAACAAACGCATCAATATCATCAATGGCATTGTCATAAGTGGTGCCTCCGTTTATCACAATTAGCGGAATTTTATATCCTGCTTCGATAGCCGCTTTTAATTTTTCTTCGGCATCCTGTAAATTACTCGTTCTATCCGTGCTTGCTTTAATTACTAAAGCATTTCCTACACCAACACCAAGCCAATTCAAGGCATTAAAGTGTGAAAAGTGAGAGTCTTCAGTTATTGCAATTTTTATATTGTGAGGAATCCCGTCTTTTCTTGATTGTGGAAATGTTTTTGCCACTGCAAGTTTAATTGCATATAGATTTGTCGCGGTACCTCCAAAGGTAAAAAACCCGCATGAATTTTTGTGATCAACATCCGCAAGTTCTGAGAGTATTTTGGTAACAGCGTGTTCTGCAATAATGGTGTTGCCCGAAAGTCCATCGTTGATATTAAAAATATTTAAATCAAGTGCTAGAGAATATAGTGCTGAAGAAACACGATTTACCGCTGCACCAACATTATATTGTAAATTAGGACTTCTCCAAAGCGGCACGCCTCCGAAAAGGTCTTTAAAAATATCTCTAACTAAATTAGTTGGATCGTTTGAGGAATCAACAGGAAACACAGTATATTTCTCAAGAAGTTGAGAATATGTATCTTTGTTATATTTTCCAGGTACTCTTGCTACATTTTGTAAGTCATCCTCAACTTCTTCAAGCAAATCAGAGAGTGCTTTTATCGGACCAATTGCAAATTGTTCTCTGACACGATTCAAATAAGTGATCGGTTTTGATAAATCAGAGATTCGCGTAGTATCTAAAAGGTTGTCATCGTTTTCGCTAGACATAATATTTATTTGATCAGTTCTTCAATTTTAACACCCAATGCTCCTGCAAGTCGTTCGATGTTTTTTAAAGCCATATTTCGAACACCCCTTTCAATTCCAGAAATATAAGTAGGATGTACTCCTAAAATTTTTGCAAGGTCGCCCTGCGACATCTTCTTTTTTAGTCGTATTTCTCTTACCTTATTTCCAAATTTTGCTGATATATCAGACATATTCACAACTTATCATTATCATTATCATTATTCTAGCAACTATTGTAGCATTTCTCTATACAGAAGTATAATTCTATATGCATACATGTCCGCCCCCAATCCCTCCAAAACAAAAAGAGGAGCAAATGGAAAATTCCTCCCCAAACCCCTCCTTTTCCATTTGCGACATACAAATTCAAAAACAAATGAGCCGAAGTTTTGGCAAATCCTTTCCCCAAAAAACCGATGAGTTCCCTTTTGGTGCGCGAGACAGGACTTGAACCTGCACACCTTGCGGTACTGGCACCTCATGCCAGCGTGTCTACCAATTCCACCACTCGCGCATTAAACTTTTAACTCAACTATACTCAATGCTTTATTAACTTTCAACTTTTTTCGAACAAAAATTCGAACAAAAAACAGATAAATTTTTACATACATTAAAAAATGACGGTCGTCAGAATATAATGTATTACCTAAAAAAACTATATCTTTGTATAGGTAATATCTGATTTTGTTTTTTCAAACAAAAATAAAACTTATCGTAATCGTAAGTTTTGAGTGGCTTGCTAAGCCTGACGAGGCGAGCACCGGAGGGAATTTTTAGCAAAAAATTTCCGTACACTCAAAATTTATGATGAGATAAGTTTTACTCTTCTTTTTTTTACTCTTCTTTCTTTTCTTCTACAATCTCTGGCTTTTCTACTTCTTCAGTATTCGTGTCATTCGTTTCCATTTGTGGATTGGTGTCGAGTTTTTCTTCTTCAACCACAGGTACATCAGGTAAAGCTCTAACATTTCTCATTTGTCTCCTGATTTCTTTCACTGCTTTGTCACGAATATGATAAAGCTTGGAACGACGTACTTTAGAGCGCTTGACCACTTTTATCTTTTCAATCATTGGAGAATATATTGGATAAATCCTCTCTACTCCGACACCCGATGCTACCTTCCTTAGAGTAAAAGTGCCCCCCGCTTCTTTGCCATGTTTAACCGCCAAACAAAGTCCTTCAAAATCCTGTAACCTAGTTTTTGGCTTGCCGGTTTTCTTATCTTTCTCAACTATTTTTTGAGTCACTCTAATAGTATCCCCCGAACGAATATCGAGAGCTCGTCTTTCTTTTATGTTTACTGGTGAAATTTTTATATTATCCATATTTTTATTTTTTATTTGTGTCATTCAATCTTATTCGGAATATTTGTGTCTTATCTCTTCTTACCTACTTTCCTTCGGCTAACGATAAGTTTGTTAGAATATTTCTTAGCGCGTCTTGATTTCTGACCTTTACCTGTTGGTTTACCCCACTTAGATATAGCCCTCTTCCTACCTCTACCTTGCCTACCTTCACCACCACCGTGTGGGTGATCAACCGGGTTCATAGCAGTACCTCTGACTGTAGGGCGGATACCGAGCCACCTGCTCTTTCCAGCTTTACCTTTCTTTTCAAGTCTTTTTTCTTCGTTTGAGACTGATCCGATACTCGCCCAACAGGTCTCCTTTACTTTACGGACTTCACTTGATGGCATCTTCAGGTCAACAAACCCAGCATCTTTAGCAAGTACTTGAACAAAATTTCCTGCCGAACGACCGATCTTGGCGCCTCCAAGAGGCTTCAATTCCACATTGTATACAAAAGTACCAGTTGGGATACCTTTCAAAGGTAATCTGTTTCCTTGTTTTATTTCTACGTTCTCTCCGGTGAGTAGTTCTTCTCCAACTTTGATTCCTTTAGGCAAAAGAACATACCTCTTTTCACCATCTTTATATGAAGCAATGCCGATAAAACCAGTACGGTTTGGATCATACTCTACGGAAACTATCTTATAAGGAATGTTTGGTTTGTCATATTTAAAATCGATGTCTCTATAAAGTTTTTTATGACCACCTCCTTTATGACGAACCGTTATTCTACCAAAACTGTTTCGCCCTACAGATCTCTTAACACCAGAAGTAAGAGACTTCAAAGGCTTATTTTTAGTCAAGATACCTTTATAAGAAACATTCGACATGTTTCTTCTTGATTTTGATGTTGGTTTGTAAGTTTTTATTGCCATTTTATTTTGTTTATTCGATCTTATCTCCTTCCTTTAAGAAAACATAAGCTTTCTTCAATCCAGCCTTGGTCCCTTTTTTACCCTTGACCATAACTTTCTTGGCAGGTTTTTTTACAATGTTCACCTTAACAGGAGTGACATCATAAAAAGTTTTAATTGCTTCAATCACTTGAGTTTTGGTTGCATCTTTCTCAATCTCAAAAGCATAAACATTTGATTCCATCAAATAACTAGACTTCTCGGTGATACGAGGCCTCAAAATAATATTTGCGTATTTTGCTTTTAAGTATGTTGCCATGATAAAAATTATTTTGCTTTAACTTGTTTTTTAGCTACTTTAGCAGAAAAAGTTTTCATTGATTCTTCTGGTTGAGTAACCACTAGGTATCTGTATTGTAAAAGATCCAAAACATTCAAATCTTTTACTTCTCCGATCTCCAAGTTACTAAAATTACTAAAACTTTTCAAAGTATTAGCGTCTTTCTCTTGAAGAGCGATGAAAGCTGCATTTTTCCTCCTACCGATAGAACTGATCTCTTTGATTTTTGCTAATGAGCTTATGATTCCTTTAGCTTTTTTAGTTTTTGGCTCTTTGAGAGAAATATTATCAAGAAAAACTACTTCCCCATCTTTAAATTTACGGGAAAGTACAGTGAAAAGGGCCTTGGCCTTCATTTTTTTATTTATTTTTTTTGAATAGTCCTTATCGTTTCGAGGACCATGTGCTACTCCACCACCAACCCATATGGGGCTCCTTCGAGAACCATGTCTAGCTCTACCAGTGCCTTTTTGTCTCCATGGTTTTTTACCAGTCCCTGACACTTCCCCCCTTGTCTTAGCGTGAGCTACCGGAGTCCTTTTGTTTGCCATCATGGAAACGGCCACCTGATGAACCAAGTCTTCGTTCCAAGGCAAACCAAATATATTATCAGGTAATTCAACTGAACTGACTTCTTTTCCTATTTGGTTATAAACTTTCGATTTCATATTTTGAAAATTATTCTAATTGCTCTAATTATTCTAATTTCTAAATTGGGATTTTTTAGGGTACTTAGGTTAATTAGAATAATTAGGTTAATTCGATCTGATTTCGACGAGAGTTCCACGTCGACCTGGTATTGCCCCAGATACTAGCATTATGTTATTTTCTTTATCTATATCAACCACTTTTAAATTTTTGACCGTCACTCTATCACTTCCCATACGTCCGGCCATTCTCATCCCTTTGAAAACTCTTTGAGGACCAGTAGCACCAATAGATCCAGGTTCTCTTTCAGAATGCTTTTGCCCATGAGAACGAGGACCTCCATGAAAACCATGCCTTTTGACTACACCTTGAAAACCTTTACCTTTTGATACCGCAGATACGTTGATGTTATCTCCAATTTCAAATGTATCTAGAGGAAGAGAATCTCCTTTGTTTAACGAAGCTACATCTTCTGTTTTAAATTCTTTTAAAGTAGCGAAGCTACCTTTCTTCCCTTCTGGCAAAGGCACATCTTTCAAGTGGCCCAAGACAGGTTTTGGAGTATTTCTCTCCCTACGATAACCAGTAGCTACTTGGACAGCACTATAACCGTCTTTTTCTTTGGTTTTGATTTGAGATACGACTATAGGCTCCACGTTCAAAACAGTCACAGCAGTTGCCTTGCCATCTTCCCCAAATATTTGGGTCATATTTACCTTTTTAGCTAATGTAAATTTCATCCCGTTAGAAGCAGGAAATCCTATCATTAAACGATAAATTTACTACTTGATTAAATTCTTTATAAATAATCCCACTTCTGATTTCCGCGGCTTCTAACGGGATCATATAAAAAACGCCGTCTGGCTTCTGATAGATTAACAGAATTCTCAAATATATGCAAATATATGCAACCAAGCAACCAAACCTAATACACACATCTTGTACGATCGTGAGTAATGTGTGTATTAGGATATATTAGAAGATGTGCAACAAAAAACACCCTAGGGCGGTTTTTTGTTTGATTAGATTTTTCCTTTCCTTTTTCCCTCTCCTTAATCAAGGAGAGGGTTACACGAAGTGAGGGGTGAGGTTATAATATCTTTACATCAATGCTTACTCCAGATGGGAGAGAGAGATTGGTTAAAGAGTCCATTATTTTCGGAGAAGGATCTATGATATCAATCACTCTACGATGCACCCTCATCTCAAATTGCTCACGAGCATCTTTGTAGACGAAAGGAGAACGATTGACTGTCCATTTTTTAGTCTCTGTTGGCAAAGGTATTGGTCCGACAACTTTAGCGTCATACCGAATAGCCGTATCAATGATTTGCTTAACAGAAAGATCAAGGACCTTATACTCATAAGCCATCACTCTGATGCGCAACTTAGAAATAGGCCCTTCTTTCTTCTTTGTTTTTTTAGTAACAGAAATTTTCTTCACTACTTTTTTGGTAGTTTTTTCAGTTGTTTTCTTTCTTGTCCCACGAAGCCCTTCTTTCTTGGGCGAAGTGGAAGTTTTTTTTAATGTACTTTTTTCTGTCATATTTGTTTAGACGAGTCAGAATAAAATTTCAAAAGTCTGGTTGAGTCCTGTAAGTGCGACCCGAGGACTTTTGCAAATTTTCATTCTGACGAAGTCTAGCAAATTATTTTACAACCTTTGTTACCACACCAGCACCAACTGTTTTACCTCCTTCACGGATAGCAAACCTTTGTTTTTCTTCCAAAGCTACCGGAGCCGTTAATTTAACTTTGAAAGTAACGGTATCTCCTGGCATAACCATCTCTACTCCTTCAGCTAATGTTACTTCTCCAGTAACGTCAGTAGTCCTGATGTAGAACTGAGGTTTGTAACCAGTAAAGAATGGTGTGTGCCTACCTCCTTCTTCTTTCTTCAAGATGTAAACTTCTGATTCAAACTCTGTATGAGGAGTAACACTTCCAGGCTTAGCGATAACTTGACCTCTGTGGACGTCATCTTTCTTAAGTCCACGTAGAAGGATACCTGCGTTGTCTCCGGCTTGTCCCTCTTGAAGTTGTTTGTTGAACATTTCAATACCAGTGACGGTAGTTTTTTGAGCTTCTTTAAGGCCGATGATTTCCACTTCTTCACCTACTTTTACTTGACCTCTTTCAATCTTTCCGGTAACCACCGTTCCTCTACCTTCAATTGAGAAGATGTCTTCGATAGGCATAAGGAATGGCTTGTCCAATTCACGGACAGGCGTTGGGATATAAGTATCGAGAGTCTTGATAAGTTCAAATACTTTTTGAGCCCACTCATCATTCATGTCTTTAGCTTCTAGAGCTTTAAGAGCAGAACCTCTGATAATCGGAGTTTTTTCACCGTCGTATTGGTTTTTGGTCAAAAGTTCACGAATTTCTTCTTCCACTAGATCTATAAGGTCTTGTTCTGCAACCATATCGCACTTGTTAAGGAAGACGATGATTTTAGGAACACCAACTTGGCGAGCCAAAAGTATATGCTCTCTAGTTTGAGGCATAACCCCGTCTGTAGCAGCAACCACAAGCACAGCGCCATCCATCTGAGCAGCACCAGTAATCATGTTCTTAATATAGTCGGCATGTCCCGGAGCATCAATGTGAGCATAATGCCTTTCTGGAGTCCAGTATTCACTGTGGTGCAAAGCGATAGTAATACCACGAGCCTTTTCTTCAGGAGCGTTGTCGATACTATCGACTTCCTCCATACGAGCTCCATAATCATCAGCCTTGTTCATATCAAGTACCCTAAGGATTGCGGCTGTCAAAGTAGTCTTTCCGTGGTCAACGTGACCAACGGTTCCCACGTTTACATGGGTTTTTGAGCGATCAAATTTTTCTGCTGCCATAATATTTTGATTAAATTTATTATTAATTTTTAAAAATTGCGACAAACTAAAAGCCGCCTATTTATCAATGTGTTATATACTAACAAATCCTTAAAAGAAGTCAATACAGAAGTTACCAGCCAGCCGGACTTAAGTGCGAAAGTAAATTATAGTTTGTACCGTCAGAACAATACAAATATCCATCATTTGTACCTCCAAGATCTAATGGTAAAACAGAGTTAGGCAAAAATCCCGGAAGTAGCTCGTTTGAGTCTAGACATCTCATCAGCCACTATCTTGTCAAAATTAGATACTCTTGTTTTGAGAAAATCAATCACTTTTTGATAATCACTACCGGCGTTGGTAACTGTATTTTCAAAATCGGTCATAATGCTTTCGTCCATCACATCCACTGCCCTCTCCACTACAGACTCAAAGAGCATGTTGCCTATTTTTTCTATCATTTCCTCTCTTTGCTTAACGTCCATGTTTTCGAGACCAAAGTCTTTTGCTATTTTTTTACTAAATTCTTCATTCATCTCGTTAGAGTTTTTAATTATTTATAAATTTAACTAATTTTAATTACTTGTATAATAACATTTTTACTGTTTCTGATGTATGTAAAACTCTAACGGGATTCATATTATTTTTATTTAAGCTGCTTTAGCTAGTTGGGGAGGATTTTTCATCATAAAACCTCCTAGTCTCTTTATAAATTGTTCCATATTTTCATTTTCATATGGTTTGACCGTGCCATCTGTTCTTTTCATAAGCTCACCTATTTGTCTCATTAAAGTGCTGTGTTTTTCAGATTTAGACAAACTGTTTATGATCTCTGTTGGTAATTTAGATTTGTCCGAATCGTCTGTATAGTATTCTACTACCTCTTTAGCTGGAAGTCTTGCCATTTCTTTCCATTCTTTAGTATCAACTCCTGCTACTTTACCAATACCAAGTATTCCACTTTTACCATAAATATCATCTACCTCTTCTCTAAAAGCTTCTTCCACTTGAGCTTCAAATTCGGCACCAGAAGTAATAGCTTCAGTATCAGAAGAAAGTGATCTTATCTCTCTAATAGGTTTTTGAATAAGTTTTTGTTTTCTCCCTCCTTCCAAAACTCTAAGTCTATTTTTTGCTTCTACTAATTCATTTTCTAATTTTTGTTTGCCTACCACTAATCCTCCAGTAGCAACACCTCCAACTCCTGCCACCCCTACTGCTCCGGATGCTTCGGTCATACTAATCTCCGAACCTTCAATTTTTGGTGATTGATCTGTCGTTAAAGTTTCTGGCATAGTAGCCTTGGTCGATTCAGGTTTGGGTTCATAAGGGGCTTCAACTGGCCCTGGAGCTACTACTTCTTCCGTTTTTGTATTCAAAATCTTCAACACTTCATCATTAGTAAGTTTTGTATTTGGATTTTCTTGAAGATAGGTTTCGATTTGGTCATTGTGTTCAACTATTGAAGATACTTGGGTTGGTTTAAGATCTTCTACTTTATCTAAAATTTCATTAAATTTGTCACTATCTTTAAAAAGGCCTGAAAAGTTGACTGTGTTCCCAACGGCAATCTCGCCGTTCGGTCCGACATTTTCATACTGATCTGTATTTTTTAATAATTCATTTGTTAAATTACTTATCACAAACGTTTTCTTGGCTTCGATTTCCTCTGCCGTACCGCTTAAATTATGAAAACGGTCATTATTTTCTAAAGTTTCTCTTAGTATTTTCCATATAGAATCTCCGGCTACCGGATCATGTTCTACCACTTCTGGATTAGAGAATATTCCTTCCCCGACGTTTACAGTCGAGGAGCTGACTTCAGGCGTCGGCTTTGAAATCTGTTCAAATGGTGCTTCTGGTTCTGAAGTTACTTCAACAGGGGTCTCTGGTGTTACTTCTGTTTCAGGAATAGCTGGTTCAGGTTCTATAGGAGTTTCTACAGGTGCTGACTCTACCGTATGTCCTAAAGAAACAGGTTGTATATTTCCCACTTCTGGTACTGGCTTTAGTATAAAGGTTTCAGGAATCGGAGGATTAAGTGGTGAGACTCTTGGCCCTCTGACTAATGTTTGACGTCCGAAATTACCAACCGCTTTACTTTTTGGTGTTGTTTCTATCTCAGTGACAGTATCGGGAGTATTTGTCATCAAATTTTCTGTTAAGCCGGTAAGCATACCTGCTCCAGCACCCATTCCAACAGTGAGAGCAGCTTTATACACAGCTGTTTTTTTTCTCTGTCTTGCAGCCTCTTTTTTTATTTCCTTTAATTTTTCTGATTTTTCCTCTAAATTATTTTCTGAATTTTTTATTTTTTCTTTTTCTTCTTTTTCCCATTTATCTATATCTTCAGGTTTCCATATTTTTATTTTCCTACCTTTTACTTCAACATCAACACCCTTATTACCTACCCTCCTACCAACCTCTGCACCCGCAAGAGACCCTATCCCTCTAGCAATCTTATGACCAGCAACCCCCGCAGCTGTTGTGACAGCAACAGTTGAAATACCTCCCGCTACCACAACTCCAATCCCAATAGCCATACTATACAAAGCAGTATTTATACCCAATCTAGCTAATTTATTTTGTCCCAAATACCATTTAATTACTTTATTTCCCAATAATTTTGCTGCTTCTATTTTTGCTTTGTCTTTCCATGTTTCTTCTCTGTTTGCCCTAATAGCTTCGAGATACAGACTATTTTCCTTAATAACCATCTCTTCAAACAGATAACTGTTGAGCTCTGCTTTTTGTTCTTCAGAAAGATTTTCTTCACTAACCTCTCTTTCTTCAAGCCAATATTTTTTTAACAAAGCAGAAACTTTTTCTTTTTCTTTAACATACCTTTCTCTTAATTGTTTAATACTTTCTCCAGTTTCAGTACTAAAATTAGCATCCGAAGCTTCTACCTTTCCTAAGTCTTCTCTCAATCTATCAAAATCTTCAAATTTCTTTCTTTCTGTTTCTTCGTTCCATCCTTTAGACCCCTCAACCTTTTCACCTTCTTCTGTTGCTTCCACCTTTTCCACTGCTTGTGTCTTAAGAGCAACTTCTGGTTCTGAAAGATCTATTTCTGCCGGAGCTGCATCTTTAACTTCTGCTACAGATTTCTTTAATTCTTTTTGGATTTTCGGATTTTCAGTCACCTGTTCCTCTGTCTGCTCACTTTCTTCAACATTTTCTGTACCAGATTTAGCGATAGTATAAGAACCATCTTTATTCATTTCAAACAAACCTCGTTCAGCAAGTTCATCAAAAATTGATTTTATATAATTTTTTTTACCTTGTTCTAAATCATCAAGATTAAAGCCTTTCAAATCAGTCCAATATTCTTCTACAGTAAATCCATTGCCAAAGGTCGAATTTTCCGGTTGATCTTTGTTAATCACTTCACTGTAAATTTCTTTTATATCAGTGGGTAAATTTTCAAGCCCAGTTAGGGGTACAGATGCAATTTTTGGATCATTATTTTCTGGGGTGCCTAAACTCATAGTCAAATTATACTTTATAGACACCTAAACACAACGCTTGACTGTTTATTGCGATAGATATATAATGGGCTCAATACTGAAAGAAAGTCACTCCGCTCGAAAGCGGATTTTTTCTTTCCCCTCTCTTAATGTAAGAGAGGGTCACATGAAGTGAGAGGTGAGTTATTTTATTCGTTAATTCGTATATATCATGTTTGATTTAAAAGTTATAAACTCTGTTCTCGATCAATTGGAAGAAGAGAGAGGTATCCCAAAAGAAAAAGTACTTGAAGCTGTCGAGATGGCTTTAGCTACTGCTTATAAAAAAGAATATGGTAAACGCGGACAAATAATCCGCGCTAATTTTGATTTGAAAAGTGGTGGTGTAGAAATGAATCAAGTGAAGATTGTAGTTGATGATACCAAAGTATTTATGGACAAAAAATCTCTGGAAGACGCTCTAGAAAAAGCTGAGGAAAATGATGATGACAGAGTCCTCTTCAATCCAGAACACCACATCCTACTACCCGATGCTCAAAAAATGAAAAAAGATGCCGTAGTTGGAGATGAGCTCATTTTCCCTCTTGAAGAAAAGGGAGACTACGGACGTATCGCCAGCCAAACAGCCAAACAAGTCATCATGCAAAAAATCAGAGAAGCCGAAAGATCTTCCGTCTTGAAAGAATTTGGCGAAAGGGAAGATGAAATCATCACCGGTACTGTCCAAAGAGTCGAGAGAGGAAACATTTTCGTCGATGTTGGCAGAGCTGTCGGCATCTTGCCTTATGAAGAACAAATCCCAGGTGAAAGATTCAACCAAGGTGAAAGAGTACGAGCTTACTTATATAAAGTTGAAGATGGTCCTAAAGGAGTGGCTCTCCGTCTCTCCCGTTCTCATCCAAAATTCTTGGTAAAACTTTTTGAAAACGAAGCCCCAGAATTAGAAAATGGAACTATCGAAATCAAATCAGTAGCCAGAGAAGCCGGCGCTCGTTCTAAGATTGCGGTCGCTTCGGGTGATAGTTATATTGACCCCGTTGGATCTTTGGTTGGCCAAAGAGGTGTCAGAGTTGCTACTGTCACCAGCGAACTTGGTGGAGAAAAAATAGATATCATCGAATGGTCCGAAGACCCAGCTGAATTTATAGAAGACGCCCTTTCTCCAGCCAAAATAGTTTCGGTTGAAATAAATGAAGAGGACAAAGAAGCTAGTGTTGTCGTCTCTGAGGACCAACAGTCTCTAGCTATCGGTAAAGGTGGCCAAAATGTCCGCTTAGCAGCCAAACTCACCGGCTGGAGAATAGACATTAAATCAATAGAAGGAGAAGAAATAGAGGTAGAGGAGTAAGTTTTCAACATTAAAAAATAGACTCTTTTGTGCAATGAGATACAATAGAGTGTGTTCAGTATGGGCCATACGGTCATTTATAAATAAATTAAAAACATGAAAAATTCTAATGGGATGAAAAATAAAGTATTGTTCTTAATAGTGATTTCTCTGATGATTTTGCCAAGCATATCTTTTGCTCAATCAGACACTTCTGTCAATGATAACGCAGAGCAAGAAAGAGAAACCATTAAAGATGGGATAGAAGTAAAGAGAGAAGATATAAAAAATGGGGTTGAAAGAGAAAGAAAAACCATCAAAGACGAGATAGAAGTAAAGAGAGAAGCTTCGGAAAAAGAAATGGAGCAAAAGAGAGAAGATATAAAAAATGGGGTCGAAAGAGAAAGAGAAAGTTTAAAAAATAGGATAGAAGCAAAGAGAGAGGAATTAAAACAAGAAATGGAGCAAAAGAGAGAAGATATAAAAAATAAAGTAGCAGAAAGAAGGCAAAATGCTACCGACAAAATCACAGAGAGAGTCAACAAATTTGTGGAGAGAATAATAGAAAGGTTTGACACTGCAGCCAATCGCTTAGACATCTTAGTTGTTAGAATAGAATCAAGAATCGGGAAGATCGAAGCTAGAGACATTGATGTCACAGAAGCAAAAGATCTCTTGGTCATCGCTAAGAATAAAATTGATGTAGCGAAGACTAGCATTTCCCTCATTACCCTCCCAGAGATTGACGAAGGCACCACCTCAACGACAGCCAGTAGTGTAAAAGAAGCTTTCAAAACGACTAAAGCCCAAATAGAACAAGCTAAGAAAGATTTAAAAGTAGCTCGCGCAGCCCTGATAGATGTAGTAAAAAGCTTAAAACCAGGCGACAACAAACTTAGAGAAGTTGAAAATAACAATGAAGGCAATTCAGCTAATAACAACTAATTAAAAAACTTATAAATTAACCTAAATTAAAATGGATACATTTAACCCAAACCAAATGCCTCCAATGCAAGGAGAAACGCCAGAAAAAAAATCTGCCGGACCACTTATCGCCGTCATTGTTATCTTAGTCCTTATCATAGTGGGTGGATTATACTTCTTAAAGACACGTTCATCTCAACCTGTATATGTGGCGCCAGTTGAGGCTACCGTTGATCAGGTCACCAAATCTTTAGATACTCAAAGCAACTCTGATGAACTAAATTCAATAGAAGCTGACATAAACGCTACTAATATAGACAACATAGACCAAGGAGCTGCTGCCGTAGAGGCTGAACTTCAATAACACCCCACCCCCCTCTTGTTCTGCTCGACCCCTCCCCTTGTTCAAGGGAGGAAAAACCACCATAATTAATATATGGTGAGAATTCATAACATACACAAACTTTTAGATCGAAGGAAGGAATTAAGGAAAAATCAGACACCTCAAGAAGAAAAATTGTGGTGGTATTTGAAAGATAAAAGATTGGGAGTTAAGTTTAGAAGACAACATAGTGTTGGTGGTTATATTCTTGATTTCTATTGTAAAGAAAAGAAACTAATTGTTGAACTTGATGGGGAAGTTCATAACACTAAAGAAGCAAGAGAATATGATCTGGTGAGAGATAAATTTTTTAGAGAACTTGATTATACAGTTTTAAGGTTTAAGAATAATGAAATTGAGAAAAACACAAAAGAAGTAATTAAAAGTATACAAAAGCATCTAATCCAGAAGCTCGCGTCTTCCCTCCCCTGATCAAGGGGAGGGTTACACGAAGTGAGGGGTGGGGTTAAAAAATTTGAGGATGACCCTTTGGGGCAAATTCTTCAAGGGTCATCCTCTAGGAAATACAAGGGGAGGGTGGCTGAAAAGCCGGGTGGGGTTTGCCTCAAATAGAGTTTTGTTATAGACTGGCAAGACAAACGGGATGAAATACGAAGTAAAAATAAAAAAATTACCGAAGTCAGAGATAGAGCTAGAAGCATCACTTCCAGCTGATTTTTTGGTTACCGCCAAAAATAAAGCTATCAAGCTATTCAGCGATACTTTAGATATCTCAGGATTTAGAAAAGGTCACATTCCAGAAAACATTGTGATAGAAAAAGTAGGTGAAGGTAAAATCTTAGAAGAAGCAGCCGATATTTTATTAAAAGAGCATTTTCCTAAAATAGTAGAGCAAGAAAAGTTGGATATCGTCGGTAGACCTAATATCTCTATCACCAAGCTAGCAGTCGGAAATCCTGTTGGTGTTAAGGCCACTTTTGCTACAGTTCCCTCTTTTGAATTACCAGACTATAAAAAGATTGCAAAAGAAATAACAGAAAAAGAAACAAAGAAAACCGATGACAAAGACAAAGAAGCCACCGATAAAGAAATAGCTGACGTTTTGCTCCAGATAAGGAAAAATAAAGCTCACTTTGATTGGCACGAGGCTCACAAAGATGAAAAAGGGCACAACCACCCAGAGGTCAAAGACGAAGATCTACCAGAGTTAAATGATGAATTTGCCAAAGCCGCCGGTAATTTCAAAAATGTAGCTGAACTGAAAGAAAAAGTAAAAGAAAATATAAAAACAGAAAAAAGAAACAAAGATATAGAGAAAAAGAGGGCCTCTATTATGGAAGAACTTCTAAAAAACACCAAAATAGAGTTGCCAGAAATATTGATCACTAGCGAAACCGAAAAATCCCTAGCTCAAATGAAAGATGACATTGCTAGAGCTGGTCACAAATTTGATGAATACTTAAAACAAGTCAAAAAGACTGAAGAAGATTTGAAAAAAGATTTCAAAGAAAGCTCCGAGAAGAAAGCTAAAATCCAACTTATATTCAACAAGATCGCAGAAGTAGAAAACCTCTCCCCAGACAAAACTATTTTGGAGAACGAAGTTAAAGAGGTAATGAAAAATTATCCGGAAGCATCCGAGGTCAACGCCCGTATATATGTGGCTACCATTCTCCTCAACTCCGCAGTCTTGAAACTCTT
>Ga0114931_10000861_pt1 | contig 38106 bp, 43 predicted proteins | sample 2SBtaG_FD_89579 | JGI IMG/M metagenome (GOLD analysis project Ga0114931, IMG submission 89579) | Deep subsurface microbial communities from Kolumbo volcano to uncover new lineages of life (NeLLi) - 2SBTROV14_V59a metaG | ecosystem: Environmental > Aquatic > Marine > Volcanic | place: Kolumbo... | reverse complement strand
TGGCACTGCCCTTGCAGTGAGGACCTTCGCCCCGGGATGGCGTGAAGGGAACGTCCCCGCGGCGCGGTCTTCGGACCGCCCCCTGCCGTTCCGTGCGAGTGCACGGGGCGGGAACGCCAAGGGACGCCACCAAGGACTGGTGGACGCCCGGACTCTCACGGAGGAAATCGATGGGTCTTCGAATCAACAACAACCTGGCCTCGCTCAACGCGCAACGAAACCTGGCCAACACAACCGACCAGCTCAGCCGGTCGCTGGCCAAGCTCTCGAGTGGCCTGCGGATCACCCGGGCGTCAGATGACGCCGCGGGCCTCGCCATTTCCGAGCGGTTTCGTGCGGACGTCCGCGGTCTCCAACAGGCCGAGCGAAATGCCAACGACGGTATCTCGCTGCTGCAGGTGGCCGAGGGTGCTCTGAACGAGACCAGCTCGGTCCTGATCCGTTTGCGCGAGCTGGGCGTCCAGAGCGCAAATGGCACACTCGGAAGTTCCGAGCGTGCGGCCCTGGACTCCGAGTTCCAGGACCTGACGACGGAAATCAGCCGGATCGCGAACTCCACGAAGTTCAATGGAATCAAGCTGCTCGACGGGACGAACGCCAGCGTGACATTCCAGATCGGCATCGACAACTCTTCCAATGACCAGATCACGGTCACCGGTGTGGATGCCACGGCAACGGGCATCGGAGTGGTTGGTGCTACGGCGGTCGATACGCTGACGAACGCGCAGAACTCCCTGAGCGTGATCGACTCTGCAATCGACAAGGTGACCTCCCTGCGCGCTACCTTCGGTACCGCGCAGAACCGCCTCGAGTCGACCATCCGATCGATCCGAGTGTCTGTGGAGAACACGTCGGCGGCCGAGTCGCGGATCCGCGACGTGGACGTGGCCAGTGAGACAGCAATCCTGACGAAGAACCAGGTCTTGCAGCAGGCAGGCATCGCGGTTCTGGCGCAGGCCAATGTCTCGACGCAACAGGCGCTGCGACTGCTCCAGTAGGTCCCGCTGAAGATCATGGACACCCTCGGGAGGCCGGCCAACCCGGCCTCCCGAGGGTCGCTCTAGACTCCTCATTCAGATGAAAGATTCCCAGACGGAGGGCCGGGGCCCTCTGGATTACGAATCGCTCGATCGAGCGGGAAGGCTCACGGCATGGGAATTCGCGCCGGCGGCTTGATCAGTGGCCTCGATACCAAGTCCATCATCGATGCCTTGGTTGCTTTCGAAAGCCGCCCGCTCGACCTGATCAAGGCGCGCAAGGCGGACCTCGGCAAGAATCAGGGTCTCTTCCAGGACCTGAATACCAAGCTCTTGGCGTTGTCTGACGCCGCCAAGAAGATCGACAACCAGAACAGTACCCTCTCGGGCTTCTCGACCGCCGAAGAGCTGCTGGCCTTCACGGCCAGCTCTGACGATACCACCGTGCTCACAGCGGATGCCTCTCCGAGTGCGCAGGCGGGTACCCACGACGTCGTGGTGGATGCCGTCGCCAGTGCGGGGCGAGAGTTCTCCGGGGCCTTTGTGGACGCGACCTCCGTCATCGCGAACGCCGGGGAGACCCTGAGCATTGACTACGGTGGAACGAATACGATCGATTTCACGGCGGGTGCTGGGGGCGCCAGCCTGAACGACCTCCGAGATGCCATCAACAACGATGTCAGCAACCAGGGCTCCGTACAGGCGGACGTACTCTATGATGGCACCAACTACCGGCTCGTGGTGTCCGGAACCGCGACTGGAGCTGCGAACGACATCAGCATCACAACCAATATCCAGGGGCCCGCCGCGGGGCCGTTTGTGGACGCGACCCTGGAGCAAGTGGCGACGGACGCGCAGCTCACGGTCTTCGGGAGCATCCCCATCACGCGCAGCACGAACGACATCACGGACGTGATCCCCGGTGTGACGCTCCACCTGAAGACGGCGAAGCCCGGTCAGAACATCCAAGTAAACGTCACGCGTGACGATCCGACCATCTTCGCGAAGGTTCAGGCGTTCATCGATGCGTACAATGGCGTGGGAGACTTTCTGGATCGCAATGCCGGCTACGATGCGGTTACCAAAGTCGCCGGGCCGCTGAACGGTGATCCCACCATTCGGGGGGTAGAGGGGACCCTGCGGGGATCACTGGTGAAGGCCTTCTCATTCGCAGGGAATCCTTTCACCTCGCTGGGTCAGGTGGGCGTCTCGATCGACTCGACGGGGACGCTGTCTCTCGATCAGACCAAGCTCGCTGCCGCGCTGGACCAGGATCCCCAAGCCCTGCGTCAGCTCTTCTCGGGAGACGGAACCAGCGATGGGGCGTTTACCAGCGTGGCGCGAGCGCTGGACCCCATTACGCAGAGCTCGACCGGGATTCTCGCAACCAGGGACAGCGGCTTCAGCGACCAGATCACCTCGCTAGACGACCAGATCGCGCGTTTCGAGGAACGTCTGGCAAAGCGCGAGCAGACGCTGGTGGCGGAATTCTCGGCCCTGGAGACCACGTTGTCTGCGTTGCAGAGCCAGAGTGGATCACTGGGCCGGATCTCGAGCTCGGGGGCGATACCGAAGTAGGTTGGGGGCCGTTCCAAGGCGGGCTCTGATGGAGAGGGAATGGGGCACGGGTATACACGATATACACAATTGGACGTCACAACGGCGAGCCCGGAAGTGCTGGTGGCCAATCTCTTCCAGGCCGCAATTCGCCACACCCGGAGGGCCAAAGAGCTTTCGGGCACCGGTCAGCCGGCCGCGCGGGGTGTGGCGATCCAGAAAGCCACAGCCATCGTACAGGAGCTGCGGGTCTCCCTGGATCTGGAAAACGGTGGCGAGATTTCCCGAAACCTCGCGGCGCTCTACGACTTCGTCGTGGACAAGTTGATGGAAGGTAACCTCCATCGTGCGGCTGGGCCCCTGGAGGAGGCCGTGGGAGTGTTGGAAACTCTCGAGGATGCCTGGTCACAGATCGTTTCAGGTGCGGTCTCGGAGCAGCGGGTGGCCCCGTGAAGGCGGAGAGGGCGGCGCGCAGGTTGCATGAGGCTTCGCAGGGAGTTCTGCTCGTGGTGCAGGCTCTGGGTGCTGCAGGGGGTCGCTCGCGTCTAGAGAGCGCCATGGCGCGCCGCAGCGAGGCATTCGAGTGCTTCCGAGAAGTTGCCTCGGAGCCCTTGGGTGCGGCCGTACAGCACACCCTCGCAGAGGTGCAAGCGCTGGACGAACGAATCTCTAAGCTGCTTTCGGCGCGCATGGAAGCGGTGGAGGAGGAACTCGAGCAGGTCCGCAGCGGCCGCTCCTTGGTACGCCGGGTTCAGGTCCGGTGCACGACGCCCCCGGCGCGGTTCGTGAGCAGACGGGTCTAGGGGCCGGGACGCTGGGCGCCGCGGTCACAGGGCTGGAGCTCGACCCGAAGGTCCTGAAGGATCTGGGTACGAAGTTCTGCGAAGCAGCGGGGAAGGACCTCGCCGCCTTGCTCGAGCGCGAGGTCGTGCTCTCCGACGTCAAAGCGAAGAGTGTCAAAGCGGACGCGCTCTTCGAAGAAGACGATCCGGTCCTGCATCTGTGTTGCGGCACTGGAGAAAAGGGCGGGCTGGTCGTGCACGTGCTGCTCTCCATGCCGGACGCCCTGGCGCTTGGAGCCCTGCGAGCGGGGGAGGAGGCCAGTGCCGCCCGCGAGCAGACCTTGGAGGGCAGCCTGGCGGAAGGCTTCGACGAGGTGGCGAAGCTCTCCGTCGCCGTGCTCAGCCGGCTGCTGGAGGAAGCGCACGGGAGCGCTCCCTTCGCAGTGGAATCCGCGCTCCCAGTGGAGAAACCGGCGAGCGAAGCCGGATGGCTCCCCAGCGGCTCCTATTGGCTACTCCAGATGGGCCTCGAGGTGGAGGACCTGCTGGAGGGCACTCTCTCCATCCTGATCCCCGAGGAGCTCTCGGGGACCGATGCGACCCAGGAATCGCAGACGGAGGATGACGGCCTGGCTCTGCTGGTCGTCGATCCCTGCGAGGAGCACAGAGAGCTGCTGGAGGAGATGTCCGAGCCGCTGGCACGCGAGATCACAGTCCTGGCGCCCGGCGAGCTCAACCTGAAGGAGCTGGAGGAAGTTCAGGAGGCATACGCCGTCGTAGTGAGCTGGGAGCTCTCCGGGCGTTCGGGGCTGGAGCTTGTCGAGTACCTCGCGCGGGACGAACGCACTGCACGGGTCCCGCTCCTGGTAGCGGCCGAGAATCCTACCCCGGAGATGGTGCGGGCAGCCTTTCGGGCGGGCGCCTGCAGCTTCGTCTGCAAGCCCTACGAGGTGGAGGAGCTTCGCACCCGGGTTCTTGCGGCGCGCAAGGCGGCCCACGAGGCGGAGATGGCCGCCGAGACCGCCTAGGCCTTCGTATCCAGCAGCGAGCCCAGCAGAGAGAGCCCCGAATTCAGCGCGCGCAGCGAGGCCATCGCGTCGTTCTTCGCCAGGAGTTGGTCCACGAGTTCGTGCGCGATCTGCACTTCCTCCGGGTTCGCAGCGCGCCGAGTGAGGACCCGCGGATTGCCAGCGCCGTCTTCTACCTGCGTGCTGTGCAGGGGGCGAAAGCCCTTGCTGCCGGTGTTGGCGATGTTGTGAGCAGACACTGCCATCCGCTGGCCGGCTGCATCGATGGAGGCGATGGAGGCATTCATGGCCTTGATCATCTTCCCGCGATCGTCGTCGAGCCGCTGGATCTTGAGCATTCCCATGCTTCTGCGGATTCCCTCTCGGGGCTATCCTCCGGAAGCAAGAAGGCAAGTGCCGCCAGCTCGTCACTTCCCGCCCACGGGGTGCAACGCACTGCCATGGCTACCCTTTCCCACATGGAGTTCCTGGTCACGGTCGTGGGCACTGCCTGCGTGGCCTGGACCGCCTGGGAGCTCGCCCGTGCGGCTCGCCCTGGACCGCGCGCTCCCAGAGCGGCGTTCGGGGCAGTGGACCCGGCCACCGGCGAGCGGCTCCATGTAACGCTGGATCGTCGCACTCGTGACCGGCGCGCTGAGGCTGGCGAGTCTCACGGAATCCCGTGACAGTCGCGGCAAGGAATGCGTGCTCTTGTCAAGGAAGCCCGGCAGGATCGATCCGCTTCGGTTGCGTCTGGGGCGAAGGGCCGGGGAACGGGGTGAGGTGAGGCTTCGAGGCATGGGGCCGGGGCGAGGGGTTGAGACTCCGGTCCCGCGGGGTCTCGATGCAAAGGCCCGGAGTCTCCACCCCTGCCCGGGAACCCGGCCCGGACGCCGCGTGCTACCCTCGAAGACCAAGCGGGCGCCTCGTCCCCTGTCGCGCTTCCTACGGAGACGATCGTCACGCAGCAATGCGAGGCTCTCTAGCCTGGGTATTTCCCACCAGGCCTGAATCCGGCGTTTCCCCCATTTGGGAAAGCTCCAAGGCGGCCGAAAGAGACTTCGTGCTCTTTCGTCGCTTCAAGAAACCGGCTCCCGAGGAGACGCCTAAAGTCGTGCGCTCCTGTCCGGTTGGAGACGAAGAGGCCGCATTGGACGCGACGGCGGCGTTGTTGCGGATCTGGGGGAGCCATGCCCTCGATACGGAGGCCGTCGACAGCGCGGTCGCCCGGCACGAGTTCGAGATGTGGGCCCGCCATGTCCTTTTGGTGGCGCCACCCCCTGGCTTCGAGGGAGAGGTGAAACGACGCGACTGGCGCGGGCTGGAGCGCTTTGTCGAAGACAACCGCAAGGGCGAGTGCGACTGGATCGAACGTACCCATGAAGATCTACGCCAGGTCATCTGGCTCTTCGTCCAGAGCCTGGGCCGGGCGTTGTCCGAGGATCGTCACTCTGATTCCGAGATGAGTCACCAGCTGGCGACGCTGAAAGAAGCGTGCGATTCCGCTGACACGGCTGTTCTCAAAGAGCAGGTTCTCGCTTCGGTTGGTCTGATCGAGGAGCTTCTTTCTGATCGCAGCGGTCGCGCAGAGGATCGCATCCACGCCCTTTCGGGGCGCATCGACAGAATGAAGCTCGAACTCGTCGAGGTCCGCAAGCAGCTCAGCACCGATCCACTGACGAAGGTGCACAGCCGCGCCGCCTTCGACGAGCAGGTGTCACGTATTACGAACCTGGGCACGCTCTTCGGGAGTCCATCAACGCTCTTCGTGATGGATGTAGACGATTTCAAGTGGGTGAATGACCGCTTCGGTCATACTGTAGGAGACGAGGTGCTGACGAAGGTGGCGGACTGCCTCAAGAATGCCTTCCGTCGCAAGGGAGACTTTGTGGCACGCTACGGTGGAGACGAGTTTGTTGCGCTGATTCTCGATGATTCCCCAGACAACGCCAGGGGCATCGCCGAGCGCGTACTCTTTGCGGTACGCGAAATCGAGATCGATGGCCAGCGAGAGGAGCCCATCCGGGTCTCGGTCTCCATGGGAGCTGCAAAGCTGGAGCCTGGAGACGAACCCGGTTCCTGGTTCGAGCGGGCCGACCGCGCCTTGTACAGCGCAAAAGAGGCGGGCCGCGACCGCTGCATCATCGACGGTGGCGGTACTCACGCGACGGAGATCGACGGGGGACACACCCTCAGTGGACAGCACTGACCTCGTCGAGGTAGAGCGTATTGCCATCCGGGTCCGCTACGAGGGCCATGAAGCCGCCCCAGGGCTGGCGCGAGGGCTCCATGGGGAAGGCTACGCCCTGAGCCGCAAGGCGCGCATGCCAGGCCTTGAGATCATCGACGGCCAGGCCTACCCCCGTCATCCGCCCCACCAGCTCCCGCTGCTCGTCGGCGGCCCTGGCGAGACCAAGGGTAATCGGGCCAGCGGCACAGGAGGCATAGCCGTGGCGGACATCGGAGTGGAGTAGCGCAAGGCCCAGCGTTTCGGAATAGAAGTCGATTGCGCGCTCGAGATCTCGAACGAAGACGTTCACGTAGGCAATTCGCACTGGACACAAGCCTCCTTCGCCCTTCGAGCCAGGCTACCAGATGGCGCGCCCTCCCGCGCGAAGTGAAAGTGCGGGCTTGCAAATTGAAAGATGACCCGGCAGGAGCTGCCTCCAGAGCCTCCCGGAGCGGTCTCGACAATGGCACGCACCTTGCTCTCTCGAGGGAACGCCCCCGGGATGCTCGTGGGGCGACGCGTTCCCCCGGGAGGAGCTCGCATGACACCCCATCCGCGCAAGGATGCCGGCCATCGGCACACCGGTGTGAGTGACAAGCGCGCGTATTTCCGCGTTCCGACCTGGCTCGTGGTGCACTGCCAGGTGATCGATCGCACGGAGGCCGAGAGCCTGGAGGTGGAGCTGCTAGCCAACGCCCCTCTGGACCCCTCCGAGCTGGATCCGGGCCTTGCGGCCTGGCTGGGGCGCATCGAAGACAAGCTGGATCGCCTGCTCGCCCACCTGGATCCCGACTCGTACGCCTCCATCGCGTCGTAGGACCCCCAGGAGGTGCAGCTCTCGGGTGCTGGGATGCTCTTCGAAGTCAAGGAAGAGGTGCCGCCGGAGGCGACTCTTGCGCTGGAGTTCGCGCTGCCCGGTGCTCCAGGGCGTCGAGTGCGTTGCCTGGCAGAGATCGCAGAACAGCAGGGCCAGACGCCCGGCCCCCTGGCGGTGTACTTCGCTGTCATTCACGAGAGAGACCGAGACGCCATTGTCCGCCACGTGCTCGAGGTGCAGCGCGGCCAGATTCGCGCTCGCGGTGGCGAGGACGAGTGTCCGTGAGGCTTCATCGCCAGCGCGCGCTGCTGCTCTGGGCAGCCTGTGCGGCCGCATGGCTACCCGTCCGAGCCTTTGCCCTGGTGACAGCTCTGCCTCCGAGCCCCTACCTCATTCTCGATCAGAGCCTCCTGCAGCCCCGCTTTCTGGACGCTGCTCCGCTGTGCATGGCCTCGGGGCTGGATCCACAGCTCACAGAATCCGTCGGCTTGGTGCACAACCACGCGGTGGCGAAGGCGCACAAGCAGCTGGCAGCGCTGCTCAACGCACCGGAGGGTCTCGTGGAGCCGGCACTGCGCCTGGGTGCTGCAGTTGTGAACGCCCGTGCCGCGGGCTCGGCGAAGCAACGCAGTGAGGCGCTGCACGTGCTGAATGCCGAGCTGGCCCGCGGCGGCCCCGCGCCCCTGCGCGCATGTGCGAACCTGGAGCGCGCCCGCCTCCAGCTCCTGCTCGGCCAAGGCCCCGAAGCCAGTGCCAGCGCCCGTCTGGTTCTGCGCGCTGCCGGAAAGCTGGAGAAAGGTGCAAAGCTGCTCGAGGTGGCGCGCTTCTACAGGGCCGAGGCGTACTGGCGGGCCCAGCGATACGCCGAAGCCCTGCCGCTCTACCAGCAGCTGGTCGGGAGTGCCACGCCGCGTCTAGCTGCTGCGGCTGCATTGCGGTGGGCAGACGCTCATGCCGAAGAGCAGCCGCCTGTGGAGACCTGGAAGGCGATGGCCGAGCTGCTGAACCAAGGGCAGCATGCGGGCCTGGACGTCTCCAGCTTTGCTCCAAGAGCGTCTCTCCTGGCGATAAGGGCTGGAGACGAGAAGGCTGCCATGCTGTGGATCACCCAGGCAGCTGATCTCGAGTCTGATCCGCGGGCCGCTAAAATTGCGTCGCTGCGCGAGGCCGATCTGCTCCTGGCTCGCGGTCAGCGAGGCGATGCCCGCACCCTCTACGAGCGCGTGGCCAGCGAGCCTGCGCCAAGCGAGGTGCACGCTCTCGCGCAGGAGCGCCTCGCTGCCTACGAGCTGGTACCAGAGGATGAGTCGAAGCGCATGGTGAGGTTGCGCCTCGCCGAGGCGACACCCAACCCGCGTATCACACTGGTAGCCCGCGATGAGATCGCGCGGAGGCTGCTGGCAGAGGGTGCCCTCGACAAGGCACTGGAGATGCTGATCCGCGTCGGTCACGACCATCCGATGCCGGAGCTCGTCCCGCTCTTCTCGCAGACCTTCAACCAGGCCCTCGCAGAGGCCGTCCAGGGGAAGGGCGAAGCGGCCTGCCTGGCCGCGGTACGCAGGCTCGGCGGTCGCAGAACAGTGCTTCTCCAGAATGCGAGCAATCCGGAACCGCTAGTCCGGCTGGGAGACTGCCTCATCTCTCTTGGCCTGCCCGGTGCCGCTCAGGAGATGTTTCGCGGCGTCGCCCGCAACTTTGGCCCCGCGGAGGCCTCCAAGCTGACCCTCCGCCTGGCAGAGGTGAATCTGGCCCTGGGTGACACCGCGGCGGTACACGCGACCCTGGACTCGCTGAGAAAAGAAGAGGCCCACAAACCCGTGGTCCCACAGCATCCGATTGCCTGGCTGCGGATTCGTGGAGAGCTCGCCCGACGTGAGGGCCGAAATTCGGACGCGGCTCGAGCGTGGCTGCAGCTTCTAGAGGGCGATCACGCGGATGCAGAGACGGCACTCCACCTGGCGGATGTCGCACGCAAGGGCAAGGCACCCGCGCGCGCGGTGGCTTCGCTGCGCAAGGCCCTGCTCGACAGGGGAAGTGCGCTCTCCCCGAGTTGGGCAGAGGTGAGCCTTCACGTGGCAGATCTGCTGCCCATCCAGCGCCCGAGCCAGGCCCTGCGGATGTATCAGCGCGCGGCCGACAATCTTCCAGACGGCCCGCTGCGGTCGCGCGCGGCCTTCTTCGCCGCCCGACTCGTTGCTTCCAGCGATGCGTGGCGCGACGCCCTCGTACGATCGCGAGCCGCAGATTCGAAAAACGCTTGGGGTCGCCTCGCCGACGTAGAGCTCGAAGCTGCGAATCTGCGCCTGGCGATGGGTCGCGAGGAGAGGGCCCCACGATGAGCCGGGACGCCCAGATTGCTGCTCGTGTCCTCGAGATGCGCTTCGCCCTTTCTCGCATAGAGCTCGCCGCGAGCCAGCTGCTTCGCCAGGGACAGACGCCGGTCGATCGCGCCCTCATCGAGACCATTCGTCTGGCCGTGGAGGATCTGGATGCGCGGATCGACCGTTCGCTACTGCTGCTGGCCGGCCCGCAAGATCCGCTGCGCGTAGAGGACTGTGCGGCTGTGCCCGCAGAGGTCGTAGGTCGCCTGGCCCCGGTGGTTGGAGCCCGAGGGATTCGCTGCCGTGCAGGCGAGACTCCGCGGACCCCCGTTCCTGGGGATCCGGAGCGGCTCCGACGGGGTGCAGTGGCCTTGCTGCGGGGTGCCGCCCGCTGGGCCGGAGAAGGAGGCCAGCTCGAGCTCTCCATTGGCTGCGGCGAAGCGGGAACCGCTCTGAAGATGTGGGTGGCCTGTGGGGACAAGGTCGCCGGCTCGGTCTTGCCGCTGGAATCCTCCCATGGCTCCGCCGCCGCCCGGACAGCCTTCGCAGATGCCTACGACCTGGCACTGGCGGAGGGAGCAGACCTGCAGCTGGTAGCGGACCGGGACCAGGCGCTGCACGCGACTTTCCTTTTTGGCGAGGTCGGCCGGTGAAGGTCCTGGTGGTTGTTGCGGACGCGGGCCTTCGCAAGGACGTGGCCCGCGTCGTGCGCGTGGCGGGCTACGTGGTGTGCGAGGCAGCGGGCGAGCCCGAGGCGCTGCGCGCAGTCCAATCTGAGGGCGCGGACACTGCGCTCCTCGATGTGGGCGGGACCGGGGATCTGAAGCTGCTCGAGACGCTTCGCCGACAGGCTCCGGAACTCTCCCTCGTGGCTCTGGGGGCGCATCCTGGAGTTGGCCTCGTGGTCGGAGCGTTTCGCTGCGGTGCCTGTGACTTCTTGCGCATGCCATTTTCCTCGCGCGAGCTGGAGCGGGTTCTCGTGCAGCGGGACCGCCGCCGCTCCCCGCGGCTACTGCCGCTCGTCGCGCAAAGTCCGCGTGCCAGGGATCTCCTTCGTCAGCTCGAGAATGCTGCACGTACGGATGCGACATTGCTGTTGGTGGGCGAGAGTGGAACGGGCAAGGACGCCTTGGCGCGGCGGGCTCATGGGATCTCGTCGCGGCGCGAGGCGCCACTGGTGGCCGTGCCATGCTCTGGGCTCCCCCACGCAGCAGACCTGTTCGGCCAGGTTAGCGGCTCCGGTGTAGCGCCGGGCCGGATTCATGCTTCGTCCGGGGGGACCTTGCTCCTCGAAGAAGTGGCGGACCTCCCGTTGGAGCTGCAGCCCCAGCTGCTCCAGGTACTGCAAGAACGGGCGTTTCAACCCGTGGGAGGGCATCGGTCCCGCCCTGTGGATTTCCGCGTAATCGCCACAACGTGCCGAGACCTGGCACGAGAGGTGGCCGCGGGACGTTTTCGCGAGGATCTCTACTACCGCTTGGACGTGGTTCGATTGCAGGTGCCGCCGCTTCGGGAGAGGGCCGAGGACATTCCCCTGCTTGCACGGACTTTCCTGAAGCGTCATGCCGTCGGCCGCGGTATGGCTCCACCGCGCCTGCTCCCCGATGCTCTGGATCTCCTGCTCCGCTGGCCGTTTCACGGAAACGTGCGAGAGCTGGAGAACTGGATGAAGCGGCTCTGCATCCTGTACCCCGGCGAGGCCCTCGCTGCCGACCGCCTGTGCCTCCCAGGGAGCCCCGACGTGGAGCTGGAGCGTTCACAGCCCGGTATTGAAGCCTCGGGGGGGCCGCTTTCCCAGGATCTGCTCAGTCTGAACCTGCGAGATCTGGAGCGCGCGGCGGTCATCCGTTCCCTCGATGCAGCCAAGGGGAATCGCACTCGCGCCTCCAAGGCCCTGGGCATCAGCGTCCGCACCCTGCGCAACAAGATCCGGCTCTACGAGCTGGCCTGAGCTCCGGCAAGTCCTTCCGTACTGCAGGGAGGTCGCTTTCAGCCTGAAACGCCTGTGAAAGCTGGGTTGCAGCCTGCGCCACCTGCGATGCCCGCAGAGAGTTCTAGCCCGTCCTGCTTTCGGCAGATTCTTCCGTGAGCCTGGCATCCACCTTGCATTTCGGAGCCCTGGATGCAGGGCATTCCGCCCCGCTCCCCCGGAGAATGCCATGCGAGGTCTGCTCGGAGGAGCCATTCCCCATCTCATGGCAGCGATGCGCTTTCGGGTCGCCCGAGAGTCTGCTCTTGCCGCCAATCTCACCAATGCGGACACCCCCGGCTATCGACGGGTGGATCTCGAGTTCAATGACCTGCTGGATGACGCCGCCGGGAAGCTGGAACGCACCGACCCACGCCACCTCGGGCCTTCGGGGAGTGGCGCCCAGGGCGATTACCGGATGATCCAGGGACCTCGAGGAACGCGGCCGGATGGCAACGGCGTCGAGGCCGACCGCGAGCTCGTCGAGCTGAGCCGCAACGCCGGGGCCTTCCAGGACCAGGCGGCTCTGACTGCCCGGCTATTTGCGCTGCGCCGCATCGGCGCCACTGGCGAGAACCGCTAGGGAGGCTGCCGTGAAGCTGAGTGACATTACCGACATCGCCGTTTCAGGGGTTCTGGCCCAGCGGGCTCGCATGGCCACGACCGCATCAAATCTCGCAAATGCCGAGACGACCCGGACAAAGGAAGGCGGACCGTACCGGCGCCGGGATCCCGTGTTCCGCAGTGTTGGCGTGGGCGGGCCCTTCGCAGACCGACTGGGCCGGGAAATCCGCAAAGTCGAAGTCGCAAAGGTGGCCCTGGATCGGCGTGGCTTCCTGACCCGCTATGAGCCCGGTCACCCGGACGCGGACAAGGCTGGCTTCGTGAAGCTTCCCCGTGTGAACGTGGTGGAGGAGACCGCCAACATGATGTCGGCCAGCAGATCCTATCAGGCGAGCCTGGTGATCTTGCGCAAGGTGCGCGAGATGGCTCGTGCCGCCATGCAGATCGGGCGGGGCTGATGGACGCCCTGCGCCTCGACCCGCGCGCCGCGCTCGCGCTCCACCCCGACGGAAATCCCGTGGGCAAAGCCCAGACCGGCGCTTCATTTGCGGACCACATCAAGAGTGCCATCGAGGACACCAATACGTCGCTCAACGAGGCGGAGAATGAGGCTCGCAAGGTGGCGGAGGGCAAGGGGGACATCGTCGAGGCAGTTCTCGCCATGTCGAGGGCAGATCTCGAGCTTCGTCACCTGGTGTCCCTTAGAAATCGGCTCTTTGATGCCTACCAACAAGTGATGAGGCTGCAGCTCTGAATCATGAGTGAGTGGATTACCAATCTCGTTTCCCACATCCGCGCGTTCTCTCCCGCACGTCAGGCCGTGCTCGGCGCCACCGCGTTGGGCTCCCTGGCCTTCTTCTTCTGGCTCGCCAGTGGTGCTGCCAGGCCAGAGTACCGCGGTCTCTACCGAGGCCTCCCGGAGGACGAGGTCGCCCGCGTGGCAGATGCGCTGAAGAACGAACGAATCCCATACCGGCTTGCAGATGGAGGGACCTCGGTAGAGGTGCCTGCAAGCCAGATCTACGAGGCACGAATTCGCGTGGCAGCGAAGGGTCTTCCCAGCGGCGGCGCGGTTGGCTTCGAGCTCTTCGACAAGCCCGCCTTCGGCGTCACCGATTTCGTGCACAAGGTCAACTATGCGCGGGCCATTCAGGGCGAGCTGGCGCGCAGCATCGAGCAGCTCGACTCTGTAGAGCGAGCGCGCGTACAAGTAGTCATGCCAGACCACAAGAGCGTGCTATCCGCACACGAGCGCAAGGCCAGTGCGGCGGTGGTGGTCAAGCTTCTGCCCGGCCGCGAGCTCGGGAGCACCCAGGTGCGCGCCGTCGTTCACCTCGTGGCTTCGAGTATCGAGGCCCTCGATCCCAAGGATGTGACGGTCGTGGATGGCGCCGGCCGGCTATTGGCGCCCCAAGGTGAAGGTGGCCCGGACAGCGGCAGCATGAGCGTAGGAGGAGCACCTGGCTACCAGCAGCGGGTCGAGGCCGAGCTCGCCAAACGTATCGAGTCGATGTTGGAGAAGACCGTCGGCATCGGCAACGTGATCGCACGAGTTCGCGCGGACATGGATTGGACCCAGAGCGAGACGACCCAGGAGACCTACGACCCCGATTCCCAGGTTGCGCGCAGCGAGCAGCACTCCACTGAGAAGAACGATGAAATCAGTGCCGATGAAGGCGGGGTGCCGGGAGTCGTATCCAACACACCGGACTCAACCGCGGCCGTGTCGCAGCGCAAAGGGCCGACGTCGACTTCGACGCACAACACCGAGACCCTCAATTACGAGATCAGCAAGACGGTGAGCCACAAGGTGAAGCCGATGGGCCAGATCCAGCGCCTCTCTGTCGCGGTGCTGGTGGCCGACCGCCCCGGCAAGGCCGAGGGCGACGATCCCGTCCCCTGGAGCGCCGAAGACCTGAAGCTCTTCAAGTCACTCGCTCAGAAGTCCGTTGGCTTCAACGAGCGCAGAGGGGACGAGATCACCGTTTCCAGCGCTCCCTTCCGCCTTCCCGCTACCCGCATCGAGGAACCGGACCTGCTGACTCCCGAGCTGCTGCTGTTGCTGCTGCAGGCAGCGCGGATCCTCTCCGTGATGATTGCGGTGGTGCTCTTTGCCCGGCTGGTCGTAAAGCCAGTGGCCGCTGTCCTGAGATCGGATACCAACCGAAACCTGCCCCGCACTGTCGCGGAGCTCCAGGGAAATGCAGCGATCGAGGGCCTTCCCCAGGGTGTGGCGGTGAGCGGCGCCATGGCTGCAGCCGCGGGCAGGAGTACAGAGCCGGCGCCGCCCGCAGTTCCCACGGACGAAGGCGTGCGCGCTATTCGCAACTGGCTGAATCAGGGCTAGACGATGGATCTCGAAGCGCTTACCGGAGCCGAGAAAGTTGCGATCGTAATTCTCTCCCTTCCCCAGGAAGGGGTGCGAGACGTGCTGGGTCAGCTCAGCGACGAGGAGGTGGAGAAAGCCCTGGCAGCGGTCTCGCGGCTGGAGGAGATCCCTCCTGGCGTGCAGGACATGGTGATGCGCGAGTTCGAAGACGCACTGCAAGATCGAGACATGCACATCGCCGGCGGCCGCAAACGCGCTCTGCACCTCGTTCGGACCCACCTCGATGAAGCGCGCGCTGACAGTATCATCGCCTCGCTCGGTCGCGACGAGCTTCGCATCGACTGGACCCTGCGTGCCTACCGGCCAGAGTTCGTCGCCAACCGCCTGCGCGGCGAACACCCGCAGACCATTGCGGTCATCCTCTCCCAGATCCCTGCAGAGCGCGGTGCCAAGGTGATCGGAGCGCTTCCCGAGGGGATGCAGGCAGAGGTGGTGCTGCGTCTGGCGAGCTTGGACGCAGTAGCCAACGAGCTGATGCAAGACATCGAACAGGGTGTGGCAAAGCTCTTCCAGCGCAAGAACGTTGCCACCACTCGCGTGGGAGGAGCCAAGGCCGCCGCCAGCGTGATGAATCGGGTGCCCAAGGAAGAGGGCAACACCATCCTCGAAGGGGTAGACATGCGTGATTCGACTGTCGCGCTCTCGATCCGAAAGAGGATGCTCACGTTCAACGACCTGGTGAACATCGACCGACGAGGCTTTCAGACCTTCCTGCGCGAAATCTCGACGGAGGACCTCGCGGTGGCCATGAAAACTGCATCCCAGGAGATGCAGGAGAAGGTCTTCAAGAATCTCTCCTCGCGAGCTGCCGAGCAGATCAAGGAAGAGATCGAGCTGCTGGGCCCGATGAAGCTCGCGGACGTCGAGAAGGTGCAGGAGCAGATCGTGGAGGTGGCCAGGCATCTCGAGAGTGAAGGGCGCCTCTCCATCGATATCGGAGGAGGCGAAGATGTCCTCGTCTAGCTCCTCGCACGAGACGGTGGCCATTGGCTTCGTTCCCCAGCCCTTCCCGGGAGAGCTCGAGGCCTTTCGGCCGGATCCGAGGGGATCGTTCCCCACGTTCTCCGGCGGCTCGCCGGCCGAGCCGCCGCCGGAGGCGAGTTCGGATGCTGACACAGAGGTTCAGCAAGCCTATGCCGAGGGGCTCGCTGCGGGCCGTGCGGAGCTGCTCACTGCGGAGGCTGCTGCCTTGAGGCGGGCCACCGGGGTCCTGGGCGACGCGGTGGTCGAGCTTGGCCAGTGGCGCCGGGGGGAGCAGCGTCGTGTGCGCCACGCCGCACTGGAAGTGGCTCGCCTGGTCGCAGCGCGGGTGCTGCAGTGTGAGCTCAGCCACGATCTGGATCTGCTGGCTCCGCGTGTCGAGGAGGCGCTAGGTCTGCTGGAAGGAGCCGAGCCGGTATCTGTGACACTTTCCCCCGTGGATCGCGACGTGGTGGCGGAGTGCGGAGCACCTGGATTGGAGCGCCTCTGCACGGAGTGGGGCGCCAGATTGGACGCCGATCCGGCGCTGGCACCCGGAGACGTCCGTGTGCGCGGAGGCGAAACACGGGTGGATGCGCGGCTCGCAAGCGTGCTCGACCGCATCGGCGAAGCGCTCGCCGAGCTGCTGGGCGCCGAAGAGGAGCCGTCGCTGTGAACTCCGAAGTGGACCATGCCTTCCTGGCAGCTTGTCGTGGGCGCTTGCCAGAGCTCGCGATGCTGGTTCCCGAGGGCGAAGTGCGGGCCGTGGTGGGCACCGCCATCGAGGTAGTTGGAATCCCCGCGCAGGTGGGCGCCCTGTGCCGCCTGCATCCACGCGGTGCTCCCATCCTCGACGCGGAGGTGGTGGGCTTTCGGGGTGGTGCCAGCATCTTGATGCCGCTGGGAGAATCAGCCGGCGTGGGGCCAGGTACGCGCGCGTGTCTCGCCACCAGCGATGCCTCGGCGCCGCCCGCTTCCGGCTGTCTCGGCCGGGTTCTCGATGGCCTCGGACGGCCACTGGACGGAGGTCCCCCGCCTCCCCGGACAGGTGGAGGCCCGATCCTGCGCAAGCCGGAGTCATCTTTGCAGCGCGCCCGTATCACGCGACCTCTCGACCTTGGCGTACGCAGTATCAACGCGCTGCTCACGGTGGGCCGCGGATCCCGGGTCGGACTCTTCGCGGGCTCGGGAGTGGGCAAGTCGACGTTGATGGGTCAGATCGCCCGCTTTACCGAGGCAGATGCCGTCGTAGTCGCGTTGATCGGGGAGCGCGGCCGGGAGGTGCGTGAGTTCGTGGAACGCGATCTCGGCGACGCGCTCTACAAGTCCGTCGTGGTGGTAGCCACCAGCGATCAGGCGCCGTTGTTGCGCCGTCGGGCGGCCCTCCTGGCCACGGCATTGGCGGAGGATCTGCGCGCCGAGGGCAAGCAGGTGCTCCTGCTGATGGACTCGCTGACCCGCTTCTGTACCGCTCAGCGGGAGATCGGCCTGGCCGCCGGTGAACCGCCGGCAACGCGTGGCTTTCCTCCCTCGGTGTGGGCTGCGCTCCCGCGGCTACTCGAACGCGCTGGTACCGCTGTGGGTCGCGGCAGCATTACCGGCATCTACACCGTATTGGTCGAGGGCGATGACATGCAGGAGCCGGTGGCCGACGCGGCTCGCGCCCTCCTCGACGGGCACTTCGTGCTCAGCCGGGCCATGGCGGAGAAGGGTCTCTTCCCCGCGCTGGATCCCCTGGCGAGTGTGTCGCGGGTCATGCCCGACGTCGTTGCGACCGAGGCCGTGGCTCTGGCGGCCCAGGCACGCCGCATTCTCGCGACCTACCGGGATGCCGAAGACCTGATCTCGATCGGCGCCTACGTGGAGGGCTCGGACCCCGACATCGACGAGGCGCGTCGCCTGATCACTCCCCTGCGCCACTTTCTCTCCCAAGGTCGAGAAGAGGCTGCAGACCTGTCGGCAAGCGAAGCTTCCCTCGAGGCTGCGCTGGAGGGCAGCACAGCATGAAGTCCGCTGTCTTCCGACTTGCCTCGGTACTGCGCATCCGACGCTTCCAGATGGACGGGGCGGCGCGCGAGCTGGCACTTCAGCAGCGCCAGCTCCTGACGGCGCAGCACCTGCTGCATAGCAGGGAATCCAAGACGCGCCGCGGTCGCGCCCGGCTGCAGGCTTTCGTGCGACGAGGGGTACGCGCGGGAACCCTGCAGGCTGTCGTGGCAGGTACCGAGCGCCTCGCCCAGGAGGCCCAAGTGGCGCGTGCCGAGCTCGGTGGCGCGCGTCGCAAAGTCGGCGCCGCGAGAGGGGCGCTGCTGGAGGCGCGGACGCGGGTGGGCTCCCTCGAAGGCCTTCAGGAGCGCATGGAGCGCGCACAGCGGGCCGCGCACCTGCGTCTCGAGCAACGCGAACTTGATGAGATCGGTCAGCGCCGACGAGGAGAGCTGCAATGATGAGTCGCGCTCTCGGTCTCGGAGTGCTGCTGCTGCTCGTACTGCCGGCCCACGCCCAGGACGACAGTACACAGAAGCGCGACCAGGTGCTCGCGCCGTTGATTGCGGAGCTGCGTGCGCAGCAGACCGATCTGAAGCAGCGAGCCCGCCTTCTCGACGACCGAGAGGCCCAGGTGAGTTCTCTTGAGGCCGCGGTCGATGCCCGGCTAAAGGAGCTCCAGGAACTCTCCCACAGCATGCAGGAGCGCATCTCTCGCTGGGAGGCCACGAGTGGCGACAATGTGCGGCGCCTCTCCAAGATCTACGCAGCGATGCCTGCCGCGCGCGCCGCCGCGCTCATCAAGGGGCTTGACGTAGACCTTGCCACACAAGTCGTCGCCAAGATGAAGGACAAGCAGTCCGCCGCCATATTGGCGCTGCTTCCAGAGAAGCGCGCTCTGGCCATGAGCCGGAAGGTGGCGCACCCGCTGGCGATGGAGCCCGCGGTGCCCGCCAAGGGAGGTCACTGATGCAGCTGACGAAGCTTCCGCCGCAGCCTGCGGCATCCACTGCGGAGGCGGCAAGCCAGAGCCAGGGGGCGATGAGGGGGGACTTTGCCGCCCAGCTGGACGCGCAGCGTGATGTCCCGGCAGAGAAGCCGCGGGATGACTCCCGGGCGACCGACGACGCCGAAGCTTCCGGGGGAGATCTGGCCCAGACGCTGACTGTCTCGCCGGCGGCGCTCCTCGTGCAGGATGGGGTAGTCTCGGCGGCCGCGCTCGCGGCTCAGGATGGGGCAGTCTCGGCGGCCGCACTCGCGGCTCAGGATGGGGCAGTCTCGGCGGCCGCACTCGCGGCTCAGGATGGGGCAGTCTCGGCGGCCGCGCTCGCGGCTCAGAGTGGGGCAGCCGTCCAGGTGGCACTCGGGGAGCAGGACGGCGCCGCCGTCCAGGTGGAGAGCGCCGTCGGGACTGCGGCACAGCCCACGAAGTCGGGCCTTGGGGCCGCCCCGGTCGAGGCGGAGAGTGGCGGGGAGGCCGCAGTTTCGAACCCGCCCGATGCCAGACGAGACACCGCCGTGCTTCCGGTACCTGGAGACCCGGCCCTTGCAGCACCCTCTCCCGACGAGCCGCTTCAGGGCACTGCCGAGAAGCTCGATCCGGAGGCTTTGGCGGCACAAGGGAAACCGGCGCTTCCGAGGCTGGAGCGTAGATCTCGGCAAGCAGGGAACGCCGCGCGGCTCCCTGGGCAAGAGACCGTGTCGGCCCGGGCGGCGGGAGCGATGGGACCGGAACCCGCAGCGGCCACCCCGCGACAGGAGAAGGGTGGCCGAGCCGACGGGATGACCAGCGAGGGAGTTTCTATTTCGGCGCAGTCCCAGGCGGGCGCGGAGCAGGCGACGGAGCTGCGCGCGGATGCTCCCGTGCGCCGGGATCCCTACCGCCCCGATGCGCGCGCGCGGGCACTGGAGCGCCCGGGAGCCCAGCTCTCCAAGCTGGGGGATTCTCTGCGTGATGTGCGGCGAGGCGGCCAAGCCTCGGAGCAGCCCGCAAAGCACAGCTCGCGGCCCGACGCAGCGGCGTTGCATCGTGCTTCTCATGCAGGGGGAGCGGGTCGGCTTCAGCCCAAGCGCGGAGCCGGCGAGTTTGCGGCCTCGGTGCAGGCAGACTCCCCGGGCGTCGTAGAGACGCATCGGCAGGTCCTGGGCCGGGAATCCCTTGCGCTGGGAAAGGCCGTTCCTCCGCCGGCCATGAGCACCCCATCCGAGGCCCACGCAGCAGGGCTGAACCCGGTCGCTGCGCCGTGGCCCGGCACGCCCCCGGCGGCGTCGGGTGCAACGGTGGCTCCGGAGCTGCCCATGGCCGGAGCCCCGCAGGAGGCCCTGCCCGTCCACGTGGAATGGCTCGCAGCGCGTGGCGGCGGCAATGCGCGCCTGCGTCTGCATCCTCCGCATCTCGGCGAGGTGCAGTTGAATGTGCGCGTGCGCGGTACCCGGGTGGACGTGCTGATCCACGCCGTCGAGCCCGCCGCCCAGCATGCTGCCGCGGCGAGCCGAGACATGCTGGGCGACGCCCTGGCGCAGCGGGACCTTCGCATGGGGAGCTTCGACGTGCGGGCCGACCAGGGCGGCTCCGACTCGCAGGGAGGAGCATCTTCCGGCATGCACGACGAGAGCCGACGAGGCGGCGAGGGGTCGCCGGGCCCGTCACGCGGGGGCCGCTTCGGTCCGAGAATCGAAGGGGCCGAGCCCATCTTGCAAGCAGTTCGCCGGAACGCAGCCGTCGCCGCGATCGATGTACGGATCTAGGCCGGCACGAGGGACAGGAGAAAAGGCATGGACATCAACCAGATCCTCGAGAACTCGACCACGGGGGCAGCGCCGCCCGCGCCCTCCAGTGCCGAACTGGGTCGGGATGAGTTCCTCACCATCCTGATCGCCCAGCTGAAGAATCAGGATCCGCTGAGCCCCCAGGACCCCGGCCAGTTCACGGCCCAGCTCGCGCAGTTCTCCAGCCTAGAGCAGCAGCTCACCCAGACCCAGGCTCTCAAGGACCTGGCCTCGGTGCAGACCCACGCCCAGGTCATCGCTTCGGCGGGTCTCATCGGAAAGAAGGTGCTAGCGGAGACGCAGCATTTCGACGTAGATGCCTCCGGGCAGCTGCCTCCCCTCTCGTTCGACCTGAAGGAGCCCACGGATATCGTCGGTATCGATATCCTTGATTCCAAGGGTCGGGTGGTGTCGCGCGCGCAGGGCCTTGGGACCCAGAGTGCCGGGGTTCACGCCATCGATCCCGGGCGCTTCGACAACCCGCTGGCCCCGGGCAGCTACAGCTTCCGCGTAGATCGGGCAGTGAGTTCGACGGCGCCCCTCACTCATCTGGTGGAAGCCGTGGTGACTGGCACTTCCCTGGACCAGAGCGAGCCCATCCTGATGATGGGCAGCGCCGTTGCCAAGCTTTCGGACGTGCGAGAAGTGCGCCAGTGAGGGCGCCCTTTCGCAGTCTTCGTACGCTGTTCCGCAGACAGCAGCCCTCCTTCGAGGGAATCCTGCGGGCCGCTCTCGAGGATCGAGGGTCGGAATTCAAGACGGTCGCCGTCATGGAGCGGATGGCGATCAAGCAGCCGATGGATCGGAACGGAATGAACCCAAAGTGAGGAATCCATGTCCCTCTCCAATGCGCTCTTCAACAGCGTCTCCGGCCTCGACACGACGTCGACGGCAATCTCGGTGATCGGAGACAACATCGCCAACGCCAGTACGCCCGGTTTCAAGGAGCGGCGAGCCGAATTCGCCGATGTGCTGGGCCAGACAATCTCCACTGGAGGTGGCTTCTCGCAGACCGGTGCTGGTGCGAAGCTGGCACGGGTTTCCCAGATCTTCAGCCAGGGGACTTTCGAGACCACCAACCGGGCCACGGATATGGCGGTAGAGGGCCGCGGCTTCTTCGCGGTCGACGGGGCGAGAGGTCGCCAGTACACCCGGGCAGGGATCTTCAACTTCGACAACCAGGGCACCCTGGTAGACAAGGACGGAAGCCAGGTCCAAGGCTTTGCAATCGATCCGGTCACCCAGACCGTTACGGGCCAGCTAGGGCCGATCCAGCTGACCCTGGGAGTCTCGCCGCCGCAAGCATCTACCACTGTGGATATTTCTGCACAGCTGGACGCGGCGGAGCCGATAAACGGCCCCTTCGATCCGTCCAACCCGAACGCCACGTCGAGCTTCCAGACGGCCTCGACCGTCTTCGATTCCCTGGGCGGGCCGCACTCTTCGACCCTCTATTTCACGCGCACGGGTGTGAATTCGTGGACCTGGAATGCCACGCTACCCACCTCGGATACCACGGACCCGCCGGCTACGCCCGGCGACAACGTGGTGATCGAGGGCGGTGGCACCATGACCTTTGATGCTTCCGGCAATCTGACGGCGCTGACGGGGCCGGCCGTCACCTACAACGTGGTGGGTGGTGCCGCCGCGGGGCAGGTGGTGAACTACAACTTCGGTCCGATCGCAGGCGTCGGGTCCGGAACACCCACCACGCAGTTTCTCGGCACATCCTCTACGGTGAACTCCCTCTCCACCAATGGCTTTGCGCCGGGCACGCTGCAGAACATCGTGGTCGATGGAGACGGCTTCATCTCGGGTACGTTCTCGAATGGCGAGACCCTGGAGCTGGCGCAAGTGGCGCTGGCGACTTTTGCGAACGTCGAGGGGCTGGCCAGTGTGGGCAACAACTCCTTCATGGTCACTCGCGCATCTGGCCAGCCGCTGCTTGGAGCGCCGCGCTCGGGCCAGCTGGGGGCGATCCGTTCCTCCAGCCTCGAGCAGTCCAATGTGGACATCGCAACACAGTTCGTGAAGCTCATCCTGAACCAGCGGGCCTTCCAGGCCAATACGCGGACGGTCTCCACCACGAACCAGCTGCTGGCCAACGTGGTGCAGCTGGGTCAGTAGGGGCAGCGCGGGATCCCGCCGGGTGGCGCCTCAGCGCCGCCCGGCTGACGCCTCATCAGCGTGGTAGCCTTGGGTGATGCCGGGCTTTCTCGTTCGTTGGCTGATCGTGGCGGCTGGGTTGTGGGTGGCGGGAGCCGTCCTGCCCGGGGTGGCGTTCCACGGCACCGGGACCCTGCTGGTAGCGGCACTCTTGCTGGGAATCGTCAACGCCGTGGTGCGTCCGCTGGTGGTGCTCTTTACACTCCCCCTCACCGTGCTCACCCTGGGCCTCTTCCTGTGGGTGATCAATGCCGCGATGTTGGGCCTCGTCGCTGCAATGCTCGACGGGTTCCAGCTCGCTGGCTTTGGCAGCGCGCTGCTGGGCTCCGCCCTGGTAAGCCTGACCAGCTGGGTCGCCGCGCGATATGTGGGCCCGCGCGGAAACTTCGAGGTCATGGTGGTGGAGGAGCGCCACCGGCCGGCCGACTAGAGGATGTATCCCAAGGACCGCAGGCGTTTCGGTACTTCGGACGCCGGGGGGATTCAGGGCGGAGGTGATGGCGCCGGAGCTGGCCAACGCGACGAAGAGCGCGCCGGCCAAGAGGGTGCTCCTCTGGGCCAGATGAATGCGGCGGGCGAGGAGCGAGGCGAGGGGCAGGATCCCCGCGAAGAGAGCGAGGTGCAAGGCCAGACTCCAGGCGGGCGAGGCCATCGCTCGCGTTGCGAAGCCGATGTCGGCAAGACCGGGTGCCGCGAGCAGTGCCGCCGCAACCGCCGAGGAGCTGCTGCCCTCCTGTGGCCGCACCCGCTCGAGGACTCTGGCAATGGCTGCGTGGAGCAGCCCGAGAGAGAGGCCGAGGACCCCGTAGACGCCCAGTATCCAGATGGAGAACACCTCCTCTGTCCGTCCCCTGAGCGAAGGGTTGATTCCGACGGAGAGGGCGGACGCGAGCCCACCGGCCGCAGCAGCCACCGCGCACCACGCAACCACGAGACGCAGCGCCATGAAGGGATCTCTCGCATTGCAGCGCCACTAGGCCGCGTAGGGGAGCTCTGCAGGGTCCTGAACCTGAATCGTTGTCGGCCGGACCACGCGCAGCTCCCGCCTCCGTTCGGGCGTGGCGGGCACTCCACCTCCGGGGGGCTTCGGCTGGAGCTCCCAGCCTCGGAAGGACACCCACGAGCGCAGGGCCCACATCCCGATCCTTACGATCAGGAAGGCAACGACGATTTCGCCCCCCATGAGCGGCGGAACGAAGAGCGACACCTGGGTGCCTCCAGTCTATCCCCTCGGCCATAGGATACACCGGCGGGCCCACTGCTGGCGAGCGGCAAGCGAAACCCATAGCCTGGGCTCCTTACTCCGCCCGTCTCCCGGGAGAACCTCCGATGCGTTTCAGCCTCGCCGAGTCCATGTGCGATCCCCAGCATCTGGTCACCCTTGCCGTGGAAGCCGACCAGGCGGGATTCCACTCCTTCACGGTTCCGGAGAGCATCTGCTACCCCAAGGAGTCCGACAGCACCTATCCCTACACGCCGGACGGAAACCGCGAGTTCCTGGCTGACAAGCCCTTCATCGAGCCCTTCGTGCTGATGGCGTCGCTGGGGGCGGTGACCGAACGGCTGCGGTTCACCACCTTCGTGGTGAAGCTGCCGGTGCGCAATCCGGTGCTCACCGCAAAACAGGCGACTTCTGTGGCGGTGATGACGAACAACCGCTTTGGCTTCGGCGTGGGCATCTCGCCCTGGCCGGATGACTCCCGGGTTATGGGGGTGCCCTGGGCCGGGCGTGGCAAGCGCCTGGACGAGTGGATCGAGATCGTGCGGGGCCTGGCAAGCGGGGAATTCTACGAATTTCACGGCAAGCACTACGACCTGGAACCCATCAAGCTGTGCCCCGCGCCGACCCGACCGATTCCGATCCTGGTTGGGGGTCATGCGGACGTTGCCCTACGGCGCGCGGCCCGGGTCGGTGACGGCTGGATGCACGGTGGCGGGGGCAAAGCCGCGGATTTCGAGGCCGCGATCCAGCGGATCCACACGCTGCGCCGGGAGTACGGGCGAGATGCTCTGCCCTTCGAGTATCATGTCATCTCCATGGACGCCTACAGCCTGGACGGCGTCCGGCGCCTGGAGGATCTGGGGGTTACCGACGCGATCGTGGGCTTTCGCAACGCCTACGAGGCGGATACGACGCCCCTCCAGAAGAAGGTGGATGCGCTGCGCGGCTTCGCGGACAATGTCATCGCCAAGCTTTGCTAGAGCCGGACCGCCCTCAGAGGAGCGCCATGCCCTGCCCCCTGGATGACATCAATCCCTTCGACCCGGCCGTGATGGCCGACCCCTGGGACTACTACCGGCAGCTCCGCGAGGAGGCGCCCGTCTATCGGCATCCGGCGACGGGGCTCTACATGGTCTCGAGCCACGCCCTGGTCTCGCAGGCGGTGAAGGACCACGAGGTCTTCTCCAGCCGCTTTGCGCCCGCCATGGGCGGCGGACGCGATCGGATGGCCCCGGAGGTCCGGGAGCTGGCCAAGGAGGGCTACCCCGTCGTGGACACGATGCTCACCGCTGATCCTCCAGAGCACCATCGCTACCGTGGGCTCGTAAACAAGGCCTTCACGCTGCGCCGCGTGAATGCGCTGGAGGAGGAGGTCCAGGGCATCGCCAACGGGCTGGTCGAGGGCTTCGCCGGGCAAGGGCACGTGGAGCTGGTGTCCCGCTTTGCGCAGCCGCTGCCCCTCACGGTCATTGCGGGTCAGCTGGGGGTACCGCGCACGGATCTGCCGAAGCTCCGCCGCTGGACGGACGGCTTCGTGGCGCAGCTTGGAGGCATGGCCAGCCGCGAGAAGCAGGTAGAGGCGCAGAGATTGATCCTCGAGTTCCAGCGCTATTTCGCCCAGATCCTCGAGGCCTGGCGCGCGAGCCCAAGGACGACATTGTCTCCGACATCGTGCACGCTCGCCTCGAAGGCGAACGCTCCCTCGAACTCGGGGAGAGCCTCTCGATCCTCCAGCAGCTGCTGGTCGCGGGCAACGAGACCACTGCCAGCGCCATTGCAGAGGGGATGTGGCTGCTGTGCCGCAACCCGGATCAGATGCAACACGTCTACGGGGACCCGCAGCTCATCCCGGGCCTGGTGGAGGAAGTGCTGCGCCTGGCTACCCCGACGGGCAACATGTGGCGGGTCACCACGAAGGATGTCGTGCTGGGCGGCGTGGAGATTCCGGCGGGCTCGATGGTGATCCTGCGCTTTGCCGCCGCGAACCGTGATCCGGAGGTCTTCCCGGACCCCGAGCGCATGGACGTGGAACGCCCGAACCTGGACGAGCACCTGGCCTTCGGCAAGGGGATCCACTTCTGTCTGGGCGCCATGCTGGCGCGCAAGGAGATGAACGTGGCCTTCCACACGCTGCTGCACGGCCAGGCGGGGCTCGGGGGCTGGCGCCTGGCGAGGGATGCGGCGCCCTGTCACCACCCCAACATGCTCTTGTGGGGCCTGGATGCGCTCCCTCTCGAGTTTGAAGCAAGGAGTTGAACGACATGGATCTGGGACTCTCGGGGAAGAAGGCGATCGTGACCGGCGGCAGCCGTGGCATTGGGCGCGCCGTGGCGGAGGCTCTGGCGCGTGAGGGCGTGGATCTGGCCGTCTGTGCCCGCGGCGCAGAGGCTGTGGAGTCTGCCGGCAAGGCCATCGAGAGCCTTGGGGTCAAGGTCCTCGCTCGGGCCGTGGATGTTGGAGACAAGCAGGCGCTCACGGGGTTCATCGCCGAGGCCGCCGAGGCGCTCGGTGGCCTGGACATCCTGGTGGCCAACCCGAGCGGCGGGAATCTCCCGGGGGAGAAGGGCTGGAAGGCCAACTTCGAGATCGACGTGATGGCCACGGTGCGCAGCGTCGAGGCCGCTGTGCCTCACCTTGCCAAGGGCGACGGCGGCAGCGTGGTCCTCATCAGCTCCACAGCAGCCCTCGAAACCTTCATGGGACCGACCTCCTATAACGCCATGAAGGCCGCACTCATTACCCATTCGAGTGGGCTCTCCCAGGCATTGGCACCCCAGGGAATCCGGGTGAACTGCGTCTGCCCAGGCCCCATCCTGATCGAGGGTGGCGCCTGGGGCCAGATCAAGCAGGCCATGCCGAAGATCTACGAGAGTACCCTGGCCCAGTGCCCGCAGGGTCGCATGGGGACGGCGGACGAGGTGGCAAATGCAGTAACCTTCCTGGCCTCCCCTGCCGCCAGCCTCATCACCGGCGTCAATCTCGTCGTCGACGGCGGCTTCACCAAGCGCGTCAACTTCTAGGAGCGATCATGAAGTTCTTCAACTCCATCGGCCCCAACCCCAAGCTCGTGCGGATCTTCGCCGCCGAGAAGGGCTACAGCTTCCCCGAGGTCGAAGAGATCGACATCATGGCGGGGGCCAATCGCCAGGAGCCCTACCTCAGCCTGAACCCCAGCGGCCAGATGCCGGCCCTCCAGCTCGACAGCGGCAAGGTGATCGCCGAGACGGTGGCGATCTGCGAGCTCCTCGAAGAGCTGAAGCCCGAGCCGGCACTGATCGGCACAACGCCCGAGGAGCGCGCAGAGACGCGTATGTGGACACGCCGGGTGGAGTGGAAGGTGGTCCAGCCCATGACGGATGGCTTCCGGTTTGCGGAGGGCCTGCCGCTCTTCAAGGAGCGTACCCGGACGCTTCCCGAGGCGGCCGATGGTCTCAAGGCGATCGCCCAGGATGGCTTGCAGTGGCTGGATGCGCAGCTCGCCGGCCGCCAGACCATCGTACCTGGGCGCTTCAGCTTGGCAGACGTCACGCTCTATGCCTTCCTGGAGTTTGGCAGTAGCGTGGGCCAGGCGATCGATCCGGCGACCAAGAATGTGGCTGCCTGGTACGAGGCCACGAGCAAGCGTCCGAGCGCAGCGGCCTAGCCTAGCCTCCGAGGCTCTCCAGGCGGACACGCGTGTGTCGGGTGCGGGCGTCCGCCTGGACCTGCCGGGCGCGCCGCATGAGCTGACGATGCGCCTTGCCTTGCACGCCGCCCAACGTCAGCATGCACACGCCGAACACCAGAGCCGGTGTCAGGCATCGGCTGGGCAGCTCGCCGCTGGCCCACTGCACGCAGGTCATCACGTGCTGCGTGGCCATGCGCTCTGCCAGGGTTGACGCCTCGACCCACGCCAGCATCTCGCCGTCCTGCCGGATACGTTCCAGGGCCCGCCCGAACTCGTCTGCCAGTGTCGCGAAGACTCCTCGTGTGACGTCCTGGAGCTGTCCCGACGCCACAAAGACCGAGATCACGGATCGCGAGTAACGCGGAGCGCGCAGGATGGCGTGCCCCGCGCGTTCTGGGACCGCCATCAGCCGTGCCACGCCGCTTTCGGAGCTGGCGTGCCCTGCGTGGGAGAGCAGGCGGGCAAGCTGGGTCCCGACGGCGCGCACGAGCAGAGCATGCTTGTCGCCGAAGAGCTTGTAGAGGGTAGGGACCGAGACGCGGCTCTCGCGGGCCAGACGCCGCATCGTCACGCCCTCGTAGCCCAGCTCAGCGATCAACTCCCGGGCCGCCGCGAGTGCTCGCTCCTTGCGCTCGCGCCGCTTCTCTCCGATGAGGCTCGGCGGGGTTTCAACGCTGGGCATGTTTCGCATCCTTCCTCTCGAGGCTGTGGCCCAGATAGCGGTCGAGGGTGGAGTGCAGCTGCCGGATGCGGCTCTCCTGGTAGCGCGCCAAGACCACCTGGGAGCGGCGCATGCTCTTCAGGCCTTTCTGCACCCTGGGGAGGTTGTGCATGTCCTGCTTGAAGACGGGGCCCAGGGGGCCAAGCTCCGAGGCTTCGCTCCAGCACTGCTCCGGCGCCAGCAGGTGCAGGGCGGCGGGCTTCGGCCGCGGCCCCTCCAGGGGGCATGGCAGCAGCAGCATCACCTCCATGAAGGTCTTCTCCGGGTCGTTCTCCGCCGGACGGAAGCGGTAGACGATGTTCTGGGAGTAGCCGCCCCATGGGAAGAAGTTCGGAAAGATGAAGTACTGGATGGCATCGAGCATCTCTGCGTCCGTGGCTCCGGAGTAGTCGCGGCCCGACATCCCGCGGAAAGTCTCGCGGGCGTGGTCGGCCAGGAACCGCCGTGCGGGCGTACCCGCGGGCAGGGCCGCGTTCACTCCGGCACCAGCGAAATTGGCCACGATCTTCTGTTCCGGGTAGTCGTCATCCAGATAGGGGCTGGGAATTCCGAAGGCGGTGATCATGCGGTTCCAGTGCGGGTCTTCCGGGACGTCGTATTGGGTGTTGATGTCCGCCGTAGACGGCAGGATCTGCGGGTGGGTCGCCTTGACGTGGAAGGATTCCATGAAGGCCTCGACGGCAGCCTTCCAGTTGACGGGGATCACCTGGCCGACATGCACGGCCTTGAAGCGGTTCTCGAAGTCCCAGGCGGCGAAGTGCTGGGGGATCGGCCCCAGATACTCCTCCAAGGGGGGTGCCTGCTCGTCCATGTTGAGGAATACGAAGCCGCCCCAGGTCCCGATCCGCGCCTCGGGCAAGTGCATCTCCTCGTCGGAGAGATCGGGGAAGTCCCAGCGGCAGGGGATTTCAGCGAGGCTTCCGTCCAGCTTCCAGGTGAAGCCGTGGAAGGGGCAGCGCAGCATCTGGGCGTGGCCGTCCCCGGTGCGCAGCTGGCGGCCGCGATGCAGACACGTGTTGTAGAAGGCGCGGATCTCATCCGCCGCGCTGCGCATCACGATGAAGGACCAGGGGCCGATCTCGTACAGGATGTGGTCGCCCACCTCGGGGATCTCCTCCTCGCGGCAGGCCATCTGCCAGACGTGGGGCCACATCTGCTGCATCTCGCGCTCGAAGAAGGCGCGGTCGAAGTAGCGGGCAGGATCGAGGTGGTCCGGGCCCGGGTCGTGGAAATGCTCTTCCCGGAGTGCCGGGGGTATGGGGTTGCGTTCCCGGTCCAGCAGCTCCTGGACACTCGGGCCGGGATGTAGGGCGACCTTGCGCTTGCTCGGGTGGGGGCTGGCCATCGGCTCCTCCCTGGGCCGGGCTCGGGGGAAGCCCGGCGGCATGCCTGGTCCCATGACTTTAACACGTTCAATAAATTGAACGTGTTTCAATCCTACGTCGCGCTCCGTCCTAGTTGGTGGTGCTGCCGCCGTTCAGCCCGAGGGTCTGACCGGTCAGCCAGCCGGCTTCCTCCGATGCGAGGAATGCCACGGTGGCGCCCACATCCTCCGGGGTGCCGAGGCGGCCCGCTGGGACGCCGGCGGCCAGCGATGCGGTCTGCTCGCCCGCTGCGCTCGCCATCAGGCCCAGGGCCACGGTATTGGCCGTGACCCCCTGACGTGCCACTTCCATGGCCAGATGGCGCATGAAACCGATGGCTCCCGCCTTGCTCGCTCCATAGAGAGAGACGCCAATGGAGAGCCCGACCTGTCCAGCGCCCGAGGAGATGGTGACGATCCGGCCGAAGCCTCGCTGGCACATGCCGTCTACCACCGCTCGGGTGCAGTGCAGCACGCCGTAGAGGTTCAAATCCACATAGCGCGCCCACTGCTCCGGCGGAGTCTCCCGGAAGCGCGTGAGCGCCATGCCTTCCGGCACGCCCGCGTTGTTCACGAGGATGTCCACCGGGCCGAACTCGTCGCTGGCCCGAGCGAACCCCGCCCGTACGGCCTCCCGATCGGTGACATCGAAAGCCGCCGCAAAGCTCCGGCCTCCCGTCGCCTCGATCTGCGACACGGTCTGGACCGCACGTTCCTCGTGCAGGTCATTTACGATCACCGCCGCTCCTTGGGCGGCCAGAACCCGGGCGATTCCGGCGCCCTGGTTCTGCCCTGCGCCAGTCACCAGTGCGACGCGTCCTGAAAGGTCGAACATCAGGGGCTCCCCTCCATGACGGGATCGATGGCGTTCTTGCGCTGCGGCCGGTTCAGGGTGAGCTGGACGATGCCAGGCTCTGTGCCGCTCGACAAGCATGGTCTCTACGCGGGCTCCTCCAGCGTCCGCACCGACTCGCAGCGGACCTACTTGACCGCTTGGGGTCAAGTAGATCCGCTGCGTCCCCGGATTCCCCGAATTTTCACCGGCGCCGAGCGGCGCGGTCGAACCGGCGGTCGATGCGCTGGCCTCGGCGGTCGAGGTGCCGGTCGATGCGTTCGCCCCGCCTGTCGAGGTGCCGGTCGATGCGTTCGCCCCGCCTGTCGAGATGTCGGTTGATACGGTCGCCTCGGCGGTCGAGACGATTCTCGACGCGGTCGCCCTTGCGGTCCAGACGGGCGGCGCGCTTGTCGTGGCCATTCTCCAGGGCCCGATCGGAGGCCCGGTCGAGGCGCCGGTTGATGAACTTGCCCCGCCTGTCGAGGCGCTTGTCGATGCGGTCGCCCCGGTGGTCCAACCGTCTCTCGATGCGGTCCCCTCGGTGGTCCAGATGGCTCTCGATGCGGTCCCCTCGGTGGTCCAGATGGCTCTCGATGCGGTCTCCGACGTGGTCCAGGGTGGCCCTCTCTCCGGCCAGAGCGGGTGCCGTCAGCAGCAGGGCTCCTGCAACCATGGCGATTTCGATCCCGTGTGTACGCTTCATCCTCGTCTCTCCTTCTGGAGCCTCTTTGGCGGCTCCTCGCTCTTCTGCAACGCTTGGCGGGCACGAGGGTTGCGGGGAAAAATCCCTGGATTGCCTGCGCCGTGAGTGCGCTAGCCTGGGCTGGGAGGGAATCCATGCGCGCTTTCCAGAGGTTGAGCATCGTTCTTGCCGCCTTATGTGGGCCGACTGTTGCGTGGGCACACCCCGGCCACGGCCTTGGAGATGGCACCTCGCTGCTCCACTACCTCACATCTCCCATTCACGTCGGCGGCGCGATGCTGGCACTGACCGTAGTGATCGGGATCAGGGCGCCGCTAGCGCGGCTCCTCCGGAAGCCGTAGCAGCACCTCGTCGGGCCGCTCCTCGAAGGCGATCCGCAGCAGTTGCCCGGCGATGAATTCCGGGCTGCTGAAGCGGCCGTCCTGCTTCCGCGCCTCGAAGCGTGGGCGCTCGGGGAAGCGCGCCTCCGGGGTCGCGCGGATCATCGCCTGCATGTCCGTGTCGATGACGCCCGGGGCAACCGCGTAGGCGCGCAGGCCCGCCTCCCGCTCTTCCAGCGCCACACACTCGGTGAGCCGCTCCACCGCAGCCTTGGCCGCGCAGTAGGCAGACCATCCGGCAGAGGGCCGGCGCGCTGCCCCGGAGGAAATGTTCACCAGTACGCCTTCGCCGCCGCGCCGACGAAGATGAGCCAGAAAAGCCTGGGTGCCATGTACGACACCCATCAGGTTCACTTCCAGGTTGTGCTGGAAGTCACGGGGTTGGAGGCTGCGCAGAGGCTCGATGGGCTCCAGGATTCCGGCATTGTTGATCCACAAGTCCAGGGCCCCGAAGCGCTCTTCAGCCTGCTCTGCGAAGCGTTGTACGGCATCGGCATCACGTACATCAGCGCGGCGCGAGAGGACCTCCGCATGGTCCACCAGGGCCGGTGCCTGCCGGGAGCAGAGCGCGAGCCTCATTCCGCGAGCGGCGAAGCTTCTGGCGAGGCCGGCGCCCAGGCCACGGCTGGCGCCGGTGACCACCACGCAACGGTCGCGAAACGCCATGGGGCCGGACCATAGCCCGGAGTCAGGCCCGTGCGCCCCGCACGAGCGCCAGCTTCTGCCGGCGCGGTAGTCGTTTGATGGTGGCTTCGCGGCGCGAGGCCTTCGAGCGATTGGCGCAGGGCTCCCGATAGACGACGCGCACGGGTAGTCGGCCCCGGGTGTAGCGCGCGCCCTGGCCGGCGCGGTGTGCCTCGAGGCGACGTTGGAGATCAGCCGCGATTCCCGTATACAGGGTGCCATCTGCGCAGCGTAGGATGTAGACGCACCAGCCCCCCACGAGGTCGATCATGACCGAGCGCCACGGCCCGGTCCAGCCCATTCGCGCGTTGCAAGGACGTGCGGTCCGAATTGCGGGTGCGCGTCGTTGCGCGGGGTTCGGCCATGCCGTGGAGCGCCATCTGGCAGCGGCCGGAGGCAGCCCCATGGGGTGACCCGCGCGGTGGCCTGGCTCGCCAGCGACGATGCGGCCTGGATGAACAACCAGGGGATCGATTCCGAAGCCGGCTTCCGGCGAGGCTGAATCGCCTTCTCCGTCCTCTCTAGCGGAGTCCCGGATGGAGCAGTCGGGGGCGAACAGACCCACCCTGGCGTGTCGCCCTTGAAAATAGCCGGGGGGTGGAGACACTAGAGCCCCGGGAGCGACTCGTTGCGCGGTCGATCCCGGGGTACTCAGAGCGAGGGTTCTCCGAACGAGGGTCAGCAGAGCGGAGCCACCGAGGCCGCAGAGGAGTCGTACAGCCGTCATGGGGAAGATCCGGATTGCGATCATGGGGGTCGGCAACTGTGCCAGCTCCCTGGTGCAGGGCATCGAGTACTACAAGGGGCGCGAAGCAGGGTCTGCCGTGGGCCTGATGCACTGGGACCTTGGGGGCTACCGGCCTTCGGACATCGAGGTGGTGGCGGCCTTCGACGTGGACCGTCGCAAGGTGGGCCGTGACGTGGCGGAAGCGATCTTCGCCCAGCCCAACTGCACTGCGGCCTTCTGTCCCGAGGTTCCCAAGGCTGGGGTCCAGGTGAAGATGGGACGCATCCTGGACGGGATCTCGGAGCACATGCTCGACATGGCTCCCGAGCGCAGCTTCCGGGTGGCCGATGCTCTCGAGGCCGATACGACCGAGGTCGTGCGCGTGCTCCGGGAGGCGCAGGCAGAGATCGTGCTGAACTACCTGCCGGTGGGCTCCGAGACCGCCGTGCGCTTCTATGCGGATTGTGCCCTGGCGGCTGGCTGCGGACTCATCAACTGTATGCCGGTCTTCATTGCGAGTGATCCGCAGTGGGCGGCGCGTTTCGAAGCGGCGGACCTGCCCGTCGTGGGCGACGACATCAAGGCACAGCTGGGAGCCACGATCACCCATCGCACCTTGACCGACCTCTTCAAACGGCGCGGTGTCAAGCTCGAGCGCACCTATCAGCTCAATACGGGTGGCAATACCGACTTCCTCAACATGCTGAACCGCAGCCGCTTGATCTCCAAGAAGTAGAGCAAGACCGAAGCGGTGCAGAGCGTGGCCGCAGAGCGGATCCCCGCTGAGAACATCCACGTTGGACCCAGCGACTATGTTCCCTGGCAGAACGACAACAAGGTCTGCTTCCTGCGCATGGAAGGAAAGCTCTTCGGGGACGTGCCGATGAACCTCGAGCTGCGTCTCTCCGTGGAGGACTCTCCCAACTCCGCGGGGGTCTCGATCGATGCCATCCGCTGCTGCAAGCTGGCACTGGAGCGTGGGCAGGCCGGCGTGCTCGACGCGCCGAGCGCAGCCTTCATGAAGCATCCTGCGCACCAGCTGCCCGACGTGGAGGCCCATCGCCAGGTCGAGGCTTTCATCCACGGAGAAGGCTAGGCGGGAGCCCTAGCCTTCTGGCGGGGACAACGGCGGGAGTAGAGCACCGGGGTTCAGCAGACTCTCCGGGTCGAGGGCCCGTTTCAGCGTGCGCAGCAGTGCCAGGCCGGTCGCTCCGATCTCATCCTCCAGGAAGCCGCGCCGCACGCGACCAATGCCGTGGTGGTGGGAGATGCCGCCTCCTACGGCCATGGTGGCCAGCATGATGCGCCGCCAGCATTCGGTGTAGGTTTCTGCCATCTGGGCCCGCTGCTTCGGTCGCGCCACAAACGTGAAGTAGAGGTTTGTGCCGGAGCGATAGCTGTGGCTGGAGTGGGCACTGGCAACCAGCAGGCCCTCTACCTGCGCGAGCGCGCTGGTTACCTGCCGATACAGTGCGCCCACGCGGTCCCAGGTGCAAGCTACCTCGACGGTGTCCAGGATGATGCCCTTCTCGAGGAAGCCCCGGAAGCCCGGGACGTGGTTGCGCTCCTGAAGCCAGTCATCGACTGCGCTCGGATCGCCGGCGGTTCCGCCTGCCTCGCGGCAGATACGGGCGGAACCGGCCACCTCCACGGCCACGCGCTCCTCGGCTCCTTCGTGGAGAAGGATCAACAACGCTCGCCCTTCCGGCGTATAGCGGCCAAAGAGGCGCTGCGACTCGCTGGCGTCGTAGAGGCGGATCACCGGTGGACGATGCCCCGCCCGCATCAGCAGGCGCAGGGCCTCCAGCCCGGAGGCCAGATCTGCGTAGTGGAAGGCCTGGCCCCGGCGCATGTCGGGAAGCGGGCGCAGGGAGAAGGTGGTCTCCGTGACGATGCCCAGGGTCCCCTCACAGCCGAGCATCAGGTGGCGAAGGTCCGGCCCGGCGGAGGCGCGCGGCGTGCGCCGAGTGCGTAGCACGCTGCCGTCCGGCAGCACCGCCTCGAGGTCCATCAGCACATCTTCGATGTTGCCGTAGGCTGTCGAGTACTGGCCGGCGGCTCGTGTAGCCACCCAGCCCCCCACGGTCGAGAGCTCGATGGACTGGGGCCAGTGACCGATCGTGAGGCCCGCCTCCTCGACCTGGCGTTCCGCCTGCATCCCATTCGTTCCCGCCCGAAATGTTGCCAGGAGGTTGACGTCATCGAGGGCAACGAGGCCGCTCATGCGGGCAGTCGAGAGCACTACGGCGCCTTCGGGCACCTGCACGGCCCCGCACACTCCAGAGCCACCGCCGAAGGGGACTACAGCCGTGTGAGTCCGCCGGCAGATGCGCAGGAGTCGAGCGACCTCGGCCGTGTCGCGAGGCTCGACCACTGCCAACGGGTTGGGGCCAGGCTTCCCCTCCAGGTCTCGCAGCTCGTTCAGTACCCAGGTGTCGCGGCGGTGCTGCGCCAGGGTGGCGGCATCACAGTGGAGCGCATCGCCAAATGCCTCGCGCAGCTGCGCGAGGAGGTCACTCACGGCGAGGCTCCCTCAGCGCTCTGGTCTGCAGCCTGGAAGGCCAGGTCGTGGGCACGCTGCTCTTGCACCGCCTTGCACTGAGCAGCGCGCTCTTCTTCGCTCCAGCCGAGCCGCTCCGCGACCTTGTGGCTCAGCGGATCGACCAGGGCATCGCACTCTTCGGGGGCGTAGAGAGCGACACGCGTGCGCCGATACAGGATGTCTTCCAGGGTGGCGGCGCCATCCACTTCGAGAGCGAAGTCCAGCTCGCCTGCCAGCACCAGTCCGCCCGAGACCAACGGGGTCGTGCTGCGTTGGGCTACGGCGGCGGCCTCCGTGCCGTAGAGGGAGGCCAGGCGCAGGGCACGCCGGCGTTCCAGGCCGGTGTCGGACGCCACCCGGGCCGCCAGGTCCTGGAGCTCTCCCGGGAAGTCGCCGCCCGGAAGGGGCGACACCTCCTTCGCAACAGGCGCCAGCGCAAGCCCGGTGGCCTGCGCTGCCTTCGCCAGCGCCTGCTGCGCCATGGGTCGATAGCCCGTGAGCTTTCCGCCCGCGATGCTCACCACGCGCTCAGGTCCGATCCAGACCTCGTCCTTGCGGGAGATCTCGCTCGGGGCTTTGCCCGCCTCGCCGATCAGCGGCCGCAGCCCGGCCCACGCGGCGGTTACCTCTGCGGGCAAGAGCGGATCGATGGCCAGGTTGCGATTGGCCGCGCGCAGCAGGTAGGTGACGTCCTCCGGCGAGATCTCCGGCCACGTCTCCACACCACGTTCATAGACGGTGTCCGTCGTGCCGAGGTAGACCACTGCGCCTCGCCGGATCGCGAAGATCGATCGCTTGTCCTCGGTAGGGAGGATCAACATGTGGGAGACCGGGATACGCTCCGCAGGCAGGACGATGTGAATCCCCTTGGAAAGCAGAAGGCGCGGAGAAGCAGACGGATCTTCCAGGGCGCGCACCGGATCGACCCAGGGCCCGGCGGCGTTGATGACGCAGCCCGCGCGCACGCGGAAGTGTCGCCCGGAGAGCCCGCAGCACCCTTCCACCCCACTGGCTCGCCCGCCTTCGGTGGTAATACCGGTGACCCGCGCGTAGTTCAGCGCCAAGGCGCCCGCTCCCACCGCGTCTCTGAGATTGGCCAGCACCAGACGCACGTCGTCGGTGAGGTACTCGCGGTACACACAGGCATGGGCGAAGCGCTCGCGCCGGAGCAGGGGCTCTCGTTCGTCGAGATCCGATCGCGACCAGTTGTGGTGCAGGTCCGCCCGCTCCACGGCTCCCAGCTTTTCGTAGCTGGTGACCGCGGCGCGCAGGGTCATCAGGCTGGCCCGTGCCCTTGCCGGGATCACCAGCCAGCGTGGCTCCGCCAGGTGCGGGGCCATGGCGTGGATGACCTTGCGCTCCAGGGCGGTGCTGCGCACCAGCGCCACATCCCCCATGGCCAGGTAGCGCAGCCCGCCGTGGATGAGCTTGGAGGAGCGGCTGGAGGTACCCGAAGCGAAGTCTCCTGCCTCGAGTAGAGCCACCCTGGCTCCGCGGCGAGCCGCCTCCCGGGCGATCCCCGCCCCCGTGATGCCGCCTCCGATGACCACACAGTCGAAGCAATCCCGCTCCAGGCGGTCCAGGCTGGCGTCGCGTTCGAGGGTGGAGATGGCGGGCGCCGTCATCCAGAGGAGCTTAGCCTTTCTCCTTGCGACGCCGAGTCAGCCTCGCCCCGGGTGAGTCGGGCCAGGACCGCGTGAGCGTGCTGAAAGACGGCGTCGGGCTCCTGGCCCGGCAGCCGGGCGCGCACGCGATGGTCCGGGGTGACCCGCAGGTCCGGATCGTTGCCGCCCATGAGCGCCACGAGGTGAGCGGGATCCACCTTGGAGACCGGCGCCGCGCGAAGCACGAGCCAACCCCCTTCGATCTCGATGCTGGCGACGCCCAGGCGTCGGGCGTGAATCTTGAGACGAATCACTTGGACAAGGCGCTGGGCCTCGTCTGGAAGCGGGCCGAAGCGGTCCAGCAGCTCGCCCTGCAGGCGCTCCAGACTCGCCTCGTCGGGAGCTCCCGCCAGGCGTTTGTAGAGGACCAGTCGCTGCCGTACGTCTGGCACGAAGGCCTCGGGGAGTCGCGCCGAAAGGGGGAGCCGGATCTCCGGGTCCACCGTCACGGTCGGCTGGCCGCCGCTCAGCTCCTCCATGGCCTCCTCCAGCAGCTCCATGTAGGTCTCGTAGCCCACCGCGCCGAGGTTGCCGGACTGCTCACCGCCCAGCAGGTTTCCCGCTCCGCGGATCTCCAGGTACATGTTTGCAAGGCGAAAGCCGCTGCCCAGCTCCGAGAGGTCCTGGATGGCTTCCAGGCGTCGCGTCGCGTCGCCTCCGAGAGCCGCCTCCCCAGGGATTAGCAGATAGGCATAGGCTCGGTGTCGGCTGCGTCCAACCCGCCCGCGCAGCTGGTAGAGCTGCGCCAGGCCGAGGGCGTCCGCGCGGTCGATGAGGATGGTATTGGCGCGGGGGTTGTCCAGGCCGCTCTCGATGATGGTGGTGCACAGCAGCACGTCGTGCTCTCCGTGCATGAAGGTCAGCATCCTGTCCTCGAGCTCGCGCTCGCGCATCTGACCGTGGGCCACCAGCACCCGCGCCTCCGGGACCACGCGGCGCAGCATCCCTGCCAGCGCCCCGATGCTCCGCACCCGGTTGTGCACGAAGAACACTTGACCGCCGCGCTGCATCTCGCGCAAGATCGCCTCGCGGATCAGGGTCTCGTCGAAGCGACACACCTGAGTACGCACGGCGAGGCGGTCGGCGGGGGGCGTCTGGATGACC
>Ga0114931_10000860_pt1 | contig 38110 bp, 27 predicted proteins | sample 2SBtaG_FD_89579 | JGI IMG/M metagenome (GOLD analysis project Ga0114931, IMG submission 89579) | Deep subsurface microbial communities from Kolumbo volcano to uncover new lineages of life (NeLLi) - 2SBTROV14_V59a metaG | ecosystem: Environmental > Aquatic > Marine > Volcanic | place: Kolumbo... | reverse complement strand
CCGCGTTTCCATCGAAGCGATGGGGGCTTCGCACGCGCGGCTGCGCCGCGCAACGCGGGACTAGCACCGTTTGTTGGGGGCGCAGCAGCGCCCCCTCGGCTTCGCCGAGCCTCCCCCTCGACCCCACCCCGCTCGTCTAGCCCCTCGCTTCAAGTGGATCGAGGTACTAGCAGCGTTCGGCGAGCACGCGCGCGGCGGCGGCTTCCGCCTGCTTCACGCAGTCCGAAATGCCGACGCCTTCGTACGGCGCGCCGGCGACGTACAGCCCGGGCAGCGCGCCCAGCCGCCGCTCGATGCGCTCGAGCCGCGCAGTGTGACCGACAACCGGTTGGGGATTCGAGTCGACGTAGCGGAACACGCGCGAGGAGAGCGGCTCGCCGAGCGGACCCATCAGCCGCTCGAGCTCCTCGCGGGCAAGCCGGACGAGCTCGTCGTCGCTGTGCTCCTTGACCCGCACCGAACCGCGGCTCTCCGCGCCGCCGACGAAGGCGCGCAACAGCACGCTGCCTTCCGGCGCGCGGTGGCTCCACTTGCTGCTCACCCAGGTGCCCGCCAGGATGCGCGCTTCGCGGGGCGGCACGATGAAGCCCACGCCGTCGAGATCGCGACCCACCGAGCTCCGGTCGAATGCGAGGAACACCGTCGCGGTCGAGACGTAGGGAATGCTCTCGAGCTCGGAAGCAAGCCCGGGATCGGGAACGAGCTTGGCCGTGACGTGCGCCGGCGAAGCGAGCAGCACCGCGTCGGCGTCGAGCGACTCGCCTTCGTCGAGCTTCACGCTCCAGCGCCCGTCGCCGCGGCGTTCGAGCTCTCGCGCAGGGCGACCGCGCTGGATGGCATTGGGCGGCAGCGCTTTGGCCAAGGCGTCGATCAGCGAGCCCATGCCGCCCTTGAGCGAATAGAACGGGCTCGGCGCCACCTCGGCCTCGCGCTTGAGCCAGGCGATCAACCGGGCCGTCTCGCGCAAGCGACCCGAGCCATTCAACGTCTCGCCGCGCCGGGCGAGCTGGGCGGCGAACAGCCCGCGGATCAGGCTGCCGTGTTTCTGCTCGAGCTCCACCAGCTGCGGGAAGGTCGAGCGCATGCTCAGCTCCGCGATGTCGCCGGCGTAGATGCCGCCGAGCAGCGGCGCGGCGATGCGCTGTGCCGCCTCGCGCCCGAAACGCCGCGCGATGAAGTCCTCGATCGACTCGTCGCTGTCTCCACCGTCGCTGCGTATCAAGAGATCGCCCAGCATGCGCAGCTTGCCGCCGAACGACAGGATAGGCGTGCCGAGCATCGGCCCCACGCGCGTCGGCACGGCGAGGGCCATACCGCCCGGCATCAGCTCTAGGCGGCCGCGGTTGACGATGTAGACCTTCCGCGCGTCGTCACGCGGCGTCATCAGGTCGCTCTCGAGCCCGACCTCCTTGCACAGCGCGGCGGCCTCCGGCTTGGTGCGCAGGAACGAATCCGGGCCGCCATCGATCACGAAGCCGTCGCTCCGCTCGGTGATGATGTTGCCGCCCAGCCGTTCGCGGCTCTCGACCAGCGTGACTTCCACGTCGGGGCGCGACGTGTGGACCCGGTAGGCCGCGCTCAGACCTGTGACGCCGCCGCCGATCACGACCACGTGACGGCGCTCGCGCTTGCCGTTTTCGCTCATCGCGCGGTCTTGTCGTGGACGTACTCGACGACGTGCTTCACGACGGCCGGGTCCGTATCCGGCAGGATGCCGTGCCCGAGGTTGAAGACGTGGCCGGGGCGCCCCTTCGCGCGCCCGAGCACGTCGTCGACGCGCTTTTCCAGAAGCTCGCGCGGGGCGCCGAGCAGCAGTGGATCGAGATTGCCCTGGACGGCCACCCCGTCGCCGAGCCGCTTCCAGGCGTTGTCCAGAGGCGTGCGCCAGTCGACGCCGATCACCGTGCCGCCGGCATCACGCTGCAGCTCGAGCAGCGACGCCGTCCCGGTGCCGAAGTGGATCACCGGCACTCCGGTTTTCTCGAGGTCCTTCAGGATGTGCGAGACGTGCGGCTGCACGAACTCGACGTAGTCGACGACAGACAGCGCGCCGATCCACGAGTCGAACAGCTGCACCGCCTGAGCGCCGGATGCGACCTGCGCGCGCAGATAGCGACGCACCACCTCGGAGAGCTTCTCCATCAGCGCGTTCCACACGGCGGGCTCGCGGTACATGAGCTGCTTGGTGCGCGCGTAGCGCGCACTCTTGCCGCCCTCGACCAGGTAGCTGGCGAGCGTGAAGGGCGCGCCCGCAAAGCCGATGAGCGGCGTCTTGCCGTCGATCTCGGCGCGGACCAGCTTGATCGCCTCGAGCACGTGCGGCAGGGCCTCCTCCGCATCCACCACGCGCAGCTTTTCGACGTCCGACGCCTGGCGCACGGGATGGTGGATAACCGGGCCTTCACCCTTCGCGAACTCGAACGGCGCGCCCATGGGCTCGAGCGGCAGCAGGATGTCCGCGAACAGGATCGCCGCATCCACGCCCAGCGCCTTGACCGGTTGGAGCGTGACCTCGGCGGCGAGCTCGGGCTGCCTGCAGATCTCGAGCAGCGTGTGGTGCTCGCGGATCTTGCGGTACCCGGACATGTAGCGACCCGCCTGGCGCATGAACCAGACAGGTGTCGCATCCACCGGTTCGCGCCGGCAGGCGCGCAGGAATCGATCCCACATCTTTGTTGTCCCGGTCAGCCGCCGCGGGTCCTGCGCACGGTCGGCATCTTCTGGTGGTCCTGCGCTTGTTGCTTCTGCTGGTATTTCGACGGGCACTTGGCCATGATCTGGCTGGCCTCGAAGTAGCCGGCCTTGGTGAGCTTGCCCTCGGCCGTGACCTGCACGGTCGTCTCGGGGCGGTCGCGGAAGGTGTCGGGGACGATGCACTCCGCGTAGCGCACCGCGAGCACCTTGCCGTTCTTCTCCATCTTGAAGCGGTATTCGCAGGGCTGGTCGCGTTTGACGAGCGTGCCCTTCACGAGCGTGCCGGCGACACGCACGTTGCGGCTGGCCAGCTTCGTCTTCTGGGCGAGCAGCTCGTCGACGCCCTTGGAGTAGATGGCGGCATTGTTGAAGCTGGTCATCACCAGCGTGAGGATGCCGCCGCCCATCACCAACAGCCCGATCAACAGACCGATGTTGCGTTTCGAGCGCGAGCGCCCAGCCGGAGGGCCTACGACCGGCGGTGCAGCTTCGTCGCTCGAGCTCGTTTCGACCGCTTCAGCGGCCTCGAAAAGCTCGTCATCAAGGCGGCTCATGATGACGAAGCGTAACGCTCGGCCCCGGGCAGGTCCACCTCGGCTCCGGTAGGAACATGACATCCAACATGATTCTGGTCACCTGGGACGACGGCGGCGGCCGAGCCAGCCACCGAGCCGCGTCAGTCCCGCCCCGGCGCCGCCGAGCAGGGCGAGGCTGGCCACCGCGACGCTCCACGGCGACAGGCCTCCACCGATCAGCGCCACCAGCCAGCCCACCGCTGCGGCAAGCAACCCCGCCAGGGTGGCCTCGCGCGATCCGGCCCGACCGCCGAAGCGTCCGACTAGCATCCCGCCGGCCACGCACGCCGCCACGAACGACAGCACCAGCGGGCCCAGTAGAACGGCGGACAGCAGGATCCGCTGCCCGGTTGGAGCCGTTGCGTTGAAGTGCGCCACGGCCGCGGCGTCGGCGAGATCGACCCTCGACGCGGCCAGCGCCCGCGACAGCCACTCTGCCACTATCGCGAGCGGGATCCAGAGCGTGAACACGAAGCCCGCGCCGATGAGCACCCAGTGCCAGGGCGGACGCTGATCGTCGCTGTCGCCCAGGGCCGGATTCTGCAGAACTGGGAGCTTTCGTACCATCCTCGAACCCCGGGCGGCGCTCCGGAAGCCACTCGGCACGCATCGGAGCGACCGCGGTATCGATAGGTAGTAGCATTTGCCCTCGACCGCATGACGTGCCGTCCCGCCATCCGAGCCGCGCTCACCGTCGCCCTCGCCGCACTGCTACCCGTGCGCGCCGCGGCGCAGCCGGCAGCACCGCCGCCACCCCCACCGCCGCCACCCCTACCGTCGCCACCCCCACCGGCGCCCCCGCCCACGGCGCCCCCGCCCGCTCCTCCGCCGCTACCTCCGCCGACACTCGACCCACATGCGCGCCGCCCGGTCGAGCTCGTCCCCGGTCTCGGCCTGGCACTGCCGGTGTGCCAGGCGGGCAGCCAGACCAGCGACCGCTGCGCGGGCGTCAAGACGGGCCTCGGCATCGGCTTCTCGGCCTTCTGGAGCGTGAACCCGTACTTCACCTGGGGCGGCGGGATCGACTTCGACGGGTACCGCTACGAGCCGCCCGCACGACTGAACCTGACCAAGCCGAGCGCGGCCGGGATCTTCCTCGGCTTTCTGGGGCGCGCGTACTTCCTCGACCACGGCGCGATCGATCCCTATGTGGAGGTGGGGCTGGGCGGCGGGGTGATGGGCACCTCGCACGACGAGAACGGCGAGCGCTACAACGAGACCGGCGCCGGCCCCGCGCTGCGCGCGGGCGGCGGGATCGACTTCTTCCTGGGCAGCCGCGTCCGGCTCGGCCCCTCGCTGAGCTACACGCGGGTGTTCATCGACAAGATCCGCCGCTGCCCCGCCAGCGCGAACAACGACTGCGTCGATCTCTCGAAGACGACGGACGGGCGGCTCAACGCCTCGCTCATGGTGTATGCGCGTCTCACGATCATGCTCGGCGATGAACTCTAGCAGGTCGCGATGATGGACGAGCTCGATCCGCTCGAGCTGGATCGCCGGCTTTCGCGGACCGCCGCGCGCTGGAGCGCGTGGCGCCGCCGCCTCGACCACGGGCTCGGGCTATCCGGGGATCCGTTCGAGCCCGACGGGACGCTGGCCGGACTGACGACGTTCCGGGCGCTCGACGAGCTTCCCGACACCGATCCGCTGAAGCACGCGTTGATGCGCTGGACCTATCGCCTGGCGGAGCAGCGCATCGACCGCGAAGCGCTGCTCGCCGTCGAGGCCGCCCACCGGCTCGAGCTCCACGTCGTCGAAGCGCCGGAAGGCGGGCGCTATCCGCTCGCGGCGCTCCTGTCGCGCGCGCTGTCTGAGCCCGCGCGCTGCGGCGCGTGGCTCCGCGCCTACGTCGACCGCACCGGGGAGCTGGCGGCCCGCACGGCACTCTTGTGGGAACGCCGCGCGGAGATCGCGCGCCGCATGGGTCTCGACTCTCCGGACGCGATCGAGCTGTCGCCGGGCACGGCCTACGAGCCGGCCTCGCGCTGGCTCGCGGCGAGCGCGGACATGGCGGCCAGCTTCCTGCGGCCGGAGCCGGACGGGCTGGTCGAGCTCGCACTGGGACGCGACGCCGAAGGCTTTCCGGCGCGCATCACGCCCTCCGCGATCGCCGGCCTGCTCGGCGCCGGCGGCCTGCTCGGCGCCGGCGGCCTGCTCAAAGATGTCCGGCTCGACCCGGGCCCGCTTCCGGCCGCGCTGGGTGTGTCGAGCTTCCTCCGCGCGTTCGGCGCTGTCGGCGTGGCATGGCGCGAGGCGCTCGCCCCGGCGCACCAGCCGTTCGTCATCGCGCACGACCCGTACCAGCTCGATAGCCACGCGACCGGTGCGCTGTTCGCCGGGCTGGCGCTGTCGCGTCCCTTCCTCGTGCGGCAGCTTGACCTCGGGAGCGCGCGCGCGCGCGAGCACCAGCGGACGATCGCGCGCGTGGTGCTGCTCGAGTCGCGCGCCCAGGCGCTCCGCTTGCTGCTCAGACCAGCGGCGCTGGCGGGCCAGAAGGCGTTCGCCGAGGCGTATGCAGCGCGCCTGCAGGAGGCGATCGGCGTAGAGCTGCCCGGCAGCGTTGCGGGCACGCTGTGGCGCTTGCGCGTCGACGATGCGCAGCGTTTCCAGGCAGCGTTGCTCGCCGCCGGACGCGCCGAGCAGTTGACCGCGGATCACGATGAGGACTGGTTCCGCAATCCGCGCGCGATCGACCAGCTCCGGTCCGAGGCGGAACTGTCGCCCGACCCCGCCACGACGCAGGCGGCGCTCGACGCCGGTGCCCAGGCACTCCGCACGCTGCTCGCGGAGGCGCTCGGGTGAAGGGTAGCGCGCCGCTCGCCCTCGTTCTGCTCGCCGCGGCGCTGTCGCCCAACGCTCTGGCGCGCCCGCCGGCAGCCCACCCTCGCGCCGGGCTCGGCCGCGTGGGTATCGCGCGCGTGATCATCGTGGCGCGCCGCGATCGCGTGCGCACGACCACCGTGCTGACGCTCCCGGCGCGAGCGCGGGCTGCACAACGACTCACGCTGTTCGCCTCCTACGGGGCGCCTGGGCCGCCGCTCGCGCTGGACGCCAGGCTCGCGGCCACGCCGCCCGGCTATCTGTGTGCCCCCGACAGCGCGCGAGGCGACCCGCTGCCCGTCCGGTTCAGCCCGACCGCCCCGGCGGCTGCCGCCGTAGTCGTCGGCAGCCGCCGCATGGCCGGCAGTGTGATCGAGATCGCCCGCGCGCCGCTAGCCCGCGCTCTCGCTCCGGCCGGTTCGGCGACGCTGCGTGTCGAGAGCGTGCGCGCGATGCCGCCGCCCGCCGCCGACGGTTCGCGCGAGCTGCTCGTCCGGCTCGGCACCGAGGACGGCCGCCCGCTCGTGCTCGGCAGCGTGCAGGTGCGCGGCGCACACGTGACGAAGGAGAGCGCACGCCTGTGCAATCGCTTGGGCGCGGACGTCCCGCTCGTCGTACTCCCCGTCACCGCACACGACGCGTCGCTCACGCCGCCACCCCTGGCCGATCGGACGCCCCGGGACGCGCTCTGCGTCCGGCTGTGGCTTGACTAGAACGACTCCGACGGCGAGGGCGTCAGGCCGCTCGATTCGAGGTGGTAGGTGAAGCCGATCACGACGGTCGTGGCCTTCGGGCCGACGACGGTGCGACGCACCGCGACCTCCGCGGAGAAGACCTTGTCGACGTAGCCGACGCCCGCGCTGATCCCGTGGCTCTTCTGTCCCTGGTCGTAGCGGTAGCCGGCGCGGAGCGGATAGTGGTCAGCAGCCAGGAACTCGAAGCCGCCCATGGCGCGCACGGTGGTGCGATCCCAGGTCGTGAAGTCGGCCAGCGCGTCGCCTTCGAGCGTGAATCGTGCGTACCGAAGCCGATGCCGCCCCCGAAGCTCATCGGCTGGAACCCGTTGCCGGGGTTGTTGAGATTCTGGCCGACGATCGACAGCGCCAGTCCGTCCATGGGCTTGAGCGTCGCGCCGGCATCGAAGGTGAAACCCCGAACGATGTTCTTGTCGCGGATCCCGCCCGAGGCCGGGCTCGGGTCGAACGGACCGGCGCTTCCGGTCTGCTTGAGCCACAGGTAGCGCCCGCCCAGCCCGACGTAGAAGCGGTCGGAAAACGGGAACGCGAGTGCGAACCTGAGGTCGGTGGACGTGAGCCCAAGACCATCGGGGTCCTGCGAGGTCCACGTGCCGCCGAGCCCCCCCGCCACGTGCGCGCTCGACACGATCGAATCGACCGCCGCGGCGCCGTAGCTCTGTCGGTGTGCCTCCGGCCAGATCTGTCCGAACGCGCTGAGGTGGTAGACGCGCGACGCCGCCATGTTCGCGGGGTTGACGAACAGCGCGCTCACCGAGTTGCTGAACGCGCGCAGCGCATCACCCATCGCTGCAACGCGGGGCGTCTCGATGTTCTGGTAGTTGTACCCGACCTGCGGCGGCAGCTTGCTCTTGGTGGCGTGCGCCTGCTTCGGGATCGCCGTCAGAGCCGCTCCGGAACAAAGCGCGACTGCGACGACACGCACGCGGCGTCGCGCCGCGACGGCATGCACGCGGCGCCGCGCCGCGACGGGAGCTGCTCTCTGTCGCATGGGTTTGTGTCCGGTCGAGGTTTCCGGGCCGATAGCGGTGAGCTACCTCTACGCGCTCTTCGAGGCCAAGAAATCCGCAGTCGTCAACCCCCGTGCCAGCACGCCGACACGCGTCGCGTGCATGACGGATGTCGAAAACGCACCGCCGACTCTTGACGTCGCAAATCACGGAAGTTGACGCGGCGGGAGAGACGCCCCTCCGCGTGCAGAGCACGAAGCTGCTATTTCTACGCATGATTCGTCGACGCTCGAAACGTCCGGACCGTGAAACGAGTCTGCGCGCTGTCGGCCGAAAAGAAGATCCGCGGAGTTTTCCGTGGGTTCGGGCTCGCAAGAAAATCGTCCATTGAAGTCCCCGATGGAGCGATGTTAGCTGCCCTGTCTGTCGCACGGAGAGCCGATGCGCACCTGCCGCAGAGCCGACCAGCGAACTCAACGAAGGGAGAGGCGAGTCACTCGTCTCCCCCATCACGATGGAACGTCACATAGGGCAGCTTCCAGCCGACCCGGCGGGGCCCCCTCGCAGTCACACACTGCCAGGCCCTGCCAGCACGAGCCGTTGAAAACGAGGGGGGCGGGACTGTCCACAGCCTGTGGACAAGTTGGGGGATGCTATCGCCGTGGTTTCTGAAAGCTCGATCTCTCTCACACCGATGCCGAGTTCCTCCGAAATCGTGAACATCTGGCAGCAGGCCGTGGAGCACACCCGCAGCCGCTCTCCTGCCACGTTCGAACAGTGGTTTTCCGGCGTCCAGTTCGATGGGCTGGAGGAAGGCTTGCTCGAGCTCACCGCTCGCGACGAGTTCGTGCGCGACTGGGTGAAGGCCCACTTCCTGCCGGAGCTACTCAGCCAGCTCGACAAGCTCGTCGGCGACGAAGTGAGCGTGAAATGGCGGATCGCGAGCGAGCTCGACTCGCCGGTGTGCCAGGCGCGGGCGAAGAGCACCGACGCGCCGACCTCGCGCCCGCGCCGCCTGCAGATCGGCAGCGCCACCGCCGCCGCTCCTGCCTCCTCCCGACCGGGCCGGGGCCAGTCCAATCGCTGGCGCGCGGTCCTGACGGCCACGCTCAACCCGAAGCACACGTTCAAGAATTTCGTCGTCGGGCCCTCGAACGAGCTCGCCTACGCGGCATCCATCGCCTCGGCGGGCGGCGGCGGCCCTCGCTACAACCCGCTGTTCATCGCCGGCGGTACGGGCCTCGGCAAGACGCACCTGATGCACGCCATCGCGTTCAAGGTGCTGGAGGACCGGCCGGACGCGCGCGTGCTCTACGTCTCGGCCGAGCACTTCACCAACGAGTTCATCGAGGCGCTGCAGCACCACAAGATGGACGAGTTCCGCGCGCGCTATCGCAGCGAGTGCGATCTGCTCCTTCTGGACGACATCCAGTTCCTCGCCGGTCGCGAGCAGACCCAGGAGGAGTTCTTCCACACGTTCAACGCGCTGCGCGACGCGGACAAGCCGATCGTCGTCACCAGCGACAAGTATCCCCAGCAGTTGCAGCGTATGCCGGAGCGTCTGGTGTCACGCTTCACCTCCGGGCTGGTGGCGGACATCCAGGTCCCGCAGCTCGAGACGCGAGTCGCCATCATCCGCAAGAAGGCGAACATCGAAGGCATCTCGATCAACGACGACGTGGCCGTGCTGCTCGCGCAGAGCGTGCAGAGCAACGTGCGCGAGCTGGAAGGCGCGCTGATCCGCCTAGCGGCGAAGTCGTCCCTGACAGGACGCCCCATCGACTCCGAGTTCGCACGCAGCGAGATCGCCATGGTCGCGCCGCGCCGTCCGGAGATGATGAGCGTGGAGGACATCCAGAAGGCCGTCTGCGGTCACTTCCGGCTGTCGAACTCGGAGCTCCTGAGCAAGGATCGCCACAAGAGCGTCGCCTTCGCGCGGCAGGTGGCGATGTACCTGTGCCGCCAACGTCTCAAGTGCAGCTTCCCCGAGCTCGGGCGCGCGTTCGGCAACCGCGATCACACTACCGTGATGAGTGCGGTGCGCCGCGTGGAGCAGCTCCGGCAGAAGGACCCGCAGGTCAACGCCCACCTCGAGGCCATCGAGCAGCGTCTAGCCTCTTCGGAGGACTAATACTGTAGCAAAATGCCACAATAGTGTGGCATTTTGCTACAGTATTAGCGCTGAGCGACGTTCGCAGTCGCGACACGCGGCAGCAGCGCCGGAGCGAGCGGGCGGGGCTCGGGCAGCGCGGCGAGCGCGCCGCCGATGTGCTCGGCCACCGCTTCGACCACGTCGCCCGCGCCCGCGCCGAGCGGGCGGCCGTAGGCAAACGCGGCCCGCGAGCGCGCACTCAAGCGCTCGCCGATCACCGGCAGGCCGTCTCGCGCAAGCTGCCAGCGACCGCGGGCGAGAGCGGACCAGCCCGGCCCGGTCCGGTCAGGCGGCACCGGGCTGAGCGACAGATCCACCAGCAGCACGTAGTCGCCGGGCGCCAGGTTGTCGCCGCGCCGCTTCACCCGCACGGCTGGAAAACTAGGCCAGAGTGCGTCACCGAGCGCGCGGGCCAGCTTGTCCTGCACCCCCTCGAAACACAGCGGGCGCTCGCCCCGTGCGGTCGCACACTGACGGTTCCCGCCGCGCGGATACAGCTCGACCCACAGGCGGCCGGTGTGCTGCACGGGCTTCGCCGAAGGCGGCGGCAGGGTCCGGGTCGACACCTCCACGCGGTGGGTCTGCTGGATGCAGCCGATCAGAGCCGCGCTGGCGAACAAGGCCGGGAGGGACGGCGCGAGCCAGAAGCGGACACGGCCGGGTCGTCGGGGAAGAGGGCGTTTCATGGGCAGATGGAACGATAGCGAGCGGCTCGGCCGGAGGACCAGAATCCGGCAGTGACGGAGCTCCAAGCCGCTGGAACCACTCGTGAATCGCGAAGAACAGGCGCCGGGCGCCGGGCGCCACGGAGGGCGACCGGGGCGCCGCCCCGGCGCCCCCCAAGCGCCGTTTCAGCCCGGAACAATTGCAGAAATCTGGCGGCGCTCCGCTCGCGCCGTATATTGAAGACTATGTCAAACCTACGGCACATCCATCAGTTCATGACGGATCGCCGCCAGGTGCTGCTCGACGACGGACGCGTCGGCAAGATCGTCCGTGTGGACACGGTGTTCCCCAAGAACAGCACCACGGTATCTATCTGGACTGAAACCCAGCAGGGGCCTGGGGTCGCCAAGGTCGACATGAAGTCGGTCCTTGGACCCGCCCCGAAGAAGGCCTCGGCCTAGAGCGAAGCCAGCCGGCGTGTCTGGCCCTGGCCAGCGCGCCGGCAGAGGCGCCGATGGCGCACCTTCGCGGACGACCACCCAGCCCGGCGGAATACGCTGCACACGATGAAGCTACCCGCCGCCGTCAGCCACCTCGGCGTCACGCTGCTGCTCATCGCCTCCGTGGTCGCGGTCAGCCTGATCGCGTTCTCGAGCGAGCGAGTCAAGCGCGCGCTGATCCTGAGCCCCTATCAAGTGCGCCGGGGGGAAGTCTACCGGCTGTTTACCGGCGGATGGATCCACGCGGACATGATGCACCTGGCCATGAACATGTTCGTGCTCTACATGTTCGCCAACCGCGTGGTGGCCAAGTTCGGCCCGATCCTGTTCGCGGGGCTCTACGTCAGCGCCGTGGTCGTCGCGCACGTTCCGACCACGCTGCGCTACTGGAATCGCCCCGGCTACGGTTCACTCGGCGCGTCGGGCGCAGTTGCCGCGGTGATGTTCAGTGCGATCCTGCTGTACCCACAGATGCGGATCGGCCTCTTGTTCCTGCCCTTCGCCGTGCCCGGGTTCGTGTTCGGCGCCCTGTACATGGTCTACAGCGTGTGGCAGTCGTACAGCGCCTCCGACAACGTCAACCACGATGCGCACTTCACCGGCGCGCTCTACGGCGCGCTCGTGACCTGGGCCATCGCGCCCACGCAGGTCGAGCACACGATCGGCGTGATCCGCCACATGCTGGGGATCTAGCGGTCAGCGCGGGCCGATATCGCTCGCAGCGATACGCGCGTAGAGCTCGGCGTCGAGCGGGACGTAGCGCTCGTCGTCGAGATAGAAGAGCGGATCGGCGACCTTCGACGGGTCGTAGCCCTCGTTCCGGTAGTCCGTCTTGACGTGCTTGAAGGTGGCGGTGGTGCGCATCGCACCGAGCAGGCGCACGAACGCGGGGCGCTGGAAAGACGGCAGATTCCGCGTGACGTAGCCGCCGAGCGCCCCGGGATCGAAATCGCCCGTGACGCTCAGGCTCGCCATCCCGACCCGGCCCTCGGCGCCCGGCACCTGGACTCCGTAGACGTTGCTCTCGAGCACGCCGGCGGCGCCGTTCAGCACCTCGGCGACCTCGTTGGTCGATACGTTCTCGCCCTTCCAGCGGAAGGTGTCGCCCACGCGATCGGCGAACAACACCCAGCCGTTCTCGTGCAGCGTCATCAGATCGCCGCTGTCGAACCAGCTGTCACCGCGCTTGAAGACGTCCGTGAGGATCTTCTTCCGGGTCGCCTTGTCGTCGAGATAGCCGTCGAAGCGGGTGAGCCTGCCGATGCGGCCGACAAGGAGCCCCGTCGCGCCTTCCTCGATGCGCGTGCAGCGGCCCTTTTCGTCGCGGATGGGCTCGCCGCTCGACAGGTCTGCGCGGACGATCGCCTGGCCCGGCCCGAGCCTTCCCACCATGCCCGGCCGCCCGTCGAGGTTCATGAGCGGGGCGTTGCCTTCCGTCGCACCGTAGAACTCGCGGATCATCGGCACGCCGAAGCGCTCGCAGAATTTCTCCCAGATGTCCGGTCTCAGCCCGTTGCCTACGCCGACCGCGAGCCGGTGGCCGCGCTCTCCCTCGCGCGGCGGCTGGTTCAGAAGGTAGCGGCACACCTCGCCGATGTAGACGAAGCGCGTCGCGCTGAAGCGGTTCACGTCGTCCCAGAAGTGCGAGGCACTGAAGCTGCGGCGCAGCGCCATCGCCGCCCCGCTGTGCAGGCACGCGCCCCAACCCGCCCATTGTGCGTTGCCGTGATAGAGCGGCAGCGCGACGTAGATGATGTCGCCCGGCCCGGCCTCGTGCCCGAGGCGCGAAAATCCGGTGATGACCATCTGGTAGCGCCGGTTCGTGATGATGGCGGCCTTCGGCAGGCCCGTCGTACCCGAGGTGTAGATGAAGCCCATCGGCTCCGAGGTGCGCGCCTTGCCGTAGTCGACACGCTTCACGGAGCAGGCGCCGACCTCGTCGTTGACGACGCGGAGCCCACGCGCATCGTCCTCGCCGTCGCGGTAGGCGATCACCCCGCCCGGCACCTGCAGTTCGACCAGCACGGGCTCGACGCTGCCCACGTGCTCCGAACCGACCAGCGCCAGCCGCGGTCTGGCGACGTTGATGGCGTGGACCAGCGGTTTGCCGACCAGGTGCGTGTTGATCAACGCGGAGCTCGCGTGGAGCTTGCTGAGTCCCATCTCGGCGAACACGAAGTCCGGACGGTTGTCCATCACGAGCGACACCACATCGCCGCGGCGTATGCCCTCGCGCGTGAAGAACGCCGCCCACTGGTTCGCGCGCTCGTCCACGTCGCGCCAGCTCAGGCGCTCGTCCTCGAACAGAAGCGCCATCTTGTGCGGCCACGTGTCCGCGTTGTGCTCGAGCAGGCGCGCGGCGTTCCAGCTGCCGAACGACACGAAGTGGTGCCCGTCCGACAGCAGCCGGGCGAGCGAGCGTGCGGTCTGCAAGCGGAGGCGCGCGCGTTCCTTGAGTGACATCGCGGGCGAGGAGGATGGCACGAACCGCTCGCGATTTCCCCCTCGCGCGCGTCAGCTCTCGAGGGCAGCGAGCTCGCGGTCGCAGTCCTCGACGACGAGCTTGTTGTCGGTCGACTCGCCCATCTGCCGGGCGATGCCCAGCTCGCGGCGGGCTCCCGCGCTGTCGCCGCGCTGGGCCAGGAGCTTGCCGAGCAGGTAGCGGCCGCTCGCCACGTCCCACGTCCAGCGCTGCGTCTCCGCGTAAAGCAGGCGCTCGCCCAGCACCTCGAACGCCGGCTCCGAGCCGTTGAGCGCGTCGAGGTAGGCCAGCATCAGGCGGTCGAGATTCACCAGCCGCTCGCTGGCCATCTCCTCCGCCACGGCAAGCGAGGCCTGGAGCGTGGCGTAGGCGCGCGGCAGCTCGCCGAGTCGCATCAGCGAATCGCCCTGGTTGTGCAGATTGACCGCGATCTCGTGCATCAGTCCCGCGGCGCGCCCGAGCTCGGCGGCCTCCTCGGACGCCTTGGCTCCGCTCCGCCAATCGCCGCGGAAGTACAGGATCAGCGATCGTACTTTCTGGCGCTCGCAGGCCAGTGCCAAGTCGTCCTCCGGGGCCAGGCCGGCAGCCTCGTCCAGGTAGGACAGTGCGCGATCGTGATCGCCTGCGCCGCCGAGCGCCTGGGCCATCCCGACCAGCAGTCGATGCTGCTCCAGAGCGTCGCCCTTGCCGAGCTGCTCGGCCTTGGTGAGCGCCGAGAGCGCGACCCGGAACTCGCCCTGGCGGATCGCCACCTCGGCCTCGGTTGTGAGCGCGGCACGTGACAGCTCGGGCCACGCGGCGGCGCCTTCCACGGCAAGGGCGAGCAGGCGCCGCGACTCGCGGTAGCGGTTCTGCGAGCCGAGCATCAGCGCGAGATCGATGGTCATCTGCACGCGCAGGCGTGTATCGAGCGCGTTTTCGCTCTCCAGGTGCGCGCCGAGGCGCTGGAATACCGCCGGCAGCTCCGCGCCGCTGCGAACGTGGCGGACGGCGCGCGTGAGCGCCGAAACCCATTCGGCCACCTCGCCGGCGTCGCGTCCCTCGAGATCGCACAGGCCCAGCGCCCGCGACAGATCGGACACGGCGTGATCGAGACGGCGTGCATTGAGCGAGAACAGGCCGCTCGTGGCGTAGAAGCTCGCAGCGCGATCACTCTGCCCGGCTTCTGCCAGGTGGCGGGCGATACGCCCCGCTTCCTCCTCCGTGCGCTCGCCCAGCACGACCTGGTAGGCGTTCGCCGCCTCCTGGTGCAGCTCGACCAGCACGTCGGGCTCGAGACCGGAAAGCACCACCTCGGGCAGCAGGGGCGACGGGAAGTCGAGCGCGACCGGCCCCTCGCGCCGCACCAGCTCGCGGGCCTCGAGCGATTCGGCCAGGGCGTTGATGGTGCCGAGGGGCGCGTCCAGCATGGCGGAGAGCACGGACGTGTCCACAGGCGCGCCGACCACCGCCGCGGCGATGATCAGATCGCGCTCCGGCTCGGGCAGGCGCCTCACGCGGTCGCCCAGGAGCGTCCTGAGCGGTCGCGGGATCGCCAGCGCGCCGTCCAGCTTGAGCGCTTCGACCTTGCCGTCCTTCACCACGACCGCACCGGACTCGATGGCCTCGTGCAACAGCTCCTCGAGGAACATCGGATGGCCCCCGGCGCGCTTCTTGAGGAACTGGAGCAGCGCCTCTGGTACCTGCTCGACGCCGAGCCGGAGTGCCACCAGCCGGAAGGCGTCGTCGTCCTCGAGATCAGGAAGGACGATCTCGTGGTAGCCGGGAATGTCTCGATAGGTCGCATCCGCGTGGGGACGGGCCGAGAGCAGCAGCGCGGCCCGCGCCAGCGGCAGGCGCTCGGCGATGGACGCGAGCAGCAGAGCGGTTTCCGCGTCCATCTCCTGCGCGTTGTCCCAAGCGAAAACGTGCAGGCGATCCTCGGCAAGGCTCGCGAACATGCGCGCCACGGTCGCGCGCAGCGACGCGTCGCCGCCCATGGCCGCGGTCGACGTCCCCGCGCCGAGCTGGGCAAGCACGGCCTGCGCCTCTTCCTCGCGCAGACCCAGCGCCCGGAGCCTGGGCAGAACGGCGAGGATGCGGTCCGGCGGATCGCCCTCGCGCACGCCGCACAGCGTGCGCAGCATGGCAACGGTAGCGCTGCCGGGTGACTCGTGGCCGCGCGGCGGGCAGGCAGCGATGTAGCAGGCAATGTTGAAGGAGCCGCGGCTGATGCGCCGCTCCATCTCGTACAGAAGCCGTGTCTTGCCCACGCCGTGGCCGCCGACGACCCCGAGCACCTGCAGGTTGCGGCGCGACGCCTGCGCGATCAGCTCGCCGAGATGCCGGAGCTCCTGCTTGCGCCCGACGAAGCGCCCGAAAGCATCGTGCACGGGACGCACCTCGCCGACCAGGTAGCCTGCCGCCCCGGCGCCCGGCGACTCGAGCGCGAACAGGCCGCGCAGGTTGCGCGAGGCGGTTTCCGAGATGGCGACGCGGCCCGGAGGGCCCTCCGCCAGGCGGCGCGCGGAGCCGACCAGATCGCGCATGCGCGGGTCATCTTCCGGCGTGCCGTCCGCGCCGACTCTGAGCCGGCCGGCGTCGACGCCCACGCTGGGTTGCGCCGCTCCCGCCGCGAGGCCGCGCGCCAGGACCATCCCGCAGCGGACGGCATTCTCCGTGTCGCGGGCGTCGGCCTGCTCCAGCCCGAACATCGCCGACAGCTCGCGCCCCGCATCGGACTGCACCCGGGCACCGTAGCGCTCGAGGATCTTCCGCGCCCGCTCGCGCGTGGCCGACGGCACGAACACGCTGCCCGGAAAGCGCACCACGAGAGCCGACGCTTCCCGCTGCCCCTTGTGATCGGACAGGCCTCTGAGGAACGGAACCGGCGCGTCTTCGACCGGCAGAGCCGCCGCGCTGATCACGGCAGAGGACGTGCCTCGCGGCGGCGTCTCCGCCACCGAATCCAGGTCGCTGCGCACGAGGCGATCGATCGCCTCCGAAGCCGGGGCCGCCGGCTCCCGGAAGCGCTCGACCAGCTCCGCCAGATCGCCGGCGTCGAAGCGCGCGCGGGAAGCGTACAGGTGTGCGAGCAGCTCCTCGTACAGTCTCGCTGCAGTCTCGAAGCGTTGCTCGGGCTCCCGAGACAGCGATCGGTGCACCAGGCCCACCAGCTCGGGCGCCAGATCGTCGCGCACCTGGTCGAGCGGCTTGAAGCGCGCTTCCAGAATAGAGCGACGCGTCTCGGCCGGCGTCGGCGCCTCGAAGGGATTGTGACCCGCCAGAATCTCGTACAGAAGCGCCCCGAACGAGAACAGGTCGCTCCTGGGAGTGAGCGGCTCGCCGCGCAGCATCTCGGGGCTGGCGTAGGGCAGCTTGCCCGCGAGCCCGTCGCCCCAGCCGTCGCTTTCCACGTGGTACAGCGCGGAGGCCACGCCGAAGTCGGTGACCTTGACCTCGCCCTCCCAGCTGATCAGGACATTGTGCGGTCCCAGATCCCCATGCACGACCCCAAGCGGCCTCATCTACTCGTCGCGTCGCCGGTGGGCGTGGTCGAGCCCCTTGGCGATCTCCGACGCTACGAACACGGACAGCGCGGCCGACACGGCACCTTCCGCCTGCCGCACGCGATCGAGCAGCGTGGCGAGATCCAGCCCCGCCACATACTCCATCGCCATGAAGTAGCTGGGGCCGCCGGGCTCGTCGACGCGGCCCAGGTCGAACACCTGCACCACATTCGCGTGACTGAGCCGCACCGCGAGCTTGGCCTGGCCGACGAACGAATCGACGAAGGAGGGCTCCTTTGCCAGCTCCGGAACGATGCGCTTGACCACGAGGGTCTTCTCGAAGCCCTCGACACCGAAGCTCTTGGCCTTGAAGACCTCGGCAATGCTGCCGCGGCCGATGGGTTCCAGGAGCTGGTAGCGACCGTAGGCGCTGCCCCCGAGAGCGACGGTCATGGCCGCGGGACCCTCGCGACAAGCGACACGCTACGCCTGCTCCTCGTCCGCTCCTCCGTACATGGCCTCGGCGATCTCGAACGTCGCACTTTCAAGCCGCGTGTACGCGTCGCGGATGCCTTCCAGATCCCCACCGCTCTCGAGCAGAGCGCGCAGAAGCGTGACGTCTTCCTTGACCTGGCCGATGCGCTCCGGTTCCAGCAGATCGCCGTAGCCCTCGAGCGCCTGCTCGGTGGTGTAGATGAGCGTTTCGGCCTGGTTCTTGATCTCGGCGAGATCGCGCCGAAGCTGGTCGGTTTCCTTGAACTTCTCCCCCTCGTCCACCAGCCGATCGATCTCGTCGGTGGTGAGGCCGCTGGTGGGAGTGACGCTGATCGACTGGGTGCGCCCGGTCCCGAGGTCCTTGGCTTCGACGGACAGGATGCCGTTCGCGTCGACCCGGAACGTCACCTGGATCTTCGGGACGCCTCGCGGAGCCGGCGGAATGCCGGTCAGCTCGAAGCGCGCCAGGCTCCGGTCGTCCGCGGCCATCTCGCGTTCACCCTGCAGGACGTGGATCGGCACGAAGGGCTGATTGTCGACGCTGGTGGTGAAGATCTCGCTCTTCTCGGTGGGGACCGTGGTGTTGCGGGGGATGAGCTTCGTGAAGACGCCGCCGCCGGTCTCGACGCCGATGGCTAGCGGCGTCACGTCGAGCAGCAGCACTTCCTCGATCTGGCCGCCGAGCGCTGCGCCCTGGATCGCCGCGCCCACGGCCACGACCTCGTCCGGGTCGACACCCTTGTTCGGGTCCTTGCCGAACAGCTCGCGCACCGCCTTGTGCACGGCCGGCATGCGCGTCATGCCGCCGACCAGCACGACCTGGTCGATCTTTTCGGGCGTGAGCTTCGCATCGGCCATTACGGACTTGGTAGACTCGATGGTGCGCTCGATCAGATCGCGCGTGAGGCCCTCCAATTCGTTGCGCTTGATGCTGCGCTCGAGGTGCATCGGACCAGACGGCCCGTTGGCGATGAAGGGAATGTTGATGTCGGTCTCGAGGGCGGAACTCAACTCGTGCTTGGCCTTCTCGGCGGCCTCGCGCAGACGCTGCAGCGCCATCCGATCCTTGCGCAGGTCGAGGTCGTTGTTCTTCTTGAATTCCTCGGCCAGCGTGTCGATCAGCCGGACGTCGAAATCCTCCCCGCCGAGGTGGGTGTCGCCGCCCGTCGCCTTGACGCTGAAAACACCGTTGTTGATCGCGAGTATCGAGATGTCGAAAGTACCGCCACCCAGATCGTAGACGGCGATGGTCTCCACCTGGCTCTTGTCCAGCCCGTAGGCGAGCGCGGCGGCCGTCGGCTCGTTCAGGATGCGCTTCACGTCCAGTCCGGCGATGCGCCCCGCGTCCTTGGTCGCTTGCCGCTGGGCGTCGTCGAAGTACGCCGGGACCGTCACGATGGCTTCGCTGACGGGCTCGCCGAGGTAGCTTTCCGCCACTTCCTTCATGGCGGTCAGCACCATGCTGGAGATCTCCGGCGGCGAGACCTCGCGGTCGGTCAGCTTGATCCATGCGTCGCCGTTTTCGTGCTCGACAACGTGGTACGGCACCGAGGTCACATGCTTCTGCACGTCGGGTTCAGGGAACTTGCGTCCCATCAGGCGCTTGACGGCGTAGACGGTGCTCTCCGGATTGGTCGTCGCCTGGCGCTTGGCAACCTGCCCGACCAATCGCTCGCCGCTGCTCGAGAACGCGATGATGGACGGAGTCGTCCGCGCACCCTCGGCGTTCGGGATCACCTTCACTTCCGGATCCCCCGAAGCGGCTGTCCCCTCCAGGACCGCGACACACGAGTTCGTGGTGCCGAGATCGATTCCGATGATCTTACCCATGAGCCGGCTGGAGCATACCCCGCCCCGGTGCGGGCGCGAACCCGGGACGGCGAAGCTCGACTATAGGGGAATCACGAGCTCGTCAGCGCCTTGGCGACGACAACCATGGCAGGCCGGACCAATCGCTCACCCATGCGGTAGCCGGCCTGCACTTCCGCAGCGACGCTCCCGGGCGAGTACTCGGCCGTCTCCATGTGTTGGATGGCCTCGTGAACCGCCGGATCGAATGGTTTTCCCACCGATTCGATGCGCTCGATGCCGAGCTTGGTCAGCGTGTCGAAGAACTGGCGCATCACCATCTCGATCCCGTCGGCCAGAGACTGAACATCGGTCGCGCTCCCGGTGTGGGCGGCGGCCCGTTCAAGGTTGTCGAAGATGGGAAGGAGATCGCGCAGGAGCTCCTCCCGGCCGCGACGGTCGGCATCGACGATCTCGCGCCGGGAGCGCTTGCGGAAGTTGTCGAAATCGGCCGCAGTACGCAGCAGCTGATCACGCACGCGGGCGATCTCGGCCTCCGGCCCGTCGGCGGCGGCAGCCGCAGCGTCGCCAGCCGGCGTAGTCGCGGCTTCCGTCTCGTCGTACTCGGCTCCACCTGCCGACTCGGGGGACAGCTCGGGCACGGATTCACCAGCTTCCGGGAGGTCGTCCCCGGTTCCCTGCTCTTCTTCAGCCACAGCGGCTCGCTACTATAACCAGTTGTCTTGACTTGCCAATACGGCGGTGGGAAGCGACCCGATCACTCCGGCACCGGACCGCTGGCCGGAAAAGTCGCGAAGCCTCCCGGCTGCGCTACGGACGCGCGCCGGCCGGTGCTTCGCTGCAGCGGGCCTGCCGGAGCGCGGTCAGCTCGCCACCGCTGGAGCGCACGTCATCCCGGGACGGTGGGGGATTCGGTGCAAACCACGTGTCCACGTCCAGCGGCAGGGCCCAGAAGCGCGCGGCGCCCGCGAGTGGGCGGATGACTGGACCCGCGGCGCCCGCCCGGCCGTAGCCGGTGGTCTCGAGCCAGAAGCAGTAGCCGCGTGCCCCGGGAGCGTAGAGGTGCTCGGCGCCGCTGTGGATGAACACATCGGCCCGAGCGACCACGCGGCCCTGGGGGTCGCGGCTCTCCAGCACGTGCTGTCCTGCGGGGAGACGCAGCTCGACCCCGGCGGCGGGACTCTCGGCACTGGTCGGCTGCACGCTGGCGACCGCGCGGCCGTCGACGCGCACCTCGATACGCGAGCCTGTGAGGTCCACCACCCGCACTACCGGATGGTACAGCCAGTACAGGAACGGTGCGGCGCCCATGGCCAGCAGCACACCGGCCAGCATCCACGGCGAGAGCACGCGCTCGCCGAGCAGCTGCCGCCGCGGCTCCACGCCGGCCTCCACCGCAAGCTCGGCGGCCCAGCGCGGGTTGGTGCAGCAGAGCCGACCATCGGGCAGCCACCACACCGCACGTCCGGTGGTGGTGTGCCCCGTCGCGATGCGTCGCGGCCAGAGGAGCCCGGCCAGGATCGGAACAAGGGCTCCGACCAACACGATAGTGCCGTAGGCGAGGAGCCCCTGGGTCTCGTCGATCAGCGGCAGCGTCACGGCCAAGGTCGCCGCGAGCAGGCAGGAGGCGACCGTCACCGCCAGGGTGCGTGTGACGGCCGCCGAGGCGTGACGCTGGCAATCGGTACAGTAGGGGACGATCAGACTTTCGCCATCGCTGCTGCGGATCTCCACGCGCGAGCTGGCCGCGATGCCGCCGCAGCAGGCGCAGCCGCCCGGCAGGATCAGCCCCTGGGGCGAGAGGGCAAGGATTCTGGCCTCGATCCGTGGCGCCCGGGCGCGCACAGAGCGCGCGGCGAATCTGACGATGGGATACAATCAAAATTCCTTGGTTCACCTGGAGCGTAGATCAGTGCTGTGCGGACCGGTGCCCACACGCGATAGCCAACGGCTCGAGCCGCGACCCGGTTCGCCGCGGGGGGCATAGGGAAACCGTGTCCACACGCCTGCTCGAACCCGCCGCCGGCCTGGTGATCGGTGGCAAGTACCGCCTGCTGGAACGCATCGGCGTGGGCGGCATGAGCGAGGTGTATCGCGCGGAAAACACGCTCATCGAACGCATCGTGGCCCTGAAGCTGCTCACCTCAGCCCAGGCGGACGACCTGGACCTGTCCGCGCGCTTCTTCCAGGAGGCCCAGTCGGTGAGCCGGATCCACCATCCAGGCATCGTCGATGTGCTCGACGCCGGACAGGGCGAAACGGGTCCGTACATCGTCATGGAGTACCTGGAAGGCGAGAGCGCCGCGCAGGCGCTGGCCCGCCAGGGAAAGCTGACGCTGGGCGCGGCGCTCGCGACGGTGCTACCGGTGCTGGACGCGCTCGGGGCCGCGCACGACGCCGGCGTGGTGCACCGCGACCTCAAGCCTGAAAACGTCTTCTACGCCGTCGACGACGAGGGTCATGTCACGGTCAAGCTGCTCGATTTCGGCGTCGCGAAGATGCTGTGGCCGTCGGGGCCCTCTCCGCGGACCAGCACGGGCGTCGTGATGGGCACGCCGGACTACCTGTCGCCCGAACAGGCCAACGGCGATCAGGACATCGACGGGCGCAGCGATCTGTTCAGCGTCGGCGTACTGCTGTTCGAGCTGCTCACGAACCGCCGTCCCTTCCACGCGCCCACTGCGGTGGCCACGGCGTACAAGGTGGCTCACGCGCGCACCCCGCGCGTCGCGGATCACGGTGGACCGGACGATCCGACGATCGACGCTATCCTCCAGCGCGCGATGAAGAAGCGCCGGCAGGAGCGCTACGCAAGCGCAGCCGAGCTCGCGCACGAGCTTTCCCTGGTAGCGCCGCCGCACTGGAGCGACTCGCTGCGGGAGGTGGTGCAGGTCCGGCAGAGCGGCTACCGCCGCCTCGAGGAGCACACGCCGGCCCGGCGGAGCACCGCTTCCGGACGCGCGCTGGTGCGTTCCACCCCCTCGCGCGGCAGGATCGATCCGTGGCCGCCGTCCGGCACGCCGCGGCCGTCCAGCACGCCGCGGCCGTCCAGCACGCCGCGGCCGTCCAGCACGCCGCGGCCGTCCAGTGGGATGCGCTCGCTGCCGCCCCGCTTCGTGGGTGAATGCCACGCCCGCGGCCTGGTGCTGCATGCCGTCGACCAGTACGTCGCGGCGACGGCAACGGCAGAGCAGCGGCAGCGGGTGCTCGACGAGCTGGGCCCGGAGCACGCGCGGGATTTCACCGACGGAACGCTCCAGGCCATCGTCTTGTACGATCTCGAGTGCATCACGCGCTATCTCGAGCTTTCCACCAGGACGATCTTCGGAGACAACCCGAACTGGTGCCGCACGGCAGGCGAGACGGCGATGTCGGGCGAGCTGTCGCCGATGGTGCGTCCGGCGCTCCGGCCGGGCCCCGCACTCACCGTGCTGCGGCGGCTGACTCCGCTCACCAGCCGCTGGTTCGATTTCGGCCTGTGGGAAGTGTCGGAGGAGAACGAGCGGCTGGTCTCCCTGCGCATCACGGATTTCGAGCCGGCTTCGCTGCAGCTCCGGCTGTGGGTCGTGGGTGTGGTCGAACGCGCGATGCGCGCCGCCGAGGTGGGATGCCAGCTGGCAATAGCCCGCGGCGAGGCGGCTTTTGCGCCGCAACTGGTCCTCGACATCTCGACGCGCTAGTACCGCGTTTCCATCGAAGCGATGGCTGCTTCGCACGCGCGGCTGCGCCGCGCAACGCGGGACTAGCAGCGTTTGTTGGGGACGCAGCAGCGCCCCCTCGGCTTCGCCGAGCCTCCCCCTCGACCGCTCCACGGTCGTCTAGCCCCTCGATTCAAGAGAATCGAGGTACTACCAGTCGAGTGCGCATGAGCAACTCCACGCCACCACGCCCGCGCCTCGCGTCGGGCTCCGGCCCGACTGCGCGGACCCGCAGCACCCTGATCGTGGCCGGTGTCGTCGTGACCGCGCTCGTCGTGGTCGCCACGCTGTTCGCGAGCTACTACGTCGATTGGCTCTGGTTCGGCGAGGTGCATCTCAGGCAGGTGTTCTGGCGCTCGATCCGGGCCGAGTTCGTCATCGGCCCCATCTTCGGCGCCGTCTTCTTCGCGATCTTCTACGGAACGATCGAGACGGCACGCCGCCTGGCACCGAGCTACCGCGCGCTGGCGGGCATCCGCCTCGTCGAACCGCTGGACGACACCGCACGGCGCCTGGTGCGCCTCGTGGGGCTGCCGCTGTCGCTCCTCGTCGCGGTGATCGTCGCCTTTTCTACCGCGCAGAGCTGGATGACGTTCCTGGGCGCCCGCTACGGGGCGGCGTTCGACACGCAGGATCCGGTGTTCCACCGCGACCTCGGCTTCTACGTCTTCCAGCTGCCCGCCTGGGAATACGCCTACTCGTTCCTGTTCACGACTCTGCTGGCGGCGCTGGTCGCGGCGATCGTGGTCCACTTCGCACTCGGCAGCGTGACGGTGCGCCCCGAGCAGGCGGAGGTGCACATCGAGGACCGCGCGGTGGCCCACGTCTCGGCGCTGCTCGGCGCGATCTTCGCGCTCACCGGCGCAGGTGAGATCCTGAACGCCTGGGGCCTGCTCTTTTCATCCAGCGGCATGGTGTTCGGGGCCGGCTACACCGACGTGCACGCCCGTCTGCCGGCCCTGCGCGCGCTTATGCTCGTGGCCTGGGTCATCGCAGCGGCGCTGTTCGCGAACGTGCGGCTCAAGAAGAAGAGGCTGCCACTGGTTGCCATCGGCGGCTGGATCGTGGCGCTCGTCCTGCTGCTCGGCCTCTTCCCCGTCGGCATGCAGTCGCTCGTCGTGAACCCGGACCAGGGAGCCAAGGAGGCCGCATACATCACGCGCAACATCGAGGCGACGCGCGCTGCCTACGACCTGGACGACATCACCAACACGAGACTCTTGCTGAAGGGCGACCTCACGGCGGACAAACTCCAGGCCAACGACGGCACGATCCGCAACATCCGCATCTGGGACCCCGAGACGCTGCTGCACAGCTACGAGCAGCTGCAGGAGCTCCGCCCCTACTACACGTTCACGGACGTCGACGTCGACCGCTACAAGGTCAACGGCGTCTACCGCGAGACGATGCTCGCCGCCCGGCAGATGAAGATCGCGGGCCTTCCCCAACGCGCGCAGACCTGGGTGAACCAGCACATCACCTACACGCACGGCTACGGCGTGGCCATCTCGGCGGTGAACCAGGTCACGAGCGACGGCTCCCCCGATTTCCTGGTCCAGGACATCCCCGTCACGTCGGCGGTACCGTCGCTCGCCATCAAGCAGCCGCGCATCTACTACGGGGAAGTCGGCACGGACTACAGCCTCGTCCGGACCAAGGCGCCGGAGTTCGACTACCCCGGCCCCGACGGCGACGTGTACCACTCCTACGACGGGACGGGCGGCATTCCGATCGGCTCGTTCATCAACAAGCTTGCGTTCACCGTCGAGTTCGGCACCATCAAGTTCTTCACGTCATCGGCCATCAACGCGGACAGCCGCGTCATCATCCTGAACAACATCAAGAAGCGCCTGCACAAGGCGGCGCCTTTTCTGAGCTTCGATTCGGATCCGTACATGGTCGTGGCCGACGGGCGTCTGTACTGGATCGTTGACGCCTACACGACGACCGGACGCTATCCGTATTCGGAGCCGACCGGCGAGCTCAACTACCTGCGCAACTCGGTGAAGGTCGTGCTCGACGCCTACAACGGCTCGATGGACTTCTACGACTTCGACGCGCACGACCCGCTGCTCGACACGTACAAGAAGATCTTCCCCGGCATGTTCAAGCCCAAGGGCTCCATGCCGAAGTCACTGATGGCGCACGTGCGCTACCCGGAGGACTACTTCAACCTGCAGGCGGAGGTGTTTTCCACCTACCACGTCAAGAGCCCGAGCGTTTTCTACAACAAGGGCGACCAGTGGGAGATACCGCACCACGTCTCCATCTCGGGCGCCGGGCGCATGGCAGCGTACTACGTGATCATGCGGCTTCCCGGACAGAAGCGAGAGGAGTTCGTGCTCATCCTGCCGTTCTCCCCGAACGGACGCAGCAACATGATCGGCTGGCTGGGTGCCGAATCCGACCCGCCGAACTACGGCCGGGCCGTGAGCTTCGCTTTCCCGCCGAGCCAGACCGTCTACGGCCCGGCGCAGGTCGAAGCCACCGTCAACCAGGACCCGAAGATCTCCTCGCAGCGCACGCTGTGGGGGCAGCAGGGCTCGCACGTGATCTTCGGCAACCTGCTCGTCGTGCCGGTGGAGGACAGCCTGCTGTACGTGCAGCCCATGTACATCGAGTCGGAGCAGACGAAGCTTCCGCAGTTCAAGCGCGTCGTCGTGTTCTACCGCTCGCCGGCGGGCGAGAAGCCACCACCCTCGGGCCAGCAGCAGAACGTCGTGATGGAGCCCACGCTCGGCAAGGCGCTGGAGCGCATCTTCGGCTCGAAGAAAGCCGCGGCGAAGCCGCCGGCGAGCGCGGCGGCCGCTTCCGCCGCATCGAGCCAAGCGCCGCCGGCGGGTTCAGCAGCGCCACCCGCGGGCTCGGCGGGCGCCGCGCCCCCGGCTCGATCCGCTTCGGCGAAGGGCACGCTGCCGCCCCGGACGCAGGCGCTCATCGACCAGGCCGACAACGAGTTCCAGGCAGCGCAGAAGGCGCTCAAGGCCGGTGACTTCGCGGGCTATGGCCGCCACATCAAGGCGGTCGAGAAGGCGCTCGGCAAGCTGAAGTCCGGACAGTAGCGGCATCGCATCCCGACGCCGCGACCTCCGCATGCACGTCGCGACCCTGTCGTGTAGGCTTCGCCCGGACCGCTCCCCGCGGAGTGGCGGAAATAGCTGATGGCGGAATTGAACGAACCCCAGGCACGCGCTGTCGCCCACGCCGAGGGGCCGCTCCTGGTCTTTGCCGGAGCCGGCAGCGGCAAGACGCGCGTCATCACCTATCGCGTGGCGAACCTGCTCGCCGAGCATCGCGTGCCGCCGTATCGCATCCTGGCCGTCACCTTCACCAACAAGGCCGCCGGCGAGCTCCGCGAGCGGCTGGACCAGCTCGCGGGCGAGGACGTCACGCGCGACCTGTGGATCGGGACCTTCCACGCCGTCTGCGCCAGGCTGCTGCGCCGCTACCACGCCGAGGTCGGACTCGAGCGGCAGTTCGTGATCTACGACGCCTCCGACCAGAAGGCCGTCGTTTCGCGTGTGCTCAAGGAGATGGGACTCGACGACAAGCGCCTGCCGCCCAAGCTGGCGCTGTCGCTCATCCACGCCGAAAAGCGCGAGGCACGCGGCCCGCGCGACGTCGACGTGTCGCGCGGAGGCTTCGACGACACGATGGTCGAGGTCTACGAACGCTACCAGCGCGCGCTCGCGACGGCCAACGCGGTCGACTTCGACGACCTGATCCTGCACATGATGCGCATCGCGGAGGATCCGCACAGCCCGGCGGGCCGCGAGCTCCGCGGTCGCTTCGAGCACGTTCTGGTCGACGAGTTCCAGGATACCAACGCGATCCAGTACCGCCTGGTGCGCGCGCTGGCCGCCCAGCGGAGGAACCTGTGCGTGGTCGGTGACGACGACCAGTCGATCTACCGCTGGCGCGGCGCCGACGTGCGGCTGATCCGCGGCTTCCAGCGCGATTTCCCCGATACGATGGTGGTCAAGCTGGAGCAGAACTACCGCTCCACCGCCAACATCGTCCGCGCCGCGCTCGGCGTGATCGAGCCCGCGCTCGAGCGCGAGCCGAAGAAGCTCTGGACCAGCGCCGAGGACGGCGAGGCGGTGCGCGTGCGCGCCGTACGCGACGAGCGCGACGAGGCGGACTTCGTCGCGCGCACGGTCGCCCAGGAGCTGGGTCGCGGCACGAGCGCCAGCGACATGGCCATCTTCTACCGCGTGCACGCGCAGTCGCGCTCGCTGGAAGAAGCGTTCCGCGTAGAGAACCTCCCCTACCAGATCGTCGGCGGGATGAAGTTCTTCGAGCGCGCCGAGGTGAAGGATCTTGTCGCCTACCTCAGACTGATCGAAAACCCACGCAGCGACGCGGACCTGATGCGCATCATCAACGTGCCGACACGCGGCATCGGCGGCAAGACGGTCGAACGCCTGCTCGACACCGCCGCGCGCCGCGGCACCAGCGGCTACGACGCCATCGACGCCGCGCTGGAAGGCAAGACGCTCGGCACGGCCGCCAAGAAGAAGCTCTCCGCCTTCCGTGACATGATCGAGGAGCTCAGAAGCGCGGCGAACGAGTTGTCGCCGCACGAGCTGGCGGGCCGCGTGCTCGAGGAGTCGGGCTACCGCCGCGTGCTGCGCGAGGAGGACACCGCCGAATCCGACGCGCGGCTCGAGAACCTGGAAGAGCTGCTGTCGTCCATCCAGGAGTACGAGCAGGACGCGGAGGAAGCGGGCGAGCCCGCCACGCTCGGCGGCTACCTGGAGCGCGTGTCGCTCATCAGCGCGGTGGACACGATGCAGGACGTGCCGTCGGTCTCGCTGATGACCGTGCACAGCGCCAAGGGGCTGGAGTTCGACGTCGTGCTCCTGACGGGTATGGAGGAGGAGATATTCCCCTACCGCGGGCTCGACGCAAACGAGCCCGAAGAGCTCGACGAGGAGCGCCGCCTCGCCTACGTCGCCATCACGCGCGCGCGCCAGCGCCTGTACATCTCGCACGCCGGCATGCGCATGATCTTCGGACAGACGCGCTATCTGTCACCGAGCCGCTTTCTGGAGGACCTGCCCGAGCAGGGCGTGGTCCGCGAGGGCTCCGCGTGGGGTGGCGCACGACCGGCCTACGCCTCGCCGCGACGCGGCGCCGACATGACGATTTCGCCCGCCCGCTGGCGAAGCTCCGGCGTCGAGATCCCGGCGCAGCCAGCACAACCGGCGCTGTCACCCGGGCAGCGCGTCGTGGACACCGACGCGTTCGACGACATCCCGCCGCACGAGCCCGGTCGCGTCGTGCATCCCGGCGACCCCGTGTTCCACAAGCGCTTTGGCGACGGCGTAGTCGAGCGCGTCAAGGTCGGCGTCAAGCCCACCGTCGTCGCCCGCTTTCCGGGCTTCGGCACGCGGCGCATCCTCGCGCAGTTCCTCGAGTTCCAGTAGCGCCAGGTGGAGGAGGCCAGAGCCCTGGCCGTCGCGGAGAGTGCGCGGACGCGGTCTGCTTGTGTTCGCCTACCGCAGCAGCCGCCGCTTCTGCAGGTCCTGGAAGCCGCTGCGCCCGCGGCAACGGCACGACACCGCCGGCTCGACGCTCTCCTGTCAACGCCTACGCCCTGCCCCGGCTTCTGCCTGTCGCAACTGCGCCGGCGATCAGGTGGGCAGCACGGATGGGCTCGGGCAGGGCGCCGTGGAGGGTCGATTCCACGAGGAAACGGCGGGCGCGGTCGTGGTCGAGGCCGATACGCTGGGCGTAGACGCGGCCGAGCTTCTCCATCGGGCCGGCCTGTTCGACGAGGCGCCACTTGCGGGCGCCGCCGCGGACGCGGCCGAGCAGCGCCCTGTGCATGGCGCCGAGGTCGGGAGCGCGGCGCGCGACGACCAGCACGGGCAGTCCGAGCTCGGCGTGCAGCGCGTGCACGTCGACAACGTTGAAGCCGGCAAAGGCGATGCCCTGCAGCACGACGAGCTGCACGTGCCGCGCGAACTGCGAGCTCTGCAGCATCCGCACGATAGCGTCCGTGGAGTTCCGGCCGTCGTGGCGCACGCGGCCGACCAGCACGCCGTCGAGGCGCGTGCGCGAGAAGACCGCGCCCACCAGTGGCACGTCGCCGCGGTGCCCGGGCGGGCACGGCGCGTCGTCGAAACCGACCACGTTGGACAGGGCGCGGGCCATGCGTCCCGAGAATAACCATTCGAGCCGCGGCCCGGCTGATCTAGCCTCGCACCATGAACAAGCGGCTGGAGATGCTGGAGAAGATGACCGCCTCGGGAAAGACGGACTCGTTCGCGTGGTACGCGCTCGCCATGGAATACCGGAAGGAGCAGCGGGTCGACGACGCGCTCGCCACCTTCGACAAGCTCCGCGCCTCCGATCCGTCGTACCTGGCGATGTACCTGATGGCCGGGCAGCTGCTGATCGAGGCGGGCCGCGGCGACGACGCGCGCGTCTGGCTGGAGCAGGGTATCGAGCTCGCGCGGCAGAAAGGCGACGGCAAGGCGCTCGGCGAGCTCGAGGACGCGCTCGGATCGCTCTAGATCGCCCACCACGGTCCGGGGGCAGCGAACAGCAGGCGACCGGGTGGCGTTTTCACAGGAAGGATGGAGTCGGACTCGACCGATCGCTCGGGTTTGTCCCAGGTCATGGGACGGTGATCTAGCCGACGGCGGGTGGCGGTAGCGTCCAGGAGCTGGAGCCTCCGCTCTCCGGCGGCTGCATGGGCGGCGGCGCGTCGTCCTCGGCCGCACCGAGGAAGTCGAGCAACTCGGCACGCCGCGCGTGCGCGTCCGATCGGCCCAGGTCGACCAGGCGCCGCGCGAATCCGCCGTCGAAGAGCAGGTAGCTCGCCAGATCGGCGTCATCGGCGACGCCCACATCGAGCAGCTTGAGCAGGCGCCGCGTGACGACCGGGCCGCCGCGCAGGTTGCCCTTCTTGATGTGCTCTGCCGCGATCTGGCCGATGCCCTCGGTGGGGCGGATCACCAGCGTCTCGATGGGCCGGAACTGGTGCCCGCCGCGCATGACCGCCGCGTCGTTGAGCTTGCCCGAGAAGTCCCCGCCGTAGGCCGCGCCACCGCTCAGCATGATGTCGTTCAGGAGGTTCACCATGCCCAGATCGTTGTCCAGATGGTCGAGCAGCAGCGCGTTCATGATCTTGCCGAGCAGGAAGGTCGCGCCGGGCGCGGCCGTGTCCGGCTTGGAGTGGGCTACGCCGCGCACCAGGCGCGAGGTGCCGACCACCAGCACATGCGTTGCGCCGAGGCGGATGGCGGGGGCGATCGGCGTGTTCTGCCGGACGCCGCCGTCCACGTACAGCTGGCTGCCGATCTTGACCGGGGGGAAGAGCAGCGGGATTGCCGCCGACGCAAGCGCGTGCTGCGGCCCGATGCGGTCGGCGCGGATGAGCGTGCGCGGCGGCGCACGCGTCGGCAACGAGGTGCGCGGCCCCGTCTGCATGAAGATCACGGTACGCCCGGTCGAGACCTCCGTGGCCGAGACGCTGAGCGCGCTAAGCTTGCCCTCGCGCATGGTTCGCGTGATGGCGCGCCAGGGGATCTCGCGCTGCACCAGCGTAGCCATCGGCGACACGTCGAAGATGCCCGATCCGCCGCCGCCTCCGAGCAGCACCCGCGGCAGGCTCATGGCCTGGCGCAGGCCGAAGCCGAGGACGTCGTCGAGCCGCATGCTGCTCCACACGTCCACCAGCCGCCGCACGCCGAGCACTGGGTCGCTGAGGTGCGCCGCGAGGTAGGCGCTGTTGATGGCGCACACGCTGGTGCCGCAAAGGATGTCCACATGCGGCGACACGCCGCGCAGCCGCGTGAGCTCGTCGAACAGGTACCAGAGCACGCCCGTCTCGTAGGCACCGCGGGCGCCGCCTCCCGAGAGAATGATGGCCAGGCTTCTGCGCTCGGGAGTGTCGCTCACGAGGGCGCCACACTACCTTTTTCGACGTCCGGACGCACGCTTTGTGCACCCTGGTCGGCCGCGGGCGCGCCGTGCAGCACCTGGGCGACCCGCTCGGCCGAGCCTTCGATGTCCGCCAGCAGCCGGGCCACGACCGGGCGCTTGACGAACATCAGACGCAAATCCGGATCGCGGATCGACTGGAGCAGACGGTAGGTGTGCTCGGCGGCACGCCGGCACAGGTCGCGCCCCTGCGTGGAATGGGCGTTCTGCATGGCTTCGCAGCACAGCGCGCGGGTCTCGAGGCCGTACTCCGAGCCCTGCACGGTCTCGATCGCACCCATCGCGGTGGTGGCGAGCAGGATGCCGGTGTGGTGCTCGCCGATGTCGACGCGCGCCGCCGCCTCCACTGCCATCGCGTAGAAGTGATACGCGACATAGGCCTGCGCCTCGGCGCCCTGCCGGGCATCGAAGGCGTGCATCACCGCTGCGCCGGAATCGCCCGAAGCACGCGCCAGAAGCGCCCGCATGATCTTCTCGTGCACCGAGTCGTAGGCGCTGCCGGTGACGGCGATCAGCGCGCCGGCGTCACCGACCATAGTGTCGGCCGCCGCGACGTCCCCCCACTCCAGCAGCACTTCGGCCGTCGCCAGCAGCGTGTCCGCGCGCGCATCCTGGTCGCCGTAGCGCTCGTGGGCGTCGCGCGCGCGCTTGAGGTACGCCTGCCCGCGGTCGCGGTCGCCGAGTCGGGCGTAGGACTGACCGATGTTGCTGAGGGTCTTGGCGATCTGGAAGCGGCCGCCAATCGCGAGGTCGATCCGGATCGCGTCGAGCGCCAGCGCGATCGCGTCCTCGAAGCGCCCGAGCACGAACATGGCGAACGCGAGCGAGTTCTTCGCCCGCGCTTCCATACGGCGCGCTCCAACCTGGCGGAAGACGGCGATCGCCTCGGCGTGCGCCTCGACCGCCTCGTCGACGCGACCCACGCGCCTGAGCAACGTGCCCCGGGCGCGCAACACCTCCGCCCTCAGCCGCGCGGAAACGTCGGCCTGCGAGGTCGTTTCCAGCGCGCGGTCGCAGGCGGCCAGCGCGCCCTGCATGTCGCCGAGGTCGCGCAGCATCTCGGCCATGAGCAGCTGCGCCTGGAGCTCGAGCACCGAGGAGCCGGCCTGGCTGGCCACCTGCTCGGCGCGCTGGGCGGAAGTGAGGCCGCGCGCCAGGCGCCCCGCCTCGAGCTCGAGGCGAGCGGTACGCAGGAGCGCCGTCGCGACCCAGCGCGGCTTTCCACTCTTGCGTGCAAGCTGTCGGAGCGCGACCAGATGCCGGCGCCGGGCGCGCCAGCGTCCCTGGATGCGGGAGACAGCTTCGAGCGCTTCGTGCGCTTCCAGGCGTCTGAGGTCGCCATCGGGCAGGAGCGAGATGACGCGGCGGTAGTAGCGCCGCGCCAGCTGTGTCTGGTAGCTGCTGCGGGCGGTGGACGCCGCCTCCAGATACAGGTCCGCCGCCCTCGCCGGCTGGCGTCCACGGGCGAGATGGCGACCCACGATCGCGGCGGTCAAGCCCTTCGCCAGCGGCGTGCCGGCGAGATGCTCGCCGAGCGCGCGGTGCATGCGCGCGCGTTCCTCGGGATCCAGCGCGAGATAAGCGACATCGCGCGTCAGCGGGTGGCGCACGTCCACGCTGTCGCCCTTGTCGTCGCACACACCGCGCGCGCACAGCCGCGCCACGGGCTCTTCGTTGCCCTCGCCGCCCAGCACGTCGAGGTCACGCTTGTTGACGGGACCGCCGGCCACCGCAAGCCACTCCACGACGGCCTGCTCTTCCGCGGGCAGTTCGTTGAGCCGGTCCGCAATCAGCTGCTCGAGCGTCGACGGCAGCGCCTGCACCGCGCCGCCCGGACGTTCGACGCGGCACAGCTCGTGGCTCCCGTCGTCCCGCTCGCGGATCTCGAGCGTGCCGCGCTCGAGCAGCGCGTCGACCATTTCCAGCAGGAAAAACGGGTTGCCGGCTGCGCGCGGGAGCAGATCGGCGCACACCTGGGCTACGCCCTGGCTGGCACCAAGCCGCGCCTGCAGCAGGCGCACCTGGTTCTCCCCGCTCAATCCCTTGAGCTCGATGCGCACCATCCCCTCGAGATACGAAGCGATGGTGTCGTCGGGTCGCGTCACCAGGACAGCCAGGACGGGTAGCGGGTCGGCGCGCTTGAGGAGCTCGCAGAGCAGCTCCAGGCTGGGGCGATCGCTCCACTGCAGCCCCTCGATCATCACGACCAGCGGGGTCTCGACCGCGGCCCGCGCGAAGAAGCGGCGCATGCCGCCGGAGATGAGCCTGCGGTTGTGCGCCACGTCGGCCTCGTCCGAGGCCTGGGCAACGCGGCCAGTGACAAGCTCCGCCATGCGCGTCACGATCTCGGAGCCGTTCCGCCCGCTGGCGAAGTCGCCTAGCACGTCGATGATGAGCTGCTGGGCCTCTTCGAGCGGTTGGTTTTCGCGGCTGCCGGTGAGCTCACGCACCCACTCGGCGACGTTGCCGAACGGCAACTCGCTGCGCGCGGGGGAACACTCGACGCGCAGCACGCGTGCATCCGGCGGAAGCTCGGACAGGAAGGTCGACACCAAGGCCGTCTTCCCGATGCCCATCTCGCCGTGCACCACGCGCGCGGTCACCTGGCCGAGCCCGCCGTTCTGGCCGGGCGTCACGGCCCGGTGATAGGCCGCGTGCAAGTCGGCCAGCTCGGCGTCGCGCCCGATCAGGTCGCTCGGCGCGAGCGCCATCTCCTGCAGCTTCTCTTCCCGGGTCAGCGGCCTGAGCAGCGAGTAGATACGCATGTTGTGCGGCAGATTCCGCGTTTCAGCGTTTTCCACGTCGATGGTCGGCGCGTCGCCCCAGACGAAGTCGCGACGCACCAGCCGGTACAGACCGCCCGCAACCCAGGTGACGCCGGCCGGCGCGTGCTCGCCCAGGAGCCCGGCCAGATAATGGGCCGGTTCCTGCAGTGTGTGGTCGATGAGGTGACCGGCCTTGTCGCGTTGCCCGGTCGCGATACCTCGCACGATGCCAACGCTCGCCAGGAGCTCGACGGGCAGGTCGTCGCATGCGCCCTGGATGGCTTCGTGGACGTCGACCGCGAGCCAGGCCGCGTCCGCAGCAGCGCGCGCGGGATTCGCCATCAGACCGACGACGGCGCGCGCCGTCGAGAGTACGCCGGGCGCCTCGCTCGCATCGGACGCCGCGCTCGCTTCCCACGTCCAGCGGGCGCTGCGCTTGAATGCGATCTCGTCGAGGATGGCGCGGAGCTGCTCGGCGAAACGCACCGCGCCGCCAGCACCGATCGCCAGCTCGAGCTCCTCCAGACCGTGCAGCTGCAGCATCACGACGGCGACGTGGCGGACCTCGCGGCCGGCGCGCTTGCGCAGGCCCCGCGGGCGCATCGGGCGCCCGGGTCCGGTCGCCTCGTCGCGCCACACCTCCGGCTCGCTCTCGGACACCGACGCGCTGGCACTGGCGTCGTAGCCGTCCGGACCCTCTTCCTCGAACTGGCTGCCCTCGGCGGGCTGCTCCACACCCGGCGAGGTGTGCTCGCGGCTGACCAGCTGCGAAAGGACCGTTTCCAGCACGTGGGAATCGACCATTTGCTGTTTCTGGAACAGCACGCGGGTGATCGCCGCAGCCATGTCGCGCGCCGTCTGGAACTGCTCGTCCGGTGTCCTCGCCAGCGCGCGCATGACGATCGCCTCGAGCTCGGGAGGGATCTCGCGAGCGAACGTGCTGGGCGGCTCCACCTGGCCGTCGCGCACCGCTTCGAGCAGCTCGGGCCCGTCCGCGGCGCCGTGCAGGGGCCGGCCCGTGAGTAGCTCGTGGAAGACCACGCCCAGCGAGTAGATGTCGGTGCGCCGGTCCACCTTCTCGCCGCGGGCCTGCTCCGGCGACATGTAGGCCGTCTTGCCCTTGAGCACGCCGGGTTCCTCGCGAAACAGGTTGGCCGAGGCAATGCCGAAGTCGGCGACCTTCACCGCCCCTTCGAAGCTCAAGAGCATGTTCTGCGGCGACACGTCGCGATGGACGATCTCCAGCGGCGCGCCGCCCTCGTCCTTGCGCTCGTGCGCGTAGTGCAGTCCCTTGGCGAGCTCGGCGATGATGTACGCCGCCGCGTACGGCGGAAGGCGCATGCCCTTCGCCTGCGCCGACCGCACCAGCTTGCGGAGGTCCGGCCCCTCCACGTACTCCATGCTGAGGAGCTGTCCCTCGTCGCCGTAGTCCTGGAACTCGTAGACCTGGACGATGTTGGGGTGGTTCAGCCGGGTGGCCAGCTGGGCTTCCTCGGCGAACATGGCCCTGAAGCGTCGCGAGGAGCCGTGCGCCGGAAGGATGCGCTTGACCACGAGCAGCTTGAACGTGCCCTCGGCGCCGCGCTTCTTCGCAAGGAACACCTCGGCCATCCCGCCGACGCCGAGTCGCCGGATGATCTCGAAGTCCGCAAGGCGCTTCGGTACGGGGCGGGCAGAAGAATCGGCCATGATGGGACCGCCCGGCTCTGCCCGGCGGCTGCTGTACGTTAGCGCGGCCACGCCGTACCGGAAAACGCCGGATGGCAGGCGGGGCCAACCTCCGGGCCGGAAGCGGTCGCTCCTGAGCCGGGGGCGCGATCTCCGCTGGAATCGGCCCGGAAAGCGTCGGTGTACCGTGCACGGCGGCCGCCGGCGTGTAGACTCCCGCCAATGCGAGCCATAGCCGTGGGAACGCTGATCGCCCTGCTGGCCGGGGTGAACGCGTGCGGCCCGGCGGTCCAGACCGGCCCGAAGAACCCCGGCGCCAACGGAACACACGCGCCGGTGCATCCCGTCGCGGTGAGCGACGCCGACTTCGCCGCGAGCACCTACCAGGTGTTGATTTCCGGCGAGCGCAATCCGAAACGTTCCGATCTGCTGGTCGGTGTCGTGCAGAGGCAGCTCGCCCGCGCCAAGCAGCGCTTCGACAGCGGGCACGCCAAGGCGGGGCTGGCGGCGCTGACTGGCGCGCTGTACCTGGTCCGCACCGGCGAGCTCTACCCGGAGATGTTCCAGCACGCGAGCGGCGCGCTGTCCGACGGCGCCCGCGAGGTGGCTCGCGTCGGCAACGAGGGTCGCGCCTACGCCCTGTACAAGATGCTCGAGCGGGCGCTGCCGCCGGGGCCCCAGCGCAAGGACGTGGAAGGCCACCTCGCCGCTCTGACCAAGTGGGATCGAATTGCAGCGGGCTCGGGTCCGATGCAGGCGGCCGGCTCGAGACAGCGCACGGCGATCGAGCGCGCGCTGTTTGCGCCCAGCAAGCCGACGATGGACGCCGCGCACAAAGCGACGGTCGCCTGGGTCCAGAAGGCGCTCTCCTTCAACGCCGCCGACGTGCCCATCCGTTCGAACTTCGATCGCGAAGAGGCGATCGAGGCGTACCACGCCATCCGCGCGGGCGGTGCGGCCCTGGTCGCGCTCTATCTGCGCAACGGCGACGCGGCCAGCGCGCTCGACGCCGTCGACAAGGCCGACCTGTCGCGGGTCGTGCCACCGGGCCTCAGCGACCGTCTGCAGCGTGCCGCGGAGGACGACGACCCTGCCGCGTGGGCCGATCTCTACCACCTGTTCCAGTCGGCGGTCGGCTCCGAACGTCCGGAAACCGGTCTGGACGCCGATCTGGCGCGCGCCGCGGCGTGGGGCTCCGCGCTCGAGCTGTACCGGAGCCAGCCCGGCTCGCCGCAGGCCGCCATGGCGCTCGCCGAGTTGATGCTGCACTACGGGATGGCCGAAGCCGCGCCGCTGGTGCTCGCCGGTGCGCTGGGCAGCCAGCCGTCCGCCAATGATCTCGGCAACGCGATGGCCGTGGTGCTGCAGGCGATCATCGCCGAGGACAACATCGGCCAGCACGAAGCAGCCCGGCGCGCGTTCGCCGCGGCCCGGCCGATCCTGCGTCTGGCAGAGTCCAAGCAGTTGGTGGGGCGGGTGCGGCCCAGCGCCGCGCGACTGCACTACGTGATGGGCGCGCTGGAAACACAGGCCGGCGCCCTCGCGAAGGCACGCCCCGAGCTGGAAGCGTCAGTCAGGGAGCAGCCGTCGATCGAGTGCTACAAGCTTCTGGCCGCCATCGACCGCCAGGGCGGTTCAACGGACCAGGCGTTGCAGTCGCTGAAACAGGTGATCCAACTGGCCGCGAAGACCGGCGACCACGCCGACGAGGCGGACGCCTGGCTGAGCACGTTCGAGATCGAGCGCGACAAGGGACTTGGCGCAAAAGCCCGAGCTGCGCTCGCCACCGCCCTCGCGCGGTCGCTCGACGCGCGCAAGCTCGCCCGCTCGTTTGCCGACCAGGCCGAGGCGGAACGCTCGCTGGCACGCATCCTCGACCTGTACGGCGATACGCAGGCGGCACGGCACGCGACCGAGCGGGCCTACGAGGCCTCGCGCAGCGACCGCTCCCAGCTCACGGCGACGATCCTCGATGCCGCGAGCCGCGCACTGTTGCGGGATGACCTCGGCTCCGGGCGCAAGGCGGTGCAGAAGGCCGTCGATGCCAGCCTGGACGACGACGATCTCGTCTACGCCGCCCTATGGCTCAAGCTTCTGGAAGAGAAGCTCAAGGTGTCGGAGGACGGCACCGTCGAGCAGGCCTTCGACGCCATCGAGGAGTCGTCGTACTGGCCCACGAAGCTCAGGGACTGGGGGCGCGGCAGAATCGACGACAAGGGGCTTCTGGCCGCCGCGAAGAACCGCGTGCAGCGGACCGAAGCCAAGTTCTACGTTGCCATGCAGCACCAGGTCAGCGGCGACTCTGCAGCGGCCATGCCGCGCCTCGAGGAGGTCGCGCGGAGCCCGACCATTGAACTCGTCGAGGTCGCGATCGCCCGTGAGGTGGTGTCGAAGCATCACGGTTCGCTCGACCTGCAGCTGCCGAGCGGCGTACGGCTCCCCTAGGGCGCGGGCCGCGGCACTGCCGCCTGGTACCGCGTTTCCATCGAAGCGATGGGTGCTTCGCACGCGCGGCTTCGCCGCGCAACGCGGGACTAGCACCGTTTGTTGGGGGCGCAGCAGCGCCCCCTCGGCTTCGCCGAGCCTCCCCCTCGACCGCTCCGCGGTCGTCTAGCCCCTCGATTCAAGAGAATCGAGGGG